>WPCJ01158534.1_pt1 | contig 15950 bp, 19 predicted proteins | sample 5399831 | NCBI WGS metagenome assembly WPCJ01 (sample SAMN12869470, study PRJNA574797) | sludge metagenome | isolation source: wastewater treatment of pH10 | place: China:Beijing | collected 2019-05-20 | reverse complement strand
TCTCGGCGGCGGCGGTCGTGGCGGTGCTTGCGCGTGTCGCCTTCGACCCCACCATCGTCGGGGCCGAATTCCTGTCGCGCACGCCGGTGTTCAACTGGCTGTTGCCCGGCTACGGCATTCCGGCGCTCGCCTTCGGCTTCGCCGCCTGGCAACTCGCCCGCACCACCAACGGGCGCCCGCGCCTCATCATGGAGGCCGGTGCGGCGCTGTTCGCGCTGCTGGCGGTGGCGATGCTGGTGCGCCATGCCATGCATGGCGGGGTTATCGATTCCGGTGCGCCGACGCTTGCCGAACAGGCGATCTATACATTGCTTGCACTCGGCGCGGGCGGCATCCTTGTCGCCCTCGACATGCGTTCTCCGAGCCCGGTGCTGCGCATCGGCTCGCTGGCGGCGGGCGTGGTTTCCGCACTCTTCATCTGCGGCCAGCATTTCCTTGCCCTGAACCCGCTGGTCACCGACGAATCGACCGGCCGCATCCCGGTCTTCAACCTCCTGTTCCTCGCCTATCTGTTGCCGGCCGTGGCCGCCTTCGCGCTGGCCTGGTACGCGCGCGGCAAGCGGCCGAAATGGTATTCCTCGATGCTGGCGCTGATGGGCGCGCTCCTGGCCTTCGCCTATGCCACGCTGTCGGTGCGCCGGCTGTTCAAGGGCGAATACATCGCCTGGTGGAGCGGCATGGAGCAGGTGGAGACCTACAGCTATTCGGCGTTGTGGCTGGCCATGGGTGTGGCCTTGCTGGTCGCCGGTGTGCGCTTCGGCTCGCAGGTGCTGCGCGTGGCCTCCGCCGCGCTGATCGCCATCGCCGTGCTCAAGGTTTTCCTGTTCGACATGTCGGAGCTGGAAGGGGTGCTGCGCGCGCTGTCCTTCATCGGGCTCGGCGCGGTGCTGATCGGCATCGGCCTGTTCTACCAGCGCCTGCTGACCAGTGCGGCCGTCGCAGGCAGGGCGGAGTGAGGGGCAGGACTGTCAGCGGATTTCGATGTCGGTCAGCAGCCACTCGCCCGACGCCGCGAGATATTTGAGGTCGACGACATAGCGCGAGCGGATCTGTGCTCCGAAGCCGTTCTGCGCGTCCACCCACGCGACGACGCGGAAAGCGCATCCGGGTTTCTGCGTCACCGAGACCTGATTGTCGGTGTACCAGGGAAACTTCGCGGTTGAAGGCGCCTTCAGATTGCGGGTCACGAACTCCTGCGACATGACGAAGGCCATCGTCGTGTCACCGCATTTCCTGGCCAGTTCGGCGGCTTCCTTCTCCGCCTTTCTGGCAGCCTCGGCGGCCTGCTGTTCCGCTTTCTTCCTGGCATCGAGCACTGCCTGCTCGGCCTCGCGCTCCGCTTTCAGCTTTGCCGTCGCCGCTTTTTCCGCTTCGGCTCTGGCCGCCGCTGCCGCGCGTTCTGCCTGTGCGGCGGCCTTGCGTTCGGCCCGTGCCTGTTCCAGCTCTTCCCGGGAAGCGAGGCCATAGTCGAGATAGACGAACTGGTTGCACCAGATGACGGCGGCGAGGGACAGGACGAACAGGCCGGCGGCCAGCTTCAGATGCAGGAGAGCGCTTTTGCGCCACCGCTTCCTGAAAAGGCGCATAATTGAAACGACAAACCACAATCCCGAAAGCAACCACACGATTGCTCCGAGCATGATGCCCGTTTCGAACATCGATACCCCCACTCCGTTCCCCATCGGCATCTTTGCGCAGATTTGGAGGAACGCCAATAGGACAGGGGCTGGAAGGCTCAGGCGGGTTTTTCCATCGCTTCCAGATAGGCCGCCTGCAGTTCCGCAAACACCGAGCGCGCCGGTCGCGGCGCGTCGAGGTGGAGGCTGCGCAATTCGGCCATGAAGTCCCCCCACAGGTCGGGCCCACCTTTTTCCAGCAGTTCCGCCCGCACGGAAAGCTGCCGCGACACCGGCGTGTGCCGGCGGCCCCATGCGCCCATGGCGGCGAACACCGGCACGAGCTGGATGGCCGGTTCGGTGAGGCTGTAGATGCTTTTCTGGCTGTGGCTGGGGTCGGCGCGTTTCCACAGCAGCCCGTTGGCCACCAGCCGCTTCAGGCGGTCGGCCAGGATGTTGGAAGCGATGCCTTCCTCCGAATTGTTCAGCAACTCGCGGAAATGGCGCCGGTTGCCGAACATGATGTCGCGAATGACGATCAGGCTCCAGCGGTCGCCCAGCATTTCCAATGTCAGATTGATCGGACAGCCCGATCGGTGGGCGCTTTGCATCCTGTCCGGATTTCCCTTTTGCCAAAACTGATTGCAAAATAGGATTGGTCTTGCTATTGAGCAACCGGTTGCGAAGTGCAATCACAATTAAATGATGGGAGAAGGACGATGTCGAAAGTGGTCCTGTCCATGTTCATGACGCTGGACGGTTACTTCGCCGGGGAAGACGGGACGTTCATCCCGCCGCAATGGTCCGACGACATGGAGGCCTGGGCGCTGGAAGCGATGGAGCAATCCGGCCATTTCCTCTACGGCCGCGTCAATTTCGAATTCAATAAGGCCTTCTGGGAAACGGCCGATACCGACCCCGAGAGCCCGGCCGCTGGAATCGCCTATGCGGGCCAGATGAACGCCAAGCCGAAGACCGTGTTTTCCCGCACGCTGTCGGGCGATCCCGGCTGGAACGCCACCCTGGTGAAGGACGATCTGCCCGGCGCCGTCGCGCGCCTGAAGGCGTCGAACGAGAAGGACCTGTTCCTGTTCGGCGGCGGCAGGTTGGCGCGCAGTTTCGTCGAACTGGACCTGATCGACGAATATCGCCTTTTGGTGCGGCCTGCGCTGCAGGGCAAGGGCATGCGCCTGTTCGAAAATGGCTCGCGCTCCATCGATCTCGATCTTGTCGAGACGCGGGCATTTGATACCGGGGCGGTTCTGTTACGCTATCGTCGTCAAGGAGAGGCCTGACCATGGCACTGGAGCTTTATGCGCATCCGTTTTCGTCCTTTTGCCAGAAGGCGTTGATCGCCCTCTATGAGAACGACACGCCCTTCGACTACGTCATGCTGTCGCCTGAAAATCCGTCGGCAATGGAAAAGCTGCAATCGCTGTGGCCGATGGCGAAGTTTCCGATGCTTATGGATGAGGGGAGGCCCGTTCATGAAGCCACCATCATCATCGAGCATCTGCAGGCTTTCCATCCGGGGGAGGTACGCCTGATCCCGGACGATCCGAAGCTCGCGGTCGAGGTGCGTTTCATGGACCGCTTCTTCGACAACTATGTTTCCACGCCGCAGCAGAAGCTTGTCTTCGACGTGCTGCGCAAGCCCGAAGATCGCGATCCGAAGGGCGTGGAAGATGCGAAGCGGATGCTGGAAAAAGCCTATGGCTGGCTGGATGCCCATCTGGCGGGCCGCGAATGGGCGGCCGGCGACAGTTTCAGCCTTGCCGATTGCGCGGCAGGCCCGGCGCTTTTCTATGCCGACTGGTCGCACCCAATACCGGAAAAATTCGCCAATGCGCGCGCCTATCGCAGCCGCCTGAACGGCCGCCCGTCCTTCGCCCGCGCCATCGACGAGGCGCGGCCTTACCGTGCATTTTTTCCGCTAGGCGCGCCGGACCGCGATTGAGCCGTTGCCGCGCAGCTTTTCCAGCGCGGCGAAGCGCTTGAGGAAGGCGTCCTGCGCTACCGTCACCGAGCGTGGCGTCACGTCGAACCTGTCGGGACTGATGCCGCGCGGCCGGCCGAAGAACTGGGCGGCTTCGGCCGTGGAAAAGCCGGCCAGCAGCGTCGCTTCGAAATAGGCGGCGACCTGGTCGGCCCGCTTGATGTCCTTGACGAGGCCGGCCGGAAGCTCGGCCGGCAGCGAGAAGCGCAGATGGATCGCCCGCTGCAGGCGCTTCTCGCATTCCTTGTAGCCGCCGCCGACCACCGACTTGAACGGCGAGATCATGTCGCCGATCACATATTCCGGCGCGTCGTGCAGAAGCGCCGCCATCCGCGCTTCGGGTGAGGCTGCCTTGGCTTGTGCGCAGAAGATGGCTTCCACCAGAAGCGAATGCTGGGCGACGGAAAAGGCATGCGGGCCGACGGTCTGGCCGTTCCACCGCGCCACGCGGGCAAGGCCATGGGCGATGTCGGAAATCTCGATATCGAGGGGCGAGGGGTCGAGCAGGTCGAGCCGGCGGCCGGACAGCATGCGCTGCCAGGCGCGCGGCGGTGCGCCGGGGCGGTCGGCCATCAGGCGCCCTCCGAAGACGTCGCGTCCTCCGGGAAGGTGAATTTCGCCCAGCCGGGGATGGCCAGCGTGACTGGGACATCGCCCGCGAGGATGGACTTGCCCGCATCGATCGCGCTCTTCACCCGGTCGATGCGGGCGATGGCGAGGCCATGGCTGCCGCTGACCGAGCCCAGCGTGCCGACCGGGCGTCCTTCGACGGTGAGCTCCGTGCCGGGCGCGGGCAGGGGGCTGTCGGCGGTGGCGATCAGCACGCGCCGCCGCGCCGTGCCGCGATGCTGCATGCGCGACACCACTTCCTGGCCGACATAGCAGCCCTTGGCAAAGCCGACGCCGCCAACCTGGTCGAGAAGCACGTCATGCGGGAACGCATCGCCGAGCTGGTAGTCGAGGCCGCTTTCGGCGACGCCGTTGGCGATGCGGAATGCCTGCCACGCCTCGATGTCGCCGCCTTCGCCTGCCGCGCCATAATCACGCGTGACGTTGCCCGCCGCGAAACGCATATCGCGCAGCGCCGTTGAATCATTATCTGAACCGGCTGAATCAGCCTGCCAGGCGACGGTCACAACCACCTGTTCCGGCTTGGTAATCTCGGCTTTGGCGCGCAGCTTGTAGAGCAGGAGGCGGCGGTGGAAATCTGCCGCCACATCTGCCCGGCATTCGAGCCGGAACGTTTCCGGCCCGGCCCGCGAGATCAGGAAATCGAACAGTATCTTGCCCTGCGGCGCAAGCAGCGCGCCGGGTTTCACCTCGCCATCCTCGAGTGTATCGAGGTCGACTGTCAGGATGTTCTGCAGGAAGTGCTCGGCCTCGGGGCCGGACACGAGAATGATGGCGCGGTCTTCGAGATGGGCGAAAGGCATGGGCGGGAACGAGCCTGAATCTGCAAATGATGCGTCCTGGAACGGATGGCTTTTCCGTGAACCGCCATCTGGCTCCAGGTTCTGCTTTTGACACATGAACCTGCCCGAAAGGTCTGCGACTTTTCGGGACCATGCTCTAGGTAGTCCGCCCGCTGCGCCCTCGCAAGCGGGACAGGTCATCCCTGCGGCCAATCCCGGCGGTTCAGTCTCCCGCCACGAAGAACGCCCAGCGCCCCTCCGGCGTGATGCCGAGGCGGTAGAAGATGTAGGCGCCGAACTGCTGCATGTCCTCATAGTCGCCGGCGGTCACGATCTTGAACAGCTCCACCCGCTGGCGCGCGTCGAGCTTGTCGAGCGGCACGGCGAAGAAATAGGGCCAGACATAGAGTTCCTGCGGGGTCCCGGCATCGAGGTGGACGAAGCCGGCGCTCAGCACCTCTTCCATGATGGCGAGGATTTCCTGTCCTTCGGTGTCGCCCGAAAGCCCCTTGAGGAACTCGATCGGATCGCCGTCGATCTCTGTCAGGGAAAGCTGGGTGCCGCTGTCGCCGGCACCGACGAGAGGCTTAAGCCGGTTGATGTCGCCGCTCTTGGAGGCTTCGAGGATCAGCCCGTGCATGCGCCGCACGGGTTCCGGCAGCTTGTCGAGGTCGTAGATGATCTCGGGCAGCGGGGCATCGGGCGAGACGTGCGGGCGCGCCGTCGAATCGCCGTCAGGGGTGGTGTCGGGATCGACCTGCGCCGGCGGCTGCTCGTCCTCCGGCGATTCGGTCTCGCCGGAAGGCGGCTGCGAGGTGTGGATCGGGTCCGGCAGCGGCACGGCGCCGGGGGATACGTCGTCGGTGGAAGCGGCCGGGGGCGTGGAGGGCGAGGGCAGTTCCTCGCGCTTGATTTCGCTGAGCGCCGCCGCGGGCGCGGTCATGCCCGTCAGGGCCGTCGCTGTCGCAATTGAAAGGGCAAGCACGCACACGCCGAGCCGAAGCGAGCCGGCTCCACCGGAATTTCGAAAGTTCAATGTCCGCATCTCCATCGCGCCGGGATCATGCCCCACGGGGATGGCGGCGTCAAAGCCAAGGTTGGGACCGGGCCGGCCGGACGCTGTTCTAGTGGCGCAGTCGGTGCGGTTCGAATGCGCCGCCGACCACCTTTTCGCGCATGCGGTCGAGCAGGGCCAGCGCCGCCGTCTCGCCATTGGTGCGCAGCATCTCGCAGAACGCGGTTTCCAGCGCGGCTTCAGCGATGATCTCGGGCTCGATCCCGGCCGAAAGGCCTTCGGCCCAGGCTTCGTTGTGGCTTTCGACGGCAGTCAGGCGCTTTTCTTCCCTGACCATGGCGTCGATGTCGCTGATACTGTGTTCCATACGCAACACTCACCCGTATTCAAACATCGATCCATAAAATGCGGATCAAAGTCGACGTGTCCCTTTAATGTCCCATTAAGACTCTACCACGCCTGCGCGGGCTTTGTGCGCGCGCTTTGCCGGAAAAGTTAACAGGCTCTTAATTGCCGTAACGCGAAGCGATATCCCGGGTCAACGCCTCACCTTCCTTCATATACCGATTGATGGCCGCGACAGCCGAGGGGGTACAGCTTTTGTAGGTCTCCCCGAAGGAGCGGTATCCCCTGTTGAAGGAGGCTATGAAACGGGCCCGCCGGTCGGGATCGGGATTCTCCGATTCGAGCAGCTTTTCCATCTGGCCGCGCCACTCGGCGCCGTTCTCGCCGCACAGGTTGCGCAGGAAGTGCAGCGACCCCAGGATTTCGGCAAGCCGCATCAGCCCGGCCTCGAAAGGCGCCTCGGCCGAACGGGCGGGGCCGGAGGCGAGCGCGGTGGACAGGACAAGCGCGACGGCAAGCAGGATGCGTCTCACGGTGCCTTCTCCCCGGACAATTTGTCGCGTGCAAGGTCGCCGGCGCCCAGCAGTTCCTCGGCCACCTCCAGCACCGAATCGGCCAGTTCCATGCCGCGCATCTCGGCAAGCGAATAGAAGGCTGCATTCGCCGCGTCGTCGCCGGCCACCGCCTCGCCCCCGGTATATTCGGCCGCGAACACGGTCAGCCTGTAATCGACGGGATAGTGAGTGCGCGCGCCTTCGATGAGAAGGGTGCGTACCGGCCGGTAGGCGCGCCCGCCAAGCGTGGTTTCCTCGGCCAGTTCGCGCCGCGCGGCTTCCTCCAGCGTCTCTCCGGGCTCCACCTTGCCGCCGGGGAAGGCATAGAGCCCTTGCGAGGGCGCACGGCCGCGCTCGACCAAAAGCACCCTGTCGCCGCGCACCAGCGCGACCGAAACGGCGGGGATTTCCGGCAATGTCGTCATGCTTTCCTGACCGGTTGTGGATGGAGCGGTCAGGGTAGCTTTAGCGGTTGCATGCGCCCTGTTCCATGCCCACCTTTGTCCGGCAGCAGAAAAAGGATCGTATCCATGTGCGGGCGTTTCGCGCTCACGGCCACGGCGGATCAGACCGCCGCCTTTCTCGGCGTCGGCGAATTGCAGGACTTTCCGGCGCGCTACAACATCGCGCCCACCCAGCCGATCCTGATGGCGCTGGCCGCGCCGCCGCGCCCGCCCGGCTCCAACCTGCCGGATCGCGAGGCGCTGCTGGTGCGCTGGGGACTGATCCCCGCCTGGGTGAAGGAGACGCGCGGTTTTCCGCTGCTGTTCAACGCCCGCTCCGAGGAAGCGGCCGGCAAGGCCTCCTTCCGCACCGCCATGCGCCATCGGCGCGCGCTGGTGCCGGCCTCCGGCTTCTATGAATGGCAGCAGAGCGGCGCGGCCAAGGGGCAGGCGTACTGGATCCGGCCGCGCCATGGCGGGCTGGTCGCCTTCGCCGCCCTGATGGAAACCTACGCCGAACCCGGCGGATCGGAGATGGACACCGGTGCGCTGCTCACCACCGCGGCCAATCCGGCGATTGCCCATATCCACCACCGCATGCCGGTGGTGATCGAGGAGAAGGATTTTGGCCGTTGGCTCGATTGCCGCCGCCAGGAACCGCGCGACGTGGCGGACCTGTTGAAACCGGCCCAGCCGGATTTCTTCGAGGCGATCCCGGTGTCCAGCCTCGTCAACAAGGTGGCGAATACGGGGCCGGAAGTACAGGAAAGGTTCGAGGCGCCGCCGGAGCCGAAACAAAAGGCGCCTTCCACGACGACGCCCGAAGACACGCAGATGTCCCTGTTCTGAGCGAGGCCGCGCGACAATTGCCCACCGCCCGGTTCCGGTGGCGACAAGATGTCGGGCCGCGCCTTGCCAGCTTATGCCGGGCGGGGCGAGATGAATTTCTGGACCGGCTTCTTCTTCTTGGTCATGTGCATGAGTGCAGCAGCCACTGCCGCCGGCCCGATGGCGCGATACTGGTTGGCCAATACTGGCTTTTCAGGTCGCTTTTCCTGTTTCTTTCTGGTCATTGTTCTTCCCCAGAGTCCAGATCAACTTATTACCCCAGTAAGTGGTATTCGATTCCGTCGAAATCGTGACGCGAAGGTGGAGTATTTTTGATATCCTTCACGCTCTACATACATGTTTAATAAAATCTTTCTTTTTGTGAGGCCGTGGCCGCCAAGGCGATCTTTTCCGCCGCGATAGCGGCTTGACGGCAACAGCGGCGAAGGCGATAAAGCCGGCCATGAAGATGTCCTTCGCCATTTGTGGCATTTCGATTATCGGCTAGCCTCGCGCTGGCCCGGACGTTTTCGCCCATCTTCCTTCCAGATCGGACAAACGACCCGGCCAGCAGGCTGAAGGGCAACTGTATCTGTTTGAACCGGCAATGCCGGGAAGGGGATGAATGACCAGGGAAACCAAGGGCCTGCGCCTCACCAACACGCTCACCCGCGCGAAGGAGGATTTCTTCCCCATCGATGCGTCGAACGTGCGCATGTATGTGTGCGGGCCGACCGTCTACGACTTCGCCCATATCGGCAATGCGCGCCCGGTCATTGTCTTCGACGTGCTCTACCGGCTGCTGCGTCATCTCTATGGCGCGGACCACGTCACCTATGTGCGCAACATCACCGACGTCGACGACAAGATCAACGCGCGCGCCCTGCGCGATTTCGGCGATGACATCGCCGCCGGCAAGCTCACGCTCAACGAGGCGATCCGCCGGGTGACGGAAAAGACCGCCGACCAGTTCCACAAGGATGTGAAGGCGCTGGGCTGCCTGCCGCCGACCTTCGAGCCGCGCGCGACGGAGTTCGTGCTCGCGCGGCCGGATGGCAAGACGGATATGGTTTCGTTGATTCAATCTCTCATCGAACGCGGCCATGCCTATGAAGCGGCAGGGGAAGTCCTGTTCGACACCGCCTCGATGCCGGACTATGGGCAGCTCTCCAAGCGCCCGCTGGACGAGCAGCAGGCCGGCGCCCGTGTCGCTGTCGACACGCATAAGAAGAACCCGCAGGATTTCGTGCTGTGGAAGCTATCCTCGCCGGAGGAGCCAGGCTGGGACAGCCCTTGGGGCCAAGAGGCGTGGACAGCCGCAGGCTGGACGGGGAAGCCAAAGGGTCGGCCGGGCTGGCACATCGAGTGCTCGGCCATGTCGGCGGCCTATCTGGGTGAGGTCTTCGATATCCATGGCGGCGGGCTCGACCTCATCTTCCCGCATCACGAGAACGAGATCGCCCAGTCCCGTTGCGCCCATGGCACCTCGGTGATGGCCAACTACTGGCTGCACAACGGCTTCCTGCAGGTGGAAGGCCAGAAGATGTCGAAAAGCCTCGGTAACTTCTTCACCATCCACGAGCTGCTGGAGACAGAGAATTTCGGCGGTCGCGAATGGCCGGGCGAAGTGCTGCGGCTGGCCATGCTGATGACGCATTACCGCGAGCCCATCGATTTCGCCGTGCGCAAGCTGGAGGAAGCGGAGAACACGCTGCGCAAGTGGAAGCGTGCCGCCGACCTCGCCGAAGGCTCCGCCGCTGTGCCGGACGAGGTGATCGCGGAACTGTGCGACGATCTTTCGACCTATTCCGCCTTTCAGGTGCTGACGCAGCTCGCCGGCGAGGCGCTGGAGGGCGACAAGGCGGCTGCCGCCTCGCTGCGTGGTGCGCTCGAATTCCTCGGCTTCGACGTCAGCGCCGAAGTGGACAAGGCGGCAGTGGATGAAGCGATTGCCGCTCGCCTTGCCTTCATCCGGGATAAAAACTGGGGCGAGGCCGACCGCATTCGCGACGAATTGCTGGCCAGGGGCGTGCAGTTGAAGGACGGGAAGGACCCCGCCAGTGGCGAACGCATCACGACATGGGAGGTGAAGCGATGATCGACCATACCGGAATAGAAGTGACCGATTTCGAGGCGTCACGAAAGTTCTACGATGCGGCGCTGGCGCCGCTGGGCGCCACGCTGGTGATGATGGTGCCGGAGGAACACACCGGCGGGGTGAAGGTCGGCGGTTATGGCTATGACCGCCCGCAGTTCTGGCTGCACGAGGTGAAGGAGGCGGGCCCCGGCCGCCACTATGCCTTCACCGCCGACAAGCGCGCCGAGGTCGATGCCTTCTACGAGGCGGCGATGGTCGCGGGCGGCAAGGACAATGGCGCACCGGGCCTGCGGCCCCACTACCACCCGAACTATTACGGCGCCTTCGTTCTCGATCCGGACGGCAACAATATCGAAGCCGTCTGTCATCAGCCGGAGTGAAGCGCCATGAGCCTCGACAACAGGCCGGTCTATTCCGGCGGCTGCCAGTGCGGCGCGGTACGGTTCCGTGTCGAGGGCGCTCTGGGGCATGCCTCGGTGTGCCATTGCCGCATGTGCCAGAAGGCGTTCGGCGCCTTCTATGCGCCGCTGGTGTCGGTGCGCGATGCAAAGCTCGAATGGACGCGTGGTGAGCGCCAGACCTTCCAGTCCTCCAACATGGTCCAGCGCGGTTTCTGCGCCGAATGCGGCACGCCGCTCACCTATGAGGCTCCGGACGGCGTCGCCCTTGCCATCGGCGCCTTCGACAGCCCGGCCGAAATCGCTCCCGTCATCCAGTGGGGCATCGAGGGCAAGCTGCCCTATGTCGACGCCATCCACACCCTTCCGGGCAAGGACACCATAGGGGACGAGGAAGCGGTGGCCTTTCTGTCGCAACTCGTTTCCTACCAGCACCCCGACCACGACACCGACACCTGGCCGCCGGAGGGCCGCACACAATGAATGCCGAACTGCGCGGCCTGTACCCGGAGATCGAACCGTTCGAGAGCGGCATGCTCGATGTCGGCGACGGCCACACGATCTATTGGGAGCGGGTCGGCACGAAGGGCGCCAAGCCGGCCGTGTTCCTGCATGGCGGGCCGGGCGGCACCATCTCGTCCAGGCACCGGCGCCTGTTCGATCCGGCGCTTTACGACGTCATCCTGTTCGACCAGCGCGGCTGCGGCAAATCCACGCCGAACGCGTCTCTGGAGGACAACACCACATGGCATCTGGTCGCCGACATCGAGCGCCTGCGCGAAATGTGCGGCTTCGAAAAGTGGCTGGTGTTCGGCGGTTCGTGGGGCTCGACGCTGGCGCTTGCCTATGCTGAGACGCATCCCGAGCGGGTCAGCGAACTGGTGGTGCGCGGCATCTACACGCTCACCCGTGCCGAGCTGGAATGGTACTACCAGTTCGGTGTCTCGCAGATGTTCCCCGACAAGTGGGAGCGCTTCGTGGCTCCCATCCCGCCAGAGGAGCGCGGCGACATGATCGCCGCCTACCGCAAGCGGCTGGTGGGCGATGACCGCAAGGCCCGGATCGAGGCCGCAAAAGCCTGGAGCATCTGGGAAGGCGAGACGATCACGCTGCTTCCCGAGCCCGAAACCAGCGATCCGTTCGGCGCGGACGACTATGCGATCGCCTTCGCCCGCATCGAGAACCATTACTTCGTCCATGCCGGCTGGCTGGAGGAAGGCCAGTTGCTGCGCGATGCCGGCCGGCTGAAGGACATTCCCGGCACCATCGTCCATGGCCGCTACGACATGCCGTGCCCGGCGCACTATGCCTGGGCGCTGCACAAGGCATGGCCGAAGGCCGAGTTCCACCTGATCGAGGGGGCGGGGCACGCCTATTCCGAACCTGGTATCCTCGACCGGCTGATCCGCGCCACCGACCAGTATGCAGGCAAGGCCTGACACCGGAATTTCTTACCAACTTCCGGTTCTTCAGGGCCGGAAGCAGGCAATGGACAAGGCAATGAAAGAGCGCATCTATCTCTACGACACGACGCTGCGGGACGGCCAGCAGACGCCCGGCATCGATTTCTCGGTCGAGGACAAGATCGCCATTGCCGGCATGCTGGACGAGTTCGGCGTCGATTATGTGGAAGGCGGCTATCCGGGCGCCAACCCCACCGACACGGCGTTCTTTTCCGAGAAGCGCACCCAGCGCTCGCGCTTCGCCGCCTTCGGCATGACCAAGCGCGTTGGCGTCTCGGCCTCGAACGATCCCGGCCTGGCGCTGCTTCTTCAGTCGCGCTCGGATGTCGTGTGCTATGTCGCCAAAAGCTCGCAATATCAGGTGCGTGTGGCGCTGGGCTGCACCGATGAAGAAAACCTCGAGGCCATCCGCGCGTCCGTCGAGGCGGCCATCACCGCCGGCAAGGAGGCGATGGTCGATTGCGAGCATTTCTTCGACGGTTTCAAGGCCAATGCGGACTACACGCTGGCCTGCGCCCGCACCGCCTATGAGGCCGGCGCGCGCTGGGTGGTGCTGTGCGACACCAATGGCGGCACCCAGCCGGCCGAGATTCGCGAGATCGTGCGCAATGCGATCGCGGCCGGCATTCCCGGCAGCCATCTCGGCATCCACGCCCATGACGACACAGGGCAGGCCGTGGCCAACTCGCTGGCGGCGGTGGAGGCGGGCGCCCGCCAGATCCAGGGTACGCTGAACGGCATCGGCGAACGCTGCGGCAACGCCAACCTCGTCACCCTGATCCCGACGCTTGCCCTGAAGAAGACCTATGCGGATCGCTTCGAGACGGGCGTCGCGCCGGAGCGGCTGGCCACCATCGCGCACCTGTCGCGCGGCTTCGACGAGTTGCTGAACCGCGCGCCCAATGCGCAGGCGCCCTATGTCGGCGCGTCCGCTTTCGCCACCAAGGCCGGCATCCATGCCTCGGCGCTGGCCAAGGAGCCCAGCACCTACGAGCATGTCGAGCCCGAAAGCGTCGGCAACCGCCGCAAGGTCATGGTTTCGGACCAGGGCGGCAAGGCCAACTTCCTTGTCGAACTGAAGCGGCGCGGCATCGAGGTCTCGCGCGACGATCCGCGACTGGACACGCTCGTTGCCTTGGTCAAGGAGCGCGAGGCCGAAGGCTATGCCTATGAAGGGGCGGACGCCAGCTTCGAGCTTCTGGCCCGCCGCACGCTGGGCACCGTGCCGGATTTCTTCAGCGTCGAAAGCTTCCGCTGCATGGTCGAGCGCCGCTTTGACGCCAATGGCCAGATCAAAACCGTCTCGGAAGCCATCGTCAAGGTGGTGGTGGAGGGCGAGACGCGCATGTCGGTGGCCGAGGGCCATGGCCCGGTCAACGCGCTCGACATCGCGCTGCGCAAGGATCTCGGCCGCTACCAGAGCGAGATCGAGGATCTGGAGCTGGTCGATTACAAGGTGCGTATCCTGAACGGCGGCACCGAGGCCATCACCCGCGTGCTGATCGAATCGCAGGACGCCAGCGGCGCCCGCTGGTGGACGGTCGGCGTCTCCGACAACGTCATCGACGCATCGTTCCAGGCGCTGATGGATTCCATCGTCTTCAAGCTGATGAAGAACCGCGAGCTGGCGGGACAGGTCGCTGCCGAATAGGTGACGCCCGGCCCTCACCGGCACCCGTTGCGGTTGATCCATCAACGAAAGACGATTGAACCATGAGAAGTTTGAAATGGTTCTCCGCGTCGGGCCGGTCCATATGGGCGAGATGACGACAGGTGTGATCGACAAGCCGGGAGAAACCGAGGCTGCGGTTCGGCGGGGTTTCGCGTTGGGATTCGGCGCCTATCTGCTGTGGGGCATACTGCCGCTCTACATGAAGCTGGTCGCCCACCTGCCGCTGATGGAAGTGATCGCCAATCGTATCCTGTGGTCGGTGCCGCTTGCCGCCATAGTGCTGGTCTGGCTGGGGCGCACGGCGGATTTCAAGGCGGCGCTGCGTTCGCCGCGCATGCTGGCGATGGCCGGGCTGACGGCCTGCATCATCACCATGAACTGGAGCCTGTATGTGTGGGCGATCGCCGTCGACCGCACCATCGAGACGGCGCTCGGCTATTACATCAACCCGCTGGTCAACGTCATGATCGGCGCCCTGCTGCTGGGTGAGCGGCTGAACCGTGTCCAGACCGCGGCGGTAGCCCTGGCGGCCATAGCCGTCGCCATTCTGACCTATGAGAACGGCACGCTGCCTTGGGTGTCGCTGGCTCTGGCCATCACCTTCGCCGCCTACGGCTTCTTCCGCAAGACCCTGCCCATCGGCCCGAGCCAGGGCTTCCTGCTGGAAGTCATGATCCTGGCTGTCCCGGCGGGTGCCTACATCGTCTGGCTGATCGCCAACGGCACGGACCATCTGGTGTCCGGCACCGGGTTCGACACGGCGGTGCTGCTCGGCTGCGGGCCGGTCACGGCGGTGCCGCTGCTTATGTTCGCCTTCGGCGCCAAGGCGTTGCGGCTCTCCACGCTCGGCCTGATGCAATACATCGCGCCGACCATGGTGTTCCTGATTGCCGTGTTCGTGTTCAACGAGCCTTTCGGGACGGCTCAACTCGTGGCCTTCGGGCTCATATGGACTGCGCTGGCGATCTACACCTGGTCGACCCTGCGCGGAAAATAAGGCATGTCGCCCGAAAGTGGGAACCGGTTTCGGGATAGCGACACGCTTAAAGCAACAGCTTGAAGCGTTTTAGAGCCCTACATCTTCTCGATGATGGAGGGAACGCCCTCCGTCGGCGTACCCGTCGCCGAGGCCGCGGACAGGATGGCGGGCACGATCGACCCCACCTCGTCCACCACCAGCGGCTGCACCTGGTGGGCCGTATGGATGAAACCCTCGCCCCGCATGTGGTCCAGCAGGGTCAGCATCGGATTCCAGAAACCGCCGATATTGGCGAACACCATCGGCTTGCGGTGATGGCCGAGCTGCGCCCAGGTCATCATCTCGACGATTTCCTCCACCGTGCCGATGCCGCCGGGCAGGGCGACGAAGGCGTCGGATTCCTCGAACATGCGCTGCTTGCGCTCATGCATGTTGTCGGTGATGACGACCTCGTCCAGCCGGTCCAGCCCGCTTTCGGTCGCTTCCTTGTTCATCAGGAAGCGCGGGATGATGCCGAGCACCTTGCCGCCGGCGCGCATGGCGCCTTCGGAAACGGCTCCCATGATGCCTTTCGTGCCGCCGCCATAGACGAGCCGCAGGCCCGAATGGGCAAGCGCGCGGCCGAGCGTGCGCCCGGCCTCGACATAGGTCTTGTCGTGGCCCGGGGAAGAACCGCAATAGACGCAGACGGATCGAATCGTGTTCATATCGGATTGGTGCTAGCGGTTGCGGCGGCGGTCAAGCCTGCTCCGGTGTTTTTCTTGTCCGTTGCCATAAAACAGGATAGATCGCGCGGGAACATGGTGCTCGGAAACGGAATCCGCTGTCCGGAAAAGATCATGTTCCAACAATGAGATAATGCGTGATGACATTTTCGCGGAAATTCGTCACGCTGGGGCAGTGAGGGGCAGGCAGGGCAATGAAGAGCAACGGGTTGAAGGCATTTCTGTTTGCCGCTGCGGCTGTCGTCGTCGCGGGGTTCGTCGGCTATCTTTCAGGTGCCCTCGATCCCTATCTTGGCCGGGCGCCCGCCGAGGTCACCCAGCCGCAGGCCGCCATTGCTCCGGCAGGTGGCGAGACGCCGGCGCCCGCTGCCGGTTCACAGACGGAACCGGCCGCCGGCAACGAACC
>WPCJ01192492.1_pt1 | contig 15974 bp, 15 predicted proteins | sample 5399831 | NCBI WGS metagenome assembly WPCJ01 (sample SAMN12869470, study PRJNA574797) | sludge metagenome | isolation source: wastewater treatment of pH10 | place: China:Beijing | collected 2019-05-20 | reverse complement strand
GAGCGTGACCCGCCGCGGCGTCCGTTCGAGCAGGCGCTGGCCCAGTCGCTCCTCCAGACGGCGCAGGCGCAGCGAGGCGGCGGCCTGGGTCGTGTTCAGCAACCCGGCGGCACGCGTAAAGGAACGATGCTCCGCCACGAGGACGAAGGTCTCGACGGCTTCCGGGTCGAGCGTTGGACGTGCTTCCATAACAAAGTGATATCACTGAAACGCGAATGACGACAGTTTCGATCGCTTTGCGGAGCGTGTTGTGTAGCGACAGCGTCCTGCGAAAGCCCTGTTGCCCATGTCGAAGACCAGCCCGAGCCTTGCTCCCGAAGCCGCTGCGAGCCGTCCTGAGACCGATCCCTATATCTGGACTGTGCTGACCGTCGCGGTCGCGACGCAGACGGCCGGATCCTTCGTCTCGCAGGGCGTCTACATCCTCGTTCCGTTCTGGCGTGATGCGTTCGGCGTGTCGCTGGCCTCGGCGGCGCTCGCGGTCACCGCCATGAACGGCACGCAGATCCTGACGATGGTCTCGCTCGGGCGCGCGATCGATCGTCATGGCGAGCGGGTCGTGGTCGGCATCGCGATGGTCGGAATGGCGCTCGCAATGGCTGCAGCAGCCTTCGTCGGCGAACTGATCGGCCTCCTGATCTGCATGAGCCTCCTTGGCGGCACCTATGCGGCGGTGCAGCCGGGCGGGACGCGGGCGATCATGCGCTGGTTCCCACCGCGGCATCGCGGCCTCGCCACCGGCTTCCGCCAGGCGGCGGTACCGCTAGGCACGATGATTGCTGCCGCGCTGCTGCCGCTGCTGGCGGTGCGTTTCGGTTTGCAGGGGGCGGCCTGGGCCAGCGCGGCGGTGTCGCTGCTCGGGGCGCTGCTGTTCCTGCTTTTCTACAAGGAAGGCGGGGCCGTGCAGGCCAGGCGCGAGGCACCATTGCCCCTGCGCGAGCTGATCCGGATAGTCGGCGAAAATCCACGCTTCTGGCCGGTGCTGCGCCTCGGCATCGCCATGTCGGCTTTTCAGTTCACCTTCACGGCCCATGCGATCGGCTACATGGCCGATGCCCTTGCGCTCGGCATGCTCGCTGCCGCGAGCCTGTTCGCCCTGGCGCAATTGGCCGGCATTCCCGGCCGTGTCCTGCTGCCCTGGCTCAGTGACAGGCTGAGGTCCGGGCTGCGCTCGCAGTCTTTCGCTATCACAGCCCTCCTTGGTGCGAGCGCTGCCGGGGTACTCGCCGCGCTGCCGGTCGGCGTGCCCGCGCCGGTGCTGGCCGCCGTGCTCGTGGTCTTCGGCATCTTCGGGATCGGCTGGTTTCCGCTCTACCTGCTCGACATCGCCGAGATGGCACCGCGGAGTTCGATTGCCTCGACCGTGAGCTTCGCCTCGACGCTGTGTCTGATGGTCATGGCTCTGGGACCCTGGATTTTCGGCCTGGTCGCCGGCCGGTTCGGCTATGGCTGCGGCTGGGTGCTTCTGATCGCACCGGTCGTCGTCTTGGCGGTGCCCCTATTGAGAGGGCGGCAGCACCCGGGTGCGGCCTGAACTTGCGGTTGTCGCCTTCCGTGTCGAGAGCCCATTTCAAACAGGCTGCACGCGATGTCTGCGAATTGAAGTCGGCCCCCTGGAGGTGTATGTTCGCCATATGCGAAATTTGTCGAACAGAATGGAAGGGCGATGGCACGCAGGATCGTGAAGGCGTCTGAGGGCAAGATCGCGCCCGGCCCGGCAGGGCGCCGCAAGATCGTCCGCGACGCGGAGACGGGTGCGTTCAAGGGCGTTGCGGCCGAGGTAATGAAGAAGGCGAAGGCTTCGGGACTTCTCGATGAAAAAGGCAGCCGGATCACCGGGCGCGTGAGCAAGGCACTGATCGAGCGGGCAAAGCTCCGGACCGGTGTCAAGGAGAACACCCGGCTGATCGAGCTGGCTTTGGCCAACCTGGCGCTGGAGGATAACTTCGCGGAGGCTTTCAAGAGCGTGAGAGGAGCTGTAGCTCCGGACATCAAGCTCGGCTTCTGAGGCGTGGCAGGCTTCGATTTCAGGGCCGCCGTGCGTTTGGCGCGAGGGACGACGACCTTGTCGCGTCGAGCCGATGCCGATCTACCCTTTTTAGCGATGGTAGATCTGGCCGGTCCGGGCATTCTTCTCGACACTAGCGTCTACGTTGATCAATTGCAGGGTCGGCTGGATCCGATGGTCGAAGAGCTGGTCGAGCATCGGCATGTCCATCACTCCGCGGTGGCGATCCAGGAGCTTATGCATACAGTTGGCGTGCTCGACCCGGGTCATGCGGCCACACCCAATGTGATCCGCGCCATCGAAAAGCTGGTCCAGAGCATGCCGCCGCATCGGATCAGAACTCCCGACCTCGATACGCTTGGCCGCGCAGCAGTTCTTTCCGGTGTTCTCTGTCGGCTCCAAGGGTATCAGAACGATCACCGCCGGAAGGCGTTGCAGGACTGCGTCTTGTTTCTCCAAGCCTACAAGGATGGACTCACGGTTGTGACGCGGAACATCAAGGATTTCGATTACCTGCTCCAGCTCGTGCCCGCGGGAAGGGTTCTGATGTACCGGTAGTCGCTGCGCTGAAGGGCGATCGATCGCATGGATTTCCGTCTCCGCCGACCTTCTCGGAGATCAGCGGAGACGGAGTCTGCGTCTATCTCAGCTCGCATACCCCTTCACGCTCGCCAGCGCGGTCATCACCCCGCGCAGCTCCGCCAGGCCGCGCAGGCGGCCGACCGCCGGATAGCCGGGGAACGAGCCCTTCTTGGCGTCGTCGAGCAGTTCATGGCCGTGGTCGGGCCGCATCGGGATACGCCAATGCGCCCAGCCGGCGGCCTTGCGGCGGGTCTGCTCGGCCATCAGCGCGTCGACCAGGGCGACCATGTCGGTGTCGCCCCCGAGATGCTCGGCCTCCATGAAGGAGCCGTCCGGGTCCTTGGCGACATTGCGCAGATGCGCGAACCAGACCCGGTCGGCGAAGCGGCGGGCGATTCCAGGCACGTCGTTCTTCGGGTTGGCGCCGAGCGAGCCGGAGCACAGGGTGAGCCCGTTCGAAGGGCTGTCGACCGCACCGAGGATGAAGGCGATGTCGTCCTGGTTCGAGCAGATGCGCGGCAGGCCGAAAAGCGGCCGCGGCGGATCGTCCGGATGGATGCACATGCGGATGCCGACCTCTTCGGCGGTCGGGATCACCGCCTCGAGGAAGCGCTTGAGATTGGCGCGCAGGCCGTCATGGCTCATGTCGGCATAGCGGGCGAGGATGCGCTTCAGCCCCGGCACGTCGTAGCGGTCATAGGCGCCGGGCAGGCCGGCCATGATGTTGGCCATCAGCCTGGCCCGATCGGCCTCGGAGGAGCGTTCGAACCAGGCCTTGGCCCTGTCCATGACCTCGGCCGAATGGCCTTCGTCGGCACCCGGCCGCTGCAGCATGAAATGGTCGACGACGACATATTCGTGCAGGTTGAAGCGCAGGGCCGTGCCGCCGCCGGGGAGGGGCTGGGCGAGGTCGGTGCGGGTCCAGTCCAGCACCGGCATGAAATTGTAGCAGACCACATCGATGCCGCAGGCCGCGAGATTGCGCAGCGATTGGCGGTAATTGGCGAAGATGGTTTCGAGGTCGCCTTCGCCGATCTTGACGTCCTCGTGGATCGGCAGGCTCTCGACCACCGACCAGCGCAGGCCGAGGCTCTTGTCAGCCTCGATGATCGCCTTGCGCGTCTGGATCTCCTCGACGCTCCAGACCACGCCGTAGGGAATCTGGTGCAGCGCGTTGACGATGCCGCGCGCGCCCGCCTGCCGGGCCTGGGCGAGCGTCACCACATCGTCCGGGCCGAACCAGCGCCAGGTCTGTTCCATCGTCGTTGTCCTTGTTGAGAGTGCCGTCTGCCGCGGCTTCTTCAGGTGGGTTTGCTGAGCCCGCCGCTTGCGAAGGCGTCGACATGGTCGCGCGCGATCGTCTCGATGGCGTCGAACACGGTGCGCAGATGCGCCCGCATGGTGCGCTCGGCTTTGGCCTCGTCGCCGGCGCTGACGGCCTGGGCGATCTCGCGGTGCTCGCTCAGGATCATCTCCGACCAGCCGCCGGTGTCGAGCGAGAGGCAGCGGACCCGGTCGAGCTGGGCCTTGACGCTCTCGATCAGGTTCCATACCGACGGGTGGCCCGAGAGCCGCGCCAGCTCGGCATGGAACTCCTCATCGCCGCGGAAGAAGCCGACTCGGTCGCCGTCGGCGAGCGCCTGCTCCTGCTGCGCGATCAGGGTGGTGAGGGCGGACCGTCCGGCCTCGTCGATGTTCTTCGCCGCCAGCGCGACCGTGCGGCATTCCAGCGTCTCGCGTACGAACTGGCTGTCGTAGACCGCCGCGAGATCGATCGGCGCGACGAAGGTGCCGACCTGCGGCACGACGACGAGGAAGCCGTCCTCGACCAGCCGCTTGAACGATTCCCTGACCGGCGTGCGGCTGACGCCGAATTGCAGCGCCATGCGCGCTTCCGAGATCGCCTCGCCCGGACGCAGTACCGCGTTTAGCACGTCGCCGCGCAACGCCCGGTAGATCTGGTCGGTGCTCTGTCTCGCCGCGGCGACGCCCATTGCCAAGCTCTTGTTCACTAGTATACTAGGATACCGGCTCAAATGGAGGCGTCAACTCCGAAAGCCGCCAATTCAGTAAGCGCCGGTGCTAAAAGTGCCGCAAGAGCTCGCTTTTCACGGGCTGGGGAAACAGCAGGCGGCGAGGCCGCCGGGAGGGGAGAACATGGCTCAGGACACCATCCATCGCCGCACATTCCTCGGCGGCGTCGCTGGCGTGGCCGGCATCGCGGCCGCGCCCGGCGTCTTTGCCCAGGCGCTCAAGCTGCCGGCGTCGCCGCTCACGATCAGCGTGATCGACGTCGGTGGAGCGCTCGCCCTCGTGCAGACCCCGCTCGAGAACTATCCCAAGGCAAATCCCAAGGCCGTCTCGCGAATGGTCTTCACCAAGGCTCCCGCCCCCGAGTTGCCGGCGAAGATCAAGGCCCAGCAGAACGCCGGCCGCCTCGACATCGACCTCGTCATCGGCGGCCTCGACGTGCTCTCGGCCGGTATCGACCAGAAGCTTTGGGTCGATCTGCTGCCGCGCCTGCAGGCCGAGCTGCCGAAACCGGAAGACATCTACCTCAAGCCGGCGCTCGCCATGCACAATCTGGGGCAGGGCCAAGCCATGGCGATGGTCTATTATCCCTCCGGTCCGCTGCTCGAATACATGCCGGATCGCGTCAAGCAGGTTCCGACCACGGCAGAGGAGCTGCTGGCCTGGACCAAGCAGAATAAGAACCGCTTCTTCTATGGCCGCCCCGCCAATTCTGGCCCCGGCCGCACCTGGATCATGGGCCTGCCCTATCTCCTCGGCGACAAAGACCCGAAAGACCCGGAGAAGGGCTGGGACAAGACCTGGGCCTATCTCAAGGAGCTCGGCGAGAACATCGAGTACTATCCGGCCGGTACCGGCCAGACGATGAAGGAGCTGGGCGACGGCTCCCGCGACATCATCGTCTCGACGACGGGCTGGGACATCAATCCGCGCGTGCTCGGCATCGTGCCGAAGGAAGCCAAGATCCAGACGCTGAAGGGCTTCCACTGGGTCACGGACGCCCAATACATGATGATCCCGAAGGGCGTCTCGGACGAGAAGCTCAACGTGCTGCTCGACCTGATCCGCCACATGCTGACGCCGGCGCAGCAGGCCTATACCTATGACGAGGGCTATTTCTATCCCGGCCCGGCGGTGAAGGACGTTCCGCTCTCGATGGCGCCGGATTCCAGCCAGAAGGCCATCGCCGAGTTCGGCCGGCCCGAATACGAAAAGCTGATCGCCGACAACCCGATGGAAACCCCGCTCAACCCCGATAAGATGGTGATCGCCTTCCGCATCTGGGACGAGCAGGTCGGCGGCGCCAAGCGCAAATAGCCCCTGCTGGCATCATCTGGCAGGCCGGTCCTTGACCGGCCTGCCGCTGTGCTGTCGCCTGTCGGCAGCCGCCTATCCGTTCGAACCCGATGGTCCTTCATGTCGATCCATGCCGCGAATTTCCGCGAACTCAAGCTCGACCGGCTCTGCCGCGATTTCGGCACGCATAACGCCGTCAAGGATGTCTCGCTGACGATCAAGCAGGGCGAGTTCATCGCGCTGCTCGGCCCCTCCGGCTGCGGCAAGTCGACGACGCTCAACCTGATCGCCGGCCTGCTGCCCGCGACCGGCGGCGGCATCTGGCTCGACGAGAAGCGCATTGATCCGCTCCGGCCTGAGGAGCGCGGCTTCGGCATGGTTTTCCAGAGCTATGCGCTGTTCCCGCATATGACCGTGAAGAGGAACATCGGCTTTGGCCTCAAGATGCGCGGCATGCCGAAGGCTGAGAGCGAGCAGCGCATCGCCGAAGCGGTTGCGTTGGTCAGGCTGCAGGGCCAGGAGGCGAAGCTCCCCGGCCAGCTCTCCGGCGGCCAGCAGCAGCGCGTCGCCATCGCCCGTGCCATCGCGGTCCAGCCGCCTTTGGTGCTGATGGACGAGCCGCTCTCCAATCTCGACGCCAAACTGCGTCTCGAGATGCGCGCCGAGATCAGGCGCATCCACAACACGCTCGGTTCGACCACGATCTACGTCACCCATGATCAGGAGGAAGCGCTCTCGCTGGCCGACCGGATCGTGGTGATGCGCGATGGGCAGATCCGCCAGGTCGGGGGGCCTGAGGACCTGTTCTCGCGGCCGGACCATCTCGACGTTGCCGAGTTCATGGGCTTCCGCAACAAGGTCGCCGGCCTCGTCGCCTCCGTCGCCGACGGTCAGGCGACCGTCACTGTCGGCGAGGTCGGCGTATCCGGGCGGGTGCGTTCGCCGGTCGTGGCAGGGCAGGGTGCGCATATCTCGATCCGTCCTGAGGACCTCCATCCGGCGGCGGACGGCGCTCCGGGACTCAAGGCCAAGGTCGTCTCGACCGAGTTCCATGGCCGCGAATTCGTCGGATTCGCCCGCATGGCGGACGATACGCCGCTGACCTTCCTGGCCGAAAGCCGCATCGCGCCCGGCACCGAGATCCGCCTGTCCGCTGCCCCCGATCGCGTCCTGGTCTTCGGAGGGGGCGCATGAGCACCCTGTCCGGCACCACCGCCGAGATCCCGCTCAAGCAGCGCCTCGCCGCCCGCGGGCTCGACGGACTGACCCTGCTCGTCCTGCCGGCGGTGTTCTTCCTGCTGGCCCTGTTCATCTACCCGTTCCTCTACGGGCTCTTCCTCTCCTTCACGCCGAAGGCAGGCGGGGCACTGGCCAACTACCAGCGCTTCTTCTCCGACGCGTTCCTGTACGGGACGATCGCGACCACGCTCTGGCTGGCCTTGCCGGTGACGGTCGTGACGCTGCTGCTGGCGATCCCGATCGCCTTCCGCGTCCGGCTGATGAAGAATCAGCGCCTGCTCACCACCATCCTGGTGATCCCGATCACGCTCGGTACCGTGCTGGTCGCGCAAGGGCTGCTGAACTATCTCGGCCCCCAGGGCTGGTTCAACCGGACGCTGATGACGATCGGCCTGATCTCCTCGCCGGTGAAGCTGCTGCACAATTACTGGGGCGTGATGCTCTCGCTGGTCATCACCGGCTTCCCCTTCACCTTCCTGCTGACGCTCTCCTATCTCACCGGCGTCGACCCGGCGCTGGAGCAGGCGGGCGCGACGCTCGGCGCCGGGCCGTGGCAGCGCTTCAAGCACATCCTGTTCCCGTTGCTGCTGCCCGGCCTCGCCATCACCTTCTGCCTCAGCTTCGTCCAGGCCTTCTCTGTCTTTCCTTCGGCGGTGCTGCTGGGTGCTCCCGCGGGCCCGACGCGCGTCATCTCGATCGCCGCCTACCAGGCCGCCTTCGAGGAATACGACTACTCGATGGCCTCGGCGGTCGCGATGATCATGGGCATGGTCCAGCTCGCCATCGTCGTCGCGGTGCTCGCCCTGCGCGGCATGCTCTATCGCGGCCCGGCCGGCGGCGGGAAGGGCTGATCGCCATGGTGAAAGATACCCGCCTCACCACCAAGCTCTGGGCCGCGGCCAACTGGACGCTGATCGGCTTCTTCATCGTCAACCTGTTCGCCATGATCGCGGCGGTGGTGACGAGCTCGTTCTCGACCCGCTGGCTGCGCTCCTGGCTGCCCGATGGCTGGACGACGCGCTGGTATGGTGCCGCCTGGGCCGAGTTCCAGCTCGGCGACGTGCTGACGGTCACCTTCCAGATCGTCTTCCTCGTCGTCTTCCTGTCGGGGCTGATCGGAGTGCCCGCGGCCTATGCCCTGGCGCGGCGCGACTTCCCCGGCAAGAAGCTGGTGATGCTGCTCTTCCTGCTGCCGCTCTTGGTGCCGCCGATCACCTTCGGCATCCCGCTGGCGACGGTGCTCTATCGCACCGGGCTCGCCGGCTCGATGTCGGGCGTGGTGCTCGCCAATCTCGTGCCGACCGTGCCTTTCGTCATCCTGGTGATGATCCCGTTCATCGAGCAGATCGATACCAAGATCGAGGCGGCGGCGCGCGTCTTCGGCGCCAACACCTTCAAGCTCTTCGTCCATGTCCTGCTGCCGCTGCTGATGCCCGGCATCCTCGCCGCGCTGCTGCTGGTGCTGGTCCGCACGATCGCGATGTTCGAGCTGACCTTCCTGACGGCAGGCCCGACCAGCCAGACCCTGGTGGTTGCGCTCTATTACGCGGTCTTCGCCGCCGGCGTCCGCGCCGTGCAGTCCATCGACGCCATGGCGGTGATCTACATGGTGACGACGCTGGTCTGGCTCATCATCGCGCTGCGCTTCGTCAACCCGACGCAGATCGTGGCGAGGGCGAAGCGGTAGGCCGCTTCCCGTCATTGCGAGGAGCGTAGCGACGAAGCAATCCAGGGCGGCAGGGCTCTACGTCCACTGGATTGCTTCGCTACGCTCGCAATGACGAGAGAGGGAACCTCGTCCCGTCTTCCGCATTCTTCCGCTGCTCGTCGCATTGCGGAGAAGCGTCATGGTCGCCAAGCCTCAGGACAAGGCCAAGTCATCCGGTCGCCTGCGCCGGGTCACCATCGACGATCTCACCATCCGCCGCGTCAGGGTCGGCCGCAATTTCGGCTATCGCGACGCTGAGGGCAGCAAGATCGGCGATGAGGAGACGCTCGCCCGTATCCGTTCGCTGGCGATCCCACCTGCTTATCAGGACGTCCGCATCGCCGCCGATCCGCGCGCCCATCTCCAGGCTGTCGGCCGTGACGATGCCGGGCGCATCCAGCATCGCTACCATCCCGATTGGGAGAAAGTGCGCGAGCGCCGCAAGCTCAAGCGCCTCGCGCGCCTGATCGAGGCCCTGCCGAAGCTGCGGGAGCGCATCGCCGAGGACCTCAAGGACCGCACCCTGTCGCGCCGCAAGGCGCTTGCCTGCGCCGCTGCGATCATCGACCGCTGCCATATCCGCGTCGGCAACGAGGTCTATGCCCGCACCAATGGCAGCCATGGGGCCTCGACCCTGCTCAAGCGCCATGTCGAGGTCAGCGGCAAGCATGTCGGGCTCGCCTTCCGCGGCAAGGGCGGCAAGGACATCGTCTGCGGCCGAGACGACGCCCCGCTCGCCCGCGCCCTGACGCGTTTGAAGACCCTGCCCGGAAAGCGCCTGTTCCAGTACCGTGCCGAGGACGGCCCGGTCGCCGCCATCAACGCCGCCGACATCAATCGCTACCTGAAGGAGGCGGCGGGCCTGCCGATCTCCAGCAAGGACCTGCGCATGCTCGCTGCCAATGCCGCGGCGGCCGAACTGCTGCTCTCGACCGACATCGCCGCCAGCGAGCGCGGCCGCAAGCGCCAGCTCGCCGACATCATGCGCGCCATCGCCGAACGGCTGGTCAACACCCCGGCCGTGGTCCGCAAGAGCTATGTCCATACGATCGTCGTCGACGCCTATGCCAGCGGCCGCCTGAGTCGTGCCTATCGCAAGGCGCGGGGACGCGGCGGCTGCTCGCGCATCGAACGGGCGCTGGGGCTGCTGGCGGCGTGAGCGAATTGCATGGCCCCCCGCCCAGGTCGTGCGGCGGCGGGGGTTGAACCGGCCGGCGCGCTGGTGATGCTCGGAGCAAATCATCCGAGGAAGCGCCAGCCATGTTTCTCACCAATTCCGACATGGTCGAGCTGATCGAGCTGCGTCATGCGCTCCATCGCGCGCCTGAGATCTCCGGCGAGGAGCGCGAGACGGCGAAGGCGATCGTCGGCTTCCTCGCGCCCAGCACACCGGACCGGATCGTCACCGAGCTCGGCGGCCATGGCGTCGCCGCGATCTATGACGGCGCCGAGCCCGGCCCGACCGTGCTGGTCCGCTGCGAGCTTGATGCCCTGCCGATCGAGGACCTCTCCGGCGTGCCGCATACCTCGCAGGTGCCCGGCAAGGGCCATCTCTGCGGCCATGACGGCCATATGACCACCGTTGCGGCGCTGTCGCGCGGGCTCGGGCGGCAAAGGCCGCGGCGCGGACGCGCCATCCTGCTGTTCCAGCCGGCGGAAGAGACCGGGGCGGGCGCAGCCGCCGTGATCGCCGATCCGAAATTTCCCGAGATCGCGCCCGACTTCTCGTTCTCGCTGCACAACAAGCCCGGCTTGCCGCTTGGCGCTGTCCGGATCTCGGAGGGGCCGGCCAATTGCGCCTCGCGCGGCCTCAAGATCGTGCTGACCGGCCACACCTCCCATGCCGCGACGCCGGAACATGCGGTCTCGCCGATGAAGGCGCTCGCCCGCCTGATGCCGGAGCTGACCGCGCTGGGGCCCGGCGGGGCCCTCGAGGGCGACTACCGCCTCGTCACCGTCACCCATGCCAGCATGGGCGAGCCGGCCTTCGGCATCACCCCCGGCCGCGCCGAGCTCTGGGCGACCTTGCGCACGCTGAACGATTCCCTGATGGGCTCGCTCTGCGCCGAGGCCGAGGCGCTGGTGCGCGAGGCGGCCTCCGCCGGCGGGCTCTCCGTGACGATGGACTATCACGACGTCTTCAATCACTGCGAGAACCATCCCGAGGCGGTGGCGCATCTGCGCCGGGCCTGCGACGAGGAGGGCATCGCGCGTGGCGAGACGCCGCCGCAGCGCGGCTCCGAGGATTTCGGCCTGTTCGGCCGCTCCTCGAAGTCGGCGATGTTCCTGCTCGGCTCGGGCGAAGATACGCCGCCGCTGCACAATCCCGATTACGACTTCCCCGACGCGATCATCGCGCCCGGCGCCCGCGTCTTCATGCGCACGATCAGGAACCTGCTGGGTTAGCCGTAGCCTGCTCCTGCGTGCTATGCGGCGCCTCGAACATAGCAGAGGTGTCCATGCGCAGGATCAGGATCATCGGCATCGGCGCCGGCAATCCCGAGCACGTCACCATCCAGGCGATCAAGGCGCTGAACACGGTCGACGTCGTCTTCGTGCCGGACAAAGGCGTCGAGAAGTCCGCCTTGCGCCAGCTGCGCGAGGAGATCTGCCAGTGCTATATCGAGCACGACAAATGGCGCACGGTGCCGCTGACTGTGCCCAAGCGTGCCGCTGCCGGCGACGATTATCGCGGCAGTGTCGACGACTGGCATGCGGCGCTCGCCGAAAGCTATGAGCGCCTGTTCCGCGACGAGCTCGGCGAGGACCAGACCGGCGCGCTGCTGGTCTGGGGCGACCCCTCGCTCTACGACAGCACGCTGCGCATCATCGAGGCCGTGCGCGCGCGCGGGCTCGCGTTCGACTATGACGTCATCCCCGGCATCACCTCCGTCCAGGCACTGGCGGCGGCGCACCGGCTGGTGCTGAACCGGATCGGCGAGCCCGTCACCATCACCACCGGCCGCAAGCTCGCCGAAGGCGGCTTTCACGACGAGGACGGCAGCACGGTGGTCATGCTCGATGGCGAGCAGGCTTTCGCGAAGATCGATCCCGCCGGGCTCGACATCTGGTGGGGCGCCTATCTCGGCGCGCCGCAGGAGATCATCGCCTCCGGCCCGCTCGCCGAAATCTCGGACGAGATCGTCCGCAGGCGCGAGGCGGCGCGCGCCGAGAATGGCTGGATCATGGACACTTACCTGCTGCGTCGGCGCGGCGAGTGACCAACGGCGTTTGCCGCTAGGCCACCATACCGGTATAATATCGGAACGGCTGGCCGAAGGAGTTTCGCTCATGGACGTCCAGCTCCGGCTTCGCGATCCGATCGCGCCGCAGCTCGTCGCGGCGCTGCGCCAGGCGATCATCGCCAGCGAGCTCAGACCCGGCGAGGCGCTGTCGGAGAAAGAGATCGCCGGCCGCTTCGGCGTCAGCCGCCAGCCTGTGCGCGAGGCCTTCATCAAGCTTGCCGAGGCCGGGCTTGTGCAGATCCTGCCGAGCCGCGGCACCTATGTCATGAAGATCTCGATGCGCGAGGTCGCCAATGCTCGCTTCGTGCGCGAAGCCGTGGAGTGCGCGCTGGCGCGCGCGGCGAGCAAGCTGATCGATCCTGCTGGTGTCGCGCTGCTGCGCCGGTTGATCGCCGAGCAGGCGGCGGCGGCCGGGCGCGACGACTACACCCGTTTCACCGTGCTCGACGAGGCCTTCCACCAGGCGATCGCCGAGATCGTCGATTGCGACTACGCTGGCAAGGTGGTCGAGAGCGCCCGCGCCCAGACCGACCGGGTGCGTTATCTCTCGCTGCCCGGCACCTCGCCGATCCCGCTGCTGATCACTCAGCACAACGCCATCGTCGATGCGATCGAGACCGGCGATGGCGACACGGCCGCGACGGCGATGCGCATCCATCTGCGCGAAATCCTGAACGCACTGCCGCGCATCGCCGCCGAGCATCCCGGGCTATTCGCGGACGAGGAGCTACCGGCGCATACGACGAGCATGCACCAGCCTTAGATGGCGCGCTGCGCCGCCTTGATCAGCGCCTCGGCGACGCGTTCATAGCCCTCGGCCAGGATGGCGGTCGCTACCCGGACATGCTCGGTCGGCCTCGCCGCGCATTTGCTCCCGGGCAGAACGGCGATGCCATGCGCCGCCAGCGTTACCAGCGCGAACTGCTCGTTCTCGACCGGCACCCAGATGCACAAGCCATCGCTCTCCGGCATGGCGAGGCCCCGTTCGGCAAGGCGGCCAACCAATGCCTGCCGGCGCTCGGCATAAACAGCGCGCGCCTCAGCCACCTTCTGGCCGGTTTCGGTATCTGTCAGCAGCCAGGCAGTCGCTGCCTGCAGCAGCCGGCTGGTCCAGCCCGAGGAGAAGCTGCGATAGGACTGGATCTGCCGGATCACCATGGCTGGTGCCGACAGCACCGCGATCCGCAGATCCGGCCCGAGCGATTTCGAGAAGGAGCGGATATGCACGACCCGCTCCGGCATTGTCGTGCCCAGGCTGATCGGCGGATGGATCGAGACGTCGCCGACGCCGTCATCCTCGATCACCAGCGTGTCGCTGCCGGCGAGCACGCGGCCGAGCTCGGCCAGCCGCGCGGCGCTGACATGCTGGCCGGTCACCGAATGAGTGCGCGGCTGGAAGATGAAGGCTGAAGGCCGCCGCTCCAGCGCTGCGGCGAGTTCCGAGGGCAGGGGACCTTCAGCATCGCGGCCGACCGGCAGGATCTCGGCACCGAGATCCTCGATGATGTCGAGCAGCCGCATCGCGGTCGGGTCCTCGATCGCGATGCAGGAGCCCGGCAGCACGGTCGCGTGCAGGACCGAATAGACGGCATTGTAGCCGCCATTGGTGGCGAGGAAGGCAGCCGGTTCATAGGGCCAGTCCGGCGCCAAGGCATCGCGTAGGGCCGGCAGGATCGGCGTGCGCTCATAGCTGTTGAGGTTTTCCGCGCTCGCCGCTTGCGCCAGCGCCTCACACAGCGGGGGCAGTAGGGCTGTGTCCGGGACTGCCAGCGAGAGATCGAGCGCATCCGGCCCGAAATCGGCGACGCTCGCCATTCGCGTCGGTCGCGGCGTCGCATTGTCGCCGCTGACCCAGGCGCCGCCGCGCCCGCGTCCCGAGACGATCTTCTGCCGCTTCAACTCGCTCCAGGCTTCCGAGACCGTGCCGGGGCTGACACCGAGGCGGTAGGCGAGGTCGCGCACGGTGGGCAGCTTCGTACCGACCGGCAGCAGGCCGGAGCGGATCATCTGGCTCAGGTCGAGCGCGAGGCCGCGCGCGGTGCGCTGTGTCAGGCGGCTCGCCAGCCAGGAGGCGTCGGGTTCGTCGTTCATCGACTCGAAAATGAATGTTCAGGAACGTAATAGCGATTGATCAGATAGATTGAACATTTATCGTGTCGGTCGTCCAAGGTTTTTTGCTCAGTGAGGCTGTCGTTTGAAACCTGTGATCCGGCTGGCCCTGCGCGACTGGGACTTCATCACGCCACTGCTGCTCGGCGACCTCGTGTCCGATCGTTTCGAGTTGAAGATTGAGCGCCTCGCTGCGCTGCCCGAGGACTTCGCCAGCGATCCGCGCTTCGACGCCAGCGAGATCTCGTTCAGCCGCTACACCACCGGCCGCACCCGCGGCGAGACCGGCGTCGTCGGCATCCCGAACTTCATCATGCGCGGCTTCCGCCATCGCTGTGTCGTCACCGCTGCCGACAGCAAGCTGACCCGTTTCGACGAACTCCGCGGAAAGCGCATCGGCATCGCCGGTTGGCAGGATTCCGGCAACACCTGGACCCGCGCCGCCATGGCCGAGAGCGGCCTTGCCATCGACGATGCCTTCTGGGCTGTCAGCCGTCTTGCCGCCGACCATCCGATTACCGACCGCGTCGGGCGTTATGCCCGTCCCGGCCGGATCGAGGCGCTGCCCGGCCAGCCGCCCTTGCTGGATCTGCTCGCTGCCGGCGAGATCGACGCGGTGCTGATGCCGTTCATGCCGAAGGGCTTCTTCTCGAAGGGCTCGCGCTTCCGGGCGCTGCTGCCGGATGTCCGCGGCGCCGAGCGCGACTATTTCGGCAAGGTCGGCTACGTCCCGGGCATGCACATCATCGGCCTCAAGCCCGAGCTGGCCGCCCGCGAGCCCTGGCTGCCGCAGGCGCTGAGCGACCTTCTCGACGAGAGCCAGCGCGTCTGGCTGGAGAAGCGCCGCCGCTATGCCGACACCACGCCCTGGCTGATCGACGAGCTGGTGCGCAGCGGGCATGATCTGCCCGAGAGCTGGAACGAGAGCGGGCTTGCCGCGAACCGGACGATGATCGCAGCGTTCATCGAGCAGCTGCGGATTCAACAGCTCGCCGAGACCGATTTGACGCCGGAGACCCTGTTCCCGGCTGCATCCGCGCTGGAAGGAGCCAATCGATGAAAGCCGCGCTCGGACAATTCGCCGTCAGCCGCGAATGGCAGGAGAACCTTGCCACCTCCGTCCGCCTGATGGCCGAGGCCAAGGCCGCCGGCGCCGATCTGCTGCTGTTGCCGGAAGGCATCCTGGCCCGCGACATCACCGATCCGGACATCGTGCTGAAGACGGCGCAGCCGCTCGACGGCCCGTTCATGCAGGGCGTGCTGGAGGCGAGCAAGGGCTCGGCGCTGACCACCCTGTTCTGCATCCATGTGCCGAACGGCAAGGGCCGCGTCTTCAACGTCCATGTCGCCGTGCGTGACGGCGCCATCGTCGCCGCCTATCGCAAGCTCCATCTCTACGACGCCTTCTCGGCGCTGGAATCGACCAATGTCGAACCCGGCACCGAGGTGCCGCCGCTGCTCGAGATCGCCGGCCTGAAATGCGGGCTGATGACTTGCTACGACGTGCGCTTCCCCGAGCTCGCTCGTCGCCTCGCGCTCGACGGCGCCGATGTCCTGCTGCTGCCGGCCGCCTGGGTCCGCGGTCTCGGCAAGGAGGCGCATTGGGACGTGCTGGTCACCGCCCGCGCGCTGGAGAACACCTGCTATGTCGTCGCCACCGGCGAATGCGGCGCGCGCAATATCGGCGCGAGCATGGTGGTCGACCCGCTCGGCGTCGCCATCGCCCGTGCGGGCGAGGCCCCGGCGCTGATCTATG
>WPCJ01090101.1_pt1 | contig 15992 bp, 23 predicted proteins | sample 5399831 | NCBI WGS metagenome assembly WPCJ01 (sample SAMN12869470, study PRJNA574797) | sludge metagenome | isolation source: wastewater treatment of pH10 | place: China:Beijing | collected 2019-05-20 | reverse complement strand
CCTGAAATCATTGGTGGGCCCGGCAGGACTCGAACCTGCAACCAGACCGTTATGAGCGGTGCTGGCTCGCAGGATCGACGTTTTCACCCATTGAAAGTGCTATGTTTTGCCTTTGTTAGTTGAGTTCGTTGACGCCCGTTTTGGCTGAATGATTGGTCTTTGATTGGCCGAAATGGCTGCCCCGGAGGGCTTGGCGCCGATCTTGTTGACGGCATCGGACTGGTAGTCCGGATGATGGTGGCCATAGGTTTTCATCAACGTCTCAAGGGACATGCCGAGATATCCGGCAGCCTGCCATGGATCGGCCCGAGCCTGCATCAACCAGGTCGCGGCGGTATGCCGTAAGGTGTGCGGAGATACGCCAGCCCCAAGTTCGGCAAGCTCCACGGCAGTCGCAAAACCCGTCTTGACTGATTTCACGCCTTCGCCATTCCACTCGACAAAGTGTCGCGAGATCAACCCCAGTCGATGCCATCTGCGCATGTGAGCGAGCAGGCGAGGGGCAAGACGCATAGGCGGCTGGCGCTTATTTGTTTCCTCATCACCTTGCGCGAGACGATAGAATACCCCTTGCTCCAGATCGACATATGATCGTCCGATGGCCGGGATCGGCGATGCGGAGGCGATGGCCCCGGCCCGCGTGCCGCTGTAAAGGCCGATCAAGATGAATTTGGCAATATGACGAAGCGGGCGCTTGTCGGTAGCAACTTCGCGGCCGTGCCATTTCTGCACCTCGCGATGCCGCCAGCACTTCCAGATCAGGGTTGCGGCCTCGGATCTGGTCAGCCAACGATCGCGCGGCGGTCCCTTCTTCGGCAGCTTCACTTTGACGATTCCTCGGTGAAAACCTTCATCCGCATGATGTGTAATCGCGGCGCGCAGATCTTCCAAATCGCGGCGAGCGCCGCCCTTGCCGCCGCGCTTCTTAACGTATTCGTTGGTCTTCTTCCGGTTGATGTCCGACAACATCAACGCGCCGAAGAAGTCCTTGATGCGCTCCATCCGCGCTATGTAGCGACGGGCGAATCGGTTTTCGATATACAGGTCAGGACGGTCTTCGACGAAGATTGAGAGGACGTCCGCGACGACGATTTCCTTGACGTCCTGTTCCGTCCGCTTCGGCTCGTGCTTCGCTGCGATGTAGGCGGACAACGCTCTTTCAGCGCCTTCAATTTCGCGCTCAGTGCATCCAGTGGCGTGGTGCTTCCGCTCGTCGACGATGATCCACATGGCTTGACGGTCGGCGCCGTCGGAACCGGATCGGGCTGGCCGGAGCCAGAGTCGGGCACCTTGTTTTCGCCGCGGCATCGCTTCCGCATCTCCTCAATATCGGCGAGCGTTACGAACTGCTTGCCAGCAATTACCTCAACGTCAAGACGACCGCGTCCGATCTCCCTGCGGAGGCCGGAGACGGTCATCCCGCCCATAGGGAACGCGATCTTGACGGCCGCGGCAAGCCGCAAGGGGACGTGGGGATCGATCGGCGGGGGACTATTACTGGCCATTTCCGCCCTCCAGCGGGCGCCCCATCGCCCAGGCCTCGAAATCCTGCTTCTCGTGCGGCACGTATCGCCAGACCGTGGCGGACATGCCGGATTCGTTCGTGCCGCGCTCGGGAGTCTTTTCGAGCTCGCCATCGCGGTGCAGTTCGGACACGCGCGGCCGGACTGTCAGCACGGACAGATGGAGATCCTTCGCAACCTCGTCGGCCGTCCTACCGGCCGGGTGCGCGGCCTCAAACACGGCCAACACTTTCGCGCGTATCACACTGGCCGTGCTCGCGATCTTTGCCGCAGCCTCTTCGGATGGGCCATGAGCTTTAAAGCCGGGACTATCGGGATAGTCAGTCATCGGCAGATTCCCGTGGGTCAACGCGAACCGGATGACACCATTCCATCGTGGCCGGCCACGTTTTCACTTCACGAGCGAAGTAGTCCGACAGCATGAAAAGAAAGCTGTTCAGCCGCCGCTCACACTCCCTTTCATGACCGTTGATGCCGTTGCGAACGCCGTCCACTTCGCCCGACGCCATAAGGACGATGAAAGCTGCTTCCCGATCAGACTTGATTTCGAGACGACAAAACTCGTCTCGGACACGGCCGGCGATCAGATGATTGGACAGAGCCGTGCTAACAGGGCCGTCGTCGTTCAACATGGGGCCCATAAGTTGCGCGGCGATCTCCTCAAAATCACACGCCAGCGTCTCGATCTCTCCGCCTTGACCCGGATCCCCGACCGTGGGCGGCTGCATCTCCTCTGCGGTGCGCTGGAACCCGTCCGGGAGAGCGGCGAACTCGGCAGCTATCTTCGCAACCTGCTTCATGCCATGACCCATCATCAGCGCGCATGTGAGCAACACGCGCCCAACTTCGTCCCGATGCAGATCATCGACCGGCTGATCTTTGAGGAAGTCGGCAACCATATATGCCTTGGACCAAGCACGAAGAGCTTCCGCCTCCATGTGTTCTTCGGCGAAGCCATCGGATCGAGGTTCATTCTCAATCGCCTGACAGGCTTGTGAGATCGCCGCGAAGCCATCGAACAGCGCGACCATGCCGCGCGTCTGGTTTTCCTCGGCCATCTGACGCAGTGTGTTGAGTAGGTCGGTCTCAGGCTCAAGCGGAGCGATATCGGCTCGGATCGCATCCAGCGCATAAACGTTCCGATTTTCTTGCCTTGATTTCTTGCCAATTCGGCCTGCGCGCGATTTGTTCGCCGTGTTAAAAATAGGGGGCGTTGATTTCGCACCATCTGCGTTTCGCTGCAGCATCGTTCACGCCTCCTGCTCAAATTTGTATGACGAAGTGCCGTACGTCGTCGCGCGGTGGAAACGCTTGACGTCATCGAGATGGGAGACGAGGAAAGCTACTTCCTCCTTTTCAAGAAGATCGCCGCCGGCGGTGTTCTTCAGGATTAGTCGCACGGTTTCGGCTTTGGCCCGCAGGCCATCCACTGTCTTGGCACGAGCCCTTGTCGCCTTGGCGAGACTTGGGGCGGCTCTGCTGCGACACATGCTGTCGATCTGCGCCGCGAAATCGTTGCCGTCCGTTGGATCGATGTCGTAAGCCCCAAGTGCGCCCGCTATCTGCATGGCATAGTCGGTGCAATGCTCTAGCAGCGCGCGATCTGGATGAGCGGCGCGGTCTTTAGGCTTGGCCGGCGCTGCGATGTCCTTCGCGGCGGATGCAAGCAACGACAAAATGTCGGTGCCCATCCACTCGACCGTCCCATCGCCGACATTGAAATCTTCATGCCGAAGGATGAGATCTAGCTGCCTCGAAAGCTCCGACGCGTCAGTCGCCCGTTTCGATGTCGCAGCTCGAAAGATCGCGTTCTGGCAGGCAAGGATGCCTTCATAGAAGGTTTCTTCTGCGGTGGTGATGTCGCCCGGCTTACTCCATGGACGAAGAACTTCCACGCTCTTTGCATGCAAGTCGTCCAATGTAGCCATCGATTGCCTTTCCAGCTCATGCCCGGGCGTGCCATAAGGATGGAAGCCATACACCGCATGCGCTTTCGGCAAGACGATCGTCGGCGGATTGGTTGACGCTTCTGGGGCAGGAGAGCGAAGGGCCTTCGCGCTGCTGGGAAGCTTCCGCGCTACCCTCTTTGACGTTACTTTCTGCAACATATTAAAGCCTCCAATTTGTCAGGCGCCGCAGAAAATTGCGGCCCAGGTGGCAATTATTCCGAGAAAAAGGATCAGCGAAGCGAGCGCGGGCAGGTCAGTGATTGCAGTTCGCAGGATCACCATCGCTCGCCCCTCTGCTGTGACGGTGACGCGGGTTGAGTGTTGGCCACGGTCTGCCTCCTACTGATGATGCAGTCTGGGGCTGGCCGCGCGGATCTCGCGCGCCAGTTCGGTTGCGGTATCGGAAAAGGCGATGACGTCGCCGGCCGGGAAGGTGGCTTTGAGCGTACGCAAAACTTCCCGCTCGTCGCCCAGATCGCAGCCGGAGGCCGCGAGCAAGTTCGCCATCTGCTTGGATGTTTGCCGGCTCATCTGTTTGTGCTCCACCAGCGCCAACAAGGCTCTGGATACGGTTCGGGAAACGGTATGGTCACCAGGCGGTGCAATCGGTGAGGCGTCCGCCAGAACTTGATCCAGTGCTCTCGCCGGCAGTGCCAGAACAGGCGCTGAGCTGCGATGCGTCGGCTCATATCGTCACCCTGCTGCGGGGGTTGGAGTTGAGCGCGTGAGTCGCGATCGCGGCCGCTCGGATGGTGTCTGCGCGCCGAACCTGCGGCTTGCGGGGCTTGCTTGGCTTCTTCGGCTTGGGCAATCCCCAGTCGGCATCGACGAACACGATGCCCATCCGCGCGAAATTGTACTCGTCGTCGTAGGCGTTCAGGGCCTCGATATGCTCTGGCTTCACGTGCTTGCGCTTGGGCGCGTAGCTCATGGCCCAGCGCTTGCGAAATGCAATGCGGGCTTCCAGAAGCCGCCAAAGTTCCTGCCGTTCTTCGAATGACATCGCGTTCATGCCCACAATCCCTCTGAAACGAAATCGCTGCGTGTCGCTTTTCCGCCGTCGATCAGCGGCTCATCGAGAGAGACGACGCGGGCCTTGCCGATCTTGGCGAAGCCTGGCGGAAACATCCGGTTATGGATGGTCATGAACTTCCGCAGATGAGCGGGAATGCCGGCACGTGTGATGCGCCCTTCGAGTAAGGCAACCATCACGTCTTGGGCGATGTCGTCCCGTTCATGTGATGGCAGATAGCTCGGCACGAGCCGACGGATTTGCTCGAAGTCCGCAGAGCCGCAGGCCGACAGGAAGGCACTATTGTCATGAGCGTGCGGATCGGGCAGCGCGATCAAGCGAGACTTTGCTGCGGCTACGATCTTGTCGAAGACCGGATCTATAGAGCAGCGATGATTGATGCTTGCACGGTTAGCGACGTAAAATCCCTTGGCACCGTAAAGCTTGCTGATCCCGACGCCGGCCTGAAGCAGAGATTTCGCGCGCTCGACCTCGTCTGTCGTCAGCGGGCGGACCGCGCGAGAAGTGATGAATTTGCAGGCTCGGCAGCTGCGACGTACGCCGTCATCTCGAAAGACGAGAATAATGTTTGATCCAGACAGTGCGTGGCCGCGCTTGCAATGCGTCAGCTTGGCGACCCGTCGATCGATTGCTTCTCGATTACGCCGCTTGGAATTGGCGATGGCCGTGCGATACGCCTCTGCCCACCATTCTGGGTGTTTTCTACCGTGAGCGCGGCTAACCTTGTATGAGACCGGCGCGTCCGCGAACGTGCCTCCTGCCCGAAGGTGGTTCATCACAGCGCTTGCGACTGCTGGCAGTAGGCCCAACGTCCCTTCGAGCTTGGCGGTTACGATGAAGCTGTCATCTTCACTGATACGATATTCGGCCGTGGGTCTGCCCAGCTTGGAGAGGCCCTCCACCAGCTCGGGCTCACCAATCACACCGCGCTTTGCGAGGCGCTCAATCGACCGCTTAACATGGTCATGACGGCCATGGATCGTATGCGCAACTTGCCGGCTCGACACCGACAGCGCCGCAGCATCGAAGTTCGTGACCCCCGCGAACGTCGGCAGGCGATCTTCGAGGGGAATTTGGCTGGGCTGGTGGTGAAGCGGCATCGGTTGCTCCCGTCAGGTGACAGGAGCAATATATACACTTGTGAGTGTTAAAGTCAACACCTCAAGGTGTTGAGCGCGACCGAATCTTCTTGAAGGTCGCGTTGCTCCAAGCCGCATCCAAAATTTCATAGCAAGTCCAATCACTTGCCTGCAAAATCGGTGCTTCCTGCGTATTGTGTATCTTGTACGTGTCGCGGCCTTCCCGTGTAATTTCGCCTACAATCACATCTGAAACTTCAAGCGGCGAGCCTACGTCCCGTACAGCCAACGACAACCTGACCTCGTCATGTCGGCCCGGATCGGGTTGAAGGCGGCAATAGATCCTGTCGCCGCCGCTCGCGAGGCCTTGAACCCACGGCGCTGTTCTGATGCAGAACATGTCTCGGAACATGCGAGGGATGCTCATCGGCGCAGCGATATACCCCTGAAAGGCAATTCCTTTTTCACTGCCCATCGCGAAATAGGGGACTGTGGCTTTTCTCGTCGGCAGCGCCGACAAATGATAGTCGTAAGGCGCGAGCGGCTCGCCTATGGGCTGGCCATTTTCGAGTCTCGTGAGAAGGTTGTTCAGTCCGATAATTAGGCGCCACTGCTCTTCTGAACGACCAGGGCCTGGCGTTTGAGCCTCCGCGGCGAGAATTTCCTCTTCCGTGAGTTGTCCCATTACAGCAAGTTCCGATGCAGTGAGACCAAGGTATTCTCTTCGTATTCGGAAAACTTCTCCCCGCGTATCAACCTCACCATCCCGAGGGGCAGGATCGTAATTGGCTATTGGTGCGCCGGTGAGGCCAAGGGCGTCGTAGATAGGATAAATATACGAGCTGCGTTGAACTTTGCCGAGCTCGATCTTCTCAACCGTCTGCTGAGATGTTCCGACAACGCCCGCGAGTTGCGCTTGGGTCATGCCGCGAGCCTCGCGAGCTTCGCGAATGCGTTGCCCAATAACTTTCGGATCAGATTTGTTCGGGTCTTTGTATCGGAGGTCTCGCATAAGCCACTCTATGCATCGTCGAATTGGAATACGCCAACACTTTGAGGGGTGCGGGCTTGACCGAATACACTGAAGAGTGTTAAACAGGTGTATGTCCTACACTCCGCGCCCAAATCCAGATGCCTCCCGTGCACTCCTTCGCGCGGCAATTGAGGCAACTGGTGGTACTCAGCAATCACTTGCGAAACCTGCCGGTTACAGCCAGCACGGAATATGGGCGGCGATCAAAAATGGGCGCATCAGTCTAGAGTTGGCCGTCGCTATAGATCAAGCGACCCGAGGCGCAGTGCCTCGGTGGCAAACTAGGCCGGATGCGTTCACGCCGCCTAGTGCAGCGAATACCCAAGGCGCCGGTGATACAGCGGCCCGTGCTGCCGGATCATCTCACGATCCCAAATTCGAAACTGAGCAATCGCCGCAGCTCGCTCATGAGCGCGGCGATCGATCCCGCGCGTCTGTGCCTGGCGCGTGATTGCTGGCCGGCTGCGGTGCGGCCGTGTGTTCTTCGTGTGCGTATCCATCTGAGACCTCAAATCGGAGAGAGAGCAAATCGTGTTGTGTTTATTTGCCCTTAGCCTTGGGAGATCTCCCAAAATCTTTGGGAGGCCGGAGTGAAAACCTACGCTGACGCACTGCGCGAGCTCGCAGAACCGCGGCCTGTTGGTGATCTCGTCAAGACAGCCATCCTCCGCGCAGCCCGAGCGACGGGGCTGTCCTACACGCGTGCGTTTGACGTTTGGTACGGCAAGGCCCGCCGTATCGACGCGCACGAAGCCCAGCAAATCGCAGATGCGCTTCAGCGAAAGCGCGAAGAGGAAGCCCATAATGAAATTCACCAGCTCCGCACCCGGCTCCTCAAGATGGAGTCGCGGATGGCCGCGCAGACTGCGGACCGAAATCGCATTGCTCTTAGTCTCACTCGGCAACCGCTTCGCGGACGCAGCTGAATGGATCGCTCCATGGCTCGGAGAGCAGGCCGATGAGCAGGCACAAGACCGGGAAACAGAAGCGTGCGGCAAAGCTGCGTCGGCAGCGCCGGGAGTATCGCGTCCGTCGTCGGGAGCGTGATCGGGACACGCAGTCTGCTCCAAGCAGCGCAGTAACGAATACTGCTGGCATCCAGGAGACGGGACGATGACGTTGTCGCTTGAAGATCAGCTTTGCGACGAATGCCGCTTCTTTATCTCCGACGGGACATCGTTCGCCGGAGAATGTCATCGGAAGCCGCCCAAGATCATCAAGCGGCCGAACCGAGAAGAGCAACACAATCGCGGCGTCTGGCCGGAAGTGACCACGTCGGACTGGTGCGGCGAATTTCAGGAACGGGACGGGGACAATGACGAAATCGAAAGCTGAGATTGCGAGTGATAGCGACGAGCTGCATTTAGTGTCGGCTGTCGATGCAGCCGTCGACGAGCGCGATCAGGAGCACCCCAACGCTTCGCTGATCGGGCGGGCGGATGATCTCCGCGAGATCCACGCCGCAGCCAAGACCTTCGCGGAATCGCCTGAGCCGGCCGATGTCGCGGCGGCTGCCTTTGTCGAAACACTGCGCGCGACCCAGGCCCGGCCTTTGACGGAGGACGGATTTCAATGGGACGCGCAGGATAACGATAGCGTCGTCTGCGTGGAGCAGCGCGCGATAGCGGTCTACACGAACGTCTATGGACAGGCGGTCATCCGTCAGGAGCGATCATGGGACGAGGATGAGGACACCTGGATCCGTATCTCCAAGCCCTTTCTGCAGGACGTCATCGATCGGCTGCAAGCCATCCTGAGCGAGGGGTGAGTCTGGATGGCGCTCAATCTTCGTGTCATTGCTGCACAGTTAGGCGGGGACGTCATCGGACGTGATAGCGTCAATGTTCCTGGGCCCGGGCACAGCAAGGCCGATCGCTCGTTGTCGATCAAGATGGACCCGCGCGCGCCGGGTGGATTTGTTGTCTACAGCCATGCTGGCGACGATCCTATCGAGTGCCGCGACTACGTCCGTGAACGTTTGGGAATGGGAAGCTGGCATCCAAACCGGCGCAACCAGTCCGCCCCGCTGGTGGTGACGGACGCCGGCCCGGATCCGAAGAAGCTCCGGAACAAGGAAGCAGCTCTTCGCATCTGGCACGAATCGGTCAACCCCATCGGTACGCTGGTGGAGCAGTATCTGCGAGAGCATCGCGGGTTGACGCTTCCATCTGACCTGGCCGGCCGCGTCATCCGGTTTCATGGATCGCTTTATGTCGATCCGCAGACCCGGCTGCCGGGCATGGTCTGCCTGTATCGCGATATCAGTACCGATGAGCCGACGGGCATCCATCGAACGTTCCTGACCCGCGACAAAGCGGCCAAGGTGGATCGGAAGATGCTGGGCGATGCCAAAGGCGCAGCGATCAAGCTCGATCCCGCCGCCGACGGCGTGCTGACGATCGGCGAGGGCATCGAAACAGTGATGGCGGCCCGAGAGGCCGGTTACACGCCAGGCTGGGCTCTCGGATCAAGCGTTGCGGTCAAGACCTTCCCGGTGCTGCGCCGCGCCAATGAGCTGATCATTCTTGAAGAGAACGATCCGACGAGCCGGAGGGACGTCAAAACCTGCGCGAAGCGATATCTTAATGCGAAAAAGCCCGTCACGCTCGTCACATCCAATGTCGGCAACGACTTTAACGACGCGTGGAGGGCTATGAAATGAGCCTGATCACGCCTGACGTTATCTCGACGCGCCGCCTGGAGCCCATTCTGACAAATGAGGTGGTGACCGAAGACTTTGCGGCGATGAAGTTCATCGAGAAGCATGGCGGGGATCTGCGCTATTGCCACACATCCGGTGCTTGGTTCGTGTGGTCTGGCAACTCTTGGGAACGCGACGGCGTCGGCGTGGTCTATCAGTATGCGCGGGAGCTTGGTCGTGTCCTGTCCGACAACCAGTCCGATTCCGCGCGCTACAAGATCGAGAAGACGTCTTTCGCAACTGGCGTCGAAAAGTTCGCCAAGGTCGATCCTATGGTGCGCGTCGACATTCATTTCTGGGACGCCGATCCGTGGTTGCTCGGAACGCCTGACGGAACCGTTGACCTGCGCACGGGCATCCTTCGCCCAAGCTTCAGGGAAGACGGCATCACCAAAACGACCCTTGTGTCGCCGATAGATCAGCCGTGCCCGCAGTGGCTGGCGTTTCTGGATCAGGCAACCAAGGGCGACGCCGAACTGATCCGCTTCCTGCAACAGTGGTGCGGTTATGGCCTTACAGGGCTGACGCGAGAGCACTCGTTGGTCTTCGTTTATGGCCCGGGCGGAAACGGCAAGGGCGTGTTCCTGAACGTCGTGACAAACATCATGAAGTCCTATGCCGCAACCGCGGCGATGGACACCTTTACGGCCAGCAAGAACGACAAACACCCTACCGACCTCGCCATGCTCCGCGGCGCGCGCATCGTGACGGCGTCCGAGACGGAAGAGGGGCGGGCATGGGCGGAGGCCCGCATCAAGCAGATGACCGGCGGCGACCGCATCAGCGCCCGGTTCATGCGCCAGGACTTCTTCGAATACATCCCGCAATTCAAGCTAACCATCATCGGCAATCACAAGCCGGTGCTGCGCAACGTGGATGACGCTGCCCGGCGCCGGTTCCTGATCGTACCGTTCAATCACAAGCCTCCGGCTAAGGACATGACCCTGGAAGGCAAGTTGATGAACGAGGCTCCGGCTATCCTGCATTGGATGATCCGCGGCTGTCTGGATTGGCAGAAGGAGGGGTTGGTGAAACCTCCTGTAGTGATGGAAGCCACAGCCGAATATTTCAGCGACCAGGACCTTTTCCAGCACTGGCTGAATGAGGAATGCGAATGCGATCCGGAGAATAAGGAACTGTCGGAATCCAGCAGCGTCCTTTTCAAATCTTGGAAAGAGTTTGCAGTCGCCGCCGGCAACAGTCCGGGGTCACAGCAATCTTTCAAAGATCAGATGCTTCGTCACGAGTTCAAATTTTACCGCAGCATGAAAGCCCGCGAGTTTTTTGGCGTCAGGCTGAAATCAAAGGCGACTGGCTATGACTACAGTGATCGATGACGGCATGACACCCATGACGACCATGACGACCTTTTCCTCTATCCGTTGTAACGCGCGCGCGCGTGAAGCGATAAACAGGAAAACAGCGTCATGCTTGTCATGCTCGTCATACGGCAGGCAGGCCCGCTTCCTTATGGCGCCTCTTCCGCCCCACTACGCACGCGAGGGCGCCCGATGCTGAGCCGGTTCCAGCAAGGAAAGCCGGCCGAACCGGCAGAACACACCAAGCAATTCTATTGGAGGAACCATGGAATGGTCGTGCTTCAGATCGACGACCCGAACCTGACATGGGACCAGCGTGAGATCGTGAAGCAGATCATGGTGCGTCGCTATGGCGAGCGCCGCCAGGTAGGGAGTGGACGATGACCTTGATCCAGCGTCACGAGCGGTTCACCTGGGCTATGGCAGCCGATCCAAACCTGCAGCTCGGATACGAGGCGGAGCGGTTTCGCCAGCGTGAGTTCATGCTTGGCGGTATCGACCATATCGTCGGCAACGACACGGCCGGCGCCAGCGCCTTTGCGGGCGAGATCGAGCGGCTGCGAATGCGTAACAGCGAGGCAAAGCGTCGGGCGCTCGTTGGCGCTGACCCCATGAACCTGACAGGCCATAGTAAGGGCATCCCGCTCAAGAAGGATCTGGCAACCGCGCCGATCGAACGCGTCGGCCATATCACCAGGACCGTGCCAGCCCATGCCCGCCTGAAGGGCAAGAACAAGCTGGATGATCGTCAGTCGCTCGCGGCCGGTGAATATCGCGATGCCTATGAAACCGTTCGGTCAAGCCTTGGCGGTGTCATGGACTTTGACCGCGCTCGTGGTGGATCGAGCAGTCCGCCGTCTCCTGCAGAGGCGCAATTGGCTGCCAGTCAGAAGCTCCGTGCGGCGCGGAATCTGGTCGGGCAGAGGGCGATCGTCATCATTGAGCACGTCGTCTGTGAGGGGCGCGGAATCGATGAGACAACACGGATTATGTACGGGTGCTTGGACGGGGAGCCGACCAACTCGCGGGACGTGAACTATATCGGCCGTGCATTGCGAGAGGCGCTGAAGGAATTGGCGGACACATGGTTTCCGACCAGGCCAGCGGACAAGGTCAGGCCCGTAGGTTGGTCAGCATCCCGGCTTGAGCAGGTTGTTGGCGCCGCTGGGACTGTCAACATTACGAGCAAGCCCTATGTCTCAAGCTGAGGTGTGCACAGGCGATGCCGACTCTTGACAGACTGACAGACATAGCCCAGATTCTTGCTACATGCATGATTTGCGCCCGGGCCAGAGATGGTGCCGGGCTTTTCTGTGCGCTTTGCTTAAATTGAGCGAGCCTTGGTTTGCTAATAAATATTGACGTCTTTTAAGGTCCCTATAGCTTGCGACGGCTACGGGGGAGTCTATGGAAAACATTGAGGTATCGGTAGGTGGCCGCGATGTGATTGCGGCTGGTACGGTCCAAACCCGGGGCGACGAAGACATTGTTCTCTTGCTTCGAGGCCTCAAGTTCGTTCTGACATTCCGGAGCACTGACGCAAAGGAAACGAACGTTACCGGCAATCTGGGAGACAAATCTTTAGTCCTGAATTTGGAAAACTTCGATAATTCGCTTGGCATTTCTTATTGGGGCATTGTCGGCACAGTCGATAGGCGTGAACTTACCCTGGACTTGTTTATTCATTCGGTTGGCGAGCCAAACAAGAACCGTCTTGTTAGTTACTCTTTTAGCCTCGGCGGGGTAGCAAGCAATGGCTGATCGTTTAGAGCTCCCGAGAGACAAGCATCTGGCTGAGCGAGTAATACAGGCGGATGCTGACAGGCAGTTGCGCGATATGGGCAAGATAGGTCAGATATTCGGTTCAAAAGAAAACGTATCCGTATATTTTGCGGGTACGCTTGTAGCCATGGCGCTTATCATCTCGTGCGTAGTTGCGGTGCACGAGCCGACATTGAGAGCCGACGCTTTAAAAGGCATTCTAGCTATTGGCGCTACGGCGTTGGGTTATCTACTAGGAAGTGGCGGCAAGAAGTAAGGTTTTGTTAGCCTGACCAATCACCGTCCGAAATAGATGATGACGATCTATGGCCGCTCCGGAGCAATCCGTCGATCGGCCATATCAATTCAGGAGTGGATCAGAGTCACGATCCTGGCCCGTACGAGCGATAACAGCTTGCCTCAACGCGGGAGTAGTGCCCCGTCTCCTGTAAACTCAACACGGCCTTCGCCTCTGCTTCGGTACGCTTTGGTCCTCAACCCACCCGTAGCTGAGCTGCGGGCTCAAAGGCCGCCTGAAGCGTCGGTTTCGGCGGTTTTCTGCGTTTCGAGGGGCACTCAATTGTGAATGCTTCCTCCAACTACCTGACCTGACTCAGCTATTCGTCTTAATACGGGATTATCCCGTAATTTAGCCCCGGCATCCGTGTCGGGGTTTTTCTTTGACAGCACTTCAACGAGGAAAGGTTGAATATGAGCGTCGAAATTGAGATGCCGCGCTATGTGAGCCACAAAAAAGTATGGGCTCTTGAAATCGACGATGTGAGCGAGGCTTGTAACTCGAATGGCGATCATGCGCTGACTTTCCGAGACAAAGGCTATGCCTCTATCATAGCGCCTGGCGAGATGTTCTCTCGGTACCGTCCGGTCTCGGGCGATTTCTACGTGGTCTACGATGATGGCTACAAATCGTTCAGCCCACGAAAAGCGTTCCTCGACGGCTACACCAGAGCCGCCTAACCCTCTCCACCCTCCGCTCCTCATCCCCCTCCGTTCCGTTTCACTGTTGCGGTTGGCCCTCAATCACCAGCCCGCTAGATCGAACGGGGAGCGAGGGGTGGGGATTAATCGAGGCGTAAATGCAAAACCCGCTAACTCCGTTGGGCTGGAAGTTTGCCATTGGCATAGCTTTTGTTGCGGGCGTTATTGCAACACCGCTTGGAATGCCTTGGCCGATCGTGTTTGCGGTCGCCGCTGTGGGTTTCTTCATGCTGCACGCTTGGGGTTCGGGGCGCTGACATGATCCAGATCCCGCTCAGTCAGGTAGGCGACGACTTTGCCAGCGAGGTCGCCGGCTTCCGCGCCGCGCTCGAACAGCACAATCGTGGAGAGCCAGGCCGCCCCGCGCCGGCAGCTTCGCACTGGGTGTCTCAGGTCATTGCTCGTGTCCCACAGGACGGACCGGTCGCAGACCGTGGCCCGGATCAGTTCGTCATCCTGCCTTACGAGATCGTGGATGACCGGCCTGTATCGCACGAGCTTCAGATACTGAGAGATTCCATCAATGGATGATGGCCGAAACAACGGCGAGAAAACGGGGCGCAAACCGCCGCCGGTCGAACATCAGTTCAAGCCGGGTAATCCTGGTCGGCCGAAGGGCTCCCGCAACAAACTTGGCGAGGCCTTCATCGAGGCGCTTCACGAGGATTTCGAGAAGGACGGTGCGGTGGCCATCGCGGCCTGCCGGCGTGAAAAGCCGGACGCGTACCTGAAGGTCATCGCCTCGATCCTTCCGAAGGAACTGAAGGTCACCACTGAGAATGATCTGACCGATGAAGAGCTCGTTGAGCGAATCCGCCAGCTTGATGCTGCCATCAGACCTTTCCTCGATGCTGAGGGAGAAGGCGGCATTGTTGGCGGAGGCGGACAGGCGACGTCGCACTAACAGGCTGAAGTTCTACCGTCCGTATCGGAAGCAAAGAGATTTCCACCTCAACGGCGCGACCTTCAGCGAACGTTTGTTCATGGCTGGCAACCAGCTTGGCAAGACGGTCGCGGGCGGTGCTGAATGGGCATTCCACCTGACTGGTCGGTATCCGGATTGGTGGGATGGAGCGACGTTCAATTGTTCGTCGTCAGATAATTTGAGACCGCTCAGGCATTTCGAGAAGGGAGGATCTGGCTCATCTAGGGTTAAAGTTTAAGCGGCTTGCAATCGATGCTGCAAGCGGCGGTTTGCAATGGTTTCACGTTTGATGCGCGCACGCTCAGTCAGGATGGTTTCGGCTCGGCCGAAGTAAACATCCGCAGGCGTGAGGTTGTCGATGCTCTCATGATAGCGGTGATGGTTGTAGTGTTCGACGAAGCCGCTGACCTGACGTTCGAGGTCCCTCGGTAAATGGTAATTCTCGAGCAGGATGCGGTTCTTCAAGGTCTGATGCCAGCGCTCGATCTTGCCTTGGGTCTGGGGATGATACGGCGCACCGCGCACATGCTGCATATCCTTGCCCTTGAGCCAGGTGGCCAGATCTTCCGCGACGTAACTTGATCCGTTGTCGCTCAGAAGCCGTGGCCGCTGCTTTATATTGACGTGGTCCAGGCCTGAGGCGGCAAGCGCCTGATCGAGCGTGGCCGTGACGTCGGAGGCGCACATGGTGGGACCAAGCCTCCAGGCCACAATGTAACGAGAGAAGTCGTCGAGCACCGTCGATAGATAGTACCAGCCCCAGCCAGTGATCTTGAGGTAGGTGAAGTCGGTCTGCCAAAGCTGGTTGATCGCCGTGGTCTTGTCCTTGAACTCATTAGCCGCCTTGATCACCACATAGGCGGGGCTGGTGATCAGGTCGTGCGCCTTCAGCAGCCGATAGACCGAAGCCTCGGAGACAAAGTATTTTCTCTCGTCGGTGAAGCGCACCGCCAGCTCTCGCGGCGACAGCTCGGGGTGTTCCAGTGCCAGATCGACGATCTGACCGCGGACATCGTCCGGGATGCGATTCCAGACCCGGTCCGGCTTGGAGCGGTGATCGGCCAGCGCCTCGATGCCACCCTCGCGATAGCGATCGTACCATCTATAAAAGGTGGCTCGCGGGATGCCGAGCTTTTCCAACGTGCGCCTGGCAGGCAGATGCGATTGCTCGACCAGCGCGATTATTTCGGATTTCTCGGATGCTGGATACCTCATGCCTCGTTTTCCCCAGCCCCGTTCATGCTTTTTTTGAGCAGGCGGTTCTCCAGGGTCAGGTCGGCCACCACCTCCTTCAATTCGGAGGCTTCGCGGCGAAGGTCTTTCACCTCACCGGACGTGGCGGAACGGGCCGTGTCACCCGCCAGGCGGCGTTTGCCGGCCTCCAGAAACTCCTTCGACCAACCGTAATACATCGAGGCGGCAATGCCTTCGCGGCGGCACAGCTCGGAGATGTTCTCCTCGCCGCGCAGTCCTTCCAGCACGATACGGATCTTCTCTTCCGCCGAATACTGCCGACGCGTCTGCCGCCGGATATCTTTTAGCACTTGTTCTGCGGGCGCTTTGCCCAGTTCGGATTTCTGCTTCATCTTCGCTCCTGACGGCTACGATGAACCAGAAATCCTCCTTTCGTGAAGTCCCTCATTTGGTCTCAGAGGCGATGACGCCGAACA
>WPCJ01144511.1_pt1 | contig 15997 bp, 25 predicted proteins | sample 5399831 | NCBI WGS metagenome assembly WPCJ01 (sample SAMN12869470, study PRJNA574797) | sludge metagenome | isolation source: wastewater treatment of pH10 | place: China:Beijing | collected 2019-05-20 | reverse complement strand
CCGCCACGACCAGGGGGCCCGGGGCGTCCGGCCGCGTCAGCCACAGCCCGCCGGGCAGCACATAGCCCTCGATGTCGCCGTGCCTGTCCGGCCGAGGCGGGCCCGCCAGTCCGTCGCGGCGCGCCAGCACGAAATGTCCCTGCGGGCCCAGCATCCGCTTCGACGGCGACCGATGGGTCTTTCCGCGCCCGTTGGGGGCCAGATAGGTGCAATGCACGCCGCCGGTCGGCCCCAGCTCGGTCATGACCAGGATGACCATCGCCGGCAGGAAGACGCCCCGCTCTGGGTGACCGCTATGCCAGGTCCGGGGATTGAACCCGACCAGCGCCAGCATCCGCGCCGCGACCGGGCCTCGGATGCCCCGCCCCTCTTCCAGATAGACCTGCACCAGCGATCCGGCTGCGGGCTCGCGCTCGCGCCAGATCTTGCGCGCCATCTCCAACCGCCATGCGGCGTCGGCCAGGGCCTCGGCCTCCGCCTCCTTCGCCGCCTGCGCACGGCGTGCGCGCGACGCCTCGCTCTCGGGCTTCAGCTCCCCGCCCAGCAGGCGACGCGCCGCGTCGGCCATGGTCTCATCGCCGCCCGAGAACAGCCGATGCTCCAGATCGATCACATCGCCGCCGCGCGCGTCGCAGGAATAGCACTTCCAACGCCGCCCATCGGCCGACACGCGGAACGGCGCCAACTTGCTCTTGGCCCCGCATTCATTCAGCGGACAGACGCCCCGATAGCCCTTGCCGGTCTTGCGCAGCTTGCACTTGGGCGCCCGGATCGCGATGTCCTCGCACCGGACCGCCGCCCGCGCCCTGTCGAATAGCTCGTCGCTCATGCCCCCACCTCGGGCCGAAACTCGGACAGGTTCTCTGCAGCCCTGACCGCCCTCTCGATCCGGGCGCAGGCGGTATCGAAATGCTTCGGATCGATCTCGACCCCGGTGAACCTCAGGCCGCGCTTGATCGCCGCTACCCCGGTCGAGCCGCTGCCCATGAACGGGTCGCACACGGCCTCGGCGTTGATGGTGGCCAGCACCTTGTCCATGACCGGCTCGGGCTTGACCGTCGGATGATCGACGCCGGTGAAGCGACCGCTTTCGCTCAGGATCCAGCGCGCCTTGTCGGCCAGCGATCCGACCGGATGCGCGCCCGCCAGCCAGGCGTGAACCCAGAACTCCGTGTCCGGCCGATAGTGCTTGTTCGCCACCGGCATGGGGTTCGTCTTGTGCCAGGCGCAGACCACGGTCCGATGGAACCGCGCCGCCAGACGCGGCAGCAGCTGTGGCAGCTGGTCGTTGTGACAGAACACCGCCACCGACCGGAACATCGCCGGCGAACAGATCCGATCGTCAAATCCCTGATCCAGCCCCGCCGCCGCGATCCGGTCCATGTTGGGTCGGGCCTTGCGAAACCTGCCCGCCCCTCGCGTGTCGAACGCATATGGCGGATCGAAAACCCCCGCGTCCTGGGGGCCCAGGGACCGCACCACCTCATACCCGTCGCCCAGGTACAGCGTCGCCGGGCCGATGACCTCGACCCGGCTCATGCCGCCGCCCCGCGCGAGGCCTCGATCTGTCGTCGCGCCTCGGCCTTGTTCGCCGGCGTCATGAAATAGCCGACGCCCCAGCGGGTGCCAATCTCGATCCCGAACGGTTTCAGCTTCCGCCGGATGTGGCAGACGAAGACGTCCACGATCTTCATCTCGGGCTCGTCATCGCCCCGGTCGCGGTACAGCGCCGCCATCGCGGCGTCCTTCGTCAGCACTTCCCGCTCCAGCAGCGCGCCGAACAGCCGCGCCTGCTGAACGGTCAGCCCCCATTCCAGCGGCGGCAGGACGCACAGCCCCATCGCCTCTTCCAGTTCCTGAATGCGGTCTTCCAGGCGCACGATCGTCGCCTGCAGCGCGGCCTCCCGCGCGGAGAACTCAGCCGGCTCTACGACCACGCCGCTTCCCCTTCCGGTAAAGAACGATCGCCAGCGCCTTCCACACTGGCGTCTTGTGCGTGGCCGCGAACACGGCCGCCTCCTGCTCCGCCGCCTCGCCCAGCGCCAGCATGGCGTTCGCCACCCCGTCCGCGTCGATGTCCTCGCGGTACTCCTCGTCGTGCAGCAGCGTCTCGACCGCCTTGATCTGGCCCGCCGTCAACGGCCGCGCCCGCCCTTTCACCAGGGCCTCCAGCACGATCCGCGCACGCATCGCGCCGCGTCGGTTGATCAGGGCGCCGACCGCCCGCACCGCCACCGTGTCCCCGATGGCCCAGACCCCGTTGCCCGGCGTGGAGCGCAGCATCTTCACGCCCGCTCGCGCACAGACCTGATCGATCGTCAGGGCTTCCTCGTCGCCGGCCGCCGCCGCCGCGAAATGCATCTGCATCGGCGTGATGTTCAGCCGGTCGCGGTTGTGACCGATGAAGCTGTGGGCCCGCTCCGTCCGACTGGCGGCCTCGACCACCATCACCGGAATGGTCGTCACCGCTGGATGGCTGCACGCCGCGATCGCCGTATGCTGGCCGTCGATCACCTCCAGCCCGCGCTCCGTCCGTGCGCAGACCGGCGGCTTGAACCGCCGCCAGTCCCAGCGGGCGCAGATCTTGCGCACCAGCTTGATGGACCGCTCCGACAGGTTGCGCTGATAGCCCTCGTCGATCAGCAGCGTCCCCGGATCCGCCCATTCGAAAACGGGCGCCGCCGTCTCCGCCATGCCGGCCTCGACGCCCGACAGATTGATCGCCTTCACGCCCCTCAATGGGCTTGACCCGCCTGTCATCGCGCCCTCTCCCTCGGCTCGGCTCGGCTCGGCTCGGCTCGGCTCATCAGTTCGGCCCGGCACAGAGCCACATAGCGATCATCGGCGCGGCGGAACGCCTGGCTGCCCGGTTCCATCATCCGTCGATGTCCTTCCGTTCACGGCGTCCGGCCGCGCCTCGATGTCCGGCCAGCGCCTCGCGCGCGGCCTCGGCCGCCGCCTTCAGCGGCCCCTGCAGATCCCGACGGCCGGCCGTGGTCTCGGCGCAGTACCGGCGCGACAGACGCGACAGCTGCACGCACGGGTTCGATTTGGTGACCACGCCCGGCGCGCAGGCGTTCTTGGCTTCATTCGCCACGCGGGCCAGCGCCGTTGTCGGCTTGCTGGGCGCCGCCGCCGCTGCGGCCACCGCCTGGGCGATCAGCTCATTCCAGCAGGCCTCGTCATTGGCCGTCATCCGGCCGTCGGGGCCGCCGCGCAGATTGCCGAAACGGCTCATGGCTGGCCCCCGTTCAGGACTCGGCTCAACGTCTTGCGGACCAACTCCGTCAAACGACCAACCCGGGAGACCCCATGTCGTTTACCGAACAGGACCGCGCTGCGCTCCTTGACGCTCACATCCGCCTCGGCGCGATCGAGGCGTGGCTCGTCACCTTGGGCATGGCCGTCGCCGCAAACATCCGCGCCGAGGGCGTAACCGTGGACCGTAACGCCCAGATGCTCCGCGATGTCGCGATGAAGCTGCCGGGCCTCTCCGATGACGGCGGCCCGGGATCCGCCATTCTCGAGCAGATCGATAAGGTCGGCAAAACGATCCAGGAAGCCGGTCAACGGTATCTGGTCAAGGCGGCGACCAAGAGCGACGCGATCAACTAGCGGCAGAGCCGTCCCGGCCAGGTCGAACGGCAGGGCATCGACCGCCAGGACCTCTCGCTCACGCTGTTGCTGGAAAGAGCGCCAAGCTTCGCCATGCGCAGCCCACAGGGCATGGACGCTTCGCATCCGGCGGCGGAAGGCCGCGCTGTCTATGAGGGTAGACGGGCGGCGGCTCATGGGCGGGCCTCCGGCTCGAGATCCCCAATAGAGGCGGGCAGAGGTCGGCCAGACAGTTCCGGTGGATACCAATCGGCTGCGACCACCTCTCCCCGTGTCCAGGAGATGGCATCGGCGATTTGATCTTCCTTCGGAATGATCCGCTTCGGATGCCCGAATGGAAGCAGATAACGGCTCGCGGCTTGACGTGAGATCCCCCAACGCTCGCCCAAAGCCATCGCCCCGAGCCCTCGGTCTCGAAGCCAGCGATCCATTTTAGGGCGAGTTTTAAGGGGCAGATGGGTGGCCATTGGCGACCTCGTGATTCGGTTCGCCAAGGAGAAAGAAACTTATTCGGTGATTTTTGCAACTGTTTGGTTTAGTCGTTTTCAGCTATGCCGTCGCTCGCGCTCATCCAGCCGGTACACCATCCTCGTCGGACTATGTCCAAGGTGGTTGATAATTCCGGGAACAATGACGCCGCTGCCCTACTGGGGCGCGCGCTGGCCGTTTTGCGCCGTCGGGCCGGCCTAAGTCAGGCTGCCGCTGGCCAAAGAGCCAACATGTCCGGCCAAGGCTGGGCGAAGTATGAAAACGGCCAAGCCCCGAGCATCTTTTACCCAGAGAACCAGCGCCGCCTGACGGCCGCCGTCGACGCGACGCCAGCCGACTTGGAGAAAGAGCGCCTCGGGCTTTCAGGAAGCCCGCAGACCAGCAACGTAGTCGACTTCCGCAAGTGGGTTGATAACGAGCGCGCTCAAACCCTGCCGATCCGCGATCGCGTCCAGGCAGGCGCATGGCTTATGGCGGATGACACCTCACAGGCGGAACCGAAGCAGTATCCCTTTGCCCGAGACCCCCGGTTCCCTTACGCTGATCAGTGGCTATCCGAGGTAATAGGCGACTCGGTCGATCGCCTCGGAATCTTCGAAGGCGATCTCGTTCACTGCGTCGACTTCGAAGGCGCAGGCATTGGCCTTCAGAGCGGGCAAATCGTTGAGATTGAGCGGCTGCGCTTTGGCGGATCCGAACGCGAACTCAGCATCAAACAGGTTGAACTGACCGCCAATGGCCCGCTGCTGTGGCCGCGCTCTTCCAATCCTCGCTGGCAAGCCCCTCTTGGCATGACTGATGGGGCCGAAGACGACGAGGTCCTCGTTCGCATCCGAGGCCTCATCGTCCAGTCCATTCGGCGTTTCTAGCGCCCTTGAGCGGCGTCAAGCACCATCCGCTCTAACGTCCCGTTGCTGTTGCAAGTGACGGTCACGAGCGGATCGTTTGCGAACTGCCGCATCTCAGTGATGCGGGTATTAACAGTCACCTGCGTCCCAGATCCTTGGGGCTTGACGAAGACGTTCAGATCTACCGCCTGCCGAACAGGCACTTCCAGCGGCGCAGCCCCGCAGCTCGCCCATGCAGCCACGGTGCCATCCCCCCTGGGCGAGGTAATCATGCGCTCCGCGGCAACGATGCCGCTGTCCTTCTCGATGGTCTTGATGGACAGATTGTTCGCAGCGAAGAACTCCACCACGCGCTCCCAAACTGCGTCTTTCCCTTCCGGCACGACACGACTCTTCGGGAAGTCGTAAACCTCGGGCGCTGTAGCGCACGAGGCGAGAGCCGCCCCTAGCGCTGCCAGCAAAATAATTGACCGCCCCACCCGCATGCTCCTTGCGTTGAAATAACGGCGTACACCTAAACACTTAGCCACACAAACCCGCAACCCTTTGGTCTGCGCTCGCGCCACCACAACGTTGCGGTTTAAACGACGCGGTTGACATCCCAACTGTTTGGTTGAACTGTTGAGTTGTCCCGCGCCGTTCGGTTGGGTTTGCCCCCATCCCCTCCCGGCGCTCTTCCGTTTCGGCGCGGGGCGTCCCTTTGGAGGAGCGCCCCATGGCTCACGGAATATTCCAACCGTCCACCGCCCCGACGACAACTTCGGACGCGCACGCCGTGCGCGCCGCGACCGCCCACGATTTCCCCGGCGCCGTGCCCGTCGTCAGCATCGATGACGAACTGCTGGACATCATCGCCCTGCTGCACACGGCGCCGATCCGGTCCTTCGACCTGTCGACGGCGGCGGTCATCACCGGCCCCTTCATTGAGGGCCGCGTCTGCATCCGCATGGACGGTCGGTCCTGGTCCCTGCCCACCGTGTCCTGTTCCGTTCTCGCCCTGCTGGTTCGCCTGGAGCGGTCCCTGCGCGCCTGCGACCTCTTCGCGGACGCCTTCAACGCCGCCGTCGTCCAGGCCGAGGCCAAGGTCGACGCCGTCAACGCCTGGTCCGCCCGGGTGCGCCCGACTGAGGGGGACGAAGGCTGATGACGTCCGCCCTTTCATTTGCCGACGCCGCCGCCATGCGGGCCGCGCTGGCGGGAAACGACGAAGGCCCTCTGGTCGTCATTGAGCTGCGACCGCCATGCCCTTCCGAACGGATCGAGATCTCGGGCGGCTTCGACGGCCCCGACCCGATCCACGTCGTCAAATCCCTGTGCCGCGCCCTCGAATGCGGCCCGGGCACCCTCTTCGCCGTCGTGGATCCCAACGCCCGCGACCTGCGCGGCGACGCCGCCCGCTGCTACGTCCTGAACGCCGCTGAACAACGCGTCGCCCGCATCTGCGGCCTCAGCTTCGCCTATGTGAACGTTGCCGCCTCGGTCCTGGTCAACCGCAACTGGCGGCCCGGCCAGAACCGGGATTGCGTGGACCGGGAATGCGTGAGCCCGGCAATGGACGACCGGGAGGCGGCGATATGAGCCCCCTCGCCTCCGCCGGCGCGGCCCTGATCATTCTGACGCCACTCCTCGCCGAGCGCGCTCTGGGCTGGATGCTCCAGGCCGGGATGGCGGCCGCCTACTCCGACCTCGGATCAGCCAAGCCCTCCCCGGGCGTGCCCTGGGATCGTGCGGCGAAGATCCGCTGCCTCCAATCGTGGATGCTGACTGCTCTGGCCGTCTCCGCTGCCTTTCTCGCCGGCTTCTGCTGGGGGCGGCTCTGATGCGCGCCCCGCCACGCCGCACCGGCCCCGTCCTGACCGATGCCGCGCGCGAAACCTTCGCCGCCGCCCTGGTCATCCTTCTGGCCCTCGCCTTCGCCGGCGCCGCCCTTGAGCGGACCGGACCGGCCCGACCTCTTCCCGATCATTACCGGATCCGCTGACATGGCTTCTTCCGCCCAGGTTTCCCCCGCTCAGCGCGAAATGCGCAAGCCCGACTTCCCGGCCGTCGTCCACACCTACACCGACCTGCTGCGCCTCCTGCGCGAACAGCCGCACGGCGACGCCGCCCATCTGGCCGGCCTGACCGGCCGCGTCACGTCGAACGTCCGCCGTGACATGCACAAGCTGATCGCCGCAGGCGTCGTCGAGCACGACGGCGCCTGCTGGCTTCTGACCGACAAGGGCCGCCAATGGGTCGCGGGCCAGGACGTGGCCGAAGGCCTTGCTTCGGCCGACGGCTCCGCCGCGCCTGTCACCCGCTGGCCGGTCGACAAGATCCGCCCGAACCCGGCCAACCGGCCCGTCGATCGCCAAACCATCCCTGACCTCGCCCTCTCCATCATCGGCGCCGGCGACGTTCTCCAGCCGCTGATCCTGACCCCGCCCGACGCGAACGGCGTGCGCATGATCCTCGCCGGCGAGCGCCGCTGGCGCGCCGTCCGCTTCATCATGAATCAGGACGCCGAGGCTCATAACGAAAACGTCCTCGACGGCGAGCCGGTCTTTTTCAACGACAGCCTGCCCGTCGACCTCGAACACGGCGTCCCCTTCATCGAGCGCGAGGCGACCGAGGCCGAGGCGCTGCAGATCACCATCATCGAGAACAGCCAGCGTCAGGACCTCTCCCCCTGGGAAGACGCCCAGCTGCTTCTGCAGCTCCAGACCGCCACCGGCTGGAACGCCTCCGAGCTGGCCCGCAACATCGGCCGCGCGGCCGAGGGCGAACGCTCGGGTCTGCGCGACGTCCAGACCAAGCTGAAGGTCGCCCGCGAAGCCTCGCCCGCCGCCATCGCCGCCTATCTCGAAAACCGCAGCTGGGACCAACTCCGCAACAGCGTCAGCCAGCCCAGGCCGCAGACCCTCTCCGATCAGGTCGCCGAGTACGGCGCCGCCAGCCTCAAGCCCGGCGACCCGACGCCGCTCGAGCAGGCGATCGAGATCGCCGCAGCCCCTGAAGCAGAAGATTTTGCCGACGCCTACAGGCGCAGGATACGCACAGCGATCGACAACCTGAACGCCAAGCAGTTCCTCGCGCTGGTCGAAGTGGCCGACCACGTCACACGCCACGCCCTAGATGACGGCTACGCCCCGTGCCGCGTCAGCCAGCCCGACCCCACGAAATCCGCAGACCACCTCGTCACGCATGCGGGGCTGGGCTTTCGCTATTATGCCAAGCAGGACAGCGTCCGCCTCGGCGCCGAGGCCATCGATTACCTGCGTGAAAAGGGCCTGCTTCAGCCTGACGGACGTGGCGTGGTCGACTATCGCCTCGGCCTCTTGCGTCAGGAAGCGCTCGGAATCGGCGCAGAGGCCGAACTGCGCCAGTCCGGCCGGTACTGGACGGCTTGGCTGAACCTGAGCGACGAAACCCCGGACGCCCCAGCGCCGAAACCTCCGCCCACTGGCCCCCACGTCGTCAACGGCATCGACTACGGCAACGCCACCCGGGCCCAGGAAGCCCGCTACGCCGCCGGCATCCTCCAGCGCCCGGCCGCCAACTACGGCGCGTCTTCGCGCAGCGAGACGCCGGCGCTGTCGGCCGAGCCCACCTCCGAAGCGACGCTGCCGGCGACGACGATCGAACGGCTCCCGGCAACGGCCCGCGAAGAACTGGCGGAACAGCGCCTCGAGCGCCTCGGCGCCGCCCTGCAGATCCTGACCGACCGGCTGGAGCCCTTGCTCGCCGTCCTCCGGGGCGATCGCACGGAGGACGGCCTGATCACCATCGAGACCGACGACGCCGACTACTACGAGCGCGAGATCTCGGAGGCCTGCACCTGGGCCGAAGACGCCTTGGCCGAGACCACCACGGTCTTCGACGGCCACGGCGAAGAGATCGGCCGACCCGACATCGGCGCCCCGGCCGTGCCGATCCGCAAGTCGATCACGGCCGACTTCATCGTCTGCCTTGAGGATGGCCGAAAGTTCAAGTCGCTGAAGCGCCACCTGCGCACCCGCTACAACCTCTCGCCGGAGGAGTATCGCCGGCGCTGGGGCCTCCCGGCCGACTACCCCATGGTCGCGCCCAACTACGCCAAGGCCCGCGAGGATCTGGTCCGCCAGATGGGCCTCGGCCGGACGGGGGCGCGCTGATGGCCGCCCGCCCATGGATCGAAGGCGCGGCCCTGCTGGCCGCCCATCACCGCGCCGCCCCGGCGCGCAGACCTCTCAACCGCAGGAGCTATCCCGTGTCCCCCGACGTCCGTTTCGCCCTGCTTAGGGCAAACCCCCAAAATCAGCTTCAGGCCAAGCCCCTGGCCTTTCCCGACATCGGCGCCCTGGCGCGCTGCATCCAGCGCGAACGCGCGGGCCGTTCGATCGAGCTGGTCGACATCGAGGACCTGCGCTTCGACGGCGACGCCAACATGCGCGAGGGCGTCTCGGTCTATGTCCTCGACCTCGGCGGCGACCGCGACGGTCTGATCGGCCACTGCTGGCTGGACGGCCAGGGTCAGGACGCCCTGCGTCATGCGCTGGCCCGCAACCAGTTGCCCGCCCATGACGCCGCCGGGAGGGCCGCATGATGGACGGCGCGACCTTCTCCCCCAGCCCTGAGGCGGCCTTCGCCGCCCCGGCCGATCCCGTCGACGCCAAAGAGCCCAAGCGCCTCAACCGCCGCCAGGCCGCCAAGGTGCGGACCCGCCAGCGCGTCTTCGATTCCGCCGAGACCTTGTTCAAGGGCGTCGGTTTCGAGCGCGCCACCATCCGCGCGATCGCCAAGGGCGCCGGCATGTCGACCGGCGCCGTCTTCGCCAACTTCGAAGACAAGACGGCGCTCTACGTCGCCGTCTTCGGCCACCCGCCTCTGACGCCCGAACAGGGCCGCGCCCTGGTCGTCGCCCTGCGCCAGGCGCAGGGTGCCCTTGAGGCCTTCGCGGATGAGGAAGGCGTCCCCGAACTGCTGGCGAGCATCAGGGCCACCTTGCCGCCCCTTCCGGCCAAGGCTGCATCCGATGCTTGACCGTCGCTCTCACCCGTCCGCGCATCCTCTGCCGCCCCTGCGGCTGGCCCAGGCGCCCGTCTACGTCGATCGCGGCTACTGCCCCGGCGGCCGCTGGGAGCGGATCCTGCGCACCATCCACGATCGGCCCCTGACCGAGACCGAGATCCTGCGCGCCGTCCACGACGGCCGCTACCCGCGCCGGATCGAGCGCCGCAAGATCCACGCGGCCCTCGTCGCCATGACCCGTCAGGGGTTGACGGTGCGCCTGCCGGGCAGCCCGGCGCCCTTCACGGCCACCGCGCACGGCGTGCGCATCCTGCATGGAGAGGCCGCTTGACGCTGCACCTCGATCCCATCCCCGACCGTCATCCGCGCCTGATCGTCTGGTGCGGATGGTTCCGCCGCGCCGGCTGGTCCGTCCGCGACATCGCCAAGCTCTTCAACATCTCGATCGGCGAACTGATCGAAGCCGGAGTCGAACCATGACCAAGGTCACCCCCAAAGGGCCCGACGCCCGACCGCTCGCTCAGCTCAAGCGCTTCCGCGCACTGGAAGACATCCTCATGGGCTTCTCTGACGGCATCGACGGCGACCGCCTTCAGGCCGGGCTCACATGGGCAAAGACCGGCCGCGCCGATTGGCAGCGTCAAGACCTGATCAGCCTCTTCGCCGCCCCGTGGGACGCGGCGCGGGAAGAGGCGGGCTGGGAAGGCAACCCCATCCTCCAGGGCGAAATGGATCTGAACGAGATCACGGCCGTCGCCCAGCAGTCGGATCCAGTCGAGGACTTCCTTGACCAGGTCCGCGCAGAACTGGCCCGCGCTCGCTCCAAATTCCCTGGCGACCGGATCATGACCCTGGCCATGGCCGAAGAGTTCGGCGAGCTGGTGAAGGCCGTCCTGGACGAACACTCCAGCGCTGTCCGTAAGGAGGCCGTCCAGACCGCCGCCATGGCCGCCCGCGTCGTTCTCGACGGCGACGCCTCCGTCGACGACTGGCGCGCAGCCAAGGGTCTGGACCCGCTGACGGGGCGCGCAGGCGCCGTGGCCCCGACGCCCGGCGTCACGCTTCGACACCAGGACGGCCGAACTGGAACCTTCGTCAGTGTGGAAGAGGACGGACGATATCGGGTCCGCTCCCTCAAGGGCCCGGGCTTCTGGGTCTTCCATCCCGACGATTGCCGCCCGGCAGCTTCGGAACTGGCCCCGCCTAAAGGAAGCGAGGCCACTCATGGCTGACCGCAATCAACATCCGTCTCGTGATGACGAGACCCGTCGCGCCGTCTTCGACCGGGTCGACCTGCAGACCGCCGAGCTGGAGATCGTCGGTTCCATCTACGACGGCTTCGCCGCCGCCATAATGGTGACGGGCCAGCCCCGGACCGTCGCTCTCACACGCGAATACAGTGACGCCGTTCAACTCATGGCCCTGATCGAGCGCGGCCGCACTGCACTGTTTGCGCTGCCAGGGGATGGGGCTTCGCTTGCGGACCACGTCTACTGCCCGCCCGGCCTCAACTGCCCCCCGATAGCTGAGGCCGCCAGCAAACCTCAAGGCTGCGGCGCGATCTATGCCGCCGCCTACGACAGCATCCGTAAAGGCGCGCCCGGCCTCAGCGACGCGACCTGCGCCGTAATCGCCCGATCCATCAACATGAAAGCCGCCCTCAGCGCCCAGCCTCACCCTCGCGACGAAGCCCCGCCGGTTCGCGGGGAGATCCGCACCATCGATGGCAATCGCTGTCGGTTTATCGAGCGTGAGTTGGAGGGGGACAAGTGGGAAGTGATCGGCCCCGTGGTCGAGAAGGAAACCGCCGCCCCTGTGCGCGAGGAAGCGCAGCCGACGGTCTTGCCGACCGACGAAACCGGGCAGATCACCAAGCGCTTCGTGATCTTCACCACGCCCGGCGAAGTGCCGGAAAAGAAGGGCGGCTGGCTGAAGGACGAACATCTCATCGACTTCCTTCGCGCGGTCATGCTGCACGACGGCTGGAAACCCGGATTCCGCGCCACGGTGCTGGAACTGACGTCGGACAACGACCTCTGGGCATCATCAGCCTCCGAGTATCTGGAGATCCACGACGACGCGATTGGCCCGCGTCGCGCCCGGAAGGCTTGGCATGCGGCGCGCGACGAGCATGAGCGCATCTACAAGGTCGCCCCCACGATGAAGCTTGGCGACGAGATCGACAGCTATCGCCGCATTACCGCCATCGCCATCCCGGAAGCGCGAGAGGCTGAGAAGGTGCGGGCGGCGGTCGCTGACATTGCCGCTGAACGCCAACGACAGATCGATGTTGAAGGGCGCAAGCCTGCTGGGGACGACGGATACCGGAACGGCGAACTCGCCGCTGCAGCCTCGGCCTATGCTTTCTCGGCGGCCACCAGAACGCGCTACCTCACGCTCGATCCCGTCGGATTCTGGCCCTGGCCTCCCGAGTGGTTCAAGCCAAAGGATCAGCGCTCTGACCTGGTCCGCGCCGGCGCCCTGATCGTCGCTGAAATCGAACGCCTCGACCGAGCCGCCCTACAACAGGAGGGCCAAGCATGACGCCGTGGGCCTGGTACTGGAAGCACCCGGACGACGAGAGCTACGGCGAGGAATGCTCGTCGCGCGAGGACGTGATCGCGGCGGCGCATCGTGAAATGCGCCCCGGCGAACCCTTCGAGATCATCGAAGCCCGCATGAGCGAGGCCGTTAAGCACGAAGGGTCGGACTTCATCCCCTTCCTGCGCAGCCGGAACCATGAAGCCCTCTACGCAGCACCTGGGGAGGCGGGGGAATGAGCGCAGACGAATACGACTTCCGCGATGACGATGGCGTCGCATGCCCGCGCTGTTATGGCGGCGGCACGGTCGATTGCAATTGCGGCGGCGACCTTTGTGTCTGCGAAAACTACGGAGAACGGGACTGCCCGACCTGTCACGGCGAAGGCGAAGTCTCGTCAGAACGCCACGACCGATACTGTCAGAGCGAGCGCGACGCCCATGAAGCCATGCGCCGCATTTGGGAGGAGAGTAAATGATCACCCCGATGCCTAAGACCTTTCGAGCCGTTGCCCGACTGATTTGGCGTTGGAAGCTGGTCCGTCACATGGAGCGCCAGGGCTTCGGCTGGGGCCTACGCTCCCGTTGGGAATACAGCGCCGCCCTTCGCGAGATGGCCGAGGACCGCGATTGCTTCGACACCGTTCCACCGCCTGCTGACGTGCTGGCCGTCGACATGCAGCATTGGGAGGATTGAATGACCCACCCCCTCAGCCCGCGCGGGACGGCGGCCACCTCGCCGACCATCAGCGCAGAGTCCTATCAGCGGATGGCCGACGAGGCCCTGCGAAGCTTCCTTCGGCCAGCCCTGACCCGCGTGCGCAAACGAGATGGGCGGACTCGCGCGGCGATCCGCCTGACGGTCCGCACCTTGGCGCCTGGCGTGCGCCTGCCGTCGGCCATGGTCGCGCGCCACCCTGAGACCATCGAACTCGCCCTTCATGAGCGAAGCTCGCCGCTCTCGATCAACCGGCGCGCGATCACGCTCGGCGTGGTGTTCGATAGCAAATGGTCCAAGGCTGTGATCCCGTTCACCGCAATCCAGCGGTTCGCCGACCTCGACACCGGGTTCGTTCTTGACTTCGTGCCGCACGAACAGCCAGCGCCAGTCGCGGCGGCCGAACAGACCATCATCGACTTCGCCGCCTACGCGCGCAGAGGTGCCTGAAGATGGCGTCGGGTCCGCTCGCATTCAAAGAGACGGACGTCGCGCGGGCCATGCGCGCGGCTAACAAGGCCGCGCCTGGGGCGTTCGCCGTGCGTATTGAACGCGCGACGGGTGATATCCTGATCTTGCCGTTCGACCCTGCCTCTGCGCAGGGTGCCGCCGTCAAGCCCTCGGCCGGGACGGAAGATGAAGACCTCGACCGAGAACTGGCGGAATGGGAAGCAAAGCAGCGGGGTTAGGCGTGGCCGCCACCGTCAACTTGGACTCGGTCTATCGCGTCGTCGCCAAAAGCGGCGCGGTCTACTATTACGCTTGGAAAGGCAAGGGTGCGCCGCGTTTGCACGCTGAACCCGGATCGGCTGCTTTCGTCGAAGAACTGGCCGCAGCTCTGGCAACCCGAAAGACTGGCGACAAGACCAAAATGCTCGGGCTGTCTCAGGCTTGGCTGGCGTCTGACGCGTGGGAGAAGCCCCGCGATAAAGGCGGCATGGCCGACAGCACCAAGAAGAACTGGAAGCCTTTCGTAAAGGCGATCCAGAACCACTTTGGACCGCTGCGGATCGTCCAGTTCGAACGCACCACCGTCATCCGGCCGAAGATCAAGAAGTGGCTGGACAACTGGAAGGATCACCCTCGCCAGGCCGATATGGCTAAGCAGGTGCTGTCGGCCATGCTGACTTTCGCGGTTGATGAAGACCTGCTGGCTACCAATCCCTGCATCGGGATGAAGAACCGTTACAGCAACAACCGCGCTGACCGGATATGGACGCCGGAAGACTTGGCGCAGCTGGCCCGGACGGCCCCGCCCCAGATCATGTTCGCGGCTCGGCTTGCGGCTCTGACCGGCCTCAGGCGCGGCGATCTGTTGCGTCTCTCGTGGAATCACATCGGCAAGCTCGCCATCGACCTGCCGTCCACCGGCAAGACCGGCGCGGGGGCTCTGGTGCCGCTGTATGGCGAACTAAAGGCGCTGCTGGCCGAGATCCCCAAGGTCTCGACTATCGTCCTGACCAACAGCGACGGCCTGCCGTGGAAGACCGGCTTCGGCTCTAGCTGGAACAAGGCTCTGATAGCCGCGAAGCTGCAGGGGGCCGATCTGCACTACCACGACTTCCGAGGGACGGCGGCTACGCGCATGCACCTGGCCGGATGGAACAACCGCGAGATCGCCGAAGCTCTGGCATGGGACGAAGAAAGCGTCGACAGGATCATCCGCAGGTATGTGACGCGCAATGCCCTGCTACGCGACATGATCCGTCGAATGGACGAGAACGGCCCGCGAACGGAAACGGAAAAAAGTGCGGAAAAAAACTAAGCCGAAAATCAGCTAAGTGTTGGAGCGGGTAGCGAGAATCGAACTCGCGACATTCAGCTTGGGAAGCTGACGTTCTACCTCTGAACTATACCCGCGCCGCGCCGAGGCGGAGCGCGAAGATATAGGGCGCGGGGCAAAAGAAAAGGCCCGGCGAACCGGGCCTTTGGTTTTTTTGACAGAGGCCGCGACGGATCAGTCGCGGACTTCCTCGACCGTGACGCCGCGCTTGGCCAGCATGGCCTGAACGCTGTCGGCCCCCGCCAGGTGGCCGGCCCCGACCGAGATGAAGGCCGTGCCCGAGCCTTCCAGCAGGGTCACGATCTGATTGGTCCAGTCGGCGTTGCGGCGCGTCAGCATGACCTCGTACATCTCCGGCGATTCCGCCTTCATCTCCTGGCCGATCAAGACGTCCAGACCGTCCACGTCGCCGGTCGACCAGGCGCCGACCATGCGGCCCAGGAACTCCGGCGCCTGATCGAACTCCTTCAGGCCCGAGCGCAGCATGGCCAGCTGCGCCTCTTCCGACATGTCGGCGATGAAGCCGATCTGCTGGGGCATGGTTTCGAGGCCCTTGATCGGCTTGCCGGTCGCGGCGGCGCGGGCGTGCAGCACCTGGTCCCCGCCGTTCTGCGGCAGATAGCCGGCCTTGGTGATGCTGGCCATGGCCAGTTGAAGGGCCGCGAACCACGGGCGCAGCGGGTCCAACTGGGCGGCCGTCGCGCCGATGGAGCGGGCGGCGGCGTCGAGGTCGGCCTGTTCCCCGGCGGTCAGCAGGCTGGACAGGGGACGGTCGGGCGAGACGCCCTTGGACTGGATGATCGGCACGGCGCCCGCGACGTCGTTCAGATCGGCGATCTCGAACCAGTATTCGTCGGCGGCGGCGAAGGCGCGGTCCAGCTTGGCGCTGCCCCAGGGCGTCTCGGGCTTCAGCACATGGACGGTGCCGAACAGATAGAGGGTGGAGTCCGCATCCTTGACCACCCACAGGCGCGGACCGGACCCGGCCGGGGCGACGGCCACGGCGGCCGGATCG
>WPCJ01385469.1_pt1 | contig 16018 bp, 15 predicted proteins | sample 5399831 | NCBI WGS metagenome assembly WPCJ01 (sample SAMN12869470, study PRJNA574797) | sludge metagenome | isolation source: wastewater treatment of pH10 | place: China:Beijing | collected 2019-05-20 | reverse complement strand
GCCTAGCACTTCACAAAATAATTCTGCTGTTTGGATGGCGCGGTTAGCCGATGAGGAAGTCACGAGCGTCTTTTCATCAATTTTTATGGATTCCTTTAATTTCTGAGCAATCCTTTCCGCTCTTTCTCTGCCCTTTTTCTGTAGGTCTCTATAAAAATCATCTTTTGAAAAAGAATGTTCTTCAGCTTTGGCGTGCCTGATAAGATATAATGTTTTCATGTTCTGAATACCTAGTTAAAACTCCAAGATAAAGAAATATTAATTAATAAATCGTTCTGAAATTGTTAAGGAATGTATCATCCCTTTAACCACTAATTTATCCCTAAGTGTAACATTCTTGTAATGACTTTCGTTAATATTTTAAAGAAGTTCAAAGAAAAGACACTATGAAAAACGATATACCTAGCCTTTCTGATTGCTCTTTAATAGTTGGATTAAGAAATAATTTAGCCTATACCCAAGCTTTTTATAAAGCAATTCGAGAACAATATCCTGCAGTAGAAATTGTGATGGTGAGCTATGGAAGTACAGATGGAACCCATGAATGGCTAGAAGGGTTAAATGACCCTCATGTGAAATTTCATTATGAAAATGTATCCAAATCATTATCTGAAACTTATAATAAAGGAGTCGAACTCGCTAGCTCCAAGCTGGTGACTTATGTTCATAATGACATGATCCTTGGAGAGGGCTTTATAGAAGCTTTAGTAGAAGCTTGGGAACCCGGATCGGTTACCTTTTATTCCCTAGTAGAACCTCCAATATTCACCGATGATTCTTTTGATTGGAAAACTGTGATGGACTTTGGTGATAATCTTGAAAATTTTAAGCAAGAGGAATTTTCTGAATATGTTAGAAATCAAAAATTAAGTGCAAAAAAACCATTTGTTACAGAAGATCATTCCTTCTTCCTCTGTGTAGAACGATCTTGGTTATTGGAAATGGGCGGCTTAGATGAAACCTTCAGCCCGATGTTCTGTGAGGATTTAGATCTAATAATGAGGTTTTCAATTCAAGATGCGAGTTTAATTCAAGTCCCAGGTGCCATTGCGTATCATTTTGTGAGTAAGACCTCCAGATTTTCTCAGGAATACAAAGAAGAAAGCAAAAAAATTGATCAACTGGCAATAAACAACTTTTATAGGAAATGGCGATTTCATCCTTTTGCTAAGTTTAGGAAGGCCTATGATGTAGTGGCGGTCGTGGAAAATGCAACAACAGATGGTATTTTTAAAATTGAACCATTTGTCCATAAAATATACATCGATTCCTCCGTTGAAGATTATATTTCTAAATACCAAAAAACCACTAAAATTAATCTTAGGAATAGGGTTTTTTCAATAAATCAAATGGCTTACCATGATGTAGTGATTTACTTGGATCAAGAAAAAATGAAAGAAGATGATTTTAAGCAAATACAAAGGCTTTCTGATATTATTTCCAAAAATCAAGTCAAGAATGGAAATCCTTTAAAACGATTGTTTAAAGATTATAGAAAAATTAGTATAGGTAATATTGCTGGTAAGATAAATAAATTTCGTTCTTTTGAAGATAAGTTTTCGGCAATTGCCATTAATTACTAAATATATCTTCTCAGAATGAGTGTTTTAACTTATGTTTTCAATAAGCGTCCTTCCATTACTTATGCTATTACCGTATGTAATGAACATAAAGAATTAAAAAAACTATTGTCACATTTAATTTCCAAGATCAGGCCCAAAGATGAGATAGTAGTCCTTCAGGATGTTACAATTCCAAATCCTAAGGTAACTGAAGTATTAAATGATTACTCCAAAGATATCATTGTTAAAGAAGCAAAGCTCAATTCTGATTTCTCAAACTTTAAAAATCAATTGATTTCCTTGGCTTCCTGCGAATATCTGTTTCAGATTGATGCCGATGAAATGTTGCCAGATTCGCTTATTGCGAAGTTGCCAGGTTATCTGGAGTTGAAGTCTAAATATGATTGCTTCAATGTTCCAAGGATCAACACTGTGGAAGGAATTACAGAGGAGCATCTCAAAAAGTGGAACTGGAAATTAAATGAAGATGGATATATTAACTACCCAGACTGGCAGGCTAGGATAATAAAGCTCAAAACCGATTATCCAATTAATTGGCGCAATAAAGTTCATGAGGTTTTGACCGGTTATAAAAAAATGGGACGGTTAAAAGGTAATGGTTATGAATTTGCAATTATCCATCAAAAAGAAATAAAGAAACAAGAATTGCAGAACGAATTTTATGATAATCACTTTTAATTAAAATCTTTATACAAAAAAGCCACTTGAAATAAATCAAGTGGCTTTTTTGTTTGCTTATCTTAGGACTTCACGATTCCGAAATCAGTCCATGTTTTCTTCTGATTTATGGTTTCTTCTAATATGAGGTCATTTTTTGCAAGATTATCTTTATTGTTTTCCTTGTGATAGAGATGATATGCAACGGCAGCAAATTTTAAAAATCGCTTCTTAATTCCACTATTCATCAACCTAAAAGCCATCTCAGAATCTTCTGATCCCCATCCTTGTATGCTTTCATTATATCCATTAACCTGAATTAGGTCTCTTTTCCAAAAAGACATATTGCAACCCCTTAAGATCTTAGGTTGATTTTTTTTATACCTGTCAGCCAAAAACCTGGAAAGAAAACCAGATCGCATGCTATTCAGAATAAAAGATAACGGGAATTTACTTCTATCAACTTTTATGGTTCCTTTTTGTTCCAACAATTCCTTGCTTTGTTCTTGGTCTACCCAAACTCTACTTCCACATAGAAATGCATTCGCTTCAATTAAGGATAGATGGTCTGAAATAAAATGAGGATCCAATAAAATGTCACCATCTATTTGAATTATATATTCAGATAGTGCGGCTTCAATCGCTTTATTTCTGATCACGCTTAAACGAAACCCTTCGTCCGGATGCCAGATATGATGAATGGGAACTTTAGAAATGGACTTTAACCTTTCTACGGCCTGTTTTGTAGCTTCTCCAGAACCGTCATCTGCAATTAAAATTTCATCGGGCAATCTATCTTGGGCTAATATGGTTTGCACACATCTTTCCAGCGCTTCTGGCCAATTATATGTAGAAACCATTATGGCAACTGTATTCGGTCTTTGCGATAAATCACTCATTCTAATTGTTTAAATATTTGTCTATTCCACTATCAACCCAAGTGATATTATCTTTTTGAGTCTGTTCCATGATTTCCTTATTTCGCGCTTCTTGATTGTTGTTTTTTTTCTCTGGATGATAAAGGTGGTACACAATTGCAGCAAATTTAATGACTGATTTTTTTACCCCATTATTCATCATCCGTAAAGTTAAGTCACTATCCTCATGACCCCAACCTTCATAAGCCTCATTATAACCATTCACAGCAAAGATATCCTTTCGCCAAAAAGACATGTTGGCACCTCTAGCATAATAAACAGGAAAAGAATTTTTATATCTGTTCAAAAGGAAATTTGACAAAAGAGGGAATCTAATGCCATTTTCTATCCTTTTATTTCCTCCACCGAGTAATTTGGGATGAACATTGTTTTCTTCGATTAATTTCTTGGAATATTCATCGCTCAACATCACACGACTACCTTGTAATAGATAATTCGGACGAGCAGCTTTTAGGTGATCTCGTATAAAATCTTTATGCAGAAAAACATCGCCATCGATTTGAATGAGATATTCATATGCTGCGACAGAAAAGCATTGATTTAGGATCATCGATTTTCTAAAACCCTGATCCTCTTGCCATAAATGTTTAATGGGAATAGGAAAGCGGCTTCGAATGGATTCAATTAATTCTTTTGTTTCATTCTTAGAACCATCGTCAGCAATAATTACTTCCTTTGGAAGGATGCTCTGCTCTAGGATACTTTTTAAGCATAGATTCAGTGCCCCTGGCCAATTATAGGTAGCAACAATAAGCGAACAGTCCTTTATCTTCATAAATTCTTTAGCAAATAATATTTCAATTATATATATTCTTGTCTAATTGTTAAAATATATTTTGATTTCTATCTAGCTATAAGATTTACATGGCTTCAATCAATTTCTTTAACCTTCCCATGATCAACGGCCAAGAATAATTTCTTTGGACATATTCCTTTGCTCTGGCCTTGTTCAATTCTATAAGTGTTGGATCTGAAATATATTTATGTATTTTCTGATGAAAATCTTTCTCACTCATATATGCTTCCGTTGCCCCTTCGCTCTTTATGGAATGGCCAAGTAATACATCGGATTTACTATTTACCAGGACAGTCTTACCGAGATCCATTGCCTCCAGTAGAAGTAAGGATAAACTTTCATTCCTTGAAGGATTAACAATTAGAGTCGCATTTTTAATCAAAGATACTTTCTCTTCATCCGTCACAAAACCTGTGTAAATGATGTCCGGATGTTCGATTTTCTCTTGAAACAACCTTCCCGTTAAAACTAGCTTTAGATCTGAGGGATGTTTCTCTTTGTAAGAAACAAACCAAGGAATCAATTTATCCATTTTAGACCCGCAAACTCGTCCAAAATAATGGATATATCGCTCAGGAAGATCGAACTTTTCTTTTAATTCCGCTAATTGAACCTCATTTTCAAAATCAGTCTCAACACCAACTGCTAGAATACTGTTTTCAGACATTTTGTTTCCAAATATCTTAAGGCTTAACTGGTGCTCCTCTTCCGTATTGAATCCAATATGCTTTACACTCGTAAATACATGGGTGTGAACTGATCGAAATACATCCCCCTCATTGTGGACGGTTGGAATCAACAATGTTTTTTCTGGGGCAATCCTAGCTCCAAAAACTGTATGCGGATAAACATAAGAGAACAAAATTATTGCCTTATATTCTTCTTTGTGGCCGTCTAAATAATCTAAGAGATCTTTTGAATAGAATCCATGGCTTTTGAGTAGGCTTTCTTCATTTTCAATCCCTAAATTCCATACCGGTTTAATATTAGCAACTGATTCTAAAAGACCCAAGCGAAATAAATTCCTCCTTACCTTTCTTGAAAATTTGGTTTTCTTACGCCAAATATTATGCTCCTCGGCATTATATGGCTTACAGTCAAACCTCAATACATTTACTCCATTAAGGTTTTCTCGATTATCCTTATAATATGGCTCAAAAGTATTGTAATTAATTGTTTTGCTTGTCAAAACATCCACCTCATAATCATTTACTAGTCGCTCAGCCAGCATCTTGCAATGATATTCAGCCCCACCGTTTACCTCTTTTCCGTATTGACAAACTAAAAAACAGATTTTTTCCATATTATGTTAAACGTATTACTTAACCTTATTTGCTACTATTCCTTTATTTTTCCCTTCACCCTTTCAACAACCATTTCGCTACTTACTAAATCAATGGCCTCTACGCCATCGCAAAGGCATGACTTATTGCCATAAACAGAATTCGGCCTATTGGGATGTTCAACCTGTACACAATCATCCATCGACTGACCATAGCCCAAAAATCCCGCATAAGGATGGGTGGCCCCCCAAACCGATACACATGGAATACCCATCAAGGAAGCCATGTGCATGCCCGAACTGTCCATGCTGATCATCAGGTCCAGATGGGCGATAATATCCAATTCCTGGGTTAAATTATATTTCCCTACCACAGAAAACACATTTGGGAATTGCTTCTCCCATTTCTCTGTAATAGCTTTATCACTTGCCCCACCACCAAATAGCAGCACCTGTACCCCTAAATCCGATAAAGAATGGATTACCTCCGTCATCTTCTCTACCGAAAGAACTTTATAGGGATGTTGGGCAAATGCAGAGATCCCCACTTTTTTTGCGTTAGAAGCTAGGATCGGCATCATCCCTTGAGGAATAAGTCGATGTTGCTTCTCCAGCTGATGACTCAATTGGAGGCTATGGCCCAATTTCCTCAAAACATCAGCATAGCGTTCCGTAGTCAATTTCAAAGGCTTAAAAACCTTGTCCTTGCTTCTGGTAAGGGCCTTTTTCTCTGACCTACCTTTATCTAGGATTTGAACTTGATATCCCGAAGTCTTAAAAAGGATGTCCAAAAATCGCGACCTGATGTTGTTATGTAAATCCGCAACCTGCTTTGCCTTGTACTTTTTCAGCTCATTGAATAGCTTCAACAAACCAGGTATGCCTTTATGCTTTCCTTTTGGATCAATGGGATGAAAGATTAACCTCGGTATCCCATCAAAAAAAGCAGAAAAAAACGGACGCGAAACCATGATGATTTCAGTGTCCGTATGCTGTGCTTGGAATTCCCTTAAAACGGAAGCAACCATGGCTACATCACCCATTGCTGAAAATCTAGTCACCAAGATTCGCTTCATCGCAAGAAATTATTTTTGGGCCCCGTAAAGAACAGGGTTTAAATTCGGGTCATTGTACATTTTCATTTGTTTGTACACTTTCATGTATTTTTTGCCAGCCTCAATGTCTGCAAGCAACTCATCGATACTTTGAGAAAGATCCTTACGTTGTTCCAACAGTACATCCAACTTAAGCTGACAAGCATCTTGATGAGCTTTAGAAACATCCGTACGCTTGGTTTCTTGTTCCATATGGTAGATCTTCAACGCTAAGATGGACAGTCGATCAATCGCCCATGCCGGACTTTCTGAATTGACCTTTGCATCAGCTAATGCCACCACATCCGCAAACTTCTGAAGATAATAACTATCGATAAATTCAACGGTATCAGTACGTTCCTGATTCTGTCTGTCAATCCTTCTTTTCCAATAAAGACCTTCTCTAGGATCAATATTCGGATTCCGGATCACATCCTCCATATGCCATTGCGCCGTATCAATCCAGCATTTCAAATACAATAAATGCTCTAAAGTCTCACGACCATACGGATTCTCGATCGGCTGATCAATCTTATCATAAACATGGTAATCTTCAATTACCTTCTGAAAAATTTTGTTTGCTGCTGAAGATATCATGTACAAATATAGTATTTAGTATTTAGTAGTTAGTACATAGAACCCTCAAAACGTCCTTTAAATACTAGTAATTAGTAATTAGTATTTAGTATTTAGAATGGGTATATCGTCCATTATATAGTAGTATTTAGGATTTAGTAAATAGTATTTAGTAGTTAGTATTTAGACTTAGGGCACCGGATTACGTCCATTTAATAAACTATCATCAATTATCTGTTATTTGGGCCGAAAAGCTAATGTAATAGGAAGGGAAATTCCCTTTTGAAAAATGAATTTAGCACTTCAAGACCATTTAAGGTCTAAATACTAAATACTTTATACTAAATACTATTTCAATATCACCCCCGGGAACAGCCCAAATACCACTACTAGGATAGTCAACACAACCCCGATGACCAGCATTACGCTGATTTTGTTGTCAATTGGCGTGATTTCTTCCTCTTTGTTGGTTTTTAGGAAGGAATACAATGGGATTTTAAAGTAATAAAACAGGGAGATTACGGAAGTCAGGGCGCCGATAATCAAAAGCCAAAGGAAGATCAAGTCTCCTCCGGATTGGTAAATTTCAAAAATACTGGTAAAGACCAATAGTTTTCCGACGAAGCCAGCAGTAGGGGGAATTCCGATCAAGGAGATACCTACGATGGAAAAGCAGGTAAAGATTAAAGGTAATTTCTTCCCTTGTCCGATATAAGCCTGTAGGTTGGTGCTGCCGAGTTTCTGTTCTAAGACATCAATAAAGGCAAAACTCGCCAAATTCATCAGGACATAAATGAAAATATAGAAGAAAAGGATATCCTGCTGTCCATTTGTATAACCTATGATGGCCATCAAAAGAAAACCGGTATGTCCGATGGAGGAATAAGCCATCAATCGTTTCATATCGGTCTGCCTTAGGGCAATCAAGTTACCAAAGAGCATCGTGACGATGGCCACAATGGACACAAACATAAAGGTCAATTCGCTAAAATAGAAAGGCGTGCTGATCCAAGCTGCGGACAATCTGCTCATCAAGATAATGGCGGCGATCTTAGGTACAGTTGACAAAAATGCCGTCACTGGAGTAGGAGCCCCTTCATAAACATCTGGTGCCCATAAGTGGAAAGGAACAAAACTCAATTTGAAACCAATTCCTGTAAAGACAAAAAGGATGGCAATGCTACTCATCACTTCTGGTGCAGCAATCAGACCTTGGAGGTGTCTAGGACTTGCAAAGTTCAGATCTCCGGTAAAGCCATAGATCAAGGAAAGCCCATATAACATCACTGCCGAACATGCCGATCCAAATAAGGCATATTTCATCGCAGCTTCAGATTGTTTTTTGTTCTCCGAGAAATAGCCCACCATGATATAGGAACTGATGGAAACCATCTCAATAGCTATAAAAGCCATCAACCAATGGGTCGTCATGGAAAAAAGGTTCATGCCTATCCCTGCAGCTAATAGGATGCTATAGATATCACCTTTTCTCTTCTTGAATTCTTTTTGCGCAAAATGTTGCTGTAGGAAAATAGCCGACACCAATAAGCCCAAAGCAATAAACGCCCTGGCGTAAAAAGAGGTCTTATCGAGGGTCAACATTCCATAGAACCCAAAATTTGCATAATCATATTGGGTCAATAAAATGGCAAAAGATGAAATGATGGTCAGGATGCTGATAAAAAAAGAAGAATGTTTCCAGTATCTATCAAACACTAAGGTACAGGCTATACTGAGCAGAAATCCAATAGACATGCTCAGTTCAACTTTGAACAAAGGTATCGATCGAATAATCTGATCTATATGGTCTGAAACCTGCAATGCGAACTCGTTCATCTATCTAAACCCTACAAATAAGCTGTTACCAAATCCAATAAACTTAATACGGAGTTGTTCAGTACTCCAAACAGCAAAGAAGGCATGACTCCCAAGATTAAAGCCAATGCCAAGGTTGGGAATAGAATGATCTGCTCCCTGCTGTTTAGATCTGTCAATTCCGCTGCCCATTCTTCACCGCCTTTCAAACGGGTCTGTCCGAAGAACATCCGTTGTAAAGTCCATAAAAAATAAACTGCACTCATCAGGATACCTAAAGAACCAAATATCGCCATCCAACGGGGGATGCCAGTATGCATACTTTCTGCATTGAATGTTCCGATGATAACGAAAGCTTCTCCAATAAAAGCTGAAAACCCTGGAAGACCTAATGAGGCAAAGAAAGCTATGGCAACATAAGCCGTATATTTAGGCATGATGCCTGCCAAACCTCTAAAATTATAAATATATCGATCGTGAACTCGGTCGTATAAAACACCGACCAAGAAGAACAAGGCTGCTGATAAGAATCCATGGCTCAGCATTTGGAACATGGCTCCAGAAACACCCTCAGCTGTCAAAGATGAAATGCCCAGCAGGACAAATCCCATGTGGGAAACCGAAGAATACGCGATCATTCGCTTTAGGTCTGTTTGTGCCAAAGCATTCAATGCGCCATAAATAATGGAAACCACGCCGATCAAACCTAACCACCAGTTCGCATCCGCCATCGCATCTGGGAAAATACCCATACAGATTCGGATAACGCCATAACCACCAATCTTTAATAAGATACCGGCAAGAATAATGGAAACTGGGGTAGGAGCCTCTACGTGTGCATCAGGCAACCAGGTATGTAATGGGACAATTGGAATCTTGATCGCAAATGCAATGAAAAGGACAATAAAACCAATCATTCTTGCTGGAATTCCTAAAATTTCATTGGCATTTCCTAAGAAATCAAAGAATGAGCCCGGTATATAATTCTCCGGATTCATCATATACAGCATATTGAAGGTATGTGCTCCCGTATTTGGATTTAGAACTGAAAAATACAGTCCCACAATCACCAACAACATAAATACTGACCCAAATAAGGTGTAAATAAAGAATTTAATCGCTGCATATTCTCTTCGTGCTCCACCCCAAATACCGATTAAAAAGTATAAAGGAAGTAGCATCACTTCATAAAAGACATAGAATAGGAAGAAATCCAATGCACAGAATATCCCCATAACGGCGGTATTCAAGAGCATTAACAAAGCAAAATAGCCCTTTTTACTCTTTTCCATGTTCCAAGAAGCACCCACGGCCATCAACATGACAAAGGCACTTAAAAGCAATAAGGGTAAGGAGAAGCCATCTACTCCTAGAAAATAGTCGATCTCCAATTTTCCTATGGAACCTAGGTTCAGCCTGATCCACGGAAGCTGCTCCACATATTGATAGGAGGCAACATCATTGAAAGCCCCTGCGCTGCCTTGAAAGTTTGCATATAAGTAACCTGCAAATCCAAATTGGATCAAAGTAACAATCAGTGATAGATATTTGTAGCTCTGTCCCATCCGATTCGGAAGCAACAGGATGCCTACAACAGCGATCATCGGCAGAAATATAAGTAAGGATAATGCACCCATCTTATTTTAGTATCAAATAAATTATTCCCATTAATAATACCGTAAAGGCAAAACCCAAGTAGTTTTGAAGCCTTCCGTTTTGCACCCATCTCAGTAGATGGCCCATATAGTAGGTCGTTCCCCCAATGCTATTCACCAGCCCATCGACCAGGTTCTTGTCTACCCAAGCACTGAAATTTGCCAAGCCTCTAGTGATAATGGCAAGGCCATTGACCAAACCATCCACAATATACTTGTCAAACCAGTACAAGCCATTGCTCAAACGCAAAGTACTATCCACAAAAAGCTTTTGGTAAAGCTCATTTAGATAGCCTTGGTTCAAGGATAGTGCAATCCAAGGATTGCCAGCTTGCAATGGATATTTGTTCTTTACATACCAATTCCAACCTATTGCCCAAGCGATCGCAGATCCAAGGGTCAACACAACAGGTAAGATGAGGTGTAAGGAATGTATTTCAGCGTAAGGATATTTTACATTAAATCCTCCTAAGATAAAGGAGTGGTGGTAAGCCAATGGATTCCAAGAGAAAACCAAAAACAACGAAAAGATCCCCAAAAAGATCATAGGTCCAAGCATGCTACTGCTGGCTTCATGGATATGGATATGTTCAAGTTTGATCTTAAATTCACCAAAGAATACTTTGAAGATCAATCTACCGATATAAAAAGCAGTCAAGATACTGACTAAGGTCAAGCTTATCGGTATCAATAAATAGAAGGCGCCATGATGTATCGCCCATTCATAGGCAGAGATCAGGATGGCATCCTTAGATAGGAAACCCGAAGTCAATGGAAAGCCAGCCAATGCCAATGAGGCTATGCTCATCAGGATAAATGTTTTAGGCATCCATTTCCTTAGTCCGCCCATATTATTGATGTCCTGAGGATCTATATCTAAATTGTTCTTTTCTTTTAAGTGCGCCATTTCATGGATGACAGCTCCTGCGGCCAAGAAAAGTAGACATTTGAAGAAGGCATGTGTCGCTAAATGGAACATGGCTGCATCCCATGCGCCAACTCCTACCGCCACCACCATAAAACCCAATTGAGAAATCGTGGAGAATGCCAATATCCTTTTGATATCGCGCTGCCCAAGGGCAAAGAAGGCCGCAATAAATGCGGTAATCGAACCTATGATCGCGATAAACAATAAAGCCGTTTCATTGAATAATGGAAATACCGTACAGATCAAGAATACCCCAGCAGCCACCATGGTAGCCGCATGGATCAGCGATGATACAGCTGTAGGTCCTTCCATCGCATCAGGCAACCACACATGCAATGGGAATTGTGCTGATTTAGCCATTGCGCCAACAAAGAAACAGATTCCCGTAAAGGTCATCCAGCCCGTTGATGCTTGTGCCGTTTCATAGAAGAGCCCTTCTTTTCCAAAAAGCTCTACCAAGTTCAAGCTCCCATAAATGCTGTAGACTGATGCTATTCCCAATAAAAAGCCCAAATCCCCAATTCTGTTGATGATAAATGCCTTTTTATTGGCTTGGACTGCGGATTCTTTGGTAAACCAAAAACCAATCAATAGATAGGACGCAAACCCAACTAATTCCCAAAAGATGTACATCATAAATAGGTTGTTGGATATGCTCAAACCTAACATGGCAAAGCAGAATAGACTCAGGTACATCCAATATCGATGGATCCCTGGATCTCCTTTCATATAAGCTCTGGAATAGATATGGACGGGTAATGCAATCACACAAACGATCAACTGCATCAAAACCGTGAGGTTATTTAATAATACCCCAATATTGAAGGTGTTTTGACCAATGGTAAACCAAGCGTAATTCGCTACAATAGCTTCGTTTTTCCAGACTTCTGAAAACACGAAAAGCAAGCTTAATAGGGTACTTAAGATAATGGCGATCAAGGCGATATTGCCCGATTGGTCCCTTTTTCCAAGAATTGCTTGGATCAAGAAAGCAACAAAGGGGAGCAGTACAACCAGTATGCTTCCTAAGACAGGTGATATGTTCAGTAAATCGCCCATCAGTCTCTTAAGTCGGTTGTGTTATCTGGATTAATACTCTTATAATTCCTATACAGGTTTAGGATAATGGCTAACCCAACAGCCACTGCTGCTGCTGCCAGTACAATAGCAAATAGCGCAAAGACCTGTCCAGCATAGTTTATTTTATCATATCGGCCAAATGCCACAAGATTTAAGATCGCAGCATTGATGATAAACTCAATGCCAACCAAGATCATGATTGCATTTCGCTTGGCAACAATCGCATAAAGTCCAATACAGAAAAGGCAAGCCGAAACAACCAAAAAATGGGTTAGGGTAATCATTTCGGATCCTCCTTTCTGGAAAGATGCGCTGCACCGATCAAGGCTGCCAATAGGAAAATTGAAATGACCTCAAAAGGCAAAAGATATTGGGTCATAAATTTAAGGCCCAATTGATTGATGTTATTATCAGTGGATTTAATTACATTTCCACTTCTTATATTTTCAGTTATCCATTTCGGGGTATTATCTTGCCATTCCAAGATCCCATAGATCATGACAGCAAGAAATCCAAGGCTCAGCAACAATGTTTGCCAGTTTGGAAGAGAAAGGAATTTACTGGATGTATTCTGTAGATCAGCAAGCAGCTCCTTATTGGAAAGCATAAAGGCAAAGATCATCAAGATCAGTACGCCTCCTACATAGACCATGATTTGGGTAATGGCTACAAAATCAGCCAAAGCAAAGATAAATAAGCCAGCCATTCCAAATAAGACGACGAAGAACAGGAATAAGGCTCTTGCCGTATTCTTTAAACTGACTACTAATAAGGCTGAACCTAGGGTTAATGCGGCAAAAGCATAAAATATGGCTAATTCCATTATTTATTCTTTGCTGCCTCCTTCTCAGCTTGAAACTTGGTCCATTCCTCTTTACGTTTCTTGATTTCTTCATCTGTCATATCCGCAAAGGAATAAGTCAAATCCGCAAGATTGGTCGTTACTCGATCGTAATTATCCGTCATGGTAATACATTCCGTCGGACAGACAACTGTACACAGACCACAGTACATGCATTTTGCCATGTCTATATCAAACTCAGCTGCATAAAGTCTCTTCACTGAACCATCAGAAGTTTTTCCAATGGCCTCCGGCGATTTTATGGCTTCAATGGTAATACAATCGACTGGACATGCTTTTGCACAGAGGTCACAGACGATACAATCATCAATGACTACGTCCAACTGATATCTAGCGACCTCAGGGATAGGCATTTTTACCTTCGGATATTGTACCGTTGTTACACCAGATTGCTCCTCAAAGTAATTGTCTTGCTTGATATCTAGGGAACGACGGGATTTTCGGGCACTGAAAAGGTGTCTCACCGTTAGGGTAAGTCCTTTTATGGCTGTTGCCAATCCTTGTATGGTCGTTTTTAAGATCAATTATAGCATGATTAATATTCTCCAAAGCCCTGAAATGGCCATGCACACAAAGGCAAGGGGAATAAGGATTTTCCAACATAAGGTCATCAACTGATCCGCACGGAATCGTGGTAATGTCCAACGAATCCAAATCTGGACAGCGACAATAAATAATGACTTGAACAAAGTCCAAAACACACCCCAAATTGGGCCTGTCGTCCAATCCGCCAATCTGGCTGCGCCGATATTTGGTAGGATAGTGTTCCATCCACCTAAGAATATCACCACACCCAACATGGCTACCAAGAACATCATCGCATATTCTGCCAAGAATAAAAAAGCAAACCTAATCCCACCGTATTCGGTATGGAAGCCTCCAATCAGCTCACTCTCCGCTTCTGGAATATCAAATGGCGCTCGGTTACACTCTGCCAACGATGCAATAAAAAATATAGCATAACTGACAAGCAGATGCGGTGCCTGGAAAATATTCCAGGACAAGATTCCGCCAATATCATTCACCTTCCAAAATCCAAGAAAATAAAGGTCTTGATTTGCCCAAACTCCTTGATTTAGTGCGATTTCATTTAAATTTAAGGTCTGTGTGATCATCACCGCAGAGATTAAGGAAAGACCTACCGGTAATTCATAGGAAATCATCTGCGCAATGGCTCGGATTGAACCTAATAAAGAGTATTTATTATTAGATCCCCAACCAGCCATCAAAATGCCAATGGCATCAATGGACACTACAGCCATAATAAAGAATAATCCTGTATGGGTATTGGATGGTAATAGGTCAGGCCCCCAAGGAACAACACTATATCCAATGAAAACAGCAACGAAAATAATGATCGGTGCTACTGCGAATAAAATCTTGTCAGAGGCACTTGGAGAGATAAATTCCTTTTGAAGTAATTTTAATATATCTGCAATGGTCTGCAATAAACCAAACTTACCCGTTTCCATCGGACCTAATCGATCCTGAACAAATCCTGCAATCTTACGCTCCGCATAAACTGCAAAAAGCGTAAATAAAGCAATAAACAAAAATATTGCAACAGGTGTTAGGATATTCAAGATTAAGCTGTCCAATCTTCTTTTTAGATTAATTCTTAATTAGCTACAAACATAAGGAAATAGGAGCAAATAAGCCATAACTAATATCATTTAGAACAGCGATTTGCCTTATTTTGTGAGCTATTTTTTAAAGTTTTGACAATATTAAAAATCTTGCATGGTATTTGCCTTATGCTTTTGAAATTTGTTGTGGTATTAAATCTGCTTCCGTAAAATATCCATTTTATAAATAGGCCAAAAAACAAAATATGATATGGAAAACAGGGAATTTTAAAAAATATTTTAAACCTTTTGACAAATTTTACGTATTTATATTAGAGTTTAAACAATGATATCTATGAAAAAATCAATTTTTAGTGTGTTAGCAGTAGTAACAATTTTATTTTCAAGTTGCGCTGGCGCTAAGAAAACAACTGAAAACCAATCTCCAGACTTTGCTGAAATCACTGGCAACAAATGGCGTTTGATTGAATTAAATGGTAAAGAAGTGCCGGAAAAATTAAATGGCAAAGAGCCGTTTTTAGTTTTTATGAGTGATGAATCCCGTTATTCTGCTTCTGGTGGCTGTAATACCATGTCTGGTGAATATGTATTCGCTGGAACCAACAGGATATCTTTCAAACCTGGAATTTCAACCATGATGGCATGTGAGGATATGGAAACTGATAAATTGTTGTCGGAAGTATTCAAAACAACTAATAACTATACTTTAGCTGATGGCATCTTATCTCTAAATGTTGGCCGCAGGATGCCATTGGCAAAATTTGCCAAGGTTAATGCAGAAAACAGCTTGGTAGGTACTTGGGAATTGGACTATATCGCTAATTCTTCAAAACCATTCAATGAACTATATCCTGATAAAAAACCGACCCTGACCTTTGATTCTTCTTCAAATAAGGTGTCTGGTAATGCTGGATGTAACACATTCAACAGTTCTGTAACAATCAATGGAAAGAACATTAAGTTTGGTCCGATGGCGACCACTAGAATGGCCTGTCCAGGTGAAGGTGAACCGCTGTTCATTCAATCTATGGAAAAGGTAAATGTTCAAAGTGTCAATGGTGACCAACTCACTTTAATTGTTGGTGATATTGCAACTATGAGATTCAAGAAAATCAAATAAGATCATTCAATTATCTAGATAAAAAGGGAGATGTTTATTGAAAACA
>WPCJ01029788.1_pt1 | contig 16029 bp, 19 predicted proteins | sample 5399831 | NCBI WGS metagenome assembly WPCJ01 (sample SAMN12869470, study PRJNA574797) | sludge metagenome | isolation source: wastewater treatment of pH10 | place: China:Beijing | collected 2019-05-20 | reverse complement strand
TTTTGAAGGACACAATTATGTAGTTTGTTCGTTCTGTGCAAGAATGTACGATTATCATCCGCAGGCAATTCCTGCGCCTTATAATCACTCAAATATTGATTCTGATGAGGTTTTGTTTTATACCGAGGGTGATTTTATGAGTCGGAATCATATTGATCTGATGGATTTTACGCTTCATCCTGGAGGAATTGTTCACGGACCGCATCCGGGAGCAATGGAAAGAAGTATCGGAAAGAAATTTACCGAAGAATATGCCGTAATGGTAGATCCTTTCAAACCATTAAAAATTACTGAGGAAGCATTGAAAGTTGAAGATCCATCTTATAAGACCTCTTGGCTGGAAAGCGAAGACCACAGTTTAAAAGATCGTTTGCAAGAGTAGCTTTTAGCTTAATTTAATAAAAAACATCAGTAAATTATTGCTGATGTTTTTTATTGGGGCTAAACTTCGTGCTATAAATGTATTTTAACTGCCACAAAATCTTTGGTGCTATTGTTTTGTCTGTCGATACTGTTGTTGATGTCTTTATGGATATAGCACAAAGCTGATAAAAGTATCAATGAATAACACTTCTATCAGCTATATTAAGATGAGTGAGAATTCTGTTTTATCCTATTGAATGGAATCCAACTTTGTTTCCTTCTGTATCGATAAAAAGCGCAATAAAACCTCTGTTTTCACCAATATTAGTTTTCGGAAGAATAATTGTGCCACCAGCACTTTCTACTCTGCTTAACGGAATCGAAAGGTCGTTTCCTCCATCTAAGTATACGGTTGTGCCAGTCATTGAAGGAACGAAGTTCTCACCGCTAGCAATTGCTCCGCCAAATCCGCCTTTCTGTGGATCAGACGGTAAATATGCATATTGCATATTAGGGTCTTCATGAATTTGAGCATCTAACACTGTAGCATAAAATGTTTTTGCTCTAGCGAAATCTATTGCAGGGATTTCAAACCAATTTAGAGTATTGACCATTTTTATAAATTTTATTTGTTTTTATTTTTTTAGTTTGTTAAGAATTAGCAAAGTTTACTTATAGTTTAACTTTTCTGCATTGTCTATGTGTTTCGGCGGAGTCTTTTAAAAGTTTGCACGAAAATGATAGGATTTCTAGGAAGAAAATGCCTTTTAGGATTTAACTCGCTAATAAATCAATCAAATACAGGTAATACCAACTGATCAATCTGGGTCTTGGCATTGCGTATTTTCTCCTCAGGATTAAACAAAAGTCCGGAAGCATCAATAATTTGGACGTGTTGAATACCCAATGTCTGCCATAAATACTTTGCATACGGAGTTGCGAAATCCTTTTCGCTGCCTATGCCAGTACCGCCGCTGGTAAAGAGGATGTAAACGCTGCGGGCTCGGAGTAGACCTTGTGAAACGCCGTCTACGTATTCAAAGGTCGTATTGAGACGGCTGACATGGTCAATGTATGACTTAAAAGTAGAAGGAACAGTCCAGTTGTAGAGTGGCATGCCAAGTACCACCACGTCTGCAGTAATAAGTTCGGCAACCATCTCGTTAGAAAGCTGCATAGCCTCCTGCATGACTGAGGTTGGGTTTTGCATGGAATACAGACTTCCATCAACAAAAGCCTCATTTGGGAGTGGTAAGCCTGCCGCTAAATCTCGGGTCGTAACGTTGGCCTCAGGATATTCCCGCAACAAGCGAGTGACTAAGTGGTCGGTCAGATGTCGGGACACTGAATCGGCATAACGCGAGCTGCTGTCTAAGCGCAGAATTTCAAGAGGGCGGATGTGAGAGTTGTTAGTCATGATAAAAAGAATTGAAATGAAGTAATTGATTTTCTATTTTTGTTTAGTTTTATTTATTTTTGTAGTACAAATATGCAGAGTTAAGTTAAATAAAAAAAGTAGGACATTTAAAACGTGTAAGTATGGAAAATAGTACTATTATTGAAAATAAGGAAGATAAGTCAGGAAAAAAAAATATTTTTGATGAAAAGTCTTGTCCCGTAACAGCAACAATGAAAGTTTTGGGTGGAAAATGGAAAGCAATATTAATTAATGCTATTTATCATACCTCTCCTGCAAGATTTGGAGAATTGAGGCGAAGTGTAAAAGGAATAACCCAATCAATGCTCACTTCTCAACTGAGAGAGTTAGAAGATGATGGAATTATTAACCGAAAAATCTATGCAGAAATTCCTCCAAGAGTAGAATACACTTTGACTGAATTTGGGCTTACCTTATCACCTATCATGCAATCAATGGCTGATTGGGGCTATGAATATAGAATGAAAAAGCAAAAGGAATAGTGTACTAAATTTCTACTCTTTAAGTTGGTCGCATAGTTTGTCATCATCTTTTTGAATTCAGCAAAATTTTGTTTCAATTCTTTTTAGAAAAATGCTTTGAAGTCCTTACTATGAATTTTCGGTTAAGTTAAACAAATATAAATTTGATATATATTGGCATTTGAAATGATTTTTTTATGGACAAAATTCTCCGAGAATAGTGAGTTGACAAATCAAATGATAGCTACAGTAAGGAAAAATTAGAATTAAAATACTAAGATGAGTAAAGATGTAGTTTTAAAAAATGAGTAATTTTGTGATACTACATTATTACTCACTGCCCATTGCTATGGAAGAAGTTATCACAAAACCAATTATTGCGAGAGAACTGCTGGAATCTCTCCAGACAAAAATAGAGGAGGAGAAACAGGTCATTGTACACTGTTGCTTTCCCGCATCTCCCTTTTGGGGAAATCTTATCAGAATTTGGAATACCACTTATCTTATTGATGAGACTTCCGGACACAGAAGCAAGCTTATTCATGCAGAAAATATCAGCATTTATCCCAGCTGGACTCCCGTTCCTTTTATGAGAGACTTCTGGTTTACATTGGTTTTTTCAGGCTTACCTAAGGATTGTAAAAGTTTTGATTTCAAGGAAGTTATTCCCGAAGAAGGTGGCTTTTTTGTTAAGTCGATTAAAAGAAATACATCAGATATTTACCGAATTAAGATCTCGGAATAAATTTTATTTTAAACTGATCAGAATAGGGTTGTATAACTTCAATCCTGTAAAAGAAATTTAAACTTACTGTTTGTCATTTTAAAACCACACTTAATTCCCAATATTTAGCACAGAGATTAACCAGGTTAACGATTTAATTCAAGTTATTTCAGTTTTTTCAGGGAAAGCAAAACCGCCTTTTCTTCACACTTTTCAAAAGTGATTTCGAAAGAAGGTTTTTTTTCAGGATAAGACAGAAGATAATCCGGACATGGCTTCTTTTGGGCATTACTGCGGTCAAAATCAATTTTTCCGTTGGTGATGATACTGTCTTTCAGAAACTTTTCATCTATTTTCAAAGCATTCATTTCAGATTTAAACTGATCAGAATATTCAAAGTCTTTAGAAAGTGTTTCGGCGATAACACGGCTGTTAGGAAGATATCCGCTGCAGCTTACGCCTTTTTTATTAAGTACGAAAAAAACAATAATCAGCCCCGGAACAAGACCAATCATAAAGAATTTTAGCTTTTTCATTAGAAAATTAAAAGATTGATGTCATGATAAGTAAGTCCAAAGCGGTCGCAGATTACTTTTTTAGTATGTCTGCCTTTGTACATATAAAGACTTTGCTTCATTTCATTTTTTCGTAAAAGCATATTTTCAAAACCTCCTTCTTCGTCATAATTCAGGATATATGATAAAAAGAAATTTGAAATCGCTTTGGTTGTAGTTCTTGGCATTTTAGAAGTAAGATTCGGAAGTCCGCAGTGGATAACACCGTGCTTGATGATGTAAGGATCTTCCATCGTAGTAAGTTCGGAAGTTTCTATCGCTTTACCGTTGTCAATAACAATATCAATAATTACGCTGCCTTTTTTCATCTTCATCACCATTTCTTCTGTGACGATAGGCTGCATGTTGAGTCTTGGTAAAGCGCCGATTACTACATCAGCTCTTCGGATGCTTTTGCTGAGTTCTTTAGGGTCAATAATAGAAGTCGGAACCCGGCTGTCTACCAAAGTATGTAATCTTCTGAGTTTGGAAAGTGAATTATCAAAAACTTTTACGCTGGCTCCCAATCCGATGGCTGCTTTGGTTGCAAATTCGCCGACAATACCGGCTCCCAGAATCACAACTTCGGTTGGTCTTACACCAGTGATTCCGCCAAGCATCAATCCGTTGGATAAAGCTAATAGTTCTGATGCATAAAGAATAGAAACGCTTCCTGCAATTTCTCCGATTAATCTTACCAAAGCAAGCTGTTTGTATTCATCCGCAATAAATTCAAAAGCAATAGCATTGATTTTTTTCTCGGCAAGCTTCATGAAATAATCTTTGTCGCGGAGATTGATCTGAAGTGCAGAAACAAGATACGAACTGGGTTTCAGATATTCTATTTCCTCTTCAGTAGGAGGATTTACTTTAAGAACAAGGTCCTGTGAAAATGCTTCTTTGGGATCCTGAGTAATTTTGGCACCTGACTCTGAGTATTGTAAATCTGTAAAAAATGAGCCTTGTCCTGCGCCTGATTCTACAATGATTTCGTGGCCATGTTCTATAAGAACCTGCACTGCATCGGGAGTTATACATGTTCTCCTTTCGTTGAGACACGTTTCTTTTGGAATTCCGATACTGAATTGTTTGCCCTTTTTGATTACTTCCAGCTTTTCCTCTTTCGGCATCAGTTCTTCTTCTGAAAAAGGCGTAAAAATATTTGTAGTACTCATTTTTATTCAATTATGACTTACCATTTTGTTCAGCAAAGATATAATTTTTAATCGAATGTGATTTCTCTGCTTTCGCCGGTATTCTGTATGCTCATTGAGTGAAACTTCAGACCATAAAGTTCATCCTCGTATACTTCGGGCCATTCTATGATGCACAAAAAAGAATTATCCAGATATTCTTCAATTCCAATGTCGTAAACTTCATCAATATTTTTGAGACGGTATAGATCAAAATGAAAAATCTTTCCTTTCGGAGAACTGTATTCATTGACGATAGAGTAGGTAGGTGAGCTTACTTCATCTGTACTCCCCAGATTTTTAAGTAAAAACTGAGTGAAAGTTGTTTTTCCGGCTCCTAAATTCCCCTTTAACAAAAGAATATTATGCTGCAGCTCAGGTAAAATTGCATCTGTGACCTTTTGCCAGTCGTTGATGTTTTTTATGCTGAAATTCATTGATTTTATTTGTTGCAAAATTATAACAAAACTGTCATATTTGTTACTTTAATTCCTATTTTCACTACTTTTGCGGTTATGATCTCCAAGCAGACGATAGATAAAATATTTTCCACAATCAGGGTAGAAGAGATTGTTGGTGAATATGTGCAGCTGAAAAGAGCAGGATCCAACTTTAAAGGGCTGAGTCCGTTTCATGAGGAAAAATCGCCCAGTTTTATCGTTTCTCCCAGCAAACAGATCTGGAAAGATTTCTCAACAGGAAAAGGTGGAACGGCGATTTCATTTCTAATGGAAATCGAAAATTTTACTTATCCGGAAGCGCTTCGCCATGCAGCTAAAAAATACGGAATTGAAATTGAAGAAGACAAACGGGAATTTTCTGAAGAAGCCAAAATAGCGCAGTCGGAAAGAGATTTACTCTACAAAATTCATGAAGTTGCCAATGAGTTTTTCCAGAATATTCTTTGGGAAAATGAAGAAGGAAGATCAATTGGTTTGTCTTATTTCAGAGAACGGGAACTGAAAGATGATATCATCAAAAAATTCCAGCTCGGATATTCTCCCGAAAAAAAGAATGCTTTTACCGAATTTGCACTCGAAAAAGGATACACCAAGGAGGTTCTGGAGAAATCCGGACTTTCTATTTTTCCTGAAAATTCTCCCGGCGGTATCGACCGTTTTAGGGAAAGAGTGATTTTTCCGATTCACAGTTTTTCGGGGAGAGTTTTAGGCTTTGGAGCCAGAATTCTAAAAAGCAATGTAAAAACTGCCAAATATCTCAACTCGCCCGAAACAGAAATTTATCACAAATCTAATGTTCTGTATGGTTTAAACCAAAGTAAACAGGCGATCTCCAGAAAAAATGTCTGCCTTTTGGTGGAGGGATATATGGATGTGATTTCTCTGCATCTTTCAGGAATTGAGAATGTAGTGGCGAGTTCAGGAACTTCTCTCACGACGGAACAGATTAAGCTGATCAAAAGACTGACAGAAAATGTCACCATCCTTTTTGATGGGGACAATGCAGGAATTAAAGCGAGCTTCAGAAGTATTGATATGCTTTTGGCAGAGGGGATGAATATTCGTGTTTTGCTTTTTCCTGAAGGTGATGATCCGGATTCTTTTGCCCGAAAACATCCGCAGGATTATGTGGAAAAATTTATCGAAAATGAAGCAACAGATTTTATAGATTTTAAAGCTGAAATTCTTCTGAAAGATGCTGGAAATGATCCTATCAAAAAAGCAGAAGCAATAAGAAATATCGTAAAATCTGTTTCTTTTGTACAGAATGCTTTAAAGAAAGAAATTTATTTAAAAGAAGTTTCCGGCAAGTTCGGTCTGTCTGAGCAGAGTTTATTCAACGAGCTGGATGTGCAGCGGCAAATTACCGAGAATCAAAACCAAAGAGTTCAGCAGAAAGAGCAAAAACCTGCCAAGCTTGAAATTTTGCCAAATATTGATAATTCAATTGGGTATATACAAAAACAAGTTCTATCACTAGAAAATGAATTGGTTGATTTTATTTTGTCTTTTGGAAACACGGTAGTTCATAGAGAATCAAATAATCAAAAAAAATATGAAATTACCATTGCTGAAGAAATTATTCAACATTTTCAAGAAGAATTGTATGAATTTATAGAATCTGATAATAAATTTATTTTTGATATTGTCCAAGAAGGTATTATTAATAATGAATTAAGAACAGGTGATTATTTTTTGAAATTTGATAATTCTAATATTACTAATAAGGTTGCAAATGCAATGTTACCTAATGAGGAGTTGCATAATTGGGAATCTAGAAATATCAGTGCACCAAATTTTGGAGATAAAATTGGTGATCATATTAAAGATGATATATTAATTCATAAATTTAGGTATATTGATTTTCTTACAAAAACAAGTTATGCAGAACTTTCTGATGAACATATTGACGAAAATAAATATATGGAGGTTCTAAAAAAAATTTCTATCCTCAAAAGAGCATCAATGGAATTGAGTGAATTATTAGAGTACTCACCAGTAAAAGGTATTTATATCAACAAACTTAAATAGTGAATTTATATATATATTTTCTGACAAAAAGTCCTATAAAATTTTAGGAATAAAAATTGTAATTTAGGTATCAGTAAATTTTAAGAAATTATACCAATAGATATGGACATTAAAAAAGAATTCAGAGATTTCTCAGTAAAACATTTGGGAAACAGCGGTTTGGTAACCGATCAATATATGGGAGCATTCAATCCTACCAATCTTACACCTTACATTATGGAGGAAAGAAGAATGAACGTAGCGCAAATGGACGTTTTTTCCAGATTGATGATGGACAGAATTATTTTCCTTGGAACAGGAATAGATGATCAGGTTGCGAATATTGTAACAGCGCAGTTATTATTCCTGGAAAGTTCTGATCCTAATAAAGATATTCAGATTTACATCAATTCTCCGGGTGGAAGTGTTTACGCAGGTTTGGGAATTTATGATACCATGCAGATCATTAAGCCTGATGTTGCAACCATCTGTACCGGAATGGCAGCTTCTATGGGAGCGGTTCTTTTGGTTGCCGGTGAGAAAGGAAAACGTTCTGCTTTGAAGCATTCCAGAGTGATGATTCACCAGCCAAGCGGCGGTGCACAAGGTGTAGCTTCGGATATGGAAATTAATCTGAGAGAAATGCTTAAGCTGAAAAAAGAATTGTACGATATAATTTCTGAACATTCCGGGCAAACGTACGAATGGGTAGAGAAAGCGTCTGACAGAGATTATTGGATGACTTCTTCCGAGGCGAAAGAGTTTGGAATGGTAGATGAGGTTTTACACAGATCAAAAGAGAAATAATTTTTTCCTCGAACAAAATAAAATTCGGCGCGCCTCTGCGAGGCGCGCCGAATTTTTTAAATATCTTAGCTCTATTATTTTTTGTCTAAAAGCGAAATATACTCTCCGTATCCTTTCTGTTCCATTTCTGCTTTCGGAATAAATTTCAGCGACGCTGAATTGATGCAGTAGCGAAGTCCGCCTTTATCTGCCGGACCATCGTTAAATACATGTCCCAAATGCGCATCTCCTGTTTTACTTCTTACTTCAACTCTGGTCATTCCGTGAGAACGGTCTAATTTTTCATCAATCAGCTTTTTGGTAATCGGTTTAGAAAAACTTGGCCATCCACAGCCTGATTCAAATTTATCTGTTGAGATAAACAAAGGCTCTCCGGTGGTAATATCTACATAAATTCCTTCTCTTGTTTCGTCCCAATACTCGTTTTGAAATGGTCTTTCAGTGCCGTTTTCCTGCGTTACATTATATTGTTCGGCAGTCAATTTTTCTTTCAAAACTTTCTTATCCTGCTTTTGGTATTTTACCTCTTTTTTAGGCAGTGGGTTAGCATTTCTTGCCATTTCAAAAAGACCCGGCTCAATATGGCAGTATCCTCCCGGATTTTTGTCAAGATAATCCTGATGATAATCTTCTGCTTTATAGAAATTTTTCAAAGGAATAGTTTCTACCACTACAGGTTTGCTGTAGTTTTTGGCTAGTTTTTCCACTTCAGCTTTCACAATCGCTTCAGTCTCTTTGTCTGTTGAGTAAATTCCTGTCCGGTACTGGTTTCCTCTGTCATTTCCCTGTTTGTCTATACTTGTAGGATCAATAGTTTTAAAATACAGATCAATTAAAAGTTTAAGATCTACCTGTTCAGGATCATAAAGAACCTTTACCGTTTCGGCAAAACCCGTAGTGTGGCTTACTACTTCTTCATAAGTAGGATTTTTAGTATTTCCGTTGGCATATCCTACTTCAGTTTTTACCACTCCTCTAACTTGCTGAAAAAAATGCTCGGTTCCCCAGAAACATCCTCCTGCAAAATAGATTTCTTTTAAGTTTTTACTGTTCATAATGGTGTTATTTTCTTTTTTATTTTCTGTGGATTTTGGTTTTGCATCTCCACAACTTCCTGCAAACACAGCTATTCCGAAGCTTAATCCGAATAACATTAATATACTTTTCATTTTTCTCTTATTATTTAAATTCATTATTTATCATTTAAAATCATTAATCCAAATCCCAAGAGCATCAAATCTTTCAGAATGAAAAAATCTGTAACAGGAAATCCGTCAACAACTTTCCATATTCCGGGAGTTGTGAAGAGATAGCTTAATGTTACGGTGAACACTGCAATCATTCCGATTCCTGCAAACCTTTTCAGCACTGCAAATTTCGCACTAAACATTAATACAATTGCAATGATAATTTCTATCGTTCCGATAGTATTTGATACCGACTGAACATTTATATAATCATAAACGAAAAAAGTAAGGAAATGGTTTTCCAATAAGGGTTTTATTGCGTTGGCTTCTGTAGGAGTGAATTTAAAAAGTCCTATCCACAGCAAGATTAAAGAAGCTCCAAATAAGGAAATAGTGTAGCCTGTTTGGTACGTTTTGTTTTTAACTGATGTTGTTCCGCTCATTTTTTTTAGTTTTTAAATGAATACTTTTATTTTCAAAAGTATAGTCGGAACAAGAATAAAATCCTGACAGTTTTTTTTCTATATTTTCAGATTTTTTATCGTTTTTTCTTTAAAATTCTGAATGTCAACTGAATCAGTTGAGTTTTCGGACTTAATTTTTCTTTTTAAAATATCATCTAGGATTTTTAATTTTTCCTGATAAGATCTGCACCATCTGCATATTTTCAGATGAATATTGAGTTGTTTTTGTTCTTTGGAAGAGATGGTTTTTGCAATACTTTTTTCCATGAGCAGGGTAGCGGTACTGCATGGTAGAAAGAGTTTATGAATTAGTTTTTTTAGCATTTTCAGTTCATTTATGTAGACAAAAACCAATTGAGTTCCAAACACTCTCTTAGCTGTAGCCTGCTTCTTTGTAGAATCTTCCAAAGATTAGTCGCAGAAAGTTTCAATTCCTGACAGACTTCTTCTCCTTTTTTTTCTTGAAGATAATACAATTTTACGGGAATTTTCCATCTTTCCGGTAAATTTTCTATACAACTATCAAATATTTGATTAAAATCAGAGTCATTCAACAGCTCGTTTTCTTTATCTGAAATATTCCAGTCTGCCAATACATCATCATTTCTCCAGGAGCCTGTTTCATCGAAATAATGATCAAAACTGATATGAGGTTCAGATTTATATTTTTTTCGATAAAAATCAGAAACTTTTCTTTGCAGAATTGCCATAAGCCACGTTAAAGGCTTGCTTTTGCCTTCAAAAGATTCATAAGAATGAAAGGCAGCAACAAAAACGTCCTGTACAATGTCTTCTGCCTCTGTTTTGTCTGAAAGTAGAAAAACGGCACGTTTCAGTAAAGGAGCCGAATACTGATCAATCCAGTTTCTGAAGGTTTCGTTTTTGGTCATTCTTTCGATAGGTCAAGTGCTGAATAATCCGATCATTAAATATTTGGTAAAAATTTAATTATAATTATCCAGCAAAGTTTGAATTTATTTAACAATAAAAAGTAAAATTAATTTAATTTTAATAATCAGTAAATAAAAATGTCCCTGGAAATTTCAGAGACATTGTATGTTTTAAAAATTAAAATTCAGCGTTTTTCGGTGTTCTTGGGAACGGAATTACGTCTCTGATGTTCGTCATTCCCGTTACGAAAAGAACCAGTCTTTCTAATCCTAATCCAAATCCGGCATGCGGTACAGAACCGAATTTTCTGGTATCTAAATACCACCACAATTCGTGCTCATCAACGTGCATTTCTGCCATTTTTGTTTTTAGAACATCTAATCTTGCTTCTCTTTCGGAACCACCGATTATTTCACCAATTCCAGGGAAAAGTACATCCATTGCAGCAACCGTTTTATTGTCGTCGTTCAGTTTCATGTAGAATGCTTTGATTTCTTTCGGATAATCAAATAATACTACCGGGCTTTCAAAATGTTTCTCAACCAAATATCTTTCATGCTCAGACTGAAGATCGGTTCCCCAATTCTCCACCGGATATTGGAATTTTCCTTTTTTATTCTCCTTTGAGTTCATTAAGATCTCAATAGCTTCTGTGTAAGAAACTCTTTTAAATCTTTTAGAAACTACATTTTCAAGCTTTTCAATCAGACCTTCTTTTGCTCTCTCTTTTTCAGGTTTAGATTTTTGTTCTTCTGCGAAACGCTTGTCTAGGAAATCCAGATCATCTTTGCAGTGATCCAGAACATATTGAATTACGTATTTTAAGAAATCTTCTGCAAGATCAATATTATCTTCCAGATTATTGAAAGCCACTTCAGGCTCAATCATCCAGAACTCTGCTAAGTGACGTGTTGTGTTTGAATTTTCTGCACGGAATGTCGGTCCGAAAGTATAAATTCTTCCCAATCCCATTGCTGCTGTTTCTCCTTCAAGCTGTCCGGAAACCGTCAAATTGGTTTTTCTTCCGAAAAAGTCCTGTGAAAAATCAATATCTCCCTGCTCATCTCTCGGAATATTATTTAGATCAAAGTTGGTCACTCCAAACATTTCTCCGGCTCCTTCCGCATCGGCTCCTGTAATAACTGGTGTGTTGATGTAGAAAAACTGGTTTTGGTTGAAGAAAGAATGAACGGCAAAACTCACCGCATGACGTACTCTGAAAACAGCTCCGAATAAATTGGTTCTGAATCTTAAATGCGCCTGCTCTCTCAAAGTTTCCAATGAGTGTTTTTTAGGCTGAAGAATTGTTTTATCTCTTTCTTCGGTAAAATTATCTCCTAAAATGGTAATTTTTTTCGCCAGAATCTCTACGGTTTGTCCCGCTCCCTGGCTCTCAACAACTTCACCAACAATTTTGAGAGAAGCTGCTGTACTGATTTTAGAAATTATTTCTTCATCGAAATTTTCAAAATCAACAACAATTTGCAAATTATTAATTGTAGAACCATCATTTAGCGCAATAAAGCGATTAGAACGGAAAGCTCTTACCCAGCCGTAAACCGTAATGTCATGATGTAATACTTTTTTGTAATCCTGTAGGATTTCCTTAATTGTCTGCTTTTTCATTTGTTGATGATAAAATTTTTTGTCTAAAAATTAATGTGCGCAAAGTTACAAAAAAACAGCGCAATTTGAGGATTAGGCTGTTTTAATTCAATTTATTTATCTATTATTTGATGAAAAAACTATGCTCTCAATATGAATCAGTTGAAGAAGATAGACTTCTTTCTCTCTTTTCCTTTCCTGATTTTCCATGCATGATAAGAGCTTGGAACATCATATTGCCATTTTGGAAGAATTAAAATAATCAGAATAACATCAAGATGAGAGATAAATCCCAGAATTATTGTTAAGGTGAAACTCCATCCGGCTTTTTGCATTCCTATTAAATATGTTAATGCTAAAAGTAAACTCAATCCCCATAACTTTGAAAGCCATGCATGAGTGCAGGTTTCCTTTCCGAATTTTAACCAACTTATGATATAGCAAAGCGCTTCCATAAAGAAAATTAAAGCAATTCCTTTCCATTCGTTTTTTATTATTTCCGGATTAAGGAAATAGGCTGCAAAACCTAATGAAAGCCAGAAAAACAAATCTACCTGACTGTCGAGTCTTCTTAATTTTTCGGTTGAAACACCAATTTTTCGTGCTATAATTCCATCAAAGATATCGGTTAATAAGCCGAAGTACATTAAAGCTAAAATTAAAAATTGGGAATCTTCACTCTGGAAATAGGCTAATAAGAGTATGACAGGGGCTAAAATGAAGCGTATGGCAATGAGAATATAAGGTATATTTTTCATGTTTTATATTTATTTAAAAAATAACATTATTGGATTCTTTTATATTTTTCTACATAATTGATGCTATATCCCGATCCCATAATTAAGAGAAAGGCTCCGTCGTTATTATAATAATCCTGTATAAATAAATCGTTCTTACCGGTAAGTCCTATTCGTGATTTAAATCCCCGACAACCGCCCAACAAATAAGGAATTCCGTGACATTTTACAGTATGATTTTTTAATACCAATACTCCTTTCTTAAATTTTGCGTCATATTTAAATGAATATTTGAGTGAGTCATTTTTTAAGATCATAAATTGTACTTCATAGCTTTTATCCTTTAAATTTGAAACAGCTTTTACAGATACTTTATCAGATTCTGAAATATTGGGATTTTTTATATTAAGCATTTCCGCAACAGTTCGCAGTCTGTCAGATTTCTGGTTTCCTGCATTAATGTGCTCATATCCTTTAAACTCAAACTCTCCATTAATCAATGAAACATTTTCTTTTTTAAGTGTTGTCATATCATCTTTAATCAATTTGCGATCAAAAGAAACACAGGAATTAAAAAACAGTGCAAGAAGTAGAATTAAAAAAAAGTTTTTCATAGTTCAGAATTTTAAAATTTTATAATTCAAAATTATTGGCAGAAAGCACAAAAATGAATGTGATAAAAAATTAAAATAAATGCCTAAATTTGTGAAAATCGCAAATTGTGTTTCAGGAGCTTTTACTTAAAGAAATTAGAAGAAAAATAGGCGACAAATCTCTTAATGATGAGATTGCGAATATTCTTAATATCAGTTATGATGCGGCACACAGAAGAACATCTTTGAAGGCTAAGTTCAGTCTTGAAGAAGCTTTGGAACTTGCAAGATATTTCCAGATTTCTCTGGATCAGTTTCAAAATTCTGATCATCATATTTTGGTTAAAAGAACAACAGCTGTAAAACGAACAGAAGATCTAAAGTCTTTTTTTCAGAATAATCTGAATGTTTTTGAATGTCTTCCTCTTTCCGAAGCGATGACGATTTATTATTCTGCTAAAGACATCCCGTTTTTTTATACACTTTCAGATTCCATGCTTTCCCGTTTTAAAATTTATGTATGGATGAATCTGCTGAATGCGAAGCAGGTTTTTATTCCTTTTCTGGAATTTTCGCCACCTGATTTTGAATTGGACACACAGGAGTTAAAGAAAAAATATGAAGAACAGAATATTGTTGAATTATGGAATGATATGACGGTGTCCAGTATTTTACAACAGATTATATTCTATGCGGAAACGGGACATCTGAAAACAAACGAAGCACAGGTTATCCTTTTTGAGCTGAAAGAACTTATAAGATATATCGAAGACAAAATAGAAAACAATCCAAAATTTCAGTTGTACGAAAATGAGCTAATGCATCTTTCCAATGACATTTTTTTTCATCATCCGCAACGGTCACTTTTTGCAATTCCAACAAATATGTTTGGTTATCTCTTAATTAATGACGAGAAAACCTGTAAGGAAACTCATAATTATTTTGAACACCAGATCAAAAATTCAAAATCGCTGAATACCTCCGGCAACCGCGACCGTAAAATATTCTTTAATAAAATGTATCGTCAGATTGAGGCTTTAGAACAAAAATTATTAACTGGAATGTGGTTTTAGATTACTGAATTATTCGTCCTTTTTAGAAGGAGCCAAAAAAACATCAATAAGACCTTCCGGAAGCTGCATTTTGATGAATCTTTCTTCTCTGTTCACTTCAAGAATCCAGTCCTTAATGATCGGGATTACCACTTCCTTTCCATCCAGATTAGTTACAAAATAGTTTTGAGCAGTCTGATCGTTTACAGATCTTATCACGCCACAATTGTTTCCGGCATCATCCAAAATTTCAAAGCCAATAATTTCATGATAATAAAATTGCTTTCCGGTAAGTTTTGGAAGGGTAGATAAGGGTAGGTAGACATTTTTTCCTAAAGACTGGTCTACCAATGCTTCAGTGGAGTTTTTAAAAGCAATATTCAACGCATCATTTTTGCTCCAGGAAGATTTAGCAATAAAAAAAGGAACCAGCAACCCATTGATTTCTATAAAAATAGAATCAAGTTTATTATAAATTTCTGGTTGATCTGTATCAAGTTTTAGGATTACATTTCCGGCAAGACCATGTCTTCTGGTTATTTTTCCTAGTAAATAGCAGTCTTCTTTTTTCATATTGCAAATATAAGAGAAACGATCAAATTTTTTGTGAATCTGAAAGTTTAAAATAAAAAAGGCACGAAATAATCGTGCCTTTTTTGTATTTCTTAAAAAGATTAAGCCTGAGTTTCTTCAGTTCCTTCTGCTTCAGCAGCCGGAGCTTCACCTTCAGCAGTCTCTTCAGCTGGAGCATTAGCAGCTTCTTCAGCAGCTTTTGCATCTGCTTCTGCCTGTGCAGCAGCAGCAATTCTAGCTTCATTTACTTTTTGCTCAGCTTCTAAAGCCGATTTTTTCGCATCAGCTTTAGCAGTTGCCAAACCATCAACTTTACCTTGTACTTTTGCATCTTTCGCATCAAGCCAAGCATTGAATCTTTTCTCTGCTTCAGCTTCATCAAAAGCACCTTTAGCAACACCACCTTGTAAGTGTTTCTTGTAAAGAGCACCTTTGTAAGAAAGAATAGCTCTTGCCGTATCAGTTGGCTGAGCTCCGTTGTTTAACCACTTTACAGCAGCATCAACGTTCAAGTCAATAGTAGCAGGGTTAGTAACTGGGTTGTAAGTTCCTATTTTTTCGATGAATCTACCATCTCTTCTTGCTCTGGAATCTGCAACCACGATGTGAAAGAAAGGCTTACCTTTTTTACCGTGTCTTTGTAATCTGATTTTTACTGACATAATGTTTGATTGTTATGGGAACTCGTCCCGGTTAAATATTTAAGTGTGCAAAGATATATAAAAAAAACAATTCTGAGAAATTTGCCTGAAATTTTAAGTTTCAACTTTTATCCTTATCTCTCTTCCGTTTTGGGCTGTATCTTTTTGAGCGGCGTTTTTTGGTAGTGTTTCAGAAAAAGGAAGCTGTTTCACTTGGGTCTATTTGGGGCGAAGTCAGGAGTTAGGGGTTAGGAATTAGGAGTTAGTTAGAGTTA
>WPCJ01361174.1_pt1 | contig 16034 bp, 11 predicted proteins | sample 5399831 | NCBI WGS metagenome assembly WPCJ01 (sample SAMN12869470, study PRJNA574797) | sludge metagenome | isolation source: wastewater treatment of pH10 | place: China:Beijing | collected 2019-05-20 | reverse complement strand
AGCGCGCCGGCGAACGCCCCGAGCGACATGGACACCGCCCCACCGCCGATGCCGGCAATCGTCACCGTCACCGCGCCGGTCGAGGCGCCGGCGGAGATGCCGAGCAGGTAGGGATCGGCCAGCGCGTTGCGCAGCAGCGATTGCAGCACGAGGCCGGACAGCGCCAGCCCCGCACCACAGGACGCGGCCACCAGAGCGCGCGGCAGGCGATAGTTCCAGACGATGCCCATGTCGATCGGGTCGAGCGGATAGGCGGCGCCCAGCACCTTGTTGGCCAGCGTCTGCACCACGACGGACAGCGGAATCGCAGTCTCGCCGATGCAGGTGCCGGCAAAGACCGTCGCCGCCAACACGACGATGCCGGCCGGCCAGCGCCACCACAGGCGCGCCATGGAATGCTGGCCGGCAGCGGCAATCGTCACTTGGCGATACCCAGATCCACCAGCGCGTCGGCCAGCACCTCGATGCCGGACACGGTGCGCATGGTGGCATCCATGGCATGCGCATCCATCACCACGATGCGGTTGTTCTTCACCGCCTCCATCTGGCTGGCGACCGGATCAGTCTTGAGGAACTCGAGCTTCTTTTCATGGTCGTCGGCGGGGAAGCGGCGGCGATCCATCCTGGCGATGATGATGATCGTCGGGTTGGCCTTGGCGATGGTTTCCCAACCCACGACCGGCCATTCCTCATCGGATTCCACGATGTTCCTGATGCCGAGCTTGTCCAGCATATAGGCCGGTCCGCCCTTGCGGCCGGCGACATAGGGATCGATGTTCATGTCGGCACTGGAGAACCAGAACACGGCCGAAACGTCCTTGAGATCGAGGGCTTTTGCACGCTCGACCGCGTCCGCTTCACGCTTCACCAGATCGGCGACGACTTCGTCGCCCTTGTCCTGCACGTCGAAGATTTCGGCAAGCTCGCGCACGCCCTGATGGATGGTTTCGGTCGAGAAGGCGGCGGTGCGAGTGCCGTCGACGCCGACCGAATTGTCCTTGGCCACGCAATCGGCAGGCATCACATAGGTGGGGATACCGACCTCGTGGAACTGCTCGCGGGTCGCCACAATGCCTTCCGGCCCGACATGCCAGATGAACTGGACGGCGACGAGATCGGGTTTTTTCGCCACGACGCTCTCGAAGCTAGGATCGTTGTCGGCCAGCCGCTCGATTTTGTCGTTGATCGACTTGTGCTCGGGCAGCACGTCGGTGAACCAGACGGAGGTGCCCGTCACCTTGTCGCCAAGGCCCAGCGCATAGAGCGCCTCCGTGGCGGCCTGGCCGACGGTCACAGTGGTGGCCGGCGCCTTGTCGAAGGTGATCGTCTCGCCGCAATTCTCCAGCGTGAGCGGATATTTCGTGGGCTCGGCGGCCGCATGGGCCGTGAGCAGCGCAAGGCTAGCGGCAGCAAGTGCCAGATGCGGGAAGGTCATGACGCGAAGTTCTCCGATCGGTTTGCAGCGGGGACCGGAGGCTTCGGGCGGGGAACGCAATGAAACGCCACGCATCCGCAAGGATGCGGCAGACAGCCTGATCGGGCAGGGACGGCTTCATCGACAACCTCTCCCGGGCACCCCGCCCGGCATGTTCAGTTCCAGGTGTCGGCAGGTCTCCTGACTGACGGATCGACGCCCCTCCCCACCTTCCCGGGCCGAAGCCCAGTGGCATTTTTGGGGAGCGGACTCACCGCCTACAGTTGCGGGGGCAGTTTCGTTTCGCAGGTTCCTGAAGAAGCCTGCGGCGAATTCCCTCTTCGTTCCTTTCGGAAACCGACGCCCGTTCGTATCGCATCCTGACGCGACATTTCAAGCCGGGAAAAGCCATTCCCCCAGATGTCGGTTACGGCAGAGGCGACGCCTTGCCGAAACCGGCGGGCGCGGGCTCAGCGCAGCAGGTGGATAGAAGAAGGGGAGGGCGTGAGGAACACGGTATCGCCGGTTGCGAACAATCCTGCTTCCGCCGGGTTGGGGCTGTCGACCAGCCAATTGCCGAGACCTTCGATCTCGACTAGATATTCGGCGATGTTGCCGAGGAACATGACGCGGCGCACCGTGCCGCGGAAATCGCCCTTGTCCCCGGCAAGATGGATCGCTTCCGGCCGGACGACGGCGGTGACGCTCGTGCCGGCTTCGAGGTCGGGCATTTCACGCACGCCGATGCGCACGCCGTTGATGTCGACCGCATCCCCCGACAGGGTTTTCACTGGTACGAAATTCGCCTTGCCGATGAAGTCGGCGACGAAGCGGCTCGCCGGCCGGGCATAGATTTCGTGCGGCGTGCCGAGCTGCTCGACCACGCCGGCATTCATCACCACGATCTCGTCGGAAATACTCATCGCCTCGACCTGATCATGGGTGACGTAGATCGAGGTGATGCCGACGCGCTGCTGCAATTCGCGGATCTCGACCCGCATCTGCTCGCGCAGCTTGGCGTCCAGATTGGACAGCGGCTCGTCGAACAGAAGCACCTTCGGCTCCATGACGATGCAGCGGGCAAGCGCCACGCGCTGCTGCTGGCCGCCGGAAAGCTGGTTGGGAGAGCGCCGCGCATAGCCCGAAAGCCCGGTCTGCTCGAGCACGCGCGCCACCCGCTCCTCGATCTCGATCTTGGGCAGCTTGCGCAGCCTGAGCCCGAAGGCAACGTTCTCGAACACGTCGAGATGCGGGAACACCGCGTAGGACTGGAACACCATGGCGGTGTCGCGCGTGTTCGGCGGCTCCTCGTTCATGCGTTTTTTGCCGAAGAAGATGTCGCCGGAGCTTGGCTCCTCGAAGCCGGCGATCATGCGTAGCAGGGTGGTCTTGCCGCAGCCGGAAGGGCCGAGCAGGGTGACCAGCTTGCCGGCCCCGATCTCCAGGTTCACGTCCTTGACGGCGGCGACGGTGCCGCCATCGGGACTGGAAAAGAGCTTGTTGAGGCCGACGATGCGGATGCTGTCCGTCATTTGAATCTTACCATGGAGGTGTGGCGGCTCCAGCGACCGATGAGGTAGCTGATGATGCCGATGGCGATGAGCACGATGACGATCACCACCACGCTGAAGGCGGCCGCGACGCCGAGCCGGCCGGAGCCGACCTGGTTGAGGATCTGCACCGTCATCAGGTTCCAGTTGGCCGAGACCAGGAAGATCGCGGCGCTGATCGCCGTCATGGCGCGCACGAAGGCATAGACGAGACCGGAGAAGAATGCCGGCGCGATCAGCGGCAGCGTCACCTTGCGGAAAGTGGTCAGGCCGCTGGCGCCGAGGTTCTGCGCGGCTTCCTCGATGGCCGGATCGATCTGTCGCAGCACCGCGATACCGGACTGGATGCCGACCGGCATGTAGCGAAACACGAAGCACAGGACGAGGATGGTGAGCGTGCCGGTGAGGATCAGCGGCGGCGCGTTGAAGGCGAGGATGTAGCCGATGCCGACCACGGTTCCGGGCACGGCGAAGGACAGGATCGAGCCGAATTCCAGCGCCGTGCGTCCGGGGAAGCTGCGGCGCACGACGAGGAAAGCGATCAGCATGCCGAGCAGGCCGCTCACCGGCGTCGAGACGATGGCGACGACCAGCGTGTCCTTCACCGAATCGAGCCCGACATCGAACACATAGAGGAAATGATCCAGTGTCGGCGTGTAGTTGAAGCCCCAGACCTTGGTGAAGGCGCCGACGAGGATGACGGCATAGAAGGCCGCCACCAGCAGCGCGAAGAATATGACGAGCCCGTAGAGAAGCCATTTGACCGGCTGGCTGACGATCTTGCTGGTCGAGGCGGTCGGCTTGCCGGTCACGGTGATGTACTGGCGCTTGGCGAGATAATAGCGCTGGATGGCGAAGGCGGTGAGCGACGGGATCAGCAACACGATCGCCAGCGTCGCACCGCGCGACAGGTTGAAGGAGCCGGTGATCTCCAGATAGGCCTGCGGCGCCAGCATCGGGAAGGCAGCCCCGGCGAGCACCAGCGGATTGCCGAAATCGGCCATGGATTCGATGAACACGATGAGGAAGGCGCTGGCGATACCGGGCAGGGAAAGCGGCAGGCTCACCTTCCAGAAGGTCTGCCAGCGGGTGGCGCCGATGTTGAGCGCGGCGTCCTCCAGCGTCGGGCTGAGCGAAGCGAGCACGCCGCGCAGCGACAGATAGGCGATTGGCGCGAAGGTGAAGACCTGCGACAGCACCACGCCGTGAAAGCCGTAGATGGAAAAATCGTTGAGGCCGAGGAGCTGGCGCGTGATCAACCCGTTGAAGCCGAACAGGAATAGGATCGACACCGCGCTGACGAAGGGCGGCGAGACGATCGGCAGGATCGTCACGTAATGCAGCAGCGTCTTGCCCGGCACGTCGAGGCGCGTCAGCACGAAGGCGGCGAGATAGCCGATGGCCACGGAGATCACACCGACCAGCGTGGCGACGCCCAGGCTGTTCATCAGGGCGTTGCGATAGAGCCTGCGCTGCGCGAGTTCCGCATAACCGTCCAGCGTCCACACACCGCCGATCTGGACGCTGGCGACCAGCACCTTGATCAGCGGGTAGACGACGAAGACGACGATCGACAGGGCGATCGCCGCCAGCAGCACGAGCAGGATCGGGTCCCGCGCGAGCTGCCGCAGTTCGGAACTCAGGCTGCGTGACAAGAGGCGCCCGCCTTACTGGCCGAGAACGTCCGCGGTCCAGCGGTCGACCAGCCGCTGCTTGTTCTCGGCAGCGAATTTCGGATCGACCGGGGTCAGCTTGATCTGGTCGAGCGCGGGCACACCGGTGCCGCCGCTGACATCGCTGCGGATCGGCAGGAAGTAGGTCTTGGTGGCGCTGAGCGCGCCCTGGCCGTCCGCCGAGGTGATCCAGTCGACCAGCTTCTTGGCGTCGTCCGGGTTCTGCGCACCCTTGAGAATCGACATCGACGCCACCTCATAGCCGACGCCCTCGGAGGGGAACACGACCTTTACCGGATAACCCTCGTCGGCCAGCTTGAGGAAGCCGGGGGTGAACTGGATGGCGAGCGGCGTCTCGCCGACGCCGAGCGCGCCGCTCGGCGCGGTTCCGCTTTGCGTGTAGGTCTGGACGTTGGGGTTCAACGCCTTGAGGAATTCGAAGGCGCCGTCCTCGCCGCGCTCCTCGACCAGCGTCAGGATCAGCGAATAGGCAGTGCCGGAAGACTGCGGCGACGGCATCTGGATGAGGCCCTTGTAGGCCGGGTTCTTCAGGTCTTCCCACGAGGCCGGCACCGGAGCGCCGCGGCTTTCGAGGATATCGGTGCGCACCCCGATGGCCAGCGGGTTGGTGTAGATGGCGTGCCAGTAGCCTTCAACGTCCTTGAACTGGTCGGGCAGGGCATCCGCGTTCTGCGACACATAGGGCTCGGTGAGGCCGCGTTCCTTGGCGAGGATGTGGTTCTCGCTCGGCGCCCCGAACCAGACATCGGCCTGCGGGCGCGCCTTCTCGGCCTCGATGCGCGACATGGCTGGGCCGGAGGACAGGAACACCATCTGGACATCGACGCCCGTCGCCTTGGTGAAGGCGTCGAGGAGTTTCTTGGCGTTTTCCTCGTCCACGCTCGAATAGACGGTCAGCGCATGCGCAGAGCTGAAAGTGAGCAGCGCTGCCAGCGCGGCGGCGGCAAAAGCCCGCAGCGAAATGGTCATGGGAGGCCTCCCTGGGAACGGAGCTGTCGATAGGCGTTTCAATAAGCTGGCAAACTATCGGCAGAAGGCGACTAAGGTCAACGTGGGGAGGCCAGTTATGTGTGGACCGAAGCCGCCGGCCGGTGCCTTCGCTTTCGACGCAGCGACCGCAGGCCAACCGGAAAGGCGTTTTCCCGGTTGGCGAATAATTCCTAGCGCACCCGCCAGGCCTGTGTGCGGCTGGTCAGCGCCCGCGACAGATACATGTGGACCAGCCGGGCGGCGATGTTGGTGTAGAAGATCATCATGCCCATGGCCGCGGCCGGGGCCACGTCGCCGGCATCGTCCATGTTGAGCACCGCCACCGAGGCCAGCGCCGTGCTGGTCGAGTAAAGGAACACCACCGCCGAGACCGTCGTCATGGCGTTGACGAACAGGTAAATGGAGATGTCGAGGATGGCGGGCAGGCAGATCGGTACCGTCACCCGGCCGAACAGCTTGTAGAACGGCTGCTTGAGCGAGGCAGCGACCGGTTCGAATTCCTTGTCGATCTGCTTGAGCGCGGTGAGCGCCGTCAGATGGCCGACCGTATAGAAGTGGGTGATCGTGCACAGCACCAGAATGGCCATGGTGCCATAGATCGGGTTCAGCGGATTGGCCGGATCGTTGAAGAAGAAGATATAGGCCAGGCCCAGCACCATGCCCGGCACCGCCATGGGCAGCATGGCCAGGAACTGGAACAGGGCGCGGCCGGTGCGGAAACCCTCGATCTTCTCCACCACATAGGCGCCGATAAAGACGATCGCGGTGCCGATCACGGCCGTCAGCAGGCCGAGCTGGATCGAGTTGCGATAGGCGGTCCAGCCGCCGCCGTCCATGCGGTGGAAGGCGAAGTTGCGCAGGCTCGGCGTCATGTCGTAGGGCCAGAACTTGACCATGGCGGCGAGCTGGCAGATGGCGATGATGCCGAGGATGAAGACGGCCACCACGCTGCACCACATCAGGCACAGAAAGTCGAAGCGGAGGGAGGGCTTCGGCTCATAGGGCACCGAGCGCGCCGACAGCAGGGAGACCTGCTTCTTCTGCACCAGCCGGTCGACGATGAAGGCGGCAAGCGCGGGAACGAGCAGCACCACCGAGACCACGGCGCCCATCTCGAAATTCTGCTGGCCGATGACCTGTTTGTAGATATCGACCGCCAGCACGTTGTACTGGCCGCCAATCACCTTTGGCAGGCCGAAATCGGTGATGACCAGCGTGAATACCACGAAGGCGGCCGAGATCAGCCCGTAGCGGGCGCCGGGTATGGTCACCGTCCAGAAGGTACGCCATTTCGAGGCACGCAGCGATTCCGCGGCTTCGTAGTGGCGCTGGTCGGAGATGGCCAGCGCCGTCGAGATGATGATGAGCGCATGGGGGAAGGTGAAGAACACCGAGCCGATGACGATGCCGAGCGGGCCGTAGATCGAGGTCCCCATCAGCAGGTCCTTCAACAGGCCCTGATTGCCGAACAGGTAGATCAGCGCGATGCCGGGCAACAGCGACGGCACCAGGATGGGCACCAGCGCCACCAGCCGGAAGAAGCCCTTGAAGCGCATCTTGGATCGGTTGAGCGCATAGGCGAAGCCGAAGGCGGCGCCGACGGTGATGACGGTGCTGATGATGGCGATGGTGAACGAGTTCTGGATAGAGCGCACCAGCGAGGGAGTAGAGAAATAGTTCTTGTAGTTCTCGATGCCGACGGTGCGGTCCGGCCGCAGCATCACCCGGCGAAAACTGTTGGAATCGAGTTCCATCCATTCCGTGCCGCGATGCAATGTCTGGCCGACCAGCCATGACGCCTCGTCGCTGGTGCCGCGGATGCGGTAGTGGATCGGGCTGCGGAAATTGAAATCGGGGAAGAAGGAGGTGGCCGCCAGCCGCCCGTCGGACCGGCTGGCCAGCTTGTCGGCGGCAACGGCGCCGGTGCTTTCGTTGAGGGCGGCGGCCGTCTGCGGCGCGCTCCAGTTGCCGCTCTCGTCGCCCACCTGGAACTCGAAGCCGGCGAGGTTGAAGCCATAGGTCGAGAACGACTTCGACAGCATCACGTAAAGCGGTGCCGCCAGAGACACCAGCAGGTAGAGGGCGATGACGACCATCAGGCCGCGCTTGATGATCTCGTCGCGGTCGAGCGACAGCTTGACCGTGCGGCCGGCGGGGACAGAGCATGCAGCAGCCATGGACATGGTCAACCTCGCGCGAATACGAGCAGGCGCTCGGACGGCAGCTCCACGGTCATCAACGTGTCTTCGGCAAGGCCGAGGCGGCGCACGGCGTTGATCGAGAAATTGGCGATCAGGGTCTCTTCGCCGATCGAGGGGCCGTGCAGATGGGTGCGCCAGAACGAACCCAGGAACTCCATCTTGGCGATGGTGAGCTCGATGACGTTGGCGGCCTCGGCCGGACGTTCCGGGCCGCTGCCGTGCGGAATGATTTCTTCGGGGCGGATGGCGGCCACCACCGGGGTGCCATCCGCCAGCTCATGCGGAGCGCAGCGAAGAAGGCGCCCGCCGAGGCGCACGCTGCCGCTGTCGACGACAGCCGCGAACTTGTTGGCCTCGCCGATGAAGTCGGCCACGAACAGCGTGCTGGGATGGCGGTAGATCTCGGCCGGCGTGCCGATCTGCTCGATCACGCCATGGTTCATCACCACGATGCGGTCGGCCATCGACAGCGCCTCTTCCTGGTCGTGGGTCACCATGATGGTGGTGACGCCCAGCTTGCGCTGCAATTCCTTGATCTCATGGCGCAGATGGAGGCGCACCTTGGCGTCGAGCGCCGAAAGCGGCTCATCGAGCAGCAGCAGGCCGGGCGAGATCGCCATGGCGCGGGCAAGCGCGATGCGCTGCTGCTGGCCACCGGAAAGCTGGGCGGGGTATTTCTTCGCCTGGTCTGCGAGCCCCACCAGATGCAGCAGGTCCTTGACGCGAGCGTCGATCTCGGCGCGGGGACGCCGGGTGTTTTCCAACCCGAAGGCGATGTTCTTCTCGATGGTCAGGTTGGGAAACAGGGCATAGGACTGGAACACGATGCCGTAGTCGCGCTTCGACGGAGGCAGGGCCGAAATATCCTTGCCGGCCTGGCGGATGGTGCCGCGGGTCTGCGGATCGAGACCGGCAACGGCGCGCAAAAGCGTGGTCTTGCCGCAGCCCGAGGGGCCGAGGAAGCAGATGAACTCGCCCTCGCGGATCTCCAGATTGATGTCCTTCAGCGCCTGGAAGCTACCGAACACCTTCCACAGATTGGCGATTTCGAGATAGGACGGACCTGCGGCGGGGATGCCGGCTTCGACGGGCGTGTGCAGTTGGGTTGCTGTTGGCGCCCTGGCGGCGAGGTTCTCGTGTCGCATATCAGTCATCCGCTCGGCCTGCTGCGTTGAGGACGCCTGTCCGGCATCCGGCTACTCGGGACCATGGCGGGCGGCCGACGGCCGCGGTCATGCCCGCCACCTGGTCATGCTGAGCCATCGGGCCGGCGAAGGCCCGATGGCAGGCAGGGGTCAGTTCTTGGGCTCGGACTTGGAATCGTAGCGCTTGGCCCATTCCTCGATGATCGCCATGCGGTTGTTGGCGGCCCACTCCAGATCGTTGTCGATCATCTTGGAGGGGATGTCGTCGGGCAGATGCGGCACGGGCTTGGCTATGCCCTTGTAGGCGACCACGGCGAAGCTGCCATTGTACATCTCGTTCGCCTCCTTGCTCACCGACCAGTCGACCAGCGTCTTGGCGGCTTCCAGGTTGGGCGTTCCGGCGATGATGGCGGTGGCCTCGGACTCCCAGCCGGAGCCTTCGGAGGGGAAGATGATGTCGATCGGGCCGCCGGCCTCCTTGGCGTTGGAGGCAGGAAAGTCGAACGACACGCCGATCACCGTTTCCCCGGCGCCGGCCATCTTGCAAGGCTTGGAGCCCGAATGGGTATAGGCGGCGATGTTCTCGTGCAGGGCGTCCATGAAGGTCCAGGCATCGTCCTCGCCGAACATCTGGATCCAGCCAGAAACGTCGAGGAAGCCGGTGCCGGAGGAAGCGGGATTGGGCATCACCACATGGCCCTTGTATTCGGGCTTGGTCAGGTCCTTCCAGCTCTTCGGCGGCGTCAGGCCGAGCTTTTCGCCCTCGACCGTGTTGTAGCAAAGCGCCGCCACATAGGCGTCCATGCCCGTCCAGCTCGGAGGCGAATCCTTGTCGACGAAGCGCGGGTCGAGGTTCTCCACGCCCTTGGGCTCATAGGGCTCCAGCATGCCTTCGGCCTTGAGCAGGAGCAGCGAGGTGGCGGCCACGCCCCACACCACGTCGGCCACCGGATTGTTCTTTTCCGCCAGCAGCTTGGCGGTCATGACGCCGGTCGAATCACGCACCCAGTTGATCTTGATCTCGGGATGCGCCTTCTGGAACGTGTCGGCATAGCGCTGCAGGTCGACCGCCTCGACGGCGGTATAGACGGTCAGTTCGGTCTGCTGCGCCAGTGCCGCCGACGACAGCAGCGAGGCGACGGAGGCCGCGACCAGAAAGGACTTCCTTTTGTGCATAGCGATGGCTCCCATTGTAGCTCTTTGTGAGCACGGCGTGATTGGGAGGGCGGCTGGATTGTCCGGCATTGCCTGTCCATCCGTACCCTCCAGGCTCGATAGTGGGAACGACCCTACAATAAGTAAAATCTATTATTTTTATGATGGCATCGATTGCGCCGATGCTAGGAAGTTCAGGCTCCAGATCAGAAAACCAGTGGTTGTACAAACGGTTAGCCGGCGAAAGCCAGGGCGCCGACGCCCAGCGCCACGATAGTGGCGGAGGCGATGCGCGGCCGCCAGGGCCGTTCGCCGAGCAGGATCAGCCCGATCAGGGCAGCCATGATGACCGAGGATTCGCGCACCGCCGAAACGGCGCCGAGCGGCGCGATGGTCTTGGCGTAGATGACAAGGCCGTAGGCCGAGACGGCGCCGACGCCGCCGAGAAGCCCAAGCACCAGCGTGCGCAGTTCGATCGGCACGGCCCGGCGGTGCCGGCGCAACAGGATGAACAGCGGCACCGGGAACTCCATCAGGAAAAGCCAGCCCATATAGCCGAACGGGCTGTCGGCCAGGCGCACACCGATGCCGTCGACGACCGAATAGGACGCGACCAGAACGCCATTGATGGCGGCCACCGCGATGGCACCGCGCGAGGCATGGGTGATGCCGCGCTGGAAGGCGAGCAGGCCGATGCCGAGCGTGATCGCCGTCAATCCCACCCAACCGGCCGGGCCGAGGGTTTCGCCGACGAACAGATAGGCGCCCAGCGTCACCAGCCCCGGCGCCAGCCCGCGCGAGATCGGATAGACCTGGCTGAGGTCGCCCAGCCGGTACGACTGGAACAGGAAGACGTAATAGCCGAAATGGATGACCGTCGACAGGAAGATGTAGAACCAGCTCGCCCGGTCCGGCGGCGTCGCGAACAGGATGAGGGCGAGCCCCAGCAGGGCATGCGAGGCGGATACCGCCGCCAGCACGAGCGCGCGGTCCGAAACCGCCTTGACGACGGCGTTCCAGCTCGCGTGCAGCAGCGCCGCCAGAAGCACGATGGAAAGAGCGAAGGACGACATGCCGGCTACCCCTCTTTGCCGGCGTTACACGCCGGCACGCATAGGGTTCCTGAAAAAATCATCACCGACATCCCCCCACGTCATTTCGCCGGCCCTCCCGCGGGACGCCGGCGCTTCCGAAGCCTGATCCTGCCCGAAGGTCCGCACCCTTCGACATCGTGCCCTATAGAGCCTGACGGCCGGCTCCCGAACCGTCACACGGCCGTATTAAGCCATCCGCCTTCACGCGGTTCGACGCGGGATCGTAAACCGGGCGCAGATGCGGTGTCGCGGCATGGCGCTCGCTGGCAATGTCGATCTCGAAATGACCCTGTTCCAGCCAGGCTTTGTCGATGCCGGCCGCATCCTCCAGCAAGGCCAGCGCCACCGCCCGGCCGAGCGTGTGGCCATAGGCGGCGGAGCGCACCTCGCCCACCGGCCGGCCGTCACGCAGCACCAGTTCGCCGCCCCACAGCATCGAGCCGCCATCGTCGAGGGTGAACTGCACGATCCGTTTGGCAAGCGGCTTGCCCTTGGCACCGTCCAGCACCTCGCGACCGATGAAGCCGCCGGGCTTGTCCATGGCGACCGCAAAGCCCAGCCCCGCCTCAAAGGGCGTGATGTCCGGCGTCAACTCCCGGCTCCAGGCCCGGTATCCTTTCTCCAGCCTCAGCCCTTCCAGCGCGTAGTAACCGCAATCGACAAGGCCGAGGTCGCGGCCCGCCTCCTGCAACGCCTCATAGACCCCGACCGCGAATTCGCTGGGCACGATCAGCTCCCAGCCCAGTTCGCCGACATAGGTCATGCGGTTGGCATAGGCGGTCGCATAGCCGACATCGATCTCGCGGACCGTGGCGAAGGGGAACCCGGCATTGGAGAGATCGGCCGAGGTGATGCGGCTCAATATGGCGCGCGCATTCGGTCCCATCAGGGCTAGCACCGCATAGGCGGAGGTGACATCCGTCAGCACCGCATTGGCGCCCTCGGGGATGTTGCGGTTGATCCAGTCGGCATCGTGGACCGCTTGCGCCGACCCGGTGACCATCAGGAACTTTTCTGGCCCCAGCCGCATCACGGTGAGATCGCTTTCATAGCCGCCGCGGCTGTTGAGCAGGCCGGTATAGACCGAGCGCCCGACCTCGACGTCGATGTCGGCGGCGCAGATGCGGTTGAGCACGCGCGCGGCATCGCGGCCTTGCATCAAAAGCTTGGCGAAGGAGGTCTGGTCGTAGAGCCCGGCCGCCTCACGCGTCGCCTTCATCTCGCGACCCACGGCCTCATGCCAGTTCTGGCGGCCGAAGGAATATTCGGTCTGCGGTTTCCGGCCTTCGCCCGCGAACCAGTTCACCCGCTCCCAGCCCATCTTGGAGCCGAAGCAGGCACCTTTTGCGGCCAGCCGGTCATAGAGCGGCGAGCGGCGGAAGGGGCGGGCCGTGTCCAGCTCCCGGTTCGGCCATGGCATGGCATAGTGCAGGCCGAGCGTTTCCTTCACCCGGTCGTGCAGCCAGCGCGGATTGTTGTTGAAGGCGGCGAAGCGGCGGATATCGACCGGCCACAGGTCCAGCGTCGGGCTGCCGTTGACGATCCATTCGGCCAGCGCCCGTCCGGCGCCGCCGGCGCTGGCGATGCCCATGGAGTTGAAGCCGGCGCCGACGAAGAAGTTCTTCAATTCCGGCGCCTCGCCGACAATGAAGTTGTTGTCCGGCGTAAAGCTCTCGGGGCCGTTGTAGAACTTCTTGACCTCGCTGGTTTCCATCTGCGGCACGCGGATGAGCGCGTTCGTCATCAGGATCTCGAACTGGTCCCAGTCGTCGTCGAGCAGCGAGAACTCGAAATCATCGGGTATGCCGTTCATGCCCCACGGCTTGGCGTGCGGCTCGAAGCCACCCATCACCAGCCCGCCGACCTCTTCCTTGAAGTAGATGTAGCCGTCGGGATCGCGCATCACCGGCAGGTCGGGATGCACGCCCTCGATCCTGCCCGTGACGATATACATGTGCTCGGCCGAATGCAGCGGCACGCTCACCCCGCACATCTGGCCGACCTTGCGCGCCCATTGGCCGGCGCAGTTGACGACGATCTCGGCCTTCACGTCGCCCTCGCTGGTGCGGACACCGGTGACGGTGCCGTCCTGCGTGGTGATGCCGGTGACGCGCACGCGCTCCACGATGCGGGCGCCGCGATTGCGCGCCCCCTTGGCCAGCGACTGCGTGAGATCGGTGGGGTTGGCCTTGCCGTCCGCCGGCAGCCAGACCGCCCCGACCAGATCGTCGATGGCCATCACCGGCCACAGCTTGCCGGCCTCCTGCGGGGTGATCACGTCGATCTCCACGCCCTGCGCGCGCGCCGACGCGGCCGTGCGTTTCAGCACCGTCATGCGGTCCTCGGTGCGGGCCACCGACAGCGAGCCGCACTGCTTCCAGCCCGTGGCGAGGCCGGTCTCGGCCTCCAGCTCGCCATAGAGCTGGGTGGAATAGCGGATCAGCCCGGTCATGTTGGCGTGGCTGCGAAGCTGCCCGACCAGCCCGGCGGCATGCCAGGTGGTCCCCCCGCTGAGCTGGCCCTGCTCCAGCAGCAGAACATCCGTCCAGCCCATCCTGGTCAGATGATAGGCGACGGAACAGCCGATGATGCCGCCGCCGATGATGACCACGCGGGCCTGAGTGGGAAACTGCTGTGCCATGATGACCTCCCGGAACGATGCGGGAAGCCTAAAAGCGCAAAATCAAAAAATCAACAAGTTTTGCAACAAAATGCAACATGTCCGTCACTCACCCGGCGACAATCACCTTCATGCCTTTCTTCTTGAGCCCATGGCCCGATGGCACCGGCGGCGGGGCGTCGACGATGATGCCAGAGGCACGCTCGAAATTGCGGATGCGCATCGGCGTCAGCCGTCCGAATTTCGAGGAGTCGAGCAGGAAATAGGTCTTGGCCGCATGGGTCACCATCTGGGCCCGCTGCTCCGCACCCGAACGGGTGAAGTCGGTTATCGTGCCGTCGGGCGTGAGGCCGCCGGCCCCCAGGAACGCGATGTCGATGCGGTAGCGGCCGATCGCTTCCAGCGCATCGATGCCGGACGCGGCCTCCTCGATCGGGTCGATCTCGCCGCCGAGGATATGGACCCGCATCGACGGCTGGCGACACAGCAGCAGGGCGATGACCAGGCTGGTGGTACAGATGGTGAGGTTCTGTTTGCCGATCAGCGCATTGGCCACTTCCAGCGCGCTGGTGCCGGAATCGAGGAATACGACCATGCCGTGCTCGACCAGCGCCGCAGCCGCCCGCCCGATCGCCGCCTTGCCGGCAGCGTTCTCCTGGCTGCGCAGCGGCAGCGCCGCCTCGGTCGCGGCGAAGGAGCGCGCGCCGCCATGCACCAGATCGAGCTGACCGCGCTCGGCCAGAAGCTTCATATCGCGGCGGATGGTCTCGCGCGACACGTCGAAGAACGCCGCCAATTCAGCGATGCCGACCGAGCCGTCGGCCGCCAGGCGCTTGAGGATTTCATCATGACGGCGCGGAGCGAGCGCCCGGGAACTGTTCTGCGATGCCATGGCGCGACTGTGGCGGGCTTGCGCCGATCAGGCAAGGCTTTGTTGCAAAAAGTGGCATTGGACGGTTCCGCAAAAAAGCCTGTGCCGGTTCCTGGAAAACCCTATTTTCCAGTCTGCGAATGCTGGGCGGCAATATCGAGGAAGGCGCGCAACAGCTTGCCGCCGCCGCGCTCCTTGAGGCAGATCAGCGCCTCCTCCATCAGCATTTCGGGCGCGTCGATGGGAATCTGGACCAGCCGCCCGTCCTGCCCGAACTCCGCCGCCGAGACGAAACCGACACCGGCCCCCGAAGCGACGATCTCATGCACGGCCTCGCGGCCTTCCGCCTCGATCGCCGGCTTCAGTTCAAAGCCTTGGCTGGCGGCCAGGTCCTCCAGCTTGGCGCGGGTCTTGGAACCACGCTCGCGCATCACCAGCGGCTGCACCGAAAGTTCCTGCAAGGACAGCGACGGCGCCGAGGCCAGCGGATGGTCGGTCGACACGAAGGCCACGATGGGGGTGGAGTTGAGCCGCACCACCTCGAAATCGCGGCTGGTCGGAATCTCGCCCAGCACGCCGATATCGGCCTCATAGGCATAGAGGCTGGAGATCACCGTCTCGGTGTTGCCGGAGCGGACCTGCACCTGGATGCCCGGATATTTGTGGCGGAAGCGGCCCAATATGTGCAGCAGGTGATGGGCGGCGTCGGCGACGACGCGCAGGGTGCCGGAGCGCAGCGCCCGCGATTCCGACAGAAGCTCCAGCGCCTGCTGCTCGGTGTCGAACAGGCGCTGGGTGATCTCCAGCAGCCGGTAGCCGGCTTCGGTCGGCGTCACCTGCTTCTTGTGCCGGTTGAACAGCAATATGTCATATTCCTGCTCGAGCTTGCGCACCTGATCGGAGATGGCCGGCTGGGTCAGGAACAGCTCCTCGGCCGCGCGGGAGAAGCCGCCGCACACGGCGACATAGTGGAATGCGCGAAGCTGCACGTAGCGCATGGTCTTCCTCCATCAGCAAGGCCAGTCATGTTCGATAGATTCCAGTAATGTCAATATAGAAACTAACGATTTGATTTATATCATAACCGGCGCACATAGGAGAAAATGGGAAACTGCGCGCGACGCGGCATGCCGGAGCCTGCCCGATGAAGCCGCCGCAACGCCCATATGGAGGCCGCGATGCACCTGATGTCGATCCTGATCCAGTTGGCCGGCGCCATCATGCTCCTGCTGTGGGCGGTTCGCCTGGTGCGCACCGGCATCGAGCGGGCCCACGGGGCGCTGCTGCGCGATGCGCTGCG
>WPCJ01081896.1_pt1 | contig 16037 bp, 15 predicted proteins | sample 5399831 | NCBI WGS metagenome assembly WPCJ01 (sample SAMN12869470, study PRJNA574797) | sludge metagenome | isolation source: wastewater treatment of pH10 | place: China:Beijing | collected 2019-05-20 | reverse complement strand
TGCGGTGCGTTTCCACGACATCAATCAATAGGTCAACAAAGTCAAAGTGGATTGCTTCAATATTATTCTGTTGATCTATTTTGCTCAAGTTCAGGATATCATTGATGGTTTTTGAAGTCGCTGTAATATTAGTATAAGCTGATTCCAATAGATGGATATCATTAGCTTGGTAAAGGTCCTTACGGCTCTTCAATAAGTCCACGATCCCAATCAAGGAGTTAATTGGCGTTCGGATCTCATGGGTAATCTCTGCTAGGATATCCGTTTTTTGCTCGGCTAATTTCGAAGCATATACACGCTCATCCAATAATTTGCGCTCATAATAGTTCGTAAAGAATTGGTAGTATACCAAGATACAGATCACGATGAAAACAAAGGTCAGGGAAATAATGATCTGCCATTTAAAGGTATCTGTTCTTGCGATCAAGATGCTCAGTTCATGGTCTGTTTTATCTCTTTGGATCTGGATACGCTCTTCATGAATGATACGGATCAGTTGGTTGGCACTGTGGAGCAGGGTAAAGTTATCTGCCAGTAATGATCTTTCATTTTTACGGATATCGGTCAGGGTTTGCTTCAGTTCTTTTAACCTGTTCTCCGCTTGTGTATTTCCTTGCCTGATGATGTTTTTCAGGTTTGCATTTTGCTCAGTTACTTGTTGGGTATGGGTAGGAACACCGGTTTCAACCGTAATGGTATCATCCCCCTTTTGGAAGATGCGCTTGAGCAAGGATTTCTTTTTGACTACGACCTTCTTTGGTTCATTCGGAACGATGGCTGCGGGTTCCTTTGCTTTCGGAAGCGTGATGTTCGTTTCATTGTTCGCTTGGATGTTAAAGGTCTTCAAAGTTTCAGAGGCCACCAAAATAGAGTCCAATTTAGAATTCAATTGGCTGTATTTAGGCAAGAGGTCCTCCAATTTGCGCCCTTTATAATTCTTGTCGCTGAAGGTTTGGGTTTCTGCATTCCGCACTTTGATCAAGGAATCGACCGCTGATTTTAAAGTGATCAGTTTGGAGCGATACGAATTGTAATCTTGGATATTATAGGTAATGGAGAACACCCTAAAATGATCCTCTGCTTCACTGAATATGGTCAATAATTCTGAGAAATTATTCTGGTCACTGTTTACCGAAGTATAAATGTTCTGGATTTTGTTCTGAATACTCTTATACTGGATATAGGAAAAAATAAAAAAAATAACAAAAGTGATGAACAATAAAATTATTGAACTCAACAGGATATTCCTTACGTTCTGGTTCCGCTTGTTCCGCTTTTGTAAATCCTTGTCTTCCATCGGTAAATATCTCGGTATAATTGGTAATTCGCGCTAACAAATTCCACAATACGATTACAATAATAATAAATTTATAATAAATTAAATTTAGTTTGGTTTAAACGAGTTGTACACCCTTGGTTTAACAATTTTAATACTCTGTTTTGAGAGCGCGATGCTCGCATTTAATTCGAAGCCAATTATCAGGATAAGGGCGTTGATGTACATCCAGATCATCACCACGATCAATGTGCCGATGGAACCGTATAATTTGTTGTAGGCGCCAAAATTATTGATATAAAAGGTGAAAAATGAAAAGGACAACATGGCCAATAAAGTTGCCAAAGTAGCACCCGGTGTAAATAGCTTCCATTTTTTTGTGGAGCTTGGTCCAAACTTATAGATAAGGCTCACTGTAAAAAAATAGATACCAAACAAAATGATCCATTGGGCTAGTTTGATCGCAAATGCCCAGAACCATTTCAGATCGTAATCAATATGTGTCTTCAAGTAATTTATCAAGTAGTTTGACCCCGCATAAAGTGCGATTCCCACGGCCAATGCCAAAACGATGGCAAGGGAAAGGGCTAGAGCCACCACTCTTCTTTGAAACCAGGTTCTTGACTCTTTGGATAGAGATGCTTTATTGAAGCTCATCATCAAGGTGGTCATACCATTGGTCGCAAAGAATGTACAGAGCACAAAACCGGCCGATAGCAAACCTCCGTTCTGTCGTTTGATGATATCCTCCAGGGTCGTCTCCAAGATTTCAAAAGCGCTGTTGGGCAGGGCCAACTGGATCAATTCCATCAATTGTTCCTGGAAATTGTCAACAGGTATATAGGGGATCAGCGTAAATAGGAAAATGATTCCAGGAAATACAGCCAACATAAAATTGTAGGCTAGGGAAGAGGCTTTGTTGATAATGGACTCACGGGCGATCTCCTGAAAGAAAAATACCATGACCGTATAGAGTGGTAATTTGCCAAACCCCGGTAAGGTCGCAGATTTGGTCCACTCGATAAATCTGTCATAAGGTTTGACGTACAGAAGATGCTGGTGAATTTTTTTCATTATTCTCCAAAAAATGGAGCCATCTTATCTATGAAAATCTGAGGAGGTTTGCAGGGTCTGTTTCTTTCCATGTCCACAAATACCAGTTGGGTAGAGCCTGTATTCAACAACTCTCCAGATTCATTAAACAGCTCATATTCAAATTTAATCCTTATTCCTGGTTTTTCTCTAATATAAATATTTATGGTTACTAAATCATCATATTTCGCCGCCTTATTAAATTTGCAGCTCAATTCGATCACAGGCAACATCACACCCATTTCCTCTAGTTGCTTATAGGAAATCCCCGTGCTCCTTAACATTTCAGTACGGGCAACTTCGTAATACGTCGCATAGTTCCCATAATAGACATAACCCATATTGTCTGTCTCCGCGTAACGAACCCTGATCTGATGCTGGTAATGAAACATATTATTTCTTGATATTTCTTGCGTCAAGTGCTTTTTGGAATTTACGCGCATTGATCAAGTGCTCAGCAACCGTTTCTGCATACAAATGGTACCCTGAAAAATCATCCTTAGCACACATATAGATGTATGGATGCTGATCATAATTCAATACCGCATCAATAGAAGCAATGCTTGGCATCATGATCGGTCCCGGAGGCAATCCCTTAAATCGGTAAGTATTATATGGATTGTCAATGGTCAAATGTCTGTTCAGCACCCTACGGATCGTGAAGTCGTTATTGGCAAAGATCACCGTTGGATCTGCTTGTAAAAGCATTCCTTTCTTCAATCTGTTGATATATAGACCGGCAATTTTTGGCATTTCATCCACGTGCAAGGCTTCTCCCTTCACGATGGAGGCCAAGGTACTCACCTCTTGGATCGTCATTCCTAATGAATCTGCCTTGGCTCTGCGTTCTGCATTCCAAAATTTCTCATATTCCTTTGAAAAACGATCAATGATTTCTTCGGGCTTGGTATTCCAATAGATTTCATACGTATTTGGAACGAACATGCTGAAGAAATTCTCCTTGTTGAAGCCATATTTCTCAGCCAATTTCTCATCATTCAAAAGGTTGATGAAAGTCAGTGAATCTGCTTCAAAGTCTCTGCCCAATAAACCTGCAAAATCCTGTCTCAAGCGTACATTCTGGAACCTGAATTTCACAGCGTCCTGATAACCGCCACGTAAGTTCCCTATCAATCGACGATTGCTCATGTCCTGAGAAAGTTTATAGCGTCCCGCTTTAATGCCACTGCTCTCCAAATCCATGGCCTTTGCTACATAATTGAAATAGGTTGGGTTTTTGACAAGACCTTCCGACTCAATCCTCGAGATAACACTCGCATAGGGCTCATCGGTTTTTACATAGAAGTATTCCTCATCCGTGGCAATACTTGGTGCCATAAAGGCTTGGTATCCTATCCATGCACCTACCAGAACTATCAATAAGATAATGATAAGTACAATCCCTAATCCTTTTCTTTTTTTTCTGTTCTCAGCCATGTTATGGGTTTAGTGGAGTAGTCGTTGTTGGAGCTGGTTCTGCCGGTTTTCCTAAAGTAACATGGATGGCATTACCAATTGAAATAATCTTAGCACTGGTGTCTGGGTTTTGTTTAACCACCACAGAACCTAGGGTATCATTGGAGTTGCCATCGAAGGAAACCGAACCTAAGGTCAATCCTTTTCCAGCCAAAGCAAATTTTGCTTCTGTTAAGTTCAATCCAATCAAAACTGGGATTTCAACTTCATCATCTCCACGGCCATTTCCTAAAATCAAGCTGATTTTAGAACCTTTCGGAACCATACGTCCCGGACGGATCGGTTGGCCCGCAAATTTTACATCCAATACCACATCTCTGGCGATATCATTTCTATATACGGTATCTGCAATCTTTAAAGAGTGGTTCTTCAAAATGGCAGATGCCTCGATAAAAGTCTTATCAATTACTTCTGGGAATGCAATTTCAGGTGCAGATTGGGTAATGATGGTCAAATAAATCGTACGACCACCTTTCACATGGCTCTTAGGGTCCGGATCTTGGTCGATTACCAAGCCTGGTTTTGCATCCATTTGGTAGATCGAATCGATCTCAACCTCTAACCCGGCCTTGTCCAATACGTTCAAAGCTTCACTGATGTTCAAGCCTTTCAATAGAGGAACTTCTTGAGAATCACCGTGCTTAGTGTAGATCTTTAATCCGAAATAAACTAAAATAAAAAGAATGACAATGAAAATGAGCCCTGCAATTAAGTTTTTCCTGAAAGCACTCGTTCTCAAGTATAAAAAGAACTTCGACATCTATTAATGAGTTTTTTTTGATTATCCTATTAACAATATTAATTCCAATTTTACAATTTCACGCAAATACTGCTAATATAAAGGCAAAAATATTCGTTTTTCCTCGTATCTCAAATTATATTTGCTTCTCGATTATTACATATGAAAACTAAAGTAGCATTAATTACGGGTGGTTACACTGGAGAGGCTGAAATTTCTTATAAAAGTTCGGCATTTGTTTACTCCAAAATTGATAAGGAAAAATACGATGTGTATCTAATTGATATTACATTGGAAAGTTGGGCTTATACAGATGAAAACGGCCAAAAGCACGAAATTGACCGTCAAGATTTCTCCTTGAACATCAATAATGAAAAGCTGCGTTTTGATGTTGCCTTTATTATTTTACATGGTACGCCAGGTGAAGATGGCAGGTTGCAAGGCTATTTGGATATGATCGGATTGTCTTATACTTCTTGTGGCGCTTTGACGTCATCCTTGACCATGAACAAGGGCTATACCAAGGCTATTATCCAGGACATCCCGGAATTGAACGTCGCAAAATCAGTCCTTTTATTTGATATCGACAGACCCAAAGCATTTGATCTGGTCAAAGAAAAATTAACGCTACCCTTATTTGTAAAACCAAATGCAGGTGGTAGCAGCATCGGTATGAACAAGGTAAATACCTGGGAAGAACTCCCTAAAGCCTTAGATGAAGCTTACGATGCAGAAGGGACCGGTATGCAAGTATTGGTAGAAGAGTTTGTGAAAGGGCGGGAATTCTCCCAAGGGATCTTCAGGGATTCCAAAGGCGAGCTTCAAGTACTTCCTGCAACAGAAGTAATCACAACGAGGGAATTCTTTGACTTTGAAGCAAAATATACACCTGGACTGACTCAGGAGATTACTCCAGCCGACCTGAACCAAGAACAGAAAGACAGGGCGGATGCCATTATCCGTGAGGTTTATGTCCGCTTAAATTGCAAAGGTATGGTCCGTGTGGATTTCTTTATCCAAAATGACACGGATAAATTCTACTTCATTGAGATCAACACCATTCCCGGACAAACGGCTCAAAGTTTTATACCCCAACAGGTCCGTGCAGCTGGCCGTACTGAAACTGCATTCTATACGGAATTGATCGAAGCCGCTAAAAACGATATTTAAAATATTCTTAATAGAAGTACGGCAAAGAGGTAATTTTCTTTGCCGTTCTTTATTGGTTCCCATCCTCAGCTAATTTTTGCCCCTGATTTCCTTTCGCTTTTCTTTACGGTTTGCATTTGCAGCAATTAGTTTGCTTTTGGTTTCATTCGAGCCATGTTCGAGAATGCTTCGAAGATAGTAGCAGGTTTGAATGGATCATTTTGCGAAAATTCGGAATGTGTCCCGAATCAGGTCGAAGGGTTAAGAGCATCTCTTTTTACACTCACTCCATGAGGTTTTGTTACAAAGAAAAAGAAAAGGCCATATCGGTAGAAATATGGCCTTAAAATTTATGTTGATTTTACTTACTGCAATTGGTTGAACAATAACTTGAAAGTTCCATGAGTCTGCGCACGGAAATTAATATCATTCCCAAATGATACCAATTTGCCTTTACCTACTGGCGCTTCAAATGCAATAACACCATCTTTCAAATACTTCTGTCCCCATGACCAACCACTCTTTAACACTTTTTCGGAATCAAACCACATCAATGGTTTGATGTTGTTATTCGTGATTCTGTACAGGTTGTCATTGCTGTAATAAAGATCAATTTGATCATTATATCCCCAAGTACTGGCAATTCCTTTTGCTACTTTAGCTGTCAACACCGAACCTGGCGTATAGAAGTCTGTTCTCCTCAGGGCTTTGTGTTGGGCGTCTACCAAATGGTTTTCTACCCCTAATTCCAAATGTTCTGCTAAATCAGAGCTGCTTCCTATGGTCACGATTTTACCGCCATTTTCCAAGAATGCTTTCAATACTGGAATGGACTTCTGCTCAGTTAAGCGGCCCCATCTCTCCTTGTAAGGAGAAGGGATGTTTTCTGGGGCTTCTGCAGGCATGCGACCATAATAGGATGATGCATTGGCATTGCTGTTGAACCTTGGAATGGAGTTTCCAGGAAAGATAATGATATCATATTTTGCATTCAGATTACCCTTGTCGATATCTGGGGCATAGATGACATCAAAGTTATAATGGTATTTCTCCATTAGGAACCTTAACCATCCTGATGGCATACTTCCGCCATAGGTATCCCAAAGTGCAATACGCAAAGTTTTGATTTTTTTGCTTTGTTTTGGCAAGCTATTACTAGCTTCTGCATCAAAGATCAATTTAACATTCGCATTGTTTTCTACATAGATATCGCCATTGGATTCATCTCGCCATACATTCTTCCCTTGTTTTAACAAATCATTGCTTACGCGGAATGATTCATTGATAGTGGCTGGAAGCCTCAAGTACTTGCCTTTTGGTTTAGCCACTTCAGCCAACTGGATCACTTTTCCATTCGTCAAGTCTTGGAAAGGACCGTTGAAGTCATCTAAGATACGGTCAAACTTCACGTCCATCAGGTAAGCCAATGTCCATCCGGCAGCATCGTATGGTGGGATAGGAGGGCCTCCTGGGTATTGGAAATCATCTGGGTGATCCTGGGGCTCAAACATGTCCAAGATATGAGGACGGAATGCTTGATCGGTCTTGATGATATAAGAACCCTTAACGTATTTCTTGCCATTTACCGTAAAGTCTGCATTGGCCTGTTGGATGTCGATTCCATTTTGGATCAATGCATTCACGAAATCGGTAGCTTTTACAAAATCAGCTTGATCGGCAGGGATAATAAATCCCCTTGGGTCACGAAGTGATTTGTTGTCGAAAAGACTGCCCAATAGCTTCCTTTCAGCTTCTCGGTTGTTCTCGATTTTTGGGTCTTTTCTCTTGGCTTGCTGGAAAGCTGTATCAATGACAGCAACCTTGCTTGGAGATAAAGGCCAAAAATCTTTGGATCCACGCTCGATGGAATTCTTGCCCATTCTGAACATGTTGTACAAGACCTCATCCTTATAGCGACTCGCATAGTTCAATACGGCATAGTTCAAGGAAACAGAATAATCAATAGACTGTTGGAAGTGCCATACCTGTGGAATCACTGGGTTTTGAGTATCATTGTTTGGGATCAGTCGGTTAGGAACTAGTGGGATTTCAAATGGAGTAGGATTACCGATCATTTCAGTCAATAGGCCCATCATATTGTGGAAATAAGTGGTCGTTCTCAATCCACCGTTATACCAAGTAGAGAATACCGAACCATCCTTAGCCGTATAGCCAGGTTTGCCTTCTGCATTCAACCTTGAAGACATAGCTGCTCCTAAAGCATCGATGCCAGACATCAAGATCGGGTCGAAAACATAGTTGAACGGATCGCGATATGGCGCACCAGCCACTACAGCACCGGCAGGGGCTGTTTGATGGTGGTTGTACATGATCTGTGGAATCCATTCAACAAATAGCTGTCTGGCCATATTTTGGGATTCCTTCAGGTTCAGCATGAAAAAATCGCGGTTATTATCATGGCCTGCGTATTTCTGATAAAGGACAGGAACATAGTTTCCTGATCTTTTATTAGGCGTTTTTTCACGCATGTACCAATTAGAGATCAACTCTTGCCCATCAGGGTTGGCATGTACCATTAAGACAATGCTATTTTCCAAGATTTTCTTGGTTTCAAGGTCATTGGATGATGCCAAGAGGTAAGCAGTTTGGATCAATTGGTGCGTTCCTACCACTTCGTTGGAGTGTAGGCCGCCATCAATCCAGACAATGCTCTTACCCTTTTGAGCCAAGTCACGCGCTTCCGCTTCGGATAGGTCAGCATGAGCCAATTTAGTCGAAATGTTCTTGAATTCTTCCAGGTTTTTTAAGTTTTCAGGAGAACTGATGATCAACATACATTGATCTCTACCTTCCTCGGTCTTCCCAATGACGGTATAGAGCAAGCGATCGGATTGCTGGTCTAATTTCTTGAAATACTGTTCAGTTTCGGTGAATGTTGCCAATTGGTAATCATCGCCAATATTGAATCCAAAATGCTCCTTCGGGCTAGTGATTTGTTGGGCAAACACTGTTTGAATAAAAGCAAATGAAAACAACAGTAACCGAATAAGGTTAATTGAGTTCTTCATAATTCTATTAGGTAATAATTTATTGGTTAAAGATAAGAATCGCTTGCAGATTCATAGGAGAAAGATACAGCTAAAGCTGGACCTTCACAAGAATATTACAGACAGGTGCTTCGGCAATAAATGAAGACTAGGAATATGGGAAGGGGGAGGGTTTTGAAACCGAATTTTCGTTTTTGTTTAAATCGACAAAACGATTTTTATTCTCTTGGAATTTGTATATTTGAGATGATGACATTTAGTAGCATATGATTTTAGTTGCAGATAGCGGATCCTCACGATCAGATTGGATGCTCCATCTTCCAGATAGCAAACCATTACGATTCAGTACCAAAGGCTTAAATCCTTTTTTCGTTAGCGAGAAGGAAATTGCAGCCATTTTGACGGAGGTTCCCGAAATTATCCCCTATATAAAAGAGGTTCATGAGGTCTATTTTTTCGGAGCGGGATGTTCCACTCCTGACCGCCGTGAATTAGTATCCAATGCCTTGACCCAAATTTTTCCATCTTCCTTTATTTCTGTTGAAAGCGATCTGTTAGGATCTGCTTATGCCACCTTTGGTGCCGGAAAAGGGTTGATCTCCAACTTAGGAACTGGTTCTGATATCAGTTTTTATGATGGTGAAAAATTGTCAGCAAGTCTGCATGGCAATGGCTATGTGCTTGGGGACGAGGGTTCAGGTGCCTGGTTTGGCAAACAATTGATAACTGCCTATCTCTATGAGACCATGCCTAGGGATTTGGCAAGGACCTTCAAGGAGTCACATCCTATTACCAAGGATATCATTATCAAAAACGTCTACCAAAGGGACAGGCCTAATGCCTACCTCGCGTCGTTTGCAGAATTTATGGGACAGAACAGACAACATCCCTATATAGATAATCTTTTGAGAAATGGTTTTGACGAGTTTGTTCGAACCAATATCATGACCTATCCGAACTTTTGGGAATATGAATGTCATTTTGTGGGAAGAATAGCCTATTATTTTGATATTCACTTAAGAGAGGTATGTTCTTTGCATGGTGTACGTGTGGGCAAGATATTGAGTAGCCCAATAGAAGAGCTGTTCCATTATGTGGTGGACAGAGAGCTGAATGTTCAACTTTAAAAATATATAGATTATGATAATGGCCATGATAATGTTTTATACCATGCTGTTCCAACAGCCTACTGTATATGACTATTCTTTCACATCCATTGATGGAAAGAAAGTGGATCTAGCTGATTTCAAAGGAAAACAACTTTTGATCGTCAACACAGCGTCCAAATGTGGGTTCACCAAGCAATATAAAGAGCTACAGGAACTACATGAACAATATGGAGACAAATTGGTAGTGATCGGTTTCCCTTCAGACAATTTTGGAAATCAGGAATACGGAGACAATAAAAAGATCGCTGAGTTCTGTGAAAAGAATTTCGGTGTGAACTTTATCCTTTCGGAAAAGGTAGATGTCAAAGGCGATAAACAAACTGCCCTTTTCAAATACCTAACAGAAACCGATAATCCAGATTTCAAAGGTGATATCAATTGGAACTTCGAGAAATTCCTGATCGATAAAGATGGCAAGTTAGCACATCGATATCGTTCAAAAGTTACACCGCTTGATAAGGTGATAACATCGCAAATCTTATAAAAACAAAAAGACGCCAGAGAGCGTCTTTTTTGTTTTTAGTCTAGGAGACCATTTTGTAGGCGTATTGAATACGCCTGCCAGATGCATTTGCAGGATGAGGGTTCGGCTCCGCTCCCCCACCGAGCAATCCCATCGCGCAAGTCAACGGCATTCTTTCCATTTTTCCGCCAAGGAAATGAGCCGGAGGCTAAAGGACTTCCTTCGGAAGGATGGTTGTTTGTATAAATTGGGAACCCCTGGAAGGGGTGAAATCTTTGTGGAAAATCAAATCGCTTGACGGATAACCCACAGCGTGGGTGAAATATTTTTCTGAAAATCCCTTCTTAATTCATTTCCAATTCTGAACGAATAGTGAAGAATCTGTACGATTCTCCTCCTAAAGGCTATGTCATCTTCAATCGAAGATTGAAGAACTGTTCGCCATTTCAATAAAGGGCGTCGTTGAGTTTGAAGGTTCGCACTTCGAGATGCTTCGGATGAACCTCAGCACAAAAAACCTTAACTTAATGACATTGCCCACCGAGGATTGGAGGATGGACCAAGATTACTTGCGGTATTTCATTCAGCTAAATTTATCCAGGATGGTAGACGTATGCGATACGCTCCTACGGACTATTTACTGTCTATCCAAGCCAAAATAGCAAGCTCTACATCTAGGTTCGTAGCTTTCTTTTTCGCCAAGAAGGACTCGGGATTCATTTTGTTGTAAACGGTAGGAATAGTTGGCTGGAGCACCGCATTTTACACAGACTGCATGGACTTTGGTGACATCTTCCGCGATAGCCATTAGGCTGGGTATCGGTCCGAAGGGTTTTCCTAAGTAATCCATATCTAGGCCAGCAACGATGACGCGGATGCCGCGATTGGCTAGTTCAACGCAGACATTAGGAAGTTCCTCGTCGAAAAATTGGGCTTCATCAATTCCTACTACTTTGGTGTCAGCACTCAATAGCAATATGGCGGATGAATGTGAAACTGGGGTAGAAGGGATGGAATTACTGTCATGGGAGACAACCTCATTCAAGCCATAGCGCACATCGATTTCAGGTTTGAAAATCTCTACAGGAAGTTTGGCAAATTGTGCCCTTTTCATCCTACGGATCAGTTCTTCGGTTTTTCCAGAAAACATAGACCCACAGATCACTTCGATACTTCCAATAGGACCTCTTCTGTGGGGGAAATTATGCTCAGAAAACAACATCATTTTGATAAAACTTTATACTAAAAACCTGATTTCAGAAGTTTCATATAATATGAAATTCTTAGCTAATATAGCTTACGAATATCGAAATTTAATCTTATTTTTGGTTTAAGGAGATAGGATAAAAGCGTAAACGAGGTGTCAATCAGTTTGTTTATTTTTTTATTGATCATTTAATATTAGAATTAATTTCAATCTATACACATAAAACATGGCTTATTCAGATCAGGATATTTTAGGGAAAATTGGGGATCTTTTGGTAGAAATCAATGAGCATTATGCAGGACTGGACAAGAACAATCTAGCGAGCAAAAAAGCTGATATTTTATTGTTGGCTGCTCAGGCCAAATATTTGGCTGCACATATCGAAGCTTTAGCATCACTTCAGACTCAACCTACGCATTTATTGACTTCGGCAGCAGCAGGAGCGGTACAAGCTGAAGAGAGTAGCTTTACACCTGCAGTTGAACATGAAGCGCATGAAGCTGATGAGCAACCTGTAGAGGAAGAGATCCAAGAAGTGGAAGCCGTAGAGCCAGTGACCGAAAAGAAACCTTTTGTCGAAGAATACGATGAAGAATCACCAGAATCGACCAACTATGGCGAGGTTTCCAACGAAGAAAACCAGGCGATAGTGGAAGAGGAGAAAGAGGAATTGGTAGAAGAGCCACAAGAGGAAGAGACTAGTGAAGAGGAGAAGCAGGATGCCGAGCCTGTTGAAGAAGTTTCGGATTTCAAAGATTTTAATATCTCATCTAACCCTGTTCATACCGCATCTTCGGGTTATACCTCAGTTGCTTCTGCTGATGAAGCTGAAGAAGACAAGAAGAATGTGGAGCAGAAAACGGAAGTTGAGCCGACGGTGAATGAAGTGGTTATTGAAGAAAAGCAGGTCGAGATTAAAGAGGAAATACCAGAAGAGGTTGTTTCACTGAATGATCTGGCTAAGCAAGCAGAGGTTAAACCTAGTCGACCATTGACCTTGAATGAGTTGATCCAACAGCAAAAAAGAGCAGGTTTGACCAATGCCAACCAATTCAACACTTCACAGGATAGATCTACAGAAAAAATCGGTGACCTGAAAGTTGCGGTTAGCTTAAATGATAAGCTATTGTTCATTAAAGATCTGTTCAATGGATATAGCTTGGCTTATTCGGAAGCTATTGAATTGCTCAATAGATTTGACAATTTCGCGGAAGCGGATGCCTTCTTGCAATCGAACTATTCCTTGAAAAATAATTGGGCGTCGAAACCACAGACCGTAGATAAGCTTTACGCTATCTTAAGAAAGAAATACATTTAATTTCTATACGAATAAAAAAAGGTCGCTTCTTTACCGGAAGCGACCTTTTTTTGGTTCAAGGCGAAGGTTAAAGATCAAATTTGATCCAATGCTTGCCTTCATGTCCATATACAAAATATTTTGATTGGATGATTTCCGCGAATATTTCGGTGTCCAATAATAAGTCTTCTTTGTGTTTTGCGAAGTCAGGTTTTTGAACGATAAATATATTGTTGTTTTTAACGGCTTTATAGTCGCTGTATTGATCGTTCAGTAAATCTGGGAGTGTTCCTAGGAATGCAGGATTATCGTTGATAAAGATCAGGATTTCGGTGTTTTCAGGCTCTTTTACCAGAGGGTTGTTCTGCGCTCCAGCAATTTCACTGATTTCTTCGATGTAGGTTGGGTCAGCTGTAGGGTTGGAAAGGTCCATGATTTCAACCATAGGTCGGTTTTCAATATGGATAAATTTTAATTTATGGATAATGATGTTGATTTCTTCCTCCAGTAATTCGAATTTTTCGGGTTCAGACTCTTGTAATTCGTTTGCTATAGCTGTATAGTGTTTTAGTTGAATCATTATGATAGACAATTATCCTACAAAGGTAAACAAGCTGTTCAAAAGACCCAAGCAATTGTCGAGATTCATAAATAATTTGTAATTTGGGGTTTAAAAATTAAGGAGTATTTATGTTTGACAAGTTATTTGAAGCACAGCAGAAAGCACAGGAGATCAAAGCTAGATTGGATCATATTTCGGTATCAGGAGAGGCTGAAGGGGGAAAGGTTCGCGTAATTTCAACGGCGAATAAGGAAATCAAGGAAATTCAAATTGACCCAGATTTCTTTAAGGATGCGGATAAAGAGGAGATAGAAGAGCTATTGGTTGTTGCCTTAAACAAGGCGTTGGTTCAGGCTGAAAGTATCAGTCAAACTGAAATGCAAGCAGCTTCCCAGGATCTATTAGGTGGATTGGGAGGATTAGGCAACTTATTTGGTAAATAATAGAAGAAAATGAAAGCAACATATTACGGACAATCATGTGTAGAGTTTGATTTTGATGGGACCAAGGTATTGATGGATCCTTTCATCAGTTATAATCCATTGGCCAAAGATGTCGATATCAGCAAGATCAAGCCTGATTATATTTTTTTAAGCCATGGCCATCAGGATCATGTGGCCGACATGTTCAGTATCCAACAACAGAGTGGTGCCACGGTGGCAACCATTGTGGAAACGGCAGATTGGGTCAGGAAACAAGGAGTACCTGATGATAAGGTCATCGAATTTAACTTGGGTGGAACTTTGGACTTGCCATTTGCTAAGGTAAAGATGGTGTATGCGGCGCACAGCAATAGTACCCCAGACGGTGCTTACGCAGGATTTCCTGTGGGTTATGTGTTCTTTTTGAAAGATAAGACGATATATTTTGCTGGGGATACTGCTTTGACGATGGAAATGAAATTGTTGGAACGTTATAAGATAGATTGGGCATTATTGCCTATCGGTGGTCATTACACAATGGATGTGGATGATGCTGTCATTGCAGCTGAGTTTGTGAATTGCAATAATGTAATCGGAATACATTATGATTCCTTTCCTCCGATCAAGATCAACCATGAAGAAGCAAAGAAGAAGTTCAATGAATCAGAGGTTTACTTGGCATTGCCAAAAATCGGCGAATCGGTAGAGCTATAAAAAATTGATAAAAAGAAAAGCCCAATTGTTTGATAGCAATTGGGCTTTTTTTATGTTCAGGTTGCTAATGATTAAGCAACGCTTTTTGATCTGTTGATGTGGAATTGTACCAAATCGTCAATAGGGGAACGTAAGATTTTTCCAACTTTCATTCCATATTGAGCAGCTTTATCTTCCAATACGTTTCTGAAGTTGTAACCTACAGAACCGATACAGTTGAAAGTGTAAGATTGGTAGTCAGGGTATTTGCTCACTAGGTTGTTGAAGAAAGCTTCGAAAGCATCATCAACGATTTTGCGAGTATACTCGATGTTTACGTTATTGTCGTAAACAAATTTGCTGAAGCTAGCACAGAAACGGTTTGCTAAAGGTTTAGTGTACACGTTGTCCATGATTTCATCAGGTGTAAGTTTGTAAGTGTTAAAGAACACTTCAGCAACATCTTTAGGCATTAAACCTCTGATAAAATCTACCAAAAGTTTTTTACCGATGAAGCTACCAGATCCTTCATCACCAAGGATGTAAGCAGCAGAATCAATATTATGAGTAATGTCTTTTCCGTCGTATATACAAGTATTGGTACCTGTTCCAAGGATTGCAGCAAAACCAGCCTCCGTACCTAATAATGCACGTGCAGCAGCTAATAGGTCATGTCCAACTTCAACTTTAGAATTTGGGAATACCGCTTGAATAGCATCTTCGACAATTTTTGCCTTCTCCTCGTTGTGTACACCAGCACCATAATAATTTACCTCGCTGATCTTATCAAATGGAATATCTTGAGGTAGTCCTTTTTTAAGGGATGCAATAATGTATTCGCTATCTACAAAATATGGGTTATAACCCTCGGTGTTGAAGTAAATCTTCTTGTTGTTATCATCTAGCAAACACCAGTTTGTTTTTGTAGACCCTCCATCTGCAATTATTATCATTATTTATAAATTTAGTTTTAAAGTAACTTGTTTTTTCGTTTTACAATGGTATTGTTCTAAGTTTAAATCCCAAAATACGGTATTTATTAATAAAAATAAGAATTTTTATTTGATATATTGAAATAATTTAGGAAGGCTAGGGCCTTGATTAAAAATAAAAACCTTATAACTTATTGGTTATAAGGTTTTTATAATTATTTTAGCGTAAAAAATACTTAGTGTATTTTTTACAATTAGTTTCGCTTTAGTGCGCCCCTTCAGCTTCAATTTCGTCAATTGCAATTCCTTGTTTAGACAAGAATTTACGAACTAATACCGCAAAGACGATGATGTAGATAAAGCCAATTGCTGGCACGAGGTAAGAGTTGTGAATACCAATGATATCCGAAAGTTTTCCTTGGATAGGAGGGATAATTCCACCACCAAGAATCATCATTACTAAGAATGCAGAACCTTGTTCGGTGTATTTTCCTAATCCCACAATGGAAAGACTAAAGATGGAACCCCACATAATAGAACATGCTAATCCAC
>WPCJ01108081.1_pt1 | contig 16048 bp, 15 predicted proteins | sample 5399831 | NCBI WGS metagenome assembly WPCJ01 (sample SAMN12869470, study PRJNA574797) | sludge metagenome | isolation source: wastewater treatment of pH10 | place: China:Beijing | collected 2019-05-20 | reverse complement strand
GCCGGGCGCGTGACCTCGCCGGCCCGCGCGAGGAACAGCTCTCCACCATGATCCGGGCGTTCGCCCGCCGGGAGGGGTATCGAGGGTGGATCCCGGCGCTCAACGTCCCCGGGCCGCAGATGGCGGGGATGCGTGCCGGCGATGCGCTTCCCGGTCCCGACGCCGACCTCGGACGCCAGACCTTCACGGACTGGCTCGCCGCGCGGTGAGCACCTGCTCCACCGACGCACGGGGTTCTCGGAGCGCGCAGGGGTCCTCTTGCGGACCCGGTCGGAGGCGGCGCAGACTGAGCGTGCGGTCGATGCATCCACCTCACCCCGGAGCGATCATGGCGAACCTCAATCCGTATCTGTCCTTCCGCACCGAAGCCCGCGAGGCGATGGAGTTCTACCGGAGCGTGCTCGGCGGGGAGCTCGTGATCAACACCTTCGGAGAGTTCCCCGACATGGTGCAGGATCCGAGCCAGAAAGATCTCGTCATGCACGCACAGCTGGATGCACCGGGCGGACTCGTGCTGATGGGCTCCGACTCCCCGGACGGCATGCCGTACGAGAAGCCGCAGGGCTTTTCGGTCTCGTTGAGCGGCAACTCTCAGGACACCACCCGCGAGGTCTGGGAGAAGCTGTCCGAAGGGGCGACCATCACGATGCCACTCGATGTGCCGCCGTGGGGTGGCCTCTTCGGGATGCTCATCGACCGCTTCGGCATCCCCTGGATGCTGCATGGCGATCCGGAGGACTGACCCCGCCCGGCCTCAGCGCGGCTGCACGGCCCGACAGGCCAGGTGCAACGCCAATCGCGCCTCGGGGTCGTTCATGTCGATCCCGAGCAGCTCCTGCACGCGACGGATCCGCACGGCGATGGTGTTGCGGTGCAGACCGAGGGCCGTCGCCGTCGCCGCTATGCCCGACTCGTGATCGAGATACGCGGAAAGAGTGGTGAGCAGTTCGCCTCCCCCTTCCCGCAGCGGGGCGAGGAGGGATTCCGCGGCGGGCACGAACGTGTCGTTCCCCGTCCACGCCAGCAGCAGCTGCTCCAGGCCGAGACTGTCCACCCGCACGAACCAACCGGTCGCCGACCGCGCTGCGGCGATCCGCGCCGCATCCCCCGCCTCGTCCAGCGTCGTGGCGAGTCCCTCGGATCCGGCCTGCAAGGATCCGACGCCGGTCGCGACGGTGAAGTCCCGCAGGACACCCAGGTGGAGCTCACGCAGTGCGGCCACGGCCCGCTCGACGCGATCGGGATCGGGGGCATCCGGGAACGTCAGCCACCCGCTCAGTCCTCGACCCGCTGTCGTAGCATGCGCCTCCGCGTCGATCGCACTGAGCCCGGCACTGACGGAGCGCAGCAGCGAGAACGAGTCGAGACGCCCTCTCGCCACCACCCGGAAACCGAGATGATGACCGCTCGTGCGCCAGCCGCGCTCGAGCATCCGCCGCTGGACATCGGCATCCGCTGCCCCATGCAGATCGACGAAGTCGCGCAACAGCCCGGACGACACCGCGACGTCGTTCACGGCTGCCACCTCGTCGATCAGGATGCGGGCCGCGACGGCGGGCATCGCGACCTCGGCCGCGACCGAGAGCGACTGCACCTGTGCCTCGCCGAGACCCTGCCCGAAGAGCACGAGCCTCAGGCCGCTGCGTCCGGGACTGTCGACCCGCACCGACGCCGCAGCCGTCTCGCCGACGCGCACCCGATCGAGCCACGAGTCGAAGCCGATGGCCGCATGCAGTCGCTCGTCGAGATGCGCGCCCGCCTCCTGCAGGACACCGGACGAGTCGATCAGTGCGGCACCGACACCGAGGTTCGCCGCGATGTGTCCGAGCAGATCGGTGAGATCATCGGCGGCGTACTCGAACGACTGCGCGACCTTGCGCACCTGGCTGAGCGTCAGCGCATCGCGCGCCTCGATCAGCATCCAACAGGCCTTCGCGAGCTGGATGGGGCGCGGGACGTCGAGCAGGCACAGGCCGATCCGATCCGCGAGGCGGAACGCGCCCGCGTCGAAGTCCGCCGCCCCGGACACGGCGAGCCCGGTGAACCCCCGGTCCCGCAGCCGGCGCAGCAGAGCGTCCTGCTGCCAGGTCGATGTCGGGGCCGATGCGGTGATGATCGCGAGCCGCTCGGCGCCCCTCTTGGTGAGTTCGGCTTCGCTCGCGCCGACGGCCACCTCCTCCCACGCCGCATCGCGTGGTCCGGCGACCCACTGCAGGCCGCCGTTCTCCGTGTGGGAGAGCAGCGCGCTCACGGGCAGCCGCGCGCTCACGCCGCATCCAGATCGTCGAGGCCGTAGGCGGAGGGCAGCACTTTCGCGCGACGCTCGGGCCGCGCATTCCACCAGGCGGGCGCAGGGATGGAGAAGACCGCGACGTTCCGCGCCAGACGCAGTTCCGTGACCTCGAGGATCTCGCGTGACACCGCATCGACGACCACGATGATCGTGGGGGCGGACGCGACCAGCAGCCCATCGGTCAGCACCGCGAGGGTCTCCGATCGGCTCACCACACGGTGGACGGCACCGCCGAGTCCGCTGATCTCGACGGCGTTCACGTGCGGATCCTGCGGCGACGCGGCGACCGAGACGATACGCCCTTCAGCCAGTAGCTCGCCACCAAGGGCATCCGCCAGGAGCGGGAGGGGCGCACCCGCCGATGCGAGGTAGGCACTGCCGAGTTCGAGTGCATGCGCCAGATGGCCCCCGATCGCGTGTTCGTGGAGGTCGCCGACCGTGAAGCCTCCGAGCACCGCACAGCCGACGCCGCCCGCCTGGATGATCGCGGACCGCACGACCCGCTCGGCGTCGATAGCCCGGTGCGCCTCGACGAGGGCGACCCCTCCGGCGCCGGTGTCACAGGCGAACACGAGTCCGGGAACGCGGTCGACGAACAGCGACATCTGGTCCAGCCCCGGAACGGCACGGCCGGTGCAGTCCGCGTCCACCACGATGTGGGACCCGGCCAGCGTCAGCGGAGCGAGCCCGTTCATCCCGCCGCCTTCGAGGGAGCAGACCGCGGGAACGGGATGACCGATCCACCGTTCGACCGCGGCCAGCAGACGGGCGAAGGGCTCAGCGCCGGGAAGGCGTTCGCCGAGCAGCATCGTCGAGCCGACGAAGGCGACGCCCAGGCAGGGTGTGCACGGGTCCAGCGAGGAGATCGGAGAGATCTCGATCGGCTCCCGGTCGGACCCGGCGAGCATCAGCTCGAGCATGGTCGTCGAACCGCCACCGCCGGATCCGAGGAGCGAATAGCCGCGGGCGAGCGCCGTGAGGTCGTCGCGCTGCAGCATCATGCGCTCCAGCCTAGGGAGAAACGTCCTCACCCGCGGCCAGAGTCTCGACCGGGACGAAGTCCGCGGCGAGACCGAAAGCGGACGGTCCGAAGGCGGCGAGCGCCTCGGGGGTGCGCATCATCTCGGGTGTGGAGATGCCGAGCACCCGTACGCGCTGCCCGTAGCGGAGTCCCTCGGTGGTGATGGGCTCGGCCGTCTCGTGATCGACCACGCAGATGAGGTCGGGCACGATGGCCACGAGCGTCTCCCCGTGATGGGCGATGAGGTTCTCGTTCTGGAACGAGATCTCGAAGGTGGCGCCCTCCTCTGCGCCGAGTGGCGCGATCACCGCACGCCCCTTGGCGAACCCCTCGGTCGTGCGCCGCTCGACGTCGATGACCTTGCCGACGCAGAGCTCCCGAAGGTGCGGGTAGAGCGTCGTCGCGAGGGTCGAGGCGATCGCCTCGAACGGTGAACGATGCTCCTCCCGGGCGAGACGGATGGCGCGGCCCAGCGCGAGGGCCATCGAGATCGTTCGCGGGACGGCGGTGCGCCGGACGTCCGCGCCGGTCATCGCGTACTCGGCGATGTGGCCGACGCCGCCGAGACGGATCGTGATGCCGCGGGCGAGCCACTCCATCTGCCGGTCGTCGTCTCCCGTGTCGATCACGACCTTCTCGCCGCGCTCTCCCGCGAGCGCGAGGGGCGATCCATGCACGCCGTACACGGCGAAGGTCTCCATCGACAGCTCGGGGAATGCCCGGCCCATGCCGTCGGCATCCACCACCGGCAGGCCCGTCTCGGCCGCGACGATGAGCGGGATCATCGAGTTGATGCCGCCGCACTCGATCGGCATCGTGGCATCCGCCGTGCGTCCGAGGTGCTCCTCGAGCGTGCGCAGGGCGAGCGTGGGCTCGGTGCCGGCCGGGATCTTCTCGACCATGACGGTGGGCGCACCCATCTGGGCAGTCGGGATCACGAACAGATCGTCGGCGAGCTCGTCCGGATCCAGGATCGTGATGCTCCCCTCGCCCAGCACGCGCTCGACGAGCATCTTGCCGATGTACGGGTCACCGCCCCCACCGGTCCCGAGCAAGGTCGCGCCGCGAGCGAGATCGGGAAGGTCGGCCGCGGTGAGCTGCCAGCTCATGCCGTCGCTCCCGCCGGCACGGTTCCGGTGGAGATGCTGCCGTCGAAGCGGTGGGCAGCCATGTCGTACCCGAAGTACCCCGGGCCGACCATCGCGAGGGCGGCGTCCGAATGCCAGCGCTCATCGGCCGGAGCCGCGATCACCCGGACCCGCTGTCCGTAACGCAGTCCCTCGGTCGTGATCGGCTCACCGGACTCGCCGTCGAGCACCATGATCAGATCGGGCGTGGTCGCCAGGACCGTGCCGTCGGCTTCGGCCACCAGGTGCTCGTTCTGGAACTGCAGCGTCAGCGAGCGGTCGGCGTCGCCGTCGATGCGAGCACGGCCACGCGCGAAGCCCGTGGTGGTGGCGCGGTGCACGTCGACGACCTTCCCATCGAACAGCTCGCGTCCGCCGAGGAGCCGGACGACCGCGTCGACCGGATCGGACTTCTCCTCGCGTGCCGTCGCGATGCGCTGCCCGATCTCGATGCAGCGGGACAGCGAACCCGCGACGAGCGACTCGCGCGCCGCCGAGCCGGACATGGAGAACCCGGAGATCATGACCGAGCAGCCCATCTCGACGCAGGCCACGCGAGCGATGCGTTCGGTCCACGAGTTGTCGGCCGTCTGCAGCACCCCCGTGTTGCCCTTCTCGTCGCTGAACGCGAGGGGCGATGCCGTCACGCCGTACAGCGTCGGCAGAACCATCTGCAGCTCCGGGAACGCGCGACCCATGCCATCGGCATCGACCAGCGGCAGTCCGAGTGCGGCCGCGGCGGCGATCGGGATGGTGGAGTTGACTCCGCCCACCTCCGCGCACGCGATGTGGGTCACCGGACGGCCCAGGTGGACGCTGAGCGCTTTGACCGGTTCGATGACCTCGGCGAGGCTGGGGAGCTTCTCGACCATGACGGTCGGCGCGCCCATCATCGCGACGAACAGCACGAGCGCATCGTCGGGCACCTCGTCGAGCCCGACGACCGTGACGTCGCCGGAGGTCAGGGCTTGACGCGCGAGGAGGGCACCGATGTACGGATCCCCTCCGCCTCCCGTGCCGAGCACCGCAGCACCGCGAGCGAGACCGTCGATGTGGGCGGGGGTGATCGTCCAGCTCATGTCACGCCCCCATGTCGAGGTCGCCGACCGCCTTGACGCGGATGCGCGTGGCGTTGCCGGGCAGATACGGGATGGGCACCTCGTCGAAGTCGATGATCGACACGGTCGAGGGCTTGGCACCCGCCGCGATCGCCTTGTCGACCGCCTCGGCGCGCACCTCGGCGAGTGTCTCGTCACGACGACCGGGCTCGATCGCGTAGACCTTGTCGATCTCACCGCCGACCTGTGCGATGGAGGCGCCGATGGCGTTCGCGACCGCGTAGTTCTCAGGTCGGTGCACGGTGCCGAACAGCGGCAGCTCGTCGGGGAGCAGGATCGAGCCTCCGCCGACGGCGACCACCGCGATGGGCTCGGGTGACGTGCGCATGCGGTCGACCGCCTCCGACACACGCTCGGCGATGCGGGCGAGCACCCGCTCGACGAACACGGGGTCGAGGTGCGCGACCTTGCTCGCGTCGCCCACGTGGGCGCGGCCGGCCGCGACCGCGATGTCCGTGGCGGTCAGGGTCGATCCACCGAACACCAGCGCTTCCGTGGTCAGCTTGTACCCGACGGATGCCGGTCCGACCTCGGCGGTCTCCTCATCGACGATGCTGCCGCCACCGATGCCGAGCGAGAGGACGTCCGGCATCCGGAAGTTGGTGCGGATGCCGGCGACCTTGACCTCGTTCGCGGTCTCCCGGGGGAAGCCGTTGATCAGGAGCCCGATGTCGGCCGTGGTGCCGCCCACATCGATCACGGCGCAGTCGTCCAGACCGCTCGTCGCGGCTGCTCCGCGCATCGAGTTCGTCGGACCGGAGGCGAACGTCGCGACCGGGTAGCGACGCACGTACTCCTCGTCCATGAGCGTGCCGTCGTTCTGGCTGAGGAAGATCGGCGCCTCGATGCCCTGGGCGCGCACGGCAGACGTGAGCCCATCGACGATCTCGGATGCGAGCTCGCGCAGCGCGGCGTTGATGATCGTCGCGTTCTCGCGCTCCAGCAGTCCGATGCGTCCGATCTCGTGGGAGAGCGAGATGGCGGCATCCGCCCCCAGCACCTCTGCGACGATCTCTGCCGCCCGCACCTCGAGGTCGTGGTTGACCGGGCTGAACACCGACGAGATCGCGACCGAGCGGATACCGTGCGACTTCATGTCTTCGGCGTGCGCCCGGATCTCGTCCGGGTCGAGGGGTGAGATCGGTCGGCCGTCGAACTCGTAGCCCCCGTGAGCGAGATAGCTGCGGGCCTGCGTCGCCTCGACCAGCACGTCGGGCCAGTCGATCAGCGGCGGCAGAGCTCGCGTCGCCGGGAGTCCGAGGCGGAGTGCCGCGACCGGCGCCAGACGGCTCGCCTGCACGAGTGCGTTGATGAAGTGCGTCGTGCCGATCATGACGGCGTCGACGTCGGCGCCCTCGAACGCGTGTCCGGCCCGCAGTTCCTCGATCGCCTGGATGATGCCACTGGTGACATCGGGGGTGGTCGAGTGCTTCACGCCCGCGAGCGTGCGGGTGCCGTCCATGAGGACTGCGTCGGTGTTGGTGCCGCCGACGTCGATGCCGATGTGCATGATTCTCGCTTTCCTGTGAGGAGGTTCTGACTCGGGGCGGCTCAGGCCGCGGCTGTCTCTTCGACCGGGCTCGCCTGCCGCGTGTTCGCGACTCCGACACCGCGGACCCAGCCGAGCTTGCCCGCCACGATGTAGAGCACCATCGAGAGGAAGAGACTGAGCAACGACGGGATGCCCCAGGTCACGAAGTAGCCGACGAGCGCGGACACCAGCCACACGACGATCGTCGCGGGAACGATGCGTGGCGCGGTTGCCGGAAGGGTGCCGGCCTCACGGGTCGCGTCGAGCTCAGGACGCCAGCGGCGCACCACGTAGTACTCGGCGACCATGATGCCGGCGATCGGCGGGAAGGCGACGCTGAGCACGATCAGGAATTCGGTGAACTGTCCGAGGATGCCGACCGCGGCCAGAATGGATCCGACGACGCCCAGCACGATCGTCGTGGTGACGCGGTGCAGATTCTTGCCGAACGCCGTCGAGATGAAGTTCACCAGGCCCAGGGTCGACGAGTACAGGTTCCAGTCGTTGATCTTCAGGGTGCCGGTGAGCACGATGAAGAGGCCGATGAAGCCGACGGACGACGTCACGATCGCGACGATGTCACCGGTGGCGGCCGCGTGTGCCAGCAGGACACCGGCGAGTCCGATCACGAACTCACCGAGCGAGACTCCGAGCACGGTCTGCTTGACGACGTCAGCGCGAGAACGGTTGAAGCGGGTCATGTCACCCGTGATGATCGCGCCGACGATGAGACCACCCGCGACGATACCCGTACCGGCCCAGACGCTCATCGTGGGTCCGGGTGCCGGCCCCGTGAGCAGCTCGCCGATGTCGTGACGGCTCAGCTCGGTGATGACCGACCAACCGACCAGGATGAGGAAGAGCGGCACCGTGACGTTCGCGAGCCACTGCATGCCCACGAAGCCGAAGGCGACGATCGCGGTGACGGCGAGACCGAAGATGAGGCTCCACGCCCAGACCGGCAGAGCACCGGGCATCAGGGCGTCGAGGGACTGTGCTGAGATGGCCGACTGGATGCCGAACCAGCCGATGAGGCTGATCCCGATCGCGAGCCCGACCAGCGAGGCACCGATCTCCCCGAAGCCGGTCCACCGGGCGAGCAGTGCGGTGTTGAGGCCCTCGCGCTGGCCGATGAAGCCGACCACGCACATGATCACCTCGAGGATGATCGAGCCGAAGAGGAAGGCGAGGACGGCCTCGCCGAAAGTCATGCTGTAGCCGAGGGTCGCGCCGAGGAGGAACTGCGAGAGGGCCGAGACCTGACCGAACCGCTGCACAGCGATTCCGAACCAGGGTTTGCGGGCCTCAGGAGTCACTCGGGAGAGCGCGAAGTCGTCTGGGTGCGCCGTGCGTGCCATGAGGATCCTTCGGGAGAGGGAACGGGTTGTGCGCCACAGTAGCGATGCCCTGCGCACCGCCCACATGTGCAGATCGCACGAACATCAGGCGCTGATGTGCAGATCGCACATCATCCCGGCCGTCCGTCTCCCGACGCCTCTGTCCGCCACGTCGACACCCCCTCCCCGCGTCGGCGCCCCCTCCGGTTCGCGGTGTGCAGAGGGGGTATCGACGGGCGGAGGGGGTGCCGACGGACAGAGGGGGCACCGACTGGTGGTGGGGACGTCGGCGGGCGGGGGTGCCGACGGGTGGAGGGGGTGGGGATGCGGGTGTGCGGGAGGCGCGGATGTGCGGGTGCGCTCAGCTCACAGCGTTCGCGGCGATGAACTCACAGAGTGCGTGCTCGTCGTCGGGCATCTCGGTCACGTGCTGCGGTGCGTCGAGCATCTCCTGCAACTCCGGTGCGTAGCCGAGCTCCACTCCGAGCGCCTCGTGGATCGTCTCAGCGAACTTCTCAGGCTTCGCCGTCTCGAGCACGAGCATGGGCACACCGGGCTCGACGTACTCTCGCGCGACCTTGACACCGTCGGCCGTGTGCGGGTCGATGACCTCACCCGTCGTCTCGTACACCGAGCGGATCGTCGCCAACCGGTCCTCGTGCGTCGAGGTGCCGCTGACGATCCCGAACTCCTCGACGAAGCGCTCCTGCTCCGCGGAGAAGTCGAAGAAGCCGCTCTCGTCGAGCTCACGCCAGGCACCGACGACGCGCTCCGCGTCACGGCCGACCAGCTCGAAGATGAAACGCTCCAGGTTCGACGCCTTCGAAATGTCCATCGACGGACTGGAGGTCGCGAGCGTCTGGGCAGCGCTGCGCGGGCGGTAGACACCCGTGCGGAAGAACTCGTCCAGCACGTTGTTCTCGTTCGCGGCGAGCACCAGGCGACGGATCGGCAGGCCCATCTGCTTCGCGAAGAACCCGGAGAGGATGTTGCCGAAGTTGCCCGACGGAACGGTGAACGACAGCTCGGTCCAGCCGCCTGCATCGGTCGCCCGCAGCCACGCCCAGAAGTAGTAGACCGTCTGCGCGGTGATGCGTGCCAGATTGATGGAGTTCACGGCACCGAGGTGGTGGGCACGCTTGAAGTCGAGGTCGCCGGCGAGCTTCTTGACGAGGTTCTGACAGTCGTCGAAGACACCCTCGACGGCGATGTTGTGCACGTTCGCGTCGTCGAGGGAGAACATCTGCGCGCGCTGGAACGCGCTCATGCGCCCTCGCGGTGACAGCATGAACACCGCGAGGCGCTCCTTGCCCCGCAGCGCGTGCTCGGCCGCCGACCCGGTGTCTCCCGAGGTCGCGCCGAGAATGTTGAGCACCGATCCCTTGCGCTCCAACGTGTACTCGAGCACCTGGCCGAGGAACTGCATGGCCATGTCCTTGAACGCGAGCGTCGGCCCCTCGGAGAGCCCGACGAGGGTGAGCTCGTCATCGATCGCCCGCAGCGGCACGACGCCGTCAGGGAAGTCGGCGTATGCCGCGGCGGTCATCCGGGCCAAGTCTGCGCGAGGGATGTCGGTCGCGAACAGTCCGAGCACCTCTGTCGCGAGCTGCGGATAGGTCAGTGCCCGCCAGCGCTCGAGCGTCTCGCCGTCGACGACCGGCATGGTCTCCGGCACCGCCAGCCCGCCATCGGGCGCGAGGCCTTCCAACAGCGTCTCGCTGAACGACTGCGGCTGCATGCCGCCGCGGGTGGAGATGAACTGCACGTTGGCTCCTCGGCTCGGGACTCGGCACGTCCATTCTCGCAGGGTGTTCCCGGTCCGAGTGACGGGATGACGGACACCACCACTCACCGTCAGAACAGGGAGGTAGGGAGCGCCCCTTCATGCTCCAACAGCCACCGCTTCGTCTCGAGGCCGTGCCCCTCTTCTCCGCCGGAATAGCCGCCCAGCCCATCGCCGGCGACGACCCGGTGACACGGCACGATCAGCGGAACCGGGTTCGCGCCCATGATCGAGCCGATCCCCCGGGCCGGCACGTCGGTGCCACTGCGCGCGGCGAGACCGCCGTACGTGATCGTCTCTCCGTGCGCCACGGTCTCATGGAGTGCGGTGAGGACAGCACGCGTGGCCTCGGTCTGCGGGCCGAGATCGACCGGCAGATCGAAGCGACGCAGTGTGCCGTCGAAGTAGGCCGCCAACTGTGCGAGCGCCTCGACCAGCAGGGGATCGGACCCGGTGTCGGGCACGACGACACTGCCGCCGGGCGGAGTGGTTCGCCACGTGACCCGGGTGACGGCCGCACCGTCGCTCACGACCCCGATGACGCCGACCGGGGTCGCGAGCGTGCCGAAGGCGGACATGCGTCGAGAGTACCTCCGCCGTCCGACAGCGGAGTCACGATCCCGCGCCTCATCCGCGGGAGACCTCACGCCAGAGCGCCGCCCAGTGCTCCGGATGCAGATCCCGCGGCCATCGACAGCTGGTCGCGTCGGCTGCCACCACGGCGCGCCGCGCACGCGACATCGGAGCGCGAGTCGCCGCCGCCAGCACCGCGGGAAGTGTGGCCCCTCTCCCCGTGAACATCGCACGGACGAACGCCTCGTACCCCCGTCGGTCGGACACCGGAACGAGCGGTGAGGCCCGTCGCGTGATCGTGAGCACGCCCCCGTCGACGCTCGGTTGCGGGGAGAAGCCCCAGGCCGGGACCCTCCCCTCGAGGGAGAAGGCGAACCACGGAGCCGACTGCGCGGTCATCATGGTGCCGCCACCGACGCCCGCACGCTTGCGCGCCACCTCCCATTGGGTCAGCAGCACGGCCTCCCTCCACTCCTTCCGCGACAGCAGACGCCGGAGGATGGGAGTGGTCACGTGGAACGGGATGTTGCCGACCACCACGGCGGCATCGAGGGGATGACGGGTCGCGTCCCCGAACTCGACGCGGACCCCGGGCAGGGCCGCGCGCAACCGCCGCACCCGGTGCTCGTCGATGTCGATAGCCGTGAGCGGCCGGCCGAGCCCCGCGAGCCGGCGCGTGAGGGCGCCATCGCCGCACCCCAGTTCGAGGATCGATCCGGACGTGCGGTCGACGAGAGCCGTGATCCGGGCGAGGGTCGGACGGTGGGTGAGGAAGTTCTGGCCGAGTTCGTGACGGCCGCCATGGGGTGAACGAGGCATGAGTGCGCTCCATAAGAAGAATCGGAGCACCTCGGAAGGAGGGAGGACGCGAAGAGGCGTCAGTGAGTTCTGCCCGTCCCGAGGTGCGATGACATCTCGGTGGACGGCGCGCAGATGCGTGCGGTGAGCGAGCGCGCCGTCAGACGCGGCGGTCGCGGAACACGAGGGTGCGCCCCATCACGGGCGCGGCGCATATTGTTCCCATGCGTGCCAGCATAACGGCGCTCAGATCCACCCGCGCTCCTCGGCGGTGAGCACAGCCTGCTGGCGCGTGTCGACGGCGAGTTTGCCGAGGATGACGGAGATGTGGTTGCGCACGGTGCCGGGCGCGAGAGCGAGAGCCCGCGCGATCTGACCGGTCGTCTCCCCGCGCCGCCCCGCGCGCAGTACATCGAGCTCGCGATCGGTGAGGGGCGAGCGCTCATCGCTCAGAGCGTCCGCCGCGATCTCCGGATCGACATAGCGGGCTCCTGCCGCGACACGGCGGATGACGGCGGCGACCTCGTCCGCACCCCGGGACTTGGGCAGGAAACCGGAGACGCCGGATGCCAGGGCTCGCCGCAGCACCCCCGGACGCGCATGGCGGGTGACCACCACGCAGCGCGTCGCGATCGCACGGTGCAGTTTCTCGGCGACCTGCACCCCGTCCAGGCCGGGCATCTCCAGGTCCAGCAGACACACGTCGGGTTGCAGACGAAGCGCCTCGGCGACGGCCTGCTCGCCGTCGGCGCACTCCGCGACGACGTCGATGTCGGCTTCGAGTCGCAGCAGTGCGGCGAGCGCAGAGCGGATCATCGCCTCGTCGTCGGCGAGCAGCACGCGGATCAACGCCCCTCCTCCGCCTGCGACGGAACGGTCACGACGACCGCGAACTCGTCGGCATCGCGCCGGATCTCCAAGGAACCGTGCGCCTCCTCGATCCGTCGTCGAATCCCCTCGAGGCCGGATCCGTCGTGATCGAGCGGCGCACCGGGCATCCTGTCGTTCGCGATCTCATATCGCCAGGCGTCACCGATCCGTGCCAGCAGCAGCCGCGCGCGACGGCCACCCCCGTGGCGCAGCACATTCGTCGTGGTCTCCCGGATCACCGGCCCCAGCGCAGTCCCCGGTGCGGCATCGGCATCCGGATCGATCACGGCCTCCACGGTGAGACCCGCTGCGGTCAGGAGATCTCGCGCGTTGGCGAGCTCATCGCCGAGCGGAACGGACCGGAAGCGGGTCGCGAGGTCTCTGGTGCCCTGCCGCGCCTCGTCGACACTGAGCCGCGCGGCCCGGAGCTGTTCCATCCCGGCCTCCGCATCGGTCGGCAGGAGCCGCTCCGCGAGTTCCAGCTGCAACGCGATGACCTGGAGATGATGCCCCTGCAGGTCGTGCACGTCGGTCGCCACCCGCAGGCGCTCCTGCGTCGCGGCGAGCTTGGCCTCGGAAGCGCGGGCGCGGTCGAGTGTGACCAGGACATCCCACCACCAGAGCGAGCTCACAGTCATCGCCGGCAGCAGGACGGCATACACGGCGGGCAGCCACAAAGGGAGGCCCGTGTCGAGGCCTCTCGCGGTCGAGTCGACCGCCGTCAGGGCCACGAGCAGCAGGGTCGCCGTCGCGGCCACGCGCATCCGGATTCCGCGCGGCCATCGCAGGAGGACGAAGAACTGCGAGACCGGCATCGCCGCGAGCGCCCAGCTCCCGACCGCCGACCCCGCCACCACTCCGTATGCGACAGCAACCAGGAAGGGCACGGCCAGGCGCCCCCAGGCGATGCCGGGACCCGCGTCGATACGGCTGCGGTAATCGGCGAGCAGCAGCATGGTCGAAGCACACCAGAGCACGCCACCGATCGCGACGACGAGGATCGCGCCGCCGCGCAGATCGACGGCGGCGGTGATGCCGGTCCATGCTCCGACCAGCATCAGCTCGATGAACACCACGGCGCTCGCGGTGTACCACCAGGTGGCGGTGATGCCCCGGGCGAGCTGGCGGGAGCCGGGCGTCGGATCGGCGACGGGGAGGGGCGGGACGGAACTCACGCTCCCACGATAGAGGCGTGACACATGTCACGGGATCACCGTGCGAACCGCAGGGGAACAGGTGACGGGCCGACACTGCCGCCACGGTTGCTCCTCGGCTGGACTGGAGTCATCGCAGCGGAGACACCGCTCACACCGACAGCAGGGAGCACCCCATGAACCTCATCGAGACCTTCCAGAACCTGGTCGCCCAGGTCCCCGAGCTCGTGCAGCCGCTCATCGTCGCCCTCGCCGGCGCGATCCCCTTCATCGAGGGCGAGGGCGCGGTGAGCATCGGAATCCTCGGCGGCATCCCTCCGGTGGTCGCGGCGATCGCCGCGATGGTCGGCAACTTCCTGTGCGTCGCGGTGCTGGTGCTGGCGAGCTCCGGTGCGCGTCAGGCGGTCGTGAACCGTTCGCGCGCCAGGAACGCTGTCCTCGCCGGCGGCGGCACGACGGACACGGCACCGGCAGCGGAAGCCGTCGACTCCGGGCGCGGTTCCGCCCGGAAGGAGAAGTTCCAGCGCGCCTTCGAACGCTACGGCGTACCCGGCGTCAGCCTGCTCGGCCCGCTCCTGCTGCCGACGCAGTTCACCGCGACGATGCTCGCCGCCTCCGGCATCGGGAAGGCGCGCATCCTCTTCTGGCAGGCCATCGCCATCATCGGCTGGACGACCGTCGTCGCCGTGATCATCGGCAGCGCGGTGTACGCGATCCGCTGATCGTCCGGGGGCGCGAGACGTCGTCGCGCCCCCTCTCGTTGAATACATGGGTACATGAATTCACGGTTTTCTGTATCATCGAGTGCGTGACGACCGCTCTCGCATCGCTGACCCACACATCCGCTGTCGCACGTCTGGGGCATGCACTGTCCGACCCGACCCGCGCCGGCGTGCTCCTCGCTCTGCGCGAAGCCCCCGGCTACCCCGCTGATCTGGCCGAAGTCCTCGGCGTCTCCCGCCAGGCCCTGTCGAACCACCTTGCCTGCCTCCGCGGCTGTGGGCTCGTCGAGAGCGTGCCTGATGGGCGTCGCAGCAGCTATCGTCTCGCCGACGGTCACCTCGCACCGGCCCTCGACATGCTCCTGCGGGTCACCCTCATCGTCGAACCGGACTGCTGTTCGGATGAAGGATGCACCTGCTGATGTCCTCGACGCTCACCGACGCGCGTCGGGAGACCCTGCATCGTCGCATCCGCCTCCTCGTCGGTGTCACGATCGGCTACAACGTGGTCGAGGCGATCATCGCGATCACGGCGGGGACGGTCGCATCGTCCGCGGCTCTCATCGGCTTCGGGCTGGACTCGACGATCGAGGTGCTGTCCGCGGCCGCCGTCGCCTGGCAGTTCACCCGCCGCGATCCGGAGCGCTGGGAGAAACCCACCTTGCGCGTGATCGCCGTGGCGTTCTTCGCCCTCGCCGCCTATGTCACCGTGACCTCCGTGACCGCACTGGTCACGGCCGAGCGCCCGGAGCACAGCACGATCGGCATCATCCTCACGGCGGTCAGCGTCGCGGTCATGCCGTTCCTGTCGTTCGCCGAACGTCGCGCGGGCCGGGAGCTCGGATCGGCGACGGCGGTCGCGGACTCGAAGCAGACTCTCATCTGCACGTACCTCTCCGCCGCCGTGCTGATCGGCTTGGTCGCCAACTCGCTGCTCGGATGGTGGTGGGCCGATTCCGTCGCCGGACTCGTGATCGCCGCCTTCGCCGTGCGCGAGGGCATCGACGCCTGGAAGGGCGACGCCTGCGCCACCTCGATCGGAATGCTCCTCGAGAACGAGGACGACCACGACCACTGACTGCCGGCGCGCACAGCGCCTAGGTTGGGGAGATGGATGCCGCTTCCCTCACGCCTGCCGAAGACCTGCGCGGACGCACGGTGCTGGTCACTGGCGCGAACGCGGGCATCGGCTACTGGTGCGCCGAGCAGCTGGCCGCTCGCGGAGCCCGCGTGTTGTTGGGCTGCCGCTCATCGGAGCGCGCGCAGACTGCGGCCTCGGCGATCCGGAGCCGCATGCCGGATGCCGAGCTGCGCGTGCTGCCACTCGACCTCGGCTCCCTCGACAGCATCACTCGCGCCGCTGCAGAAGTGGGCGAGCGGGTCGATGCAGTGATCTGCAACGCGGGGGTGAAGGCGGCCGACCCTGCGGCGCGCACGGGCGACGGCTTCGACCTCATGGTGGGCACCAATTTTCTCGGCCATTTCGCCCTCGTGGCGCAGCTCGAACCGCTCTTCACACCGAATGCCCGCGTGGTTGCGGTGGGCTCGATCGCGCACCGTTTCGCGCGGCTCGCCCCCGCGACCCTCGACGCCCCGTGGAGCGGTTCCTCGCTCCGCCAGTACGGACGCTCGAAGGCCCTGTTGATGGCCTTCGCTTTCGAGCTCGCGCGGCGTTGGTCGGGCTCTTCGCGGTCGGCGGTCGTCGCGCACCCGGGCTATGC
>WPCJ01361223.1_pt1 | contig 16077 bp, 11 predicted proteins | sample 5399831 | NCBI WGS metagenome assembly WPCJ01 (sample SAMN12869470, study PRJNA574797) | sludge metagenome | isolation source: wastewater treatment of pH10 | place: China:Beijing | collected 2019-05-20 | reverse complement strand
GGCCGGTCCGCGGGATCCCGCTCCTCGCCGTCGTGGTCGCCGCGGTTCGAGAGCGCAACGACGGCGGGCAGCCTGTCGGCCTCGGCGCGCTCAACGTTCACCGCGCCCTCGCGGGTGGTCGTGGTGTTCATCGTGTCGTGGAACGAGAGGCGGGTGAACGACCCGCCGCGCTCGAGCCCCTGCGCGACGAATCTGTCGGTGAGTTCCTCTCGGGTGCGCTCGTAGACGCCGAGGCCCTGCTCCGCGGTGTCGGCGAACGCGTCGACGAGACGCTGCAGCCCCTCGTCGGTGTCGGGGATCTCGAGGATCGGGAAGAAGGAGAAGGTCACCGGGCGAATCGCGTCGACGCCCGCGAGGTCGACCTTCTGCCAGGCGCCGGCCTCGCGCACGCGCTCGATCGCCGATGCGAGGTCCGCGCGCACATCGGCCGGCTTCTTGCGGTTCGGGTCACGGATGAGCCGGGGGTGTGGGTTGATCACCGCGACGATGCGGGGGTCGATCTCTGCCCAGCGGCGCACGATTGCGGCGGTGGCGACGTCGCTGAAGTCGTACTGGAGTCGGCGCGTGAGGGCGGGCGACAGGAACTCCGCCAGCTCTTCGGGGATCGCGGCCCCCGAGTGCGGCGTCGCGACGAGCAGGTCGGCGTCGGCGATCGCCTCGTCGAGCGTGCGGGTGTCGGAGTTCGCGTAGTGGGTGATCTGTTCGGCAGTGAACGTCGTACCCGCAGGAATGAGATCGAGGCTGGTGGTGCTCATGTGCCCAGAATACTCAGCGAGACGTCCCACAACCAGGGGTTTTCGCAATTCCTTGAGAGTCCGCTATGCGTACACGATCGCGGTGGGAGGCGGCGCGTCGCCTTCGGTGAACGCCTAGGCGATGCCGCGGTTACGCTTGCGGATTTTTGCGGCGGGGCGACCACCGAGAAACGACGCGCCCGAATCGACCACGTAGCCCTGTTTCAAGGCCTCGCGGCCGATGAGCATCCGAAAGACCATCTCCTCGCGGTCCGTCAGCGTCACCTCGACGGGAACGACGCGGCCGACGAGCCCGAGATCCATGAGCACGACGAGCCGATCCTGGGTGTGCCCGGATGAGCTCCGAACCGTGCGCCGATCGTGGACCGGAAGCTCGACCTCGACCTCGTCGAGTTCGCCCTGTTGCCACGGCTGCACGGTGAACCTCACCCATGCCTCATTGTCACGTTCGAAGGGAGTAATGTTGCCCGCGTGCAAGGCCGAGGTTTGCGCCCCGGTGTCGATCTTGGCCTTGATCCACGGCACTCCGATTCCGGGCAGGCTCACCCATTCACGCCAGCCCGTCAGGGTGCTTGAATAGTATTCGTCCACGGCTTCTATCTTGGCAGGAAATCACCTTGAAACTGGCGATTCTTTCGCGCGCCCCGCAGGCGTACTCGACGCAGCGCCTCCGCGCGGCCGCAGAACAGCGCGGCCACAACGTGAAGGTGCTCAATACCCTTCGCTTTGCGATCGACCTCGCGACGGATGAGCCCGACCTCAGGTATCGCGGGAAGCTCCTGAGCGACTACGACGCGATCCTGCCGCGCATCGGCAACTCGATCACCTACTTTGGTACCGCCGTCGTCCGCCAGTTCGAGCAGATGGACGTCTACACTCCGAACACCGCCAATGGAATCTCGAACGCGCGCGACAAGCTGCGAGCGATCCAGATCCTGTCGCGCCACTCGATCGAGATGCCGCCGACAGCCTTCGTGCGTAATCGCGCGGACGTTCGCCCGGCGATTGAGTCCGTCGGCGGTGCCCCCGTCGTGATCAAGCTGCTCGAGGGCACGCAGGGGATCGGCGTGATCCTCGCCCCCCAGGTGAAGGTCGCCGAGGCGATCATCGAGACGCTCCACTCAACGCAGCAGAACGTGCTCATCCAGAAGTTCATCGCGGAGAGCCGCGGCCGAGATATTCGCGCGCTCGTTGTCGGCGACCGCGTCGTCGCGGCGATGCGTCGCGTCGCGTCGGGCGACGAGTTCCGGTCGAACGTGCATCGCGGTGGCACGGTCGAGCCAGTGCAGCTCGACCCGGCCTACGAGCAGACCGCCGTGCGCGCCGCCCAGATCATGGGGTTGCGCGTCGCCGGCGTCGACATGCTCGAGGGCGACGACGGGCCGCTCGTGATGGAGGTGAACTCGTCGCCGGGCCTGCAGGGCATCGAAACCGCGACCGACCTCGACGTCGCCGGGGCGATCATCGACTACATTGCGAACCAGGTGAACTTCCCCGAGATCGACGTCCGTCAGCGCCTCTCCGTCTCGACGGGGTACGGCGTGGCCGAGCTTGCGATGCACGCCGGCGCGGAGCACGTCGGCAAGCCGCTCGGCGAGCTCGGGCTGTGGGAGCGCGACATCACCGTGCTGACGCTGCACCGCGGCGTGCAGGTGATCCCGAACCCGCGCAAGCACGTCGTGCTCGAGCCTGAGGATCGGCTGCTCTGCTTCGGCAAGCTTGAGGAAATGCGCTCCATGATCCCCGAGCGCCCGCGCCGCCGGGCCCGCGTTCGCAAGCTCCCGCCCGAGGCGCAGGACCTCGTCGACAGCTGAGCCTCGCCGGCCGCGGCCCCGGAACAATGCCATGATCGAAGGCATGAACGGAATTCGGTACGGCAGCGAGCGGAGCCCTGCTCGGCTGGCGAGCGCCCCTTCGAAGGCGTCGGGATGACTGCCGGCAGCAACCGGGATCGGGAGCTTGCCGCCATCATCCGTCGCCTCAGTGAGGGAAGCCCCGTCTCCGAAAGTGAAATCTCTGCTGCGGCAAACACCGCAGAGACAGCGGAGGCACTCATAGCGCTGTCCCAGCGCACTGCCGGGCTCCGCCAGAGGAGCGCCGAGCTTCGAGCGGTGATGTCATCCACACGCGACCTGTTGTCAACGACCGATGCGGAGTTACTCCTGCAGCGCATCGTGGATCGCGCCCACGAGCTCATTGAACTCGACATTGCGTACCTGTCTGTCTATGACGCGAGCAACGAAGAACTCTACGTGCGGGCCGCGACCGGTACAACGTCCCCTCGGTTTCTCACAATGGTCGTGCCGGCAGGCATTGGCCTGGCGAGCCTCGCGGTGCGTACGAGGCATCCGCAGTGGGTGGAGGACTACGACGAACTCACAACCGTCCCCCACGACCCTGTCATCGATGGCATTGTGCAGGAAGAGCAGCTGCGATCCCTCGTCGGAGTACCTCTCGTTGTTGGAGATGAGGTCTTGGGCGTGTTGTTCGGCGCGAGCCGCCAGCCGCATAGCTTCAGGGCTGACGAAATTTCGCTGCTCGCCACCTTCGCAGGACATGCGGCACTGGTGCTGCATACCGCCAGGCTGCTCCAGGAAGCCACCACCGCAACCCAGGAGGCAGCGCGTGGTCAGCGGGCAGCCGAATGGGCGGCGTCGCTGCACGGTGATCTCACTGCTCTCGTCGTACACGGGCATGGAACCGCGACAGTGATCGCGACCCTCAGCGACGCGCTCGGGCGTCCGGTTGGCCTGCTCGATGTCGAGGGCAAGGTTGTGGCGGGCACGATGAGTGAAACCTCACCGGGCCGGCGGATGCGGGAAGTGATTGAGCGCACGGTGGCGGGTGGAACGAGCCTCCGCTTGCCGCAGGGGGCCGTTGAGCTGGTCGCTCCAGTGCTTGCCGCGACGGGGCACCTCGGGGCGATAGTCGTTGAGCGAGGCGCCGCACCGCTGACCTCTGTCGAGCAGCGAGCAGTCGAGCGATCAGCAGTTATTGCCGCACTTGTGCACATGCGCCACGACGCGCTCGACCAAGCTGAGGAGAGAGTCCGGGGGGAACTTGCAGCCGACTTGTTCGACCCCGAGCGTCGTGCGAGCGGGGTAGATCGGGCTGAGGCCCGCGGCTACCCCGTTGATGAACCTTGGGCGTTGTGCGTCGTCCTTCTGCCGCGGGAACACTGCGCGCAGGCATTGGCCGCAGTTCGCGGCCGCCGGGACTTTCTCGCCGCACACACGCCGGTCGGTGTTGCAGTGCTCGCTCCGCTCGAGCATTCAGGGGATACGTGCGAGCACATTGTTGGGGTAATGAACCGGCCTGAAGCGGGAGCTGCCTACGTGATCGCGGCGAACCTTCAGGAAGCCGCCGCAGGCATCGAAGACGCTATACAAACCGCGAAGCTGGCCCAAGGGCTGGCACTTGGCTCGCGGCGTTTCCCCGTCGCGACCTTTGCCCCGTATGCGTTGCTGTTCGGAGGCGAAGGTGGCAAGCTCCGCGATTTTGTCACCGAGACGTTGCGCCCTGTTTCTCAATGGGATCACGCGCATGGGACCCAGCTCGTAGAAACTCTTGCTGCACTCTTCGATGAGCGCTGGTCGCTCACCGCCGCCTCGCGGCGGCTCCACATTCACCTCAACACGTTGAAGCAGCGAGTGCAACGGCTACGAGCGCTCTTAGGCGAAGCCGATGACTCGCCCGAAGCACGATTCCGCCTCGAGCTTGCTGTTCGCGTAGAAGTCGCACGCCGCGCACTCGAATAGACAGGGTTGATCGCCCAATAACGTCCAAATCGGACCTGATGTGGCCGACCCTGAGGTGCTTTGATTGCTCGGATGGCATGACCGCTGCGTGTGCGGTTGAGCATGAGAGGACAATGACGTGGCCAAGACTTCCCGCCTAAGCGGACTTCGCAATCTCACCGTCGCTGAGCGGCGTACCACCCTGATGGACGCCTTCGAAGCGCCGCCTACGAATATGGAGGCGCTTGTCGGTAGCGGCTTGTCTGAAGAGCAAGCCGACCGGATGATCGAGAACGTGATCGGCCAGATCGGGATCCCGGTTGGGGTGGCGACAAACTTTGTCGTGAATGGTCGCGAGGTGCTCGTGCCGATGGCCACTGAGGAGCCGTCTGTCGTGGCGGCCGCATCGAACATCGCTCGGATGGCTCGAGAACTCGGTGGTATTACGACCACGACGAGCGAGCCATTGATGCAAGCGCAAATTCAGCTTCTCGACATCGCAGACCCACATGGTGCGCGGGCGCGACTCATCGAGTCGGCTGGTGAAATCCTGGCCCTCGCCAATGCACAAGATCCGAAGCTTGTCGAGATCGGTGGCGGTGCGCGCGATATTCGCGTACGCATACTGCCGCGGAGCGAGGGCGGATCACACGTTGTTGTGCACCTCATCGTCGATGTCGCCGACGCCATGGGGGCGAACGCCGTGAACACTATGGCGGAGGCCGTTGCTCCTCGACTCGCTGAACTCGCCGGAGGCCGGCCACTGCTCCGAATTCTCACCAATCTCGCTGACCTGAGGCTTGTTCGAGCTCGGCTCGCGATTCCACCCGGGGCCCTGGGCGGCGGCCAAATCGTAGACGACATGCTCGCCGGCGCCATGCTTGCAGTCGATGATCCCTACCGAGCCGCCACCCATAACAAAGGCATCATGAACGGCATCTCCGCTGTCGTACTCGCAACGGGCAATGACACTCGGGCCGTCGAAGCCGGAGCGCACTCGTACGCTGCGCGCGACGGCCAGTATCGGGCGCTTTCGCGGTTCGAACGAGACGAGTCGGGCTCGCTCGTCGCTACCCTGGAGCTGCCAATGGCTGTTGGTCTCGTTGGGGGCGCAACGAAGACCCATCCCGCAGCGCGGGCGGCAGTTGAGATCACCGAAGTGAAATCCGCTGCAGAACTCGGTGAAATTGTCTGCGCCGTGGGCCTCGCTCAGAACGTCGCCGCCGTACGCGCACTCGCTGCCGAGGGTATCCAGCGGGGCCACATGGGACTCCACGCGCGCAACGTTGCGATCGGGGCAGGCGCGACGGCCAGCGAGGTCGATGCAGTCGCGAGTGCGCTCGTTGCAGACGGGCGCGTTCGTGCAGATATCGCTGAGGGAATTCTCGGTGAGCTGCGGGCCGAACGGTGACTGACGTTCGGGCGCTTGGATTGCCCGCCCGCGTCCCCCTGCCAAGTGGGCCGGACGCCGTGGAAGTCTGGGAGATGGCGCCGCGTGATGGGCTTCAAGCCGAGTCCAGGCTCCTCAGCAGCGACGAGCGGGTTGAGCTCATCGAGCGGCTCGCCGACGCCGGTTGCCCCATCATCGAGGTCGGTAGCTTTGTCCGCCCGGACCGTGTACCGGCAATGGCGGGTTCTGATGAGGTGCTCCGCCGGGTGGCGCGCCTCGACGTGCGAAAACCAGTGCTGGTGCCGAATCTCCGTGGCTATGAGCTCGCGCGCGCCGCTGGCGCCACTGAGATCGCTGTCTTCCTCAGCGTCACCGAGTCCTTTTCACAGAGCAACCTTGGCGCATCGCGCGAGACCATGGAAGCCGCTGCCGCTGCCGTAGTCGCGCGCGCCGTTGCTGACGGCGTGCGCGTACGCGGATATCTCTCCATGGTCTTCGGAGACCCGTGGGAAGGTCCAGTGTCGCCACGGGAGGTCCTCGGCCTTGCTCGGCGAATGCGGGCGTTCGGGGTATCGCAGCTTTCGCTTGGGGACACCATCGGTGTCGCGACGCCCGGCCAGGTGACCGAAGTGGTGCGCACGCTTACCGGGGAAGGAGTGCCCGTCGCTGATCTCGCGCTGCACATGCACGACACCTACGGTCAAGCTTTGGCAAACGTTGCCGCTGGCCTTGCCGAGGGAATCCGCGTCTTTGACTCGTCGGCGGGTGGGGTTGGTGGCTGCCCCTTTGCGCGTTCGGCCACCGGCAACCTTGCCACCGACGACTTGTTGTGGATGCTCATGGGAATGGGCATCCAGACAGGCATCAATTTGGATGCCCTTACCGAGGCGAGCTCGTGGCTGAGCGCCACGCTCCGCAAACCCCCTACATCACGAGTCGCAACGGCGCTGGCGCGTTAGAAAGAGGAAGCTCAATGAACAACGACCACCTTCTGGAGGTGTGGGGAGACACGGTTGATAGCCGTCACCTCGTCGCCTCTATTGGACTTGGCATCGGTATCGCGGTACCCGCCTACTTTGTCGCAGAGTGGGGATTTGGCCTGCTCACTGACGGCGATCCCCTCGCTCACTCCTACTCGCTGGTGACCGGTCTTGCAGCGTGCGTGCTGGCCGCCGTCATCGCGGCGCGGTTCTTCAAGCCGAAGAGGATCGTCAGGATCGGCGAGGAGAGCTCTGGCTCCCGCGCTGACGCGATGGATGCCATCGAAGCCGAGCTCGGCCCGCTCGGGGACCCCGACGAACTTCCGGCGGCGACGCTCGCGGAGGTTCGTGAACTCGGACTCTATGACGATCTACGTGCGCAGCACCTGAAGAACGAACGCCGGCGAGCGGAACAGGGGGACGCTTCCTAATGGAACTTATCGAACTCCTGCTGTGGGCCGTCGGAATGGCCCTTGCTGGTGCCGTCGTGTTCGGGCTACTCGGGCTCGTGTCGGGGACCGACGAGACGGCCACGATCGCGCCCCTGACTCTGCTGGTGATCCTGCTTGGTGTGCCACCCGTTGGCGTCTTTGCCTTCTTTATGGCATCGATCGCGGCGAAACACATCACCCACGCGATACCCACCACACTCCTCGGGATTCCCGGCGACACGCTAGCCGCGCCGTTGCTCCGCGATGCTCAGATGCTGCGCGAGCTTGGGGTTCCACACATTGCTCTGCGCAAGGCCATCTCCGGCGGCGTCGTTGCCGCTCTCATTGCAGTGCCGTTGGCCGTGCTGTTTGCGATGATTCTGACGCCCTTCTCGGGAGCGATCAGCTCGGTTGCTCCGTGGTTGTTCCTTGCCGCTGCGGTGCTCATCGCCGTTCTTTCGAAGGGCCGTTGGGGTGCATTGGTGGCGCTCGTTCCGTTTGTCTTGATTGTTGTTGGCCTTCAAGGGTGGGCAACGGGGGTGCTTGGCAAGGGGCTGTCGATCAGCTTCTTCCTGGGAATTGCAATCGGGCCCCTCATCGCCGACCTGGTGCTCTCCGCGAGCCCCTCCGGGCGGAAACTACTGAAGCGGGACGCTCCGAGAACCTTCGAGCTTGCGGCAGATGTTCGAACGTGGAAGGGCCGGACCCCGAACCCCTTCCGGGTGCTGGACCGTGGCCAGCTCGCGGGTACCGCCTCAGCTGCGGTCGTGTCGAGCGCGACGTTCGTTTTTTCTCCGGTCGCAATGACTGTGCTCATGGGCGAGACGTTCGGCGGTCGAATCAAGAACGGTTACCGTCGACTGACATCGATGATGGCGATCAAGAACGGCACGACGGAGTCCACGTATATTGCTGAGACGCTGATCCCGCTCATCGCAATCGGATTGCCGCTTTCGCCCATGGCGGCGGGCCCAGCCAACCCGCTCTTCAACGCTCCGCCGGTCTACACGATCGATGCCGACTCGGGCGAGACGAACAACCTGCACAACCTGCTGGAACCCTGGCAGTTCTTGGTATTCGGCCTCGTTGCGGTGGTCATCGCGCTGCTGATCACCTACCCATTCGCGATGACGCAGGCGCACCGCGCCGCGTCCTGGATCATGCGTAAGGTCTCGCACGAAGCAATCATCGGTGCGTTCGCTGGGCTCATCGCCGTAATCTGCTTGTACGAGGGAGGCATTGTCGCGCTTCTCGTGGCGGTCAGTATCGGGCTGGTCGGGGGCCTGTTGAATCGGATGTTCCAGGTTCATACTGGAGTCCAATTCATGGGGTACTACGTCGCCGCGCTGACGGTTCCAGCGATTGGAGCCTTGTTCGCTGGATGATCCACTTGCGAGCGCCGCACCCAGCGGCGTTCGCAAGCTCCCGCCCGAGGCGCAGGATCTCGTCGACAGCTGAGCCTCGCCGGCCCCGGCTGAGACGCCACACGCGGCACGCGCCCGCACCATACGTAACGCGAAGAAAACCCGTCAGCGACGGGCCGCGATGGAGTACTCTCTCCACAAGTCGTGATGTTCCGCGGCGAGTACGGTGACCCAACGAGGCGGTGTGGCGCGAATGGACGATCGAGCGGTATCTTTCAGGAAAACGACGGAGATCATCGCGAACGGTGGTTCGGTTGAGATTCTCGGCGAGCATGGCGTCGGCAAGAGCCACCTGGTGCACCAGATCGTCGAACACTTCCGTAACCTCACCTGGCGCGTGATTGAAGTGCGGGGGATCTACGCGTACCGGACCACGCCGTTCGCCTGCCTGAGCCTCGCTGGAGTCGAGACCGTCCCGAGCGGGCGGGGGTTCTCCGTCGGCGCTGTCGTGAGCGAGCTTGCCGCGCTGCTGGGCGACGACGACGCGCTGCTTGTGCTTGAGGATGCCGACTTCATCGACGACGCGAGCTGGGGCGCGCTCTCCGCAGTGTGCTCGCGCAAGCGGATCCCAACCATCGTCAGCAGGCTTCCCGGTTCCTCACGGCACCGCGTTGGGAACCAGCTTGAGGGGCTTAGCATCGCCCCGGGCTTCGGGGTGCGCCTTGGGCCGCTCGGCTTCGACGAGCTGGCCGCCGTGATCGAGCGTGCGACCGGTCACCCGATGCATCCGAGCACCACCAGCTCCGTGTTCGCAGAGTCCGGCGGCAACGTCGGGCTTGCGCTGACGATGGTCCGGGCCGCGATTCACGACGGAAAGATGCAGCTCGATCGCGGATCGTGGGTGGCGTCGGGCACGTTTTGGAGTAACGCGCTCATTCCGTATGTCGACGCGCTTCTTGCCGAGCTCACCGACGAGCAGTGGGACGCGCTCGAGATTCTCGCACTGCTGGGGATCGTCGAGCTCGACACCCTCGTCGAGTTCACCGGTCACGAGGTGCCGACGCAGCTTGAGGACCTCGCGCTCATCGGCCTGTACCCCTCGGCCGGCAGGCTGCTTGTGACGGTGCAGCCGCCGCTGCTTGTTGACTTTTTCAGGCAGCGGCCCGCCGCGGCGAGGCGACACAAACTGAGCAAGATGCTCGAGGCTCATCTGGGCGGCGACACCGCGAAGGCGATCCCGTTCCACCTGCCCGAGCTCACCGCAACGCCGGACGCGCCGTTCGTGCGGCTCGTCCACGAGCACCTGCGCAACCGGATGCTCGTCGCGCAGTCGGAATGGTCCCGCTCGCCGTCGCGCACGACGCTCGCGAACCTCATCGAGATCTCGGTCTCGGCGGGGGCGACGCAGGAGGAGCTGGAGGAGCTGTTCGATCTGGCGGCGGGGCTCCCCACTGAGGCCAGCGAGGCGATCATGGTGCGCTGGGTGCTGCTGCAGGTCGACCACTGGCTGTTTATCTCGCGCGAGTTCGATCGGGCCCTCACGACGTTGGTGGAGGAATCCGGGCGCTTTCCGCGGCTCGGGCCGCTGCTCAACGTCCGCGCGTTCGAGGTGCAGGGCGCGCTGCTGCCGCAGGCCGATCCTGATCTGCTGCCCGACCCGAAAGACACGCGGCTTGACGTGCGCGTCCGCGTTGCCGTTCACGAGGCGCTCGGCGCCCACCTGTTGCGCGACGGGAACCCCGCTGCTGCCCGCGCGCACTACGCCGCGGCGGAGTCGATTGACGTTCGTCCGCCGTCAATCGAGCGGACAGGCTTTGTCATCATGACCGAGTACTTTGGAGGCCACCCCGACCTCGCGCGGACCTACACCGAGCAGGGGCTCGCCGCAGCGCGCGAGTCATTCGACAACCTCGCCATCCGGGGCTTCTGCTACATGTCGGCACTCATCGACATCCTTGACGGGCGGTACTGGCGGGCGGAAGAGTCGATCCGGCTTGCGCTCTCGCTCGGGGAGCCAATCCGCCAGCCGCCCTTCGTGCACCTGTCGCTTATCGTCATGGGCGCCGTGCTCGCGGCGGTGCGAGGCGACCTGCGAACGGCCCAGCTCCTGCAAGCGCAGTACGAGGCGCTGCCAGTGCCCGACAGCCTGCTGCCGGGCGGGACGCGTGGCTGGGCATCGGCCCACATCACGGCGGCCTCAGGCGACGCCGCCGCTGGTGCGGATCTGGCCGAGGCGGGCGGCGACGAGCTGTGGGCCCGGGGGTCGAAGCTCAACGCAGGCCTCACGTATCTCACCGCGCTCGATCTCGACCCAACCTCCGATCGGCTCGACCGCCTCCGCGAGCGTCTCACAAGCCTCGCGTCTGAATATTTCGCGCGGAGGCTGGAACTGTCCGAATCAATCGTGGCGGGAGCCGCTGGCAAGGCTGCGGCAACGGGAACGCAGCTGGCGGCAGGCGGATTCTACGGCGATGCGCTCACCGCGTACCGGGTGGCTCAGAACCTGGCCGAGGAGGCGGGCGACGCCGCCAAGGCAGAGGCTCACAAGCAGCAGTACGACGAGCTCCGCGCCGAGCTCCCCCGTGAGGAATTCGGGGACATCCACGCTGAGAACCTCGGATCGCAACTGACGGCGCGCGAGCAGGAGATCACGCGGCTCGTGCTCGCGGGCGCCACGAACCAGCAGATCGCGGATCGCCTGGTGCTGTCGGTGCGGACGATCGAGAGCCACATGCACCGCATCATGAAGAAGACCGGAGTGCGAAAGCGTGGTGACCTCGCCTCAGTGGTGAACCTGCCGGGGTGATCCGGGCGTCCTTCTGGCCCGCGCGCGTGACCCGCGGCCGGGCCTTAGGAGTTGCTCGCGAAATAGTCGGCGAGGTCGGCGCGACGATCGATGTCGAGCTTTCGCATGATGCGGTAGATGTGACTCTCGACGGTGCGGATCGAGAGGACGAGGTCGGAGGCAATCTGTTGGTTCGAGAGGCCGGACTGGGCGAGCCGCGCGATGCGCAGCTCTCGGCTCGTGAGCTCTGCCGCCACCTTTGAGCCCCGGCGCGGGTCGTATTGCCCCGTCGGCAGACTCTTGGTGAGCTCTGTGAGCTTGCGCTCGAATACCGCGGTCTCGGCAGGGTCCCCACTCGAACGCGAGATCTCGGCTGCGAGCCGAAGCGCAGAGATAGCGAACGAGTACCTGCGCTGCTGGGCGAAGACGCCGGCAAGGTCGGCGAGCGCAGGAGCGTCCTCGGAGATCCTTGCCACGGCATGCTGCACGAGGAGCGCGACGGCGGGGGCGGTGACCTGCTGCAGCCGCGGCAGTGTGGCCGCGAGGCGTTCGCGTGTTGGGTCGGCTTCGAGCGCGCCGAGATAGGCGTAGGCTGCGGCTAGGCGCGAGTCCTGCTCCCAGTACTCGTGTCCAGACCGCTCTGCGAGGGCGGCTGCGTCGCGCTGCTTTCCCGAGCTGATGAGAGCCTGGACTGCGGCCCACTGGGGGCTGACACCCGGCAGCGGCACGGCGACGTCGTGCATGCGGGGCTGATCGTGTAGGGGCCGCTCACCGAGATTCTTCCGCCCTTGTCGCGCGGCGAGGACAGCGGCGGCGGTGGCGAGGCTCATCCGAGTGAAGGCCGGGAGGGTGCCCGGAGCGCCAAGCATGTGCGTGCGTGCGATGACGCTGCCGGCTTCTTTGTGCCTGCCCTCAAGGAGCAGCAGGGTCGCGCAGAGCGAACCACGAGCGATTACTGCGACGGTGTCGAGGTTGGCGACGGCGTCATGGAACGCGTCGAGGCATCGAAGGATGGTGTTGGCAGCGTCGCCAGAGAGGTACGCTGCGTAGCCCTCGAAGATCTCGACCGTGGCGTCGACGCTGCTCGTCCCTGGGGCAGCAGCGAGTAGTTCGCGGCGTTCCTCAAACAGCACGGTGCACGCGCCGACGTTGCCCTCGACGAGCGCAAGCATTCCCTGAGTGGCGAGGATCTCTGCGTGGACGCGGGGCGGGGCGTCCGACGGTGAGCGCGGGCATGACCTTGCGCGCGCCTGGTCTCCGGAATACACCAGCGCGAGTTGCGCGGCGCGAGCCTCGAGAGCTGGGGCGTACTCGCTTCCCGAGGCAGCTGCGGTCGCAAGCACGGTCATCGCGCCGCTCAGGTCGGCGTCACGCGCGATGTGTACGTCGGCGAGGGTGCAGGCCCAGTCGAACGACTCTTCGTCCGTCGCCGTGAGTTGCTGCGCCTCGGCGACGATCGCGGCAACCTCCTCAGTAAACCTGTCGATACCTAGCGCGAGCGCCCGCACCGCTCGCGCAGCCGTGCGAAGGCTCGGGACCTCTCGCCACGCTTGACCCGCAGCAAACTGCTCCGCGCGAATCCGTTCGTGCGCGAGTCGGACGAGCTGTGCCGGGTGCTCAGACTCAACCTCGAGCGCCGTCGACCCCCATGCGCCCTGGGACGGCTGGGGGAGGCCCTCGAGCGCCTGGGTGAGCCTGAACCTTCGGACATGGTTGGCCTCGTGGCGGAAGTATTCGGCGAGGAGTGGGGGTTCAACGGACACGACGTTGTCGCCGTCGACGGGGACAATCTGAATGAATCCGTGGTCCTCGAGCCGTTCAAGCAGGCTGAGATCGACGAGTTCGCTTGCCCGGCTGACGCTGACGGCGCCGAGGAGGGAGAGCACCTCGAGGGCGTCTCGATACTCGCCGTCGAGCCTATCGATGAGCCTGCGTGCGAGGGCCGCCAGTGAGTCGTTCCACAGGTCCGCGGCGCCGCGCCATTCATTCTCGATGACGCGCAGCTTGTCGACCTGCGTGGCGGCGTCGACGAGCGCCAGGGCGAGGCCGGGGCTGCCGCCGGTCTTCGCGTAGATCCGGCTCAACGTGTTCGGGGCAATCGCGCCGTTCAGGTGCTGTTTGAGTGCCTGCTCGAGCTCGGCGAACGTCAGGGGCCGAAGCCGTACCTCGCGCATCTTGCTGCCTGCGAGGGGGCTCAAGCGTGACGTCGAGCTGCCCGGGGGGGTCGGCCGGAAGCCTGCTGCACACGAGCGGAACCGCATTGCGTCTTGCAGCGGCCTGGATGACGCCCCAACTCGCGTCGTCGAGTTCCTGCCAGTCGTCGACGAACAGGGCCGACCTGCCGTGTGGCAGTTTCGCGCATAGATCGCTGACCGCCGCCGCAAGGAGCGCCGCGACCGGTTGGGGCCGGAGCTCTGCGGCGTTCACAAGCCCAGCGACGGTGAGCGCTGCGAGCGGATGGTTGACGAACGACGGCTGGCCCTGCACGCTGTAGACGACCCAACCGTCCTGCTGCAGCGAGCTCTGCGCGCGCTGCAGCAGCGTCGTCTTCCCGCTCCCCGGCGCACCAACGACCTCAACGTGCTTTCCACGCTGGACGTCCTCGCAGATAACGTTCGCATGATGATTGCGATGCATGATTCTCGGCCCCTCAGTTGCGGTCGGTGCGTCGAAGACTCTCGCGGCCGCTGGGACCGCTGGGCGCGCACGCTGGAGTGCGATCTTCTCTCCAGATCAGCAGCCGGTGACGACCAGCGTGGGCACGGGACGCACTAGTTTTCTACCGCGTTGACGGGCGGACGGGCCCACGAAGCGACCGAATTTCGGTGCCGAGTGAGTACAGTGCAGCATTCCTGAGGTGCCCGAGCGCCCCAATGCAGTAGTTTCTCGGCCCGTGGCCGTGAGTGGACTACGTAGTCTGCAGTGGATCGTTCTCGGTGGGTGCTAGCCCCGCCCCGCGGTGAGCTGAAACTCGACGAATCCCTCGGGTTCGACGGAGACGAAGCCGAGGTTCGGGGCGGTCACGCCAAAGTCGGCGAACGTGATCGGAATGGAGCCAGCGAGCTCGGCGGTCGTGCCGTCGCTTCGCAGTTCGACGTCGACAGTCACGGTCTGCGTCTTCCCGGCGATCGTGAGCTCGCCGGTGGCGCTCGCGTGGACGGTTTCGCCCGACTCGGGCGTCTCAGCGAGCTTGACGGGCTCCGTGAGCGTGAACGTCGCCTCCGGGAACTCGCTGGCTCGCAGCGCCTGGTCTCGGAAGTAGGCATCGCGCTGCGCACTGTCGGTCTCGATCGATGCGACGTCGACCGAGAGCTGCGCGGCGGTGAGGGTGAGTCCGTCCTCGCCGACGGTGAACGTACCAGTGACGTCCTGCGTGCGGCCGGTCACGGTGACGTCGGTGCCGTTCAGTACCTCGTCGACCCGGTAGCCAGCCTCGGACCCTGCGGTCACGGACCAGTCGCCCACGAGGGCCGCCGGGTCGAGCGCGGCGGTCATGCCGTCCGCCGGTGCGTCGGCGGGGCGCTCGACCGACGGCACCTCGGCTGCGGGCGCGGCGATGAAGTCGCGGTAGATGCTTGGCCCGACGAGTGCCCCCACCGCGCCGAGCGCGAGGAGGCCGGCGCCGACGCCGATGAGGATCTTGTGGTTCTTCTGCATGAGGAATCTTCCGTCGGAGGAGCGCGGGTATCAACCTTCGCAGTTTCCTCGACGAGATTGCTTTGAAAAGGTAGGGAAGTTGCTGGCAACTTATCGGGTGCCAGGACCCGCATTCGCCGCACCCTCGGCCGCCTGTCCGCCGCCCGTGATGGTGAGCCACAGCGGCCACCCGACGAACCACACCCCGGTCACGAGCCACACGCGACCGATCCAGCCGGCGAGCTCCGCGGTGCGCGCGCTGTCGCCGACGAGCAGCACGATGACGCCGATGACGACGCTCGCGATGACGGCGCAGAGCAGCATCCGACCCCATTGCTGCCACTCGTAGCGGACGTGGGCGCTGCCGGCCTTTGGCGGCTTGACCGGGGGCGGGCCGCCCGCGAACCTGTGCGCGAACCACGCATCCACCCGGTTGATGATCTGGTGCCCAAACGCCACGGTGAACCCGAGATAGACCGCCCCGAGCCCGTGGGCGAAGGTGGCGGTTGCGCCATTGAAGACGAGATCCCAGGTAATAAGCGCGAGCAGCAGCAGATCCAGGAGGGGGACGCAGAGCAGCAGCACGGACGAGAGACGGCGAAGCCGCAGCAGATAGCGCGCGCCGAGGCCCACTGCGAGGACCACCCAGAACCCAATCTCGCAGGCGACGATCCCGATAACGATGATGTTCATACATTCAGGCTCCCGTGAGCGGGCGCGGACCGGATCCTCCCCCTGGCCGCACCTGCTCCTCCGATCGAATGAGCCACGGGGCCGGGCCGTGGGCGAAGATAGAACCATGCAAGCTGACTGGGTGAAGACGCTCCCGGCGCACCCCGGACGCCGAGACGCCCTGATCGCCGCGTTCTGGCTCGTTGTCGGCGGCGTCGCGTGGGGCTTGGGCTTCACCGGGATCTGGGGGCAACTCGCCGTCTTCGAGGCGCCACGCTGGGCCTTCCTCGTCACGCTCGCGGCCGCAGCCGCGCCCCTACTCATGCG
>WPCJ01268939.1_pt1 | contig 16090 bp, 15 predicted proteins | sample 5399831 | NCBI WGS metagenome assembly WPCJ01 (sample SAMN12869470, study PRJNA574797) | sludge metagenome | isolation source: wastewater treatment of pH10 | place: China:Beijing | collected 2019-05-20 | reverse complement strand
CGCCAACTTCCTTCATGGTAACGGCGTCGATGCCTTTTTCGCCGATCAGTCGCTTGGCTGTGGCCAGGATGGCATCGATGCGCTCCCGGCTGCGCTCCTGTTTCGGTCGCCGGCGCAACTGTGATCCGGCGGCTGTACGCTTGGCCTGTTTCATGAGCCGGCTGTCCACACTTTCATGGGGTCCTCGTCACCAGATCCGCATTGACAAGAAAGATGATTATGTATCAGTTTTCAAGATGCTGATTGATTGTCAGCTTTTGGCTTGAGGCAACGGACGTTGGGAGGCGCCTGTGGACTCGACGAATTCCGCGCATGCTGGAGATGGAGACTGGCTGGTCGGCAATCCGACACCACGGCAGCTCGCCGCAGCTTTGTGGACCGGCTCGGTGGGCTTGCTTGTCCTTGGGCTGCAGCCGGTTCTGCTCGGCGCGCTGTTCACGCAGGGCCATGTCAGCGGTGATGAACTGGCCCTGGTGGCAACCGCGGAGCTGGTCTCCATAGGTATCGGTTCGGCCGTCGTGGCAATGGCGCTTCCGGCGCGCAACATGCGCGGGAAGAGCGCGATCCTGCTCTTGCTCCTGGCCCTGGCCAATGTGTGGACAGCCTATGTGGGGAGCGCAAACATGCTGATCGCTGCCCGTGCCTTGGCCGGCCTTGCCGAGGGGGGGCTGGTGGCGGTGGCGACCGAACTGATCGCACGCTCGCGCAGAGCGGAACGCATCGGCGGTTATTTCGTGTCGCTGCAGACCCTGGCTCAGTGCATCCTGGCGCTGTTGCTGGCACTCGCGGTGATCCCGGCCTACGGCGCAAGCGGCGGGTTCGTCACGCTGGCCGTGGTGTGTGTGCTGTCGCTCGCGGTCGCACGTGCGGTGCCGGATGACTATACGGACCTGCCGAAAGACGAGCGTTTCTCGAATGTGCTGACGCCTGGCGCCATCACCGCACTGCTTTCCATCTTCTGTTATTTCATGTTCTTCGGTTCGGTCTGGGCCTTCCTGGAACCACTCGGCGAGCAATATGGCATTGACGGCCGAACGGTCGGCCTGATCGTCTCGGCAAGCCTCGCTGCGCAGATCCTCGGTGCGATGACGGCAACCGTCTTCGAGGCGCGCATCGACTATCGGCTGGCCATAACAGGGGTGGGCATCGTTGCCGTGCTTGCATGCATGGTTCTGGCCGGCGGGCCGGCGTTGACCACCTTCTGGGTAGCCGCACTGACCATGGGTTTCATCCTGCTCTTCATCGTTCCCTATCAGATCCGGTTGGCGATCACTTCCGACGAGACGCGCACGGCAGCGCTGCTGGTGCCTGCGGCGCAACTGTTCGGGCTGGCACTGGGCCCGGTCGCTGCTTCATTGCTCATCGATGAAGGCGATTTCCGCGCCGTGCCGGAGTTCGCGGCGGCCAGCGTCATCGCCTCCGTCGCCCTGCTTGGCCTTTTTGTCGCCCTGTCACGCCACCGCGCGGCTGCCTGAAGCGAGGATAGTTTATGACCAACGCCATGCGCTGGACGAACTGGTCGGGCTTTGTCGCAGGCTCGCCGCAGCAGATATTGACCCCGGATAGCCTCGACGGCGTCGTCGAGGCGGTGAAGACCGCCCCAGGTCCACTGCGTGTCGTCGGGGCAGGACATTCCTTCACGCCGCTGGCGAGGACGGACGGCACGATGCTGTCGCTGGAGAAGTTCGAAGGGCTGGTTTCGCATGACGAAGCCGCCGCTGTCGCACGCGTCCGAGCCGGTACCAGGCTCGGCTCGCTGATGCAGCTGCTGCAGGAGGTCGGACAGGGTCTGCCCAATATGGGCGACATCGACAAGCAGGCAATCGGTGGTGCACTCGGAACCGCGACGCACGGATCGGGGCGGGTGCTTGGTGCCTATCATACGCAGCTCCAGGCGACACAGTTCGTCGATGGGCGAGGCGGGCTGCGCGAACTCACGTTGGAGATGGATCGCGACTTGATCCACGCCACGGGGGTGGCGCTTGGAAGTTTCGGCGTGTTGACGGAAGTCACGTTGAAGAACATCCCGACCTACAGGCTGCACCGGCGCAAATGGGTGCTGCCGATCAAGGAAATGCTGGCGCAATTCGAGCCGATGATGGGCGCGCATCGGTCCGCCGAATTCTACTATGTTCCCTTTTCCGGCCATGCCCAGTTCATTGCCAGCGACCTTTCCGACACACCGGTGAGTCCAAGGCCGCCGGAAGAGGATGAGGCGGGTCTGGCCACGCTGCGCAAGCTGCGCACGGCGCTGCGCCGGGCACCCTGGCTGCGCGGATTGATCATCCGCTCCGTCATGGCCAGGCTGCCGGCGGAGGACTACGTGCAGGATTGGCTCAACGTCTACGCCAGCGATCGCCGCACCCGCTTCAACGAAATGGAGTATCATCTGCCTTTCGAGGAAGGTCCCAGGGCCCTGGCCGAAATCATCGAGCTGACAGAAAAGCGCTTTCCGGAGGTCTATTTCCCGATGGAGGTCCGCTCTGTCGCAGCCGACGAATTCTGGCTGAGTCCTTTCTACCGGCGACCGACCTGCTCGATTGCGATCCATCACGACGCGGCCAATGATCCGCTGCCGTTCATGCGCGCGGCGGAGCCGATTTTCCGCAGATATGGCGGGCGCCCGCATTGGGGAAAGATGCACAGCCTGAAGGCCACGGATTTCGAGACGCTCTATCCGCGCTGGAGGGACGCGATGGATGTGCGGCGCGACATCGATCCGCAAGGTCGTTTCGTTTCGCCCTATATGGCAGACCTGTTCGGTTTGAAGTGATGGACGGCTATTTTCAAACCATGACGGTGGCGTTGCGCGAGGCCGGCCTGTTCAAGCCTTGCCTTGTGCTGGATCGCGACCGGCTCGACGGCAATGTTTCGTTGACCCGGCAGAAGCTGGCTCCTGAATTTGCACTTCGGCTGGTCGACAAGTCGCTGGCCTGCCTGCCGCTGCTTTCCCGCATTGCCGATACCTTGGGCGCGTCACGGTTCATGACCTTCCACCTGCCGATCAGTGAGGCGGTTCTCAGGGCTTTTCCGAAGGCGGATCTGCTGTTCGGCAAGCCGATGCCGGTCGAAGCGGCCCGGCGGGTTCTGGCGTGCAAGCACGATGACTGGAGGCGTGTCTGCTGGTTGATCGATACGGAAGCGCGGCTCGAGCAGTACATGGTGATGGCCGAGGCGCTGGGCTGTGAGCTGCGCATCGCCTTCGAGGTTGATATCGGCCTGCATCGCGGCGGCATTGCCGAACCGGCGGCGCTGGCGCACGCGCTGCAGCGGGTACGACAGCATCCCCTGCTGCGTTGCGAAGGCATCATGGGTTACGAGGCGCACGCGCCGCATATTCCGGATCTGTTCGGCGGGCCGGAAAAAGCGTTGGCGCAGTCGGTCGCCGCATTCCAGGCTTTCGTCTCCTGCCTGGGGCCGGACGAGCGGCAGATTCTGAACATCGGCGGCTCGAAAACCGCGTTGCTGCATGGGGCGCGGACGCAGGCCAACGAAGTGTCGATCGGTTCGGCGTTCGTGCTGCCGAGCGACTTCGATACCGCTGGTCTCACCGGCTTCCAGCCGGCGGCGTTCATCGCGACGCCGGTGCTGAAGGTGGTGGAGGCGCAACTGCCAGGCCCGGCTTTCGTCGGCCGGGCGTTGCAGATGCTTGGCCGGTTCCCACGCCGAGGCTGCTACATCTATGGCGGCAAGTGGATGGCGAAGCCGGTCTTTCCCGAAGGAGCATGGGAGGAGGCGACACTTGGCCAGTCCTCCAATCAGCAGTTCATGGCACTGCCAGCCGATGCGACGCTTCAACCGGACGATTTCTTCTTTCTGCGTCCCACGCAGTCCGAATTCGTCTTGCAACAGTTCGGCACCATCGCGGTGTTTTCGCAAGGACATATCATCGAACACTGGCCGGTCTTGCCGTTGGGCTGACGCGTCGCTGTGAAAAGCCCTTGGGAGGGCTTGATCGTTGCTTCAGGCATCCATATATTTGACTTAGTCAACAATATCGTTGACGCAGTCCATTGATGCCTTAGAGGTTCCCATGTCTGCTTTTTCCAGCCCCAATGATGAGCAGGTCGCCTGCGTGCGCGCTTTCAACCGCTTCTACACGCGTCAGATCGGCCTGCTCGAGGAGGTGCTGCTGAAGAGCCCGTTTTCGCTGAGTGAGGCGCGAGTCCTGTTCGACCTGGCCCAGCGCGACGGCCAGAGCGCCGCAGAGCTCGGGCGTGAGCTTGGCCTCGATGCCGGCTATCTCAGCCGCATGCTCAAGAAGTTCGAGGAGCGCGGGTTGGTGTTGCGCCAGGCCCAGGCCGATGACGCCAGGCAATCGGCAATCGCGCTGACCGATGCCGGCAGGCGGACATTCGCGGGCCTGGATGAAGCCTCCAACAATGAAATAGGCACGCTGCTGGACCAACTGCCGGCTGAGCGTCGCGAGACGCTGGTGACAGCGATGATGACGATCATGCGGCTGTTGGGCGACGGAATTGAACCCAAGGTGCCCTATATCCTGCGGCCGCTGCAGACGGGCGATGTCGGCTGGATCACCCATCGGCAGGGCCTGCTTTATGCGCAGGAATATGGTTGGGACGAGACCTACGAGGCGCTGGTTGCCGAAATCCTCGTCGGTTTCGTCCGGTCTTATGATCCGAAGAAGGAGCGCGCCTGGGTCGCGGAACGCAATGGCGAAGTGGTGGGATCGGTCTTCGCCGTGCACCAGTCCGACGATGTGGCGAAGCTCAGGCTGCTTTATGTCGAGCCATCGGCACGCGGACTTGGCATTGGCAAGCGACTGGTGGATGAATGCATCGCCTTTGCCCGCTCGCGCGGCTACAAGACGCTGACCTTATGGACCAACGACATTCTTGTTGCGGCGCGACGCATCTATCAGGATGCAGGGTTTAAGCTGGCCAAGGAGGAGCGTCACACGTCCTTTGGCAAGGAACTCGTCGGTCAGATCTGGAACCTGGAGCTTTAGTCACGTCGAGCGTGCACGATCGCAACATTGTTCTGTTTCCCGCAGAGCCTGGTGCATGACCGTGCCCGTGGTGATCGTATAGAGGGCACTGCTTTGCTTTTCCCGGCCGAGCCGAAGCGCGACACTTCGAACATTCGATGCAGTCGAACTGGAGACGAGCGATGGCCTTCCGTTTCAAGGATGTTTTCGACAACACAAAAACCGCGCTCGGCGCTGATGCCAGCCAGGCGGCCGTGACCTTCCAGGCGCGTTCGCAGCTTGCTGATGGATTCCGTTCGAATGTAGCGATCCGTCAGTTCAGCATCGGTGTCGATGAGCCGCCGGCGCTGGCCGGCCAGGATACGGCTCCAAACCCGGTCGAATATGTTCTGGCGGCGCTCGGTTCATGCCAGGAGATCACATACCGGCTTTACGCCGACGCACTTGGCATTCCGCTCGACAGTGTATCGGTGCAGTTGAGCGGTGATATCGATCTGCGCGGCTTCTTTAACGTCGACCCCAAAGTTCGACCGGGCTATCAGCGCATCAATGCCGAGGTTTTCATCGACAGTCCGGCGTCCGAGGCCGACATCGCCCGGCTCAAGGAAACCGTCGACCGGCACTGCCCGGTGCTCGACATCCTGCGCAACCCGACGCCAGTCGAGTTGCAACTCACCACAAAAGTGCGGCAGGCGGCGGAGTAGGGGCGCTCAAGCCTGGCCAGCAAGCCACCTGGCCTTGGTCCAGTTCGAAGATTTGTCAGGGTCGAACCGTCGGGTTCGGCCCTTTTTGTCATGCCGTCGCGCGTATGCGTCCGTGTCAGGATGTTCCGGCGTCGGCGCATGGCTGTCATGCAAATTTGCCCGATCACGTCTTGTGTGATCGGCTTGAATAGTAAGCATGCTTATTATATCTCACGCTCATGACCTCGAACACGGAACATACGCTTGGCTTTCTGGTCCACACCGTGGGCCGGCTGTTGCGCAAGCGCCTGGAGCAGATGGCGATCGATACGCATCTTTCCGCCGCCCAGTGGCGGTTGCTGTTCTGGGTCGCGAAGGAAGAAGGAACGACCCAGGCCCGTATTGCTGAGTTTCTGGAAATCGAGCCCATCAGCGTTTCGCGCATGCTCGATCGCATGGAACAGGGCGGCTGGGTCGAACGCCGGGCTGATCTCAACGATCGCCGCGTGCGCGCGATTTTCCTGACCGAGCTCGGGCGGGAAGCCTTTGTCTACGTGAAGAGTTTTGTCGGCGAGGTCACCGAAGAGGCTTTTGCCGGCATATCGAAGGCCGACCAGAAGATCATCATGCAGGGGCTCGAGAGGGTCATCGAGAACCTGAACAGCAACATAACGTCTTCCCAAGACATTGAAGATGGCACCGAAGCCAAGACCTTAGAAAGTGCACCCCAATGAACGCCGTGTCCAAGATCGATGAGAAAGATGCTGCCAAGCTCGATATGGAACAGCCGACCCCGGCTGCCCAGCCGGCCATAGCAGCGCCGCCTCCGGTGGAAACGCTGGCGGTGCCGCAGAAGAAGAAGTCCCGCGGCCTTCGCTTCTTCCTGATGGTTTCGGTGCCGCTGATCCTCGTGGCTGCCGGCGGCTATTACTACGTGACCGGTGGTCGCTATGAAGAAACAGAAAACGCCAACCTGCAGCAGGCGACGCTTTCGATCGCAGCCAATGTCCCCGGTCGTATCGTTGAAGTGAACGTTGCCGACAACAAGCCGGTGAGGAAAGGCGACGTGCTGTTCGCCGTCGACCCCGAACCCTACAAGATCGCTCTCGCGCAGGCCGATGCCGCTGTCGCCAACGCGCGGCTCGGTGTCGAGCAGTTGCGTTCCGCCTACAGGCAGGCCCAGGCCAAGGAATTGTCGGCATCGAGCGAGGTCACCTATGCGCAGTCGCAATATGACCGTGCCGTTGATCTGGTGAAGAAGGGTATCAACCCGCAATCCACCCTCGACCAGGCCCGCAACGACCTCGACAAGGCCAAGCAGGATCTCTCTGTTGCGGTCCAGGGTATCGACAGCGCCAAGGCTGCGCTGGATGGCAATCCCGATATTGCCACGGACCAGCATCCGACCGTGCTGGCCGCGTTTGCCGCACGCGACAAGGCTGCTTTCGACCTTTCCCAGGCGACCGTGCGGGCACCCGACGATGGTGTTGCCTACAAGGCCGCATCCTTCCGCGTCGGTCAGTATGTCGGCGTCGGCACGCCGCTGTTCGCGCTGGTCGAGACCGGCGATACGTGGATCGATGCCAACTTCAAGGAAACGCAGCTGACCCGCATGAAGCCGGGCCAGAAGGCCGAGGTCGTGCTCGATACCTATCCGGACAAGACCTTCGAGGCGACTGTGCAGGCGATCGGCGCCGGCACCGGAGCGCAATTCTCGCTGCTGCCGGCACAGAACGCCACCGGAAACTGGGTCAAGGTCACGCAGCGCATCCCCGTGCGCCTGCAACTTGACGACAAGGATGCCGAGCTCGCGTTGCGCGCGGGCATGAGCGCCTCCGTCACCGTCGACACCGGTGTCTCGCGCGGTTTTGGCGGCCTGTTCGGCAAGGCTTTCGCCGGCGAGGCCAAGTAAGAAAACGGTTCGTTGGAACCGGAGCACAGTTTTACGAGGAGGATCGGATTGCCGGCGGGCCGGCGCGGCAGGTGAGACGGGTTGAGACGGTGCACATGCGCCGTCCTGGCCGGATCAGCCTTCGTCGCTACCCGCCAAGAGTTTCCGGGCGGCAGGCACCTCAAGCGGGCGCCACCGTTAACCCCCAAAACGGCTGGCATCTTCCCGAGTTGGGTCGCCTGCCGCCCGGAAAGCCCGCAGGCCACCGATCATTCCGGACTGGACAATGTTGCCATGAGCGCAGATCAAACCTTTCGCGAAGTTCCGAACCGCGGGCTGGCCACGGTCGCCATCATGGCGGCGACGGTCATGCAGGTGCTCGATACCACGATCGCCAACGTCGCGTTGCCGTCGATGTCGGGCGACCTCGGCGCTTCTCCTGACACCATCAACTGGGTGCTGACGTCCTATATCGTCGCGGCAGCCATCGTCACGCCGATGACGGGCTGGCTCTCGGACAAATTCGGACGCAAGGAGTTGTTCCTCGGTTCGGTCGTCGGCTTTGTCGCCTTTTCGCTCTTGTGCGGTATTGCCTGGAGCCTGGAGACGATGGTGCTGTTCCGCCTGATGCAAGGCGTGTTCGGCGCATCAATCGTGCCGTTGTCGCAGCTTTTCCTGATGGACATCAATCCCAAGGAGCGGCGCGGACAGGCGATGGCAATCTGGGGGGCCGGCATCATGGTTGGCCCCGTGGTCGGCCCAACCTTGGGCGGCTGGCTGACCGACAGCTATAACTGGCGCTGGGTATTCCTTATCAATCTGCCGGTCGGCATCGTCGCCTTCCTCGGCATGGCTGCGTTCCTGCCAAGCATCCCGAAGCGCTTGCGCGGCTTCGATTTCTTCGGCTTCGCCATGTTGTCGCTTGGTGTCGGAGCGTTGCAGTTGATGCTCGACCGCGGGCCGGACGCGGACTGGTTCTCGTCCACCGAAATCTGGATCGAGACCGGCCTGGCGTTGATCGGCTTCTGGGTGTTCATCGTCCACACCGTCACCGCGGAGCGGCCGTTCATCGATGCCAAGATCTTCCGCGACCGCAATTTCGCGGCTGCGCTGGTGTTCATTTTCATCATCGGCGTCATTCTGCTCGCCGGTATGGCGTTGCTGCCGCCGATGCTCTCGGCCATCTTCGGCTATCCGACGGTGACGACGGGCATGGTGATGGCACCGCGCGGCGTCGGTACCATGATCTCGATGCTGGCGGTCGGACGCCTGATGAAGATGGTCGACCCGAAGAAGCTGATCTTCATCGGCATGCTGCTCACGGCCTATTCATTCTACATGATGTCTGCCTTCACGCCACAGATGGATGCCTGGCCGATCGTGACGTCGGGCATCGTGCAGGGCTTGGGGCTCGGCCTGGTGTTCGTGCCGATTTCGACCATGGCGTTCTCGACGCTCAATCCAGCCAACCTGCCGGACGCGACATCGCTGTTCACGCTGGTGCGCAACATCGGTTCGTCGATCGGTATCTCGGCCTTTACGGCGGTGCTGACACAGAACACGCAGATCAACCACGTCGAGTTGTCGACATTCATCAATCCGTTCAATCCGAACTTGTGGCTCGCCAACCCCTCGGCGGCGCTGGGTGATCGCACCGCGCTCGCGCAGGTCGACGGTCTGGTCAACATCCAGGCGCAGATGATCTCCTATGTCTCGGACTTCAAGCTGATGGCACTTGTCACGGCATGCGCCATACCGCTGTTGTTGCTGCTGAGGTCGCCCAAGCAGGCACCGGCCGGTGGTGCGCCGGCAGTGCATATGGAGTGAGGGCACTAAGGGATCAGGGCAGTGAGGCAGCTGACGAGCGGGAACGGGACGTTCCTCCTGTTCCTAGTCCCTTGTCCTGCTATCTCCCCATCACCAGCGCCCAGTAGCGCCAGTCCGGTCGCTTGGCATCCGCGACATAGGCGAGGCCGAAGCGTGTGAAACGTGGGTCGAGCATGTTGCGCCGGTGCGGCGGCGAATTCATCCACATGTCGAACAGGCGGGTAAGGTCCATGCGGCCTTGCGCGATGTTTTCGGCTGCTGCTCCTTCGATGCCGTTGTCGGACACGCGCGAAGCGAAATCCTTGCCCCAGCCGGTGGTGTGCTCCATGCGGCCGGCACCTGCCATGAAGCGCGCCTGCTGCAGGGCAGCCTGTTCCAGTTGCGAATCCGGCGCCATCGCCGGCAGTCCTGCACTGGACCGTATCTTTCCGACCAGCGCGGAGGCAGACGATGAAGCGCCGCCGCCTTCGCCGGTCGAGCGAACCGTGCCGCATCCAGCGAGCGCGACGAGCAACCCGCCGCCGGCGAGTGCGAGGAAGCCTCGGCGGGGAAGCCGGGGACGATGATCTGCCGATGGCGAAGGGTCGAAGGAGGAGAGCATTAAATCTCCCATAACGGTGATCATGGCTTTTAGCAGGCAGGACGTGTCGGACCTCAACAATCTGTGATGGCGGCAGCGCGACAATATCGGCGAAAACTGCTAGTCTTCCTCCGTTGATTGAGTGGCAGCCACGGGCGGCCATCCTGGCGATGACCGCCCTCCAACCCGACGGGAGGAAGGTAATGGCCGGTTTTCACGTCATGGCAGGTGCGCACGGGCTCGAATTGCCCACGGTGCGCCGCATCACCATCTCGGATCTTTTTGATGCGCTGAAGCGCGGCGCCGAGGATTTCTGGGCCAAGCCGTCGCATTACGTCTTTCTCGGGCTGATCTATCCGATCGTAGGCCTGATCCTGACGCAATGGTCGTCGGGCTCCAATGCCATCCAGCTTATCTATCCGCTGATGACCGGTTTTGCGCTGGTCGGCCCGTTTGCGGCGATAGGCCTCTATGAGATGTCGCGGCGACGGGAACGCGGCATGGATACGTCCTGGAAACGCGCACTGGATGTGCGCCATTCGCCGGCGCTGCCGTCCATCGCAGTCATCGGCATCATGCTGATGGCGATCTTCCTGCTCTGGCTGTTCACCGCGCAGTCGATCTACATGGCCTATTTCGGCGAACAGCCGCCGGCATCGATGGGGACGTTCATCCGGGACGTGCTGACAACCGGGCAGGGGCTCGGGCTGATCGTCTGGGGGAACGTGACCGGCTTCCTTTTCGCGCTGGTGGTGCTGGCCACGACGGTCATCGCTTTCCCGCTTCTGCTCGACCGCGACGTCGGCGTTGTGTCGGCCATCGATACCTCGGTGCGGGCCGTCGTCATGAACCCGGTGCCGATGCTGGCATGGGGCTTGATCGTGGCTGTGCTTCTGGTGATCGGCTCGATCCCGATCTTCGCCGGCCTTGCCATCGTCATGCCGATCCTCGGCCATGCCACCTGGCATCTCTACCGCAAGGTGGTTGAGCCGGAAGCAAGGGTCGAGCGGCGGCCGATGTAGCTATTGCTCAGCCCTGGTGGGCAATTCAGCGCTGGCTTTCGGTCGCCATCCGGACAGCCAGCGCAGCAAGCACCGTGCCCATCAGCCAGCGCTGGATCAGCATCCACAACGGACGGCCAGCCAGGAACACCGCGATGGAGCCCGCCGTCACGGCAATGACGGCGTTGACCGACAGACTGATGGCGATCTGGGTTACGCCCAGCACCAGGAGCTGCGACAGCACCTGGCCCTTTTCCGGGTCGATGAACTGCGGCAGCAGTGACAGGTAGAGGACCGCCACCTTTGGATTCAAGAGGTTGGTCATCAACCCCATCATGAACAGCTTGCGCGGCCGGTCGCGTGGCAGGTCGCGCACCTGGAAAGGTGAACGACCGCCAGGCCTCAAGGCCTGCCAGGCAAGATAGAGCAGATAGAGCGCTCCGGCGAGCCGCAAGGCATCATAGGCATAAGGAACGGCCAGCAGCAGTGCGGTGATGCCGAAGGCGGCGGAAAACACGTAGAACAGGAAGCCGACGGCAACGCCACCCAGCGAGATCAATCCGGCTTTGGGTCCTTGCGAGAGCGAACGCGAGATCAGGTAGACCATGTTCGGGCCGGGCGTCAGCACCATGCCGAGGCAGATCAACGCGAAGGCGATGTGATTGGTGGTATCGGGCACGGCTGTCCCCCAGGCAAGACGCCATCTCTCGGCGCTGGCGGAAATTGCATCTTTGCCGTGCACGGCGCAAGAGCGCGTCCCGCCGGTTGATTGCGCCAGCACGGAATCCTCCTTGTGGCCACTGCCCGGTTACGGCGAAAGCTGGTGACAGGCGAGAACGCTTCGGCTAATCCGGGGCCGTCCTGGCAGTGTCTGGTGCCCCAAGCCGATGGCCGGAGACCCCAACCGCGGCCTTTTTCCTGGGATGCCATGACGGACCTTTTTGAGACGATCGAGACGTTGACCGCTGTGTCAGGCCGCTACGACGCGCTGCTGTGCGATGTGTGGGGAGTGGTCCACAATGGCGAAACGCATTTTCCTGCGGCGGCGGCTGCCCTGGCCGAAGCGCGCCACGCTGGTGTTGCAGTCGTTCTGATCACCAACTCGCCGCGCCGCAGTGCGGATGTAATCACCCAGATGCGGCTGATCGGCGTGCCGGATGGCACTTTCGATCGTGTCGTCAGTTCCGGCGATGTCACGCGCGATCTCATCGCCGAGGGACCGCGCAAGGTGTTCCACCTCGGCCCCGACCGCGACATGACCATCTATGACGGGCTCGACGTGGAAATCTCCGAAGAGTTCGAAGCGCAGGTGGTCGTCTGCACGGGCATGTTCGATGACGAGGCCGAGACACCGGAGGACTATGCGGAGATGCTGACTAGGCTGCGCGCCCGCAACCTGCCGTTCATCTGCGCCAACCCCGACATCATCGTCGAGCGCGGCGAAAGGCTGATCTGGTGCGCCGGCGCGCTCGCTCGCGACTATGCGCAACTTGGTGGTCGTACGCTGATCGCCGGCAAGCCGCACGCGCCGATCTATGCTGCCGCCATGAAGGCTGCGGCGGAAGTGCTCGGCCGCGAGATTCCCCGCAGCCGTGCGCTGGCCATTGGCGACGGTATGATGACCGATGTGAAGGGCGGTGCCGACAACGGTTTCGACGTGCTTTACATTTCCGGCGGTATTCACGCGCGCGACTACGGTGATCCGCTGCGGCCTGATCCCGCTCTGCTTGCTGCCTTCCTCCAAAAGCACGGTTATCGGCCGGTTGCCGTCATGCCGCGGCTGAAATAGGAAGGCCGGCATGAACGGGCCGTTCGAGCGCATTGCAGGTGACACGGTGCTGCCCTCGCGGCTGCGCGGCGGCGTTGTAGCAATCGGCAATTTTGACGGCGTTCATCGGGGACACCAGGCCGTGCTGCAGCAAGCACTCGACGAAGCGCAGCGGCGTGGCGTGCCGGCGCTGGTGCTGACTTTCGAGCCGCATCCGCGCACCGTCTTTCGACCGGACATGCCTCTGTTCGTGCTGACGCCGCCACCGGTGAAAGCCAGGTTGCTATCAGATTTCGGCTTCGATGCGGTCATCGAGCAGGAATTCACGCGTGAGTTCTCGCATCGTTCAGCTGAATCCTTCATCACCGATATCCTCGAACGCAATCTCGGTATTTCCTGCGCCGTCACGGGCTTCGATTTTCATTTCGGCAAGGACCGCCAGGGCGGTCCTGCCTTTCTCGCTGCCGCCGGCCAACGCCATGGCTTTGGCGTCGTACAGGTCGAGGCGTTCTGCGATGAAGGCACCGAGGTCATCTCGTCGAGCCGGATTCGTGCCTTGCTCACGGAGGGCAGGCCGGAAGAGGCGGCGGGCCTGCTCGGCTACCGCTTTACGGTAGAAAGTGAAGTGATCGGCGGACAGCAGCTTGGCCGCACGCTCGGCTTCCCGACCGCAAACATGAGGCTTTCGCCGCAAACAATTCTGAAGGAAGGCATTTATGCCGTCCGGTTCCGTCGGCAGGACGGTTCGATCCATGACGGGGTGGCCAGTTTCGGGCGCCGCCCGACAGTGGACGACAACGGCGCGCCCCTGCTCGAAACCTTCCTGTTCGATTTCTCGGACAGTCTCTATGGCGAAACCTGCGAGGTTTCGTTCTTCGCCTATCTGCGGGGCGAAGTGAAGTTTGAAGGCCTTGATCCGCTCGTGGTTCAGATGAAGCGCGACGAAGCGGAGGCAAGGGCACTTCTTGCCGGTGTCAGGCCGCTGTCAGCCCTCGATGCGAAGATCGCATTCCAGAATGTTGCGCGTCCGTCCGGACGCGCAACGGACGAAAATCGATCGGGCTAGGTCTTGCTGCCCTTCAGGGCCAAACCAAAGGCGATGTAGGTCCAGCCCTGGAAGACGAGGTCGATGGCCAGGAACAGGCCGAGTACCCACAGGCTGTTGACTGGCCATTGCAGGGCGATCAGCAGGCCTGCCAGTGCCGTGATGATGCCACCAGCGATGATCCAGCCCGAACCCTTGTCTGCACGGTGCTGGTAGCCGATCGAGGCACGGACCAGCCCGGCAGCGACCAGCGCTATGGCCAGCAGCAGGGTGAAGACGGTTGAAGCGAGCAGCGGATTGTAGAAGGCGAAGAAGCCGGCCACCGCATAAAGCAGGCCGCTGAGCAGCCAGTAGAAGAAGCGTCCCCAGGTCTTCACGCCGAAAGCATGGATGATTTCGATGGCTCCGGCCATCAACATCAGCCAGCCCACGAAATAGACCGATGCGACGGTGGCGATGAACAGGTTGCCGAAGGCGATGCCGCCAAAGATCAGCAACAAGACGCCGAGTGCCACGAACCATCCCCATTTGGAACGGGCCTCGCCGATCACATTCTTCAGTTCGTCCGTGGGTAGGGTCATGGCCGTCCTCTCCAGAGTTGTGCCTGTCACAAGCGGGACGATAACGCCGTGCCAATATGACGTCCAGCGCATGACCCCCGAAAATCGGGATCGATTTTCGGGAAGGATCATGCGCCAAATCAAAGTGTTAGAGCGTCCTTTGCGCGTCCGAAAGGACGCGCGGCGCTCTGGAGCATTTTGTAGTCAAATGGAATCATTTGGCGTTACAAAAATGCGGAGAAAACAAACTTAGAGCGTTTCCGCGTTTCCGTGAAATACGGAAACGCTCTAGTGACGGAGCCGAAACCGAATGTGTTTGAGAAATGGGGATTTAAATCAAATTTTACCAAGAGGCCCGCATAGACAACGCAACGGTGAGTTGTGCATGGTGTTGTGATGAGTCCTGCAAAGTCCCTCCCGGCGGCTATTGCCGCTGTCGTTTTCCTTGCGCCGGCCAGCGCGCGCGCCGAAGGTGATTTCTTCGGCTGGATACGCGGTGACTGGTATCTGGAGGTCGGGGTCACCGGTCTGGTCGCTCCGAACTTCGAAGGCGGCAAGAAATACCTGCTTGGTGCCGAGCCGATCATCTCGCTTGGCAAGGCCGGTGGCGACACGAAATTCTCATCCCGCAACGACAATATCTCGCTTGGTCTCTACGACAACGGCAATTTCCGCGCCGGCTTGAACGGCAAGCTCCTGCTGCGCCGCGACAGCGACACGCAAGGGCTGGAAGGGCTGGATCCCGTGCGCTGGGGCGGGGAGCTCGGCGGCTTCGCTGAATTCTACCCGCTGGACTGGCTGCGCGTGCGTGGCGAAGTCCGGCAGGGAGTGCGGGCCCATCACGGTGTCGTTGCCGACTTTGCAGCCGATGCCTTCTATGACGTCACCCCGGAAGTGCGCATTTCCGGCGGTCCGCGCATGTCATTCGCCTCTGCCAGCTATTTCGATGCCTACTACGGCGTCAATGCCGCGGAATCCGCGGCCACTGGCCTTGCCGAATACAAGCCGGGCGGCGGCCTGAAATCGGTTGGCGTCGGCGGCGCCGTTACCTGGAAGGTCACCGACCCCATTACGGCGAGCCTGTTCGGTGAGTATAGCCGACTGACAGGTCCGGCAGCTGATTCCAGCCTGGTCAGGCAGAACGGCTCGAAGGACCAGTTCACCTTTGGCATTTCGACCAGCTATCGCTTCGACTTCAAGCTATAATCGAATACGACAGGGAAGCGCTTTATTCCTGTCAGCTTATCCGCTAAAAGCGCGGCCATGACAGCTTTTTCGCGCCCTCGCGGCATCGCGATACGAATTAGTGGCCCGGTGTTCCGGACGGCCTGAGGTCGTCGGAGCCGCCGGGGCTTCTCGCGCGAGCTGCTCTCGCGCTTTTTCCATAACATGTTCCAAAACATGCTAGTTCAACGCCCGAGGCTCGCCGCCGACGGGCAACGCATATGGCAGATCGATGAACGACAAAGCTGAAACCCTCGACTATTCGAAGACCCTTTATTTGCCGCAGACGGAATTCCCGATGCGCGCCGGCCTGCCGGAAAAGGAACCGGTGCTGGTCAAGCGCTGGCAGGATATGGACCTCTACAAGCGCCTGCGCGAAACCGCTGCCGGTCGCCCGAAATACGTGCTGCATGACGGCCCACCCTACGCCAACGGCAACATCCATATCGGGCATGCGCTGAACAAGATCCTGAAGGACATCATCGTCCGCTCGTTCCAGATGCGCGGTTTCGATTCCAACTATGTGCCGGGCTGGGATTGCCATGGCCTGCCGATCGAGTGGA
>WPCJ01256671.1_pt1 | contig 16092 bp, 13 predicted proteins | sample 5399831 | NCBI WGS metagenome assembly WPCJ01 (sample SAMN12869470, study PRJNA574797) | sludge metagenome | isolation source: wastewater treatment of pH10 | place: China:Beijing | collected 2019-05-20 | reverse complement strand
CGTCGAGCTCTCGAAGAGCCGCCTGCTGGTGCCGCTGCTCGCCGAAGCCGGCGAGCTCGGCGAGACCCCCGACGGCAGGATCGTCGAGAAGACGCAGGAGCTGTCGATCGTGACAGTCGCCAGCCCGGACGGCCGCCGCGTGATGCCCGTGTTCTCGTCCGTCGAAGCGATGCAGCGCTGGAATCCCGGTTCGCGACCGATCCCGGTGCCCGGGCCGCAGGCCGCGATCGCCGCCGCGCAGGAGGGGACCGACCTGATCATCGTCGACCCCGGCTCCGTCGACGTGCAGTTCGGGGTCCGGCGGCCAGAGCTCGAATCGATGGCACTCGGCACGCCGCGCCCGCCGGCCTGGGCCGATCCTGATGTGCGGCAGGCGTTCCTTGCTGGGGCGGCCGGCGAGCCGTCGCTGCGCGCGCTGGCGCTCCTTCCGGGTGATCCCGTGGGCGACCTCACCGCCCCGGAGACTGAGGTCCATTTGCTGCTTGAGGAGGGCCTCGACCGCGACGGCCTCACTGAGCTGCTTGGCAGGCTCCAGGAACGCTGGGCTCGGATCGAGCTGATTGCCGAGCGGGTCGACTCGATGCGGTTCGTGCCACGCGCGGCCTAACGCCACGACGTTCGAAACGGGCGGGTGTGCGGGAACGTCCCGCCCACCCGCCCGTTCTCGTGCGAGGTCAGCCTGCGACGTAGAGCGCGATCGTCTCGGCGACAAGCGCCGGCGTCTCCTCGCCCTCGATCTCGATGGTCGTCTTCGATCCGACTCGCCAGCCCTGCTTGCTCTCCTCTGCCGAGGCGATCTCTACCCGGGCGCGTACGCGAGCTCCCGACTTCACCGGCTGCAGGAAGCGGACGCGGTCGAGGCCGTAGTTCACCGCCATGGCGACGTTATCGATTGCGAGCAGGTCGCCGCTCAGGTGCGGAATCAACGACAGCGTGAGGTAGCCGTGCGCGATCGTCGAGCCAAACGGGCCGGCCGCGGCGCGCTCGGCATCGAGATGGATCCATTGGTGATCGCCCGTCGCGTCGGCAAACGCCTGGATGCGAGCCTGATCGACGAGCAGCCAGTCGCTGACGGCCGACTGGCCGATGGCCTCGGGAAGTGCCGAGGGATGCGCAACCGAGATTGTCATGCCTTCGGCCCTCCCGCCACGTAGAGCACCTGGCCCGAGACGAACCCGGCCTCCTCGGAGCAGAAGAATGCGGCGGCGTTCGCGATGTCCTCCGGCTTCCCTGCCCGGGCAACGGGGATCTCAGAGACCATGTGGCCAACGAAGTCCTCGAACGTCACGCCGAGGCGCTCGGCCGTGGCGCGGGTCATATCCGACACGATGAAGCCGGGAGCGATCGAGTTCGCCGTGACACCGTAGCGCCCGAGCTCGATGGCGAGCGTCTTCGTGAAGCCCTGCATGCCTGCCTTCGCGGCCGAGTAGTTTGCCTGGCCACGGTTGCCGAGCGCCGAGGTGCTCGAGAGGTTGACGATGCGACCCCAGCCCGCCTCGACCTGGTGCTTCTGCACCGCGCGGCTCATGAGGAATGCGCCGCGCAGGTGCACGCCAAGCACCGCGTCCCAATCGTCCTCGGTCATCTTGAAGAGCATGTTGTCGCGGATAATGCCCGCGTTGTTGATGAGGATCGTCGGCGCGCCGAGCTCCTCGGTCACCCGTGCGACCGCAGCTTCGACGGCGGCGCCGTCTGCGACGTTCGCACCGACGGCGATCGCTCGCCCGCCGGCCTCGGTGATGGCGGCGACGGTGTCCGCGCACGCGGCCTCGTCGAGATCGAGTACGGCGACCGCGTGGCCGTCCTTGGCGAGCCGAAGCGCGGTCGCTGCGCCGATCCCGCGAGCTGCGCCGGTGACGATGGCAATGCGATTCATGTGAGAGTCCTTTCGAGTGTGATGTGAGTGTGTCTGCCTGGGCCGCGATTAGAGCCGCTCGAGCACCATCGCCATGCCCTGGCCGCCGCCAACGCACATGGTCTCGAGGCCGTAACGCCCGCCCGTCTCGCGCAGGCCGTTGATGAGCGTCGACGTGATGCGGGCGCCGGTCATGCCGAACGGGTGGCCAACGGCGATCGCGCCGCCGTGGACGTTCAGGCGATCCTCGTCGATGCCGAGTTCCCTGGCGGAGGGGATGACCTGCGCCGCGAACGCCTCGTTGATCTCGACGAGATCGATATCACCGATGGCGAGTCCGGCCTTCGCGAGCGCGCGCTTCGACGCCTCGACCGGGCCGAGGCCCATGATCTCGGGGGAGAGGCCACTCACGCCGGTCGACACGATCCGCGCGAGCGGCTCCAGGCCGAGCTCGTTCACGACAGTGTCGGACACGACGACGAGGGCGGCCGCGCCATCGTTGAGCGGGCAGCAGTTGCCCGCGGTGACGGTCCCATCCGGGCGGAACACCGGGTCGAGTCCAGCGAGCGCCTCAACGGTCACGCCGGGGCGCGGGCCGTCGTCGGCGGAGACCACCGTGCCATCGGCAAGCGTGACCGGGGTGATGTCGCGCGACCAGAAGCCCGACGCGATCGCGGCCTCGGCGCGCTGCTGCGAGCGAGCCGCGAACGCATCCTGCTCGTCCCTGGTGATCCCGTGCAGCTGCGCGACGTTCTCGGCAGTCTGCCCCATCGCAATGTATGGGTCGGGGAGCAGCCCAGAGGCGCGCGGGTCCTCCCACTTCGGCGCGCCCGCGACTGCGCGCGACTCGGTGCGCGCCATCGCGTCGGCGAAGATCGGGTTCTCGATGACGACCCCAGGAGTGGCGTCAGCCATGCCCTGCGTGAACCGGCTCACCATTTCGACACCGGCGGACACGAAGATATCGCCCTCTCCGGCCTTGATTGCGTGGAAGGCCATGCGGGTGCTCTGCAGCGAGGATGAACAGTAGCGGTTCACCGTCGTGCCGGGAACCGTGTCGAGGCCGAGAATGACCGACACGATGCGCGCGAGATTGAACCCCTGCTCGCCGGCCGGCTGGCCGGTCCCGAGAATGATGTCTTCGACTCGCGTTGGATCGAGGCCGGGCACCTGATCGAGCGCGGCCTGCACCATGCGGGCGGCGAGGTCGTCCCCGCGGAGCGAGGCCAGCGAACCCTTGCGGGCGCGTCCGATCGGTGAGCGGGCTGTTGAAACGATGTATGCCTCTGGCATCTGGTTCTCCTCGGGATTGGGGTCGGGTAGGGGAAAGTTTGGGTGCGGCGTCGTGGGCGGGCCTCAGCGTGTGTGCACGGGCCGGGGCGCGGAAGATCGGGTAGGCGCTCGCCGCTGGGGCGCAGGCCTCAGGCGCTGAAGCTCACCGCCTGGGCGCAGGCGCAGGCATGGAGATCGGAGAACGGGCCGTGAATGCAGCAGCGACCGGAGCGGCGGCTGGCCTGCGGGCCAGGGCGCTTCGTCGGGCAGTGTCATCGGCTCTCCGATCGTCGGTGATCGTGACCAGTATGCATCATTATTCAGAATGTGGACACTGTTCTTGAAAATGTTGCATGATGAATACACGTGCCGGATAGAGTATTCGAATGCAGAGCACAGTTGGAACGTCCATCGCCGAGGTCGGACTCGCCGCCGCGCCGTCGCTGCTTTCCGATCGCATCGACACTCGCGACGACGCGATGCGCGCCTTTGAGGGCGCCCGTGAGGCGTTCATCGCGGGGAACCGGATCAGCATGGGCGAGCTCGCGGCCGAGCTCGGCGTCGACCGCACCTCGCTCTTCAGATGGGTCGGCAATCGTGACGCGCTGCTCAGCGAAGTGCTCTGGTCACTCGCTGTGCCAACATTCGTGCAGGCCGAACACGCGGCCGAGCACCTCTCCGGGGCGCCGCGCGTGGCCGCCATGCTCACCGAGTTCGTCGACGGCCTCATTAACTCGACGTACTTCCGGACCTTCCTTCGCCGCGAGCCCGCCCGCGCACTGCGCCTGCTCACCACGAAGGAGAGCCCGATTCAGCGGCGCTTCCTCGCGACTGTCGAGTGGCTCGTGCGCAGGGACCTCGGCGATGAGCCACTCGGTGGCGCCATCGACCCGGCCGGCCTCGCGTACCTGCTCTCACGGGTCTCGGAGTCGTTCTCGTACGCTGACCTCATCTCGGGTGATGAGCCCAGTGTCGAGCGGGCGGGCGCGGCCTTCCGTCTCCTGCTGCGCGTCGACGGGTAGGGCCACGCTCTCCAGCCGTCCGGGCTTGCTTAGCCCCACCCCCGCCCGGCCCGCCAGCGATTCCAATGTGATCTGCTGAAGAAATGCCCCCACCTGGGCAATCTGGCATTAGAACTGTAGATCCCAGGTGCTGGGGGTGGTTTGGGGCTGGTTTGGGGTTTGAGCTGGGCTGGTGCTGGTGCTGGTGCTGGTGCTGGTGCTGGTGCTGGTGCTGGTGCTGAGGTGGTTGGAGGCTGGGGCTCGGTGCTGGCGGTGTGGCTGCCGCATGTGCCGCTCCTGGCGCTGCCCGCCCATTCCAAAAGCACCTGTCGCGAACATACCGACCATCCGGTATGCTGGCCCTACGGTTCGAAGCCGAGCCGTAGGAAGACAGGTGCCGATGCCTGAGATCCCAGGCCTAGATGTGATGTCCAGGGACGTTGTTGAGTCGGTCGAAGGGTACGCCGCCAATCGCAGAGTGGTGTCGGTGGTGGTTGTAGAAGTGGAGCCAGCCGGGCAGCGCCAGGCGTCGTTCGGCCTCTGAACCGTAAAACCTGGCATAGGCCCAGCCGTCCCCGAGCGTGCGGTGGAATCGCTCGATCTTCCCGTTCGTCTGCGGCCGGTAGGGGCGTGTCCGCTTGTGTCGGATGCCGAGCCGAGCGCAGAAGTCCCTCCATGCGTGGGATCTGTATGCCGACCCGTTGTCGGATAGGACTCGCTCGACGGTCACGCCTCGTTCGGCGAACCAGGCCACGGCGCGTTCGAGAACTCCCACCGCTGTGCTCGCCTGCTCATCCGACCAGATTTCTGCGTATGCGACGCGGGAGTGGTCGTCGATGACTGTGTGAACGAACGCCGTCCCGGTGCGCGGCTTGTGATCTTTTCCTCGTGGTAATCCCGGAGTCGCGAGCTTGTTCCGTGCGCCTTGCTGCCGACCTACGTAACGATGTCCACCGCCGTCGGGGATGTTGCCGAACTTCGTGACATCGACATGAATCAACGATCCCGGATGAGGATGCTCATATCGCCGCAATGGCTCGCCAGTGACACGATCGATATGCGAGAGGCGGTTCACGCGGCAACGGACGAGGACCGCGTGAACAGTCGACGTCGAGAGACCAAGTCGCGCAGCGATCTGGGCTGGCCCCAGTCGAAGCCGCCAGCGCAGGTTGATGATCTTCTTCTTGACATGCTCGGGCGTCCTGCCTGGGATCCGGTGCGGCTTGCTGGAGCGATCCTGCATCCCAAACTCACCCTCTTCCCGGTAGCGGCCTGCCCATTTCCGGGCAGTGATCGGGGAGACCATGAACATCTTTGCGGCGATCGTGGCCGGATAGCCGTCTTCGACAATCAGCCGAGCTAACCGGAGACGGGCACGAGGAGTGAGAAGAGCGTTCGGATGGGTCATCAATTGGCCTCCGCCGCGGTCTTCGTAAGCGCGCGTCTGGTGAGAAGCATGATGACGAGAGCGATCGCTGTCAGCACCGAAGCGACCCAAACCGGCGCGAGCAGCCCCAGCCCGGTCGCGAGCCCGAGCGCACCAAGCACGGGCCCCGCTGCAGCTCCGATATTCAATGCTGCGGTTGCGTACGAACCGCCCATCGTTGGCGCACCCGATGCTGCATACAGCACACGCGTGATCAGAGTACTGCCGACGCCGAACGACAGGAATCCCTGAACGAGGACGAGGACGATAAGCGCAACGGGATGAGATGCGACCACTGCCAACACGATCCAGCCTGTCGGCAATAGCGGTCCGCCGACTGCGAGCACGAGGCCAGGTCGTTGATCTGATAGTCGTCCTGCGATCGTGACGCCAAGGAACGATCCGATGCCGAACATCACCAGCGCGACGGACACCCACGCTTCGGCCAAGCCCGCGGTCTCGGTCACGATGGGTGCCAGGAAGGTGAATGCCGCAAAGGTCCCTCCGTTGATCAGCGCTCCGAGTGCCATGGCCAGGATGAGCCGCGGCGTCGCCAACTGGCTGAGCTCGACACGGAGCCTTGGTGAGGTCGCGCTAGTCTCGCTCCGACCAACATTGTTCGTGACGCCACGAATGACTCCAACGGCCGCGGGAATACAGAGGATGGCGATCGCCCAGAACGTCGTTCGCCAGCCCAGCGCTGTGCCGAGCAGTGCCCCGGCGGGGACGCCCACGACGGTTGCGATCGTCGTGCCGGAGAGCAGGATCGACAGTGCACGCCCCTTCTGGTTCGCTGGCACGAGGGTAGTGGCCATGCTCAGTGCTACGGCGAGGAATCCTGCGTTTGCGAGAGCGCTGAGCACCCGGGTGATGAGCAGGAGAGAGAACACTGGTGTCATCGCTCCGATGACGTGGCTTCCCGCGAACACGAGAAGGCAAACGATCAATGTGAGCCGCGGTGGCCAACGGCGAGCGAATGCCGCCATCACTGGCGCGCCGACGACCATACCGACTGCGAATGCGGAGGTCAGCAGGCCCGCAGTGCCGACCGAGACGTCAAGTTCGGTCGCGATCGCGGGGAGCAATCCCGCGAGCATGAATTCTGAAGTGCCCATGACGAAGACCGCCAGGGCAAGCATGTAGAGGGCAAAAGGCATCGAGTACTCCGAGGTGTGAGATCAAGAAATGGTTCTTCTTGCCACCACGGCCAGCGCCCCGGGTACGCCAGACATACGCCCACACAGATCGTGGGCGTCGTAACTAGTGGTTCAAGGGGCTGGCGGTGTGACCGACAACCCCTGACCTGTCTGATTCGGGACTCGACATGCCCCAAACTCTAACATACCTTCAATGGCAAGCGGTCTGGACAGATACTTCTTGAATCGGCACGGTGTCATTACGGGCGGGGGCCAGAACAACGTCCCTGGACATCACACCTAGACGTTGCCGCGCTGTCCAAATGGTTCAGCGGGGCCCATCCTGATCTTGCGGCTGGACCGCTCCGCGCTGCGGTGATTGCCGGGGGTCGGTCGAATCTGACCTACGCGATCGAGGGCGCCCGCGTTCCGATGGTGTTGCGGCGGCCGCCGCTGGGCCACGTGCTCTCGAGCGCTCACGACATGGCCCGCGAGCACCGTGTAATTTCGGCGCTCGCAGGCACGGCGATCCCCGTTCCCGTGGCGATCGACCTCGTCGACGACACGGACGGCCCAATCACGGGAACGCCCTTCTTTCTGATGGAGAAGGCACCGGGCAACGTCGTCGTTGACCGCGCCCAGAACGCGGCCTACGCCCGCGAGGAGATCCGCGGGATGAGCTTCGAACTCGTGCATCACCTCGCCGCGCTGCATGCGGTCGACGTGAACGCGGTCGGGCTCGCATCGTTTGGCAAGCCGGACGGGTATCTCGCGCGCCAGCTTTCGACCTGGCGGCGTCAGCTCAACGCGTCGCGCTCGCGGGAAGTGCCCGAGCTCGACCAGCTGCAGGCCGCGCTCGAGGTGGAAGTGCCGGACACCACGCGCACCGGAATCGTGCACGGCGACTATCGGCTGGACAACGTGCTTGTCGACGGTAAGCCGCCCCGCGTGTCCGCGATCCTCGACTGGGAGATGGCGACCCTCGGTGACCCCCTTGTCGACCTCGGCATCTTCGCCCTGTACTGGGAGATCGGCAACCTTCCCAGCGGCGGTGCGATCTCGAGCGCGGTCGACCCCGCCGCGGGCTATCCGACGTTTGAGGAACTAGCCGACTACTACGCGGCCCAGTCCGGGATGACGCTGCCCGACCTGAGGTGGTACCGCGCGTTCGCAGCGTACAAGCTCGCAGTGATCCTCGAAGGGATTCACTACCGATACCAGGCCGGCGACACTGTCGGCGAAGGATTCGACCGGATAGGCGACCTCGTCAGGCCGCTTGCCGAGAATGGACTGAAGGTGCTCTGATGGATTTCGCCCACGACCAGGTAACCCTCGATCTCACCGCACAAGTACGCAAGTTTGTCGACGACGTCGTCATCCCTGCGGAACCGACGCTTGACGAACAGCTCGCGGCCGACCCGGACAACTGGGGCACCCAGCCGATTGTGCGGGAGCTCCAGGCACAGGCCCGCGAGCTCGGGCTGTGGAATCTCTTCTTGCCAGGCGACCCGGCGGTCACCGGGGCTGCCGGCCTTACGAACCTGCAATACGCGGCCGTCGCGGAGATCACCGGATGGAGCCCGCGGCTCGCGCCCGAGGCCCTCAACTGTGCCGCCCCTGACACGGGCAATATGGAGGTGCTCAACGACTTCGGCACTCCGGAGCAGAAGGACCGGTGGCTGAAGCCGCTCCTGAACTCCGAGATTCGGTCGGCCTTCTGTATGACCGAGCCCGACGTCGCATCGAGCGACGCGACAAACATTGGCACACTCATCACCCGTGACGGCGACGACTACGTCATTTCGGGCCGGAAGTGGTGGTCGACCGGAGCGATGAACCCGGAAGCCGAGATCTTTATTGTGATGGGCAAGACCGACCCGAACGCTGAACGGCACCGGCAGCAATCGATGATCCTCGTGCCTCGCGATACCCCCGGTGTCACGGTCGTACGCCCCTTGACCGTATTTGGCTACAACGACCGCGACCACGGCGGGCACGCCGAGGTGCTGTTCGAGGACGTGCGGGTGCCCGCAACGAACCTCATCGGCGCTGAAGGCGACGGCTTTGCGATTGCGCAGGCGAGGCTCGGCCCGGGCCGTATTCACCACTGCATGCGTGCCCTCGGCATGGGGGAGCGCGCGCTCTCGCTCGCGATCGAGCGCGCGAACTCACGGCGCGCGTTCGGCCGGTCGCTGTCGGAGCAGGGCGTCATCCGCGAGTGGATCGCGGAATCCCGAATCCAGCTCGAGTCGCTGCGTCTGCTCGTCTTGAAGACAGCCTGGCTCATGGACACCGTCGGCAATCGTGCGGCGATGACCGAGATCCAGTCGATCAAGATCGCGGTGCCGCGCGCGGTGCAGGAGATTATCGATCGCGCGATCCAGATCTTCGGCGGCGCCGGAGTGAGCGACGATACCCCGCTCGCGGCGCTCTACGCCGGTGTGCGAACGTTGCGCATCGCCGACGGCCCCGACGAAGTCCACCTCAACAGCCTCGGCAAGGCGCAGCTCAGGCTGTAGCCGCCGCCACGAAGCACGATCCGAACGTCAAAGGAGACACCACGATGGCACACCCGCACGACCCCGCGGTAGACGGACGAGGACACACGACGCTGTCTGTCGCGAGCATCCTCAGCGAGTCCGCGATTCGGCACGCCGACAGACCCGCAGTGTTCTTCAACGGAGACTCGATCACCTACCGCGATCTGTGGGATCAAAGCCGGGCCTACGCCGGCGCGATGCGCGCCCGTGGCATTGGGCGCGGCGACCGAGTCGCGATCATGATCCCGAACGTGCCCGACTTTCCCCGCGTCTATTATGCGGTGCTGGCGCTTGGGGCGATCGTCGTGCCGATCCACCTGCTCCTGAAAGCGGAGGAGATCAGCCGGATGCTTGCGGACGCGGGCGCCGATCTGTTTATCGCGTCGGCTACCTCACTCGGCGAGGCGGCACCAGCCGCCGCTGAAGCCGGCGTGCCACTCATGACGGTGCTGCTCCCTCCCGACGCACACGGTGACTTTGCCAGGCTCGAGGTCGAGGCCGCGACGGCCGAGTCCATCAAACGGATCGAGCCAACCGGGCCGCTGGATGCCGCGACGATCCTGTTCACGAGCGGCACGACTGGCACGCCGAAGGGCGCCGTCGGAACTCACCTCTCGATCGTCGAGCAGGTGCACGCCGGGCTCATCGACGGCGTGCAGGTGCGCAGCGAGGACGTCACGTTCGGCGGTCTTCCGCTCTTCCACACATTCGGACAGACGTCGGTGCTGAACATGGCGTTCCGCGCAGGCAGCGCGGTCATCCTGATGCCGCGCTTCGACGGTGACGAAGCGCTCAAGCTCATGGTGAAGCATCAAGCGACGGTGTTCGTTGGCGTACCGACGATGTACGTCGGTCTCGTCGAAGCGGCGCGGCGCACGGACGCGCGGCCGCCGCTCCGCTTCGCGAACTCCGGCGGAGCGGCGCTGCCCGTCGCGCTGCTGGAGGCGTTCGAGGCGGCATACGGTGTCCCGCCGTATGAGGGATACGGTCTCACCGAGACCGCGCCGACCGTCAGCGTGAACACGTACGGGAAGCCGACGGTGCCGGGCACGGTCGGCGAGACGCTCTGGGGCGTCGATGTCGCGATCGCCGATCCTGACGTTGAGGATCGCATCGACTTCATCGATGAGGAGGACGGGCTCGGCGAGATCGTGGTTCGCGGGCACAACGTGTTCAAGGGCTACGTGGGCCGCGAGGAGGCGACACGGGAGGCGATCGTCGACGGCTGGTTCCGGACCGGTGACCTCGGCACCTATCGCGACGGCATGCTCACGATCGTCGACCGCAAGAAGGACATGATCCTGCGCTCCGGCTACAACGTGTACCCGACCGAGGTGGAGGCGGTGCTCGCGCGGCATCCGAAGGTCGCGGCCTCCGCGGTGTTCGGGATCGCCGACGACGTCCGCGGACAGGAGATTCACGCGGCCGTGCTGCCACGCGACGGGGTCGAGATCGATCCCGCCGAGATCATCGACTACGCGAAGGAGCACGTCGCAGCGTACAAGTATCCCCGCGTCGTGCACATCGTGGAGGACCTGCCGCTGGGCGCCAGCGGCAAGATCCTGAAGCGCGAGCTGCAGCGCATGTTCGATCCCGCGACCGCGTAGAACGCAGCGATGCCCCCGCCGACCGGCGGGGGCATCGTTCTCTCTTGAGTCCTACGAGCCGGGGATTCCCTTGCCCGTCAGCGGGACCGGATCGAGCTCAATCGGCGAGATCGTTTCGCCCTGCAGCTGGTAGGCGTAGTCTCCAAAGTCTTGAACGCCGTTCTGCACGACGGAGATTCCAACTCCGGTATATGAAGAATAATCGTTGCTTGTGAATGACAGCGGGATCACTCCGTTACCGACAAGCTGACCCGAACGGATCACCTCGACGATCGAGTCTCGGGTGGGCTGCGCACCGGCGGCGGCCAGCGCCTCCGTGAAGAGATACGCCGCGCTCATTCCGTTGAAGACCGCTCCTGTAAACGGTGCGTCCGAGTTGTAATCGGTGTTGATCTGCTTGAACAGCCTTGCCCAGTCGTTGTCTCCGTTTGAGATCTGCAGATACCCGGTCGCGACGAGGCCTTCCAACAGTTGCTCGCCTCCATTACCCAACAGGTCGAGAAGCACGGGATAGTCCGCGCCAATCGAGGAAGTCAGCCAAGTGGGCTCCCACGCAAGCCGTGCCGCCGTGGTCAACGACAGCGAGACGAATCCGGGGATCGCCGCGAGGATCACGACCTCACAGCCTGCGCCCTTGAGTGCGCCGATCTGCGCAGTGAGGTCTGCATTCGATGTCGAGTACTCTTCGATTTGCCCCAGCCCGTCGGCGCCCAGCGCTATCTCTGCGCCCTGCCGCATGTCGCCCCCTAGGTCATCGTCCTGCCCCAGGAAGCAGACTTCTTTGCCTGGAAGCTCGTCAATGGCGTACTGGCCCAGTGCCGAACCTTCGACAACGTAGTTGGCGTTGAATGGGAACATGATGGGGTATTTGTCGGGCTGATTCCAGGTTGTTGATCCTGAAGACACAAACAGATCCGGCACGTCGCTGTCATTGAGGTAGTCAACGACCGAGGTGTGCGGTGGCGTGCCGAGCCCGTTGAAGATCGCGAAGACGCCGTCGTCTTGCACGAGCTCGCGCACCACCATCTGGGTGTTCGCGGGGTTGTAGCCGTCATCCTTGACGATGTAATTGATCTTGCGGCCGTGGACGCCGCCGTTGTCATTCACGTAGGCGAAGTACGCGAGCGCCCCAGCTGACACCGAGGCGTAGCCGGGTGCAGCGGGCCCCGTGAGCGGGGTGTGGGTGCCGATCGTGATGGTGTCGTCGGTGACGCCAGGAACCTGGGTCCCGCTTGCGCCCCCGTCAGACGTTGGAGTGCTGCACGAGGTGAGCACGAGCGCGGCGACCGCCGCTGCCGCAACGAGCGCGGCACGAGAAGCATGGGAACGAAATAACATGTGACCCTCTTCCTGCGTAGTGAGTTCCCTGGGCGGGGCGCGAAACGCCCCGCCCAGGGCTGAACGCGCAGTGCTACGAGCCGGGCACCCCGTCTGGAACAAACGGGACCGGTTCCATCACTACCCGTGTCGCCTCCCCGCCGTCGACGGTGTAGGCAACATCATTGAAGTTTTGGACGCCGTCGTGCATCTCAACGATGCCGACGGTGAAGTACGAACCGTGGTTGTCCTCGGAGAACGAGAGCGGCGCGACGCCGTTACCCGTGAGACTGCCGGAGCGAATGACCTCGAGGATGCCCTCGCGGGTCGGGTGCTTGCCGGTCTGCTCGAGGGCCTCCGCGAAGAGGTACGCGGCACTCATGCCGAACACGGTGTTGCCGTTGAACGGCGCTCCGTTGTTGTATTCCTCGTTGATCTCCCGAAACAGATCGACCCACTCGCCGTCGGCGTAGGCGCCGGGCAGGTTGTTCACGCCGGTGAGGTTCTCAAGCAGCGCCGGCCCGACATCCTCGCCCAGGATCTCGACGAGCGTCGCGTAGTCGAGCCCGACGGAGGTGACGAACCACTTCGTATCCCAGCCGATGCGGGCGGCCGTGCCCATCGCGAGCGCGGTGAATGCCGGAATGCTGCCGAGAATGTTGATCTCGCATCCCGCCGCCTGCATGGCGCCGACCTGCGCGGTGAGGTCGGGGTTCGACGTCGAGTATTCCTCCGCGAGCGTGACGCCGTCGTCGCCGAGATTCGCGGTGACGCCCTCCAGCATGAATCCGCCGAGGTCATCGTCCTGCCCGAGCACGCAGACCTTCTTGCCCGGGTACTCGTCGGTTGCGTATTGCGCGAGGGCGGCGCCTTCGACGGCATAGTCCGGGTTGAACGCGAACGTGTACGGGTACTTCTCTGGCTGATTCCAACTCTTCGATCCGGTTGCGACGAAGAGGTCAGGGACCTGATTCTCATTGAGGTATTCGAGGACGGCGGTGTGCGGCGCCGTGCCGATGCCGTTGAAGATCGCGAAGACCTGGTCGTCTTGGACCAGCTCGCGCACGACCATCTGGGTGTTCGCGGGATTGTAGGCGTCGTCCTTGATGATGTAGTTGATCGAGCGGCCGTGGATGCCGCCCTGATCGTTGAGGTACTCGAAGTACGCGAGCGCGGCCGCGGAGACGTCTGAGTAGCCGGGGGCCGCCGGGCCCGTGAGCGGCGTGTGCGTCCCGATAGTGATGGTGTCGTCGGTCACACGCCCGGGGTCGCACCGTCTGCGGATCCGGAGGTCGGGGTGCTGCACCCCGAGAGCGCGAGGCCGAGCGCGGTGGCGCCGGCGATCGTCGCAACAACGCTGTTGCGCGTGAATCCTGTCATGAACGTCATCTTTCGTTGTGGTCGGTGGTTACGCGGTGGAAGTTGGGGCTTGCCTGTCGGCGCGCCCCGTGAGCTTGGGAACCAGGTCGACGATCCCGCCCGGCCTGACGAGGATCGTCACGGTGAGGAGCGCCCCGAAGACCAGCACCGGGAGGTTGCCGGTGAGGCGCTGGGTCATGTCCGCGGAGAGCGGCAACTGGGAAGTCGCAGTGGTGATCAACCAGGGCAGCATGACGACGAGCACTGAGCCCAACGCCGCGCCACCGATGCTGCCGAGCCCGCCGAGCACGACGGCGACGACGAGCAGGAGCGAGAAGGGGAGCGTGTACGCGCCCGGGCTCACCGACTGCGTGATGAAGCACAGCACGGCCCCGCCGGCGCCCGCCGCGACCGCACTCACCGTGAACGCCGACACCTTGATTCGGTCGGCGGCCACGCCGTTGAGCCGCGCGGCGGTCTCGTCGTCGCGCACTGCCCGCATGCGGAGGCCGAAGGCGCCATTGCGCAGCAGGGTGAGCCAGGTGACCAGCACACCGGCGACGAGGATCGCGACCCAGGCGTGCCACTGTTCGGCGGCGATGAGCGAACGTAGCCCGTCAGGCACGCCCTGGTAGGCGGTGGGAAGGCCCTGGTCCCCGCCGAGGACTTTGAAGGTCGCCGCGACGGCGGGGACCGACACGACGAGCGCGAGCGTCACGCCCGCAAGATAGGGGCCGTGGAGCCGCGCCGCGGCGAGGCCGAGCAGCAGCCCCAACAGCCCGGCGACAACGACGGCGGCGAAGAACGCAAGCAGGAACCGGACGACGCCGTCGACGCCGCCCTCGGCGAGAGCGTTTGCCGTGAGGGCGTACCCGTACCCGCCGGCGGCCATGAGCGCCGCGTGCCCGAGCGACAGCTGGCCGCTCTGACCGACGAGGAGGGTAAGCCCCGCCGTCACAGAGAAGTACGCGGCGATCGTTGCGAACTGGAAGTTGCGGTACGGGTCGAGCAGGAATGTCGCGGCGATCGCGAGGACGGTGAGGATCGTTCCAAAGACGACGATGCGGCTCCTGCCGCGCAGTGAGGGCAGCAAGCGGGTCATGCGCTCCGCTCCTTCCGAGTCGAGAAGACCCCGCCCGGCTTGACGAGCAGGACGAGAACGAGGATGGCGAGCACGCCGATGGGGGCGACCGTCGCACCGAGGTAGCCGGTCAGAAGGCTCATCGCGACGCCGACGATGAGCCCGCCAAACAGGGCGCCGACGGGGGAGTCGAGGCCGCCGATGACCGCAACCGCGAACGCATAGACGAAGAGCATGTCGGTCGCGTGCGGGTTGAGTCCGAGCTCGGTCGGAACGAGCAGGATCGCGGCGAGCGCGGCAACGGCGCTCGACAGCATCCAACCGATGGTGACCATGTTCGTCACGCGCACACCGAGCAGCCGCGAGACCTCGGGGGCGAACGCTGACGCCCTGAGCTGGAGTCCGAGCGAGGTCCGTGAGAACACGATCGCGAGCGCCACCATGACGGCGATCGTGATTCCGATCGTGAAGAGGTCGTTCGGCGAGAGCAGCGGTACCCCACCGATCACGATCGCGCTGCGATCGAACGGCGCACGCATCGCGCGGTACTGGGATCCGAAGAAGATCCCGAGGAGCGACTGCAGGACCATCACGAGCCCGATCGCGGCGAGCACACCGGTGAGGTGCGAAGACTGCGGGGCGAAACGCATGACACCGCGCTCAACGACGAGTCCGATGAGTGCGCCAGCGAGGATCCCCGCTGCGAGCCCAGCAAAATAGCTGCCGGTGGCGCCAGAGACGGCGAACGCAACGTACGTCGCAACGAGCGCCATCGCCGCCTGCGCGAAGTTGATGATCCGGGTCGCCCGCCAGATGAGGACGAGCGACAGCGCGAACAGTGCGAAGATCGCGCCGCGCGCGAGCCCCGTAGCGAACAGAAACGTAAACCTATCCATCAGAACCCCAGGTATGCATGTCGAAGTGCGGAATCCTCGGCGAGGGTGGCTGCGTCAGCGTCGACCACGACCTTGCCGAGGTTGAGAACGACGCCTCGGTCGGCGATGGAGAGCGCCCCGGTGACGTTCTGCTCAGCGAGCAGCACCGTCAGGCCACGCTCTCTCGCAGTCTCACGTAGCGTCCGCATGATCTGCGCCACCACGAGCGGGGCGAGACCGAGGGAGGGCTCATCCAACGCCAGCAGCCGAGGCTCGGCGATCAGGGCGCGGCCCAGCGCGAGCATCTGGCGCTCGCCGCCGGAGAGCTGGTGCCCGTCGGCATCCTTGCGTCGTTCGAGGGGCTCGAACATCTCGTAGATCCCGCGGATTGCCCGCTCCCGCGCGGCGCCGCGGTGGCGCCAGAGCGCACCCAGGCGGAGGTTCTCCTCGACGGTGAGCTCGCCGACCACGCTCTGGCCGTCGGGCACGAGGGCGAGGCCGTTCCGAGCCCGATCCTCGGTGCGCATGCCGCGGAGGTCGGTGCCGTCCAGGCGGATGGTGCCTGCCGTCGCGCGAACCCTGCCGGTGAGCGCGCCGAGCAGTGTCGTCTTCCCCGCGCCGTT
>WPCJ01181709.1_pt1 | contig 16099 bp, 12 predicted proteins | sample 5399831 | NCBI WGS metagenome assembly WPCJ01 (sample SAMN12869470, study PRJNA574797) | sludge metagenome | isolation source: wastewater treatment of pH10 | place: China:Beijing | collected 2019-05-20 | reverse complement strand
GCGAGCTTGCCCAACCTCGGGGCCGACAGGATCGCCCCGAGTGCCGCCGCCGACATGACGAAGCCGGCAACCAGAGTCACTTTCGCAGAATCCGTCACCAGTTCCGCGACATAGACGGTGATGATCGGTTCGATCGACATGGTGGCGAACATCAACAGCATGCCGGTGGCCAGCATCGCCACCACCGGTCGTTTGTCGGAGATGCGTGACCAACTGCCCGCCTGCTTCTTCCTTGTTTCAGTTGCGGTGGGTCGACGATTTTCCCGGATCAGGAAGGTCGTGGCGAGGAACGCCAGGAAGATGACGCCGCCAGCAATCAGGAAGGTCGCGCGGATGCCGATCCTGGGCGGCAAGGCACCGCCAATCAATGGTCCGACCAGATTGCCCGCCATGATGCCGGCTGAAAGTGTTCCGAGAGCCCAGCCGGAACGATCCTTCGGCGTCTGCATGGCGACCAGAATGGTCGATCCTGAGGAATAACCGCCGGCCAGGCCGATCAGAAGGCGCAAGGCCACCAACTGCCAGACGTCCTGGACCATACCCATCAGCGACATGCACACCGCCATGCCGAAGCTTGCGCGCACGAGCATCGACTTGCGGCCATAGCGGTCACCCAGCCGGCCCCACAATGGCGCGACCAGGGCCGCTGCCAGGAAGGTGGCGCCATAGGCGATACCCGACCATTGAACGATCCCCGCATGATCGCTGACGCCCAGCTCCGCCACATAGAGCGGCAGGAAGGGCAGGAGCAGCGTCATTGCCACCAGTGTGGTGAAGGAGCCGACGAAGCACACGACGAGATTGCGGCGCCAGTGGATATTGTAGCCTGCTTCCCCGGACGTGGTGCTTTCATCGGACATGGCGTTGCTCTTCGCTGCGTTGTCTTGTATCCCGATTTGGGATACCAATTTGGTATCCGTATCAGGCGCGGACATTGCGGAGTCAATGGGCCAATGGCGAGAGGGAGAAAGTCGCGATGTCACAGATGCTGCAGGTAGAGCGTCAGCTTCGCGAAATGATCCTGGGCCTCGACATCGGCCCGGGCGAAAAGTTGACCGAGCGCTGGATTGAAAGCCGTTTCGGGGCGTCGCGCACGCCAGTGCGTGCGGCACTGCTCAGGTTGGAGACGGAGGGACTTGTGTCGCGCGACGGGCGGGGTTGGACGGTTTCACCGATCAACCTTGCCGAAATCGAGCAGATCGCGGTCTATCGTCAGGCTGTCGAGGTTGCTGCCGCGCGATTGACGGCGGCGCTGGAAGACAGAAGCGGCCTCGATGCGATTGAGGCAATGCTTGATTCCTGCGGAGCGGATACGCCGAGGGAAGAATGGCATCGGGTCGGTACCGACTTCCACGTCGAGCTGGCGCGCCTGTCCGGCAACGAGTTCCTGTTTCGCGCCGTGCGGGATGCCATGACCCGGCTGTCGCGGGCGCGATGGCTGGAAATTCGTGACGAGGCTGCATCGGAGCGGGCCTGGCAGGAACATAGAGCTATCCTGGCCGCTCTGCGGGCAGGGCGAGCGGACGACGCTGCGGACCTCCTGATCCGGCACATCGGCGGCAGCCGTGATCGCCTCGTCGGCTCATTGCAGGCCGAGCGCCGCGGCCTGCGCGCCCGTGGTTTCGCTGTCGTTGCGGCCTAGAAAAAGGGCGCCTGCCGAGCCGGGGGCACGGCATTGTTTCCTGATAATGTTTCGTCACATTCTTTGACTGTTTTCTCTCGGGATTGTCTGGCGCAGCAGGACCCGTGACGCTAAAAGCCTGCGCGGGCTTTTGCGTTGGAATTTCGATGCGTAATATTCGTCGCAGGACTGGCAAGGTCTTTTATTACGCGCGCAACATTGTTCGCGACAGCGCGCCGCAATTGCTCTTCCGCCGTAGGCTGGACCAGGCGCTGACGACTGCTTTGCGCGGCGGCCCCGTGCTTCTCGATCGACTCAACTACTACAACAAGCTGCGGGAGCCGTTCACACCGAGCCCGGCGGCCGTGACGATCGCGACACTGCCGCGCCGCCCATCGATGTATTATTACGATCTCAAGGAGTTCGCCCGCTACTTCGATCCTAACCTGCGTCTGGACCTGGAGTTCGGCGACGTTCGTGGACTTCCTGATGTCCCTTCGATCGTCAAGAACCGTCCGATCGGCGCAAACAATGCCAACGCCGTGCTGTTCAAGATGGACAAGCTGCGGCATTTCCAGATGCCGGACGATCCGGTGCGGTTTGCCGACAAACAACCCGGGGTCGTCTGGCGCGGCGACATGAACAATCCCATGCGCCTGGTTTTTCTGGACGCCGCGCAGGGGTTGCCGTTCTGTGATATCGGGTCGCCCGCCACGCATGCGCCGGAACGTCACCGCAAGCCTTTCATGAGCGTCGAAGACCAGAAGCGCTACCGCTACATCATCTCGCTTGAAGGCTATGACGTGGCGACGAACCTCAAATGGATCATGAGTTCGAACTCGCTCTGCCTGATGCCGGAACCGACCAATGAAATCTGGTTCTGTGAAGGGCATTTAAAGCCCGACGAGCACTATGTGCAGCTCGCGCCCGATTTCTCGGATATCGCCGAGAAGTTTGCATTCTTCGAGCGTCATCCCGAACAGGCGGAGCGTATCATCGCGTCGGCCCAGGCCTATTGCCGCCAGTTTCTGGACGAGCCGACCGAAAGGGCGCTGTGTTTCCTGGTGCTCTACAAATATTTCGTGCTGAGCGGACAGGTCGAGCCCGACGACAAGGTCTGGCGCTTCATTTCATCATAGGCGCGTTTTGGTTCCGCAATTGCAATAAAACCGTCATTGCCCGCGGATATTGGTCGGCTCACGGTGCGAACGCGGAGCGATATCATGACCGAACTGGAACGCAATTCCCCCGCTGCTGATTGGCTGGAGGCGGAGCTGGCAGACACGCTCGACGAGGACTATGAGCTCGAGCTGTCGGAGCCAGCGCTTTCCGAAGAGATCGCCAAGATCTACAAGCGTTCGCATCCGCCATCTGTCGAAAGGCAGGTCTATTTCCGCGAATTGCTGACATTGCAGTCGGAGCTGATCAAGCTGCAGTCGTGGGTAGCCCACACCAAGGCCAAGGTGGTGGTGCTTTTCGAGGGCCGCGATTCGGCCGGCAAGGGCGGCGTCATCAAGCGTATCACCCAACGCCTCAACCCGCGCATCTGCCGCGTCGTCGCGCTGCCGGCACCGACCGAGCGCGAGCGCTCGCAGTGGTATTTCCAGCGCTATGTGCCGCATCTGCCGGCAGGCGGCGAGATCGTGCTGTTCGACCGCTCCTGGTACAACCGCGCAGGGGTCGAGCGGGTGATGGGCTTTGCCACGGCCGACCAGGTCGAGGAATTCTTCCGCGACGTACCTGAGTTCGAGCGCATGCTGGTCCGCTCCGGCATCATCCTGGTCAAATACTGGTTTTCGATCACCGATGAGGAGCAGCAGATGCGCTTCCTCATGCGCATCCACGATCCGATGAAGCAGTGGAAGCTCTCACCGATGGACCTGCAGTCGCGCGTGCGCTGGGAACAGTACACCAAGGCCAAGGAAGAGATGCTGACGCGTACCAACATCCAGGAGGCTCCCTGGTTCATCGTTGAGGGCAACGACAAGAAGCGCGCACGGCTGAATTGCATCGATCACCTGCTGCAGCAGGTTCCTTATGAAACAGTGCCGCATGACGAAATCACGCTGCCGGAACGCGTGTTCAACCCGGAGTATGAACGTACCGTGTTGCCGCCGGAGCTCTACGTGCCGCAGAAATACTAGAGCGCCGCGCGTCCCGTCGGACGCGCAAAGGACGCTCTAACACTTTGATTTGGCCGGTCATTCGGCCTTGCGCTGAGCGACAAAGAAGCCTTTCAGCGCATCGACCTTCTCAGCCGTCCATCCGGGCGGCGGTGCGACGGCCATCCAGGCATCGATGTAGTGCTCGGGGGCGTAGACGTGCCCGTAGCCCATTGGTGTGGTCGTGCCGAGCCCGATGTCGACGGTCAGCTGCAGCAGCGTGACGATCGGGAACCAGCGGAAGCGCTGCGAGACATCAGGCCCGCGTTCGCCCTTCATCCAGTCCGGCTTGCTGTAGGCAGCATGAGGATCGAAAAACACGATCGGGTCGCTGGCATACTGCAGATAGACGACCCGTATCGGTCCCCATGGCGCGCCGTCGAGATCGAGCGCATTGCGTTGGCTGGTGAAGCGGATGACCGAACCGTCGCGGAAACGAGGCAGCCATGCGGGCGAGCCGGCGACGCGGCCCGCGGTGACACTTTTCCAGGTCCGGCTGGGGAAGGGTGGGCCCGCCCACACGGCGCCCTGGTATGGGTCGGCAACGACATCATAGATATCGCTCGACAGATCTGAATTCATCGCGCCGAGACTAAGTCCGTACAGGTAGAGTTTCGGGCGCCGATCTTTCGGCAGTTTCTTCCAGTATCCATAGACCTGGGTGAACAGCGCCCGTGAAGCTTCCGAGCCATAGCCCGGCTCGACAAGCAAGGAGAGCCAGCTCGGCAGGTAGGAATACTGGATGGCGATGCTCGCGATATCGCCCCGGTACAAATATTCGACAGGATCTATTCCGGCGGGATCCACCCAGCCTGTCCCCGTCGGCGTGATAATGATGAGCGCGGAGCGTTCGAAGCCGCCAACCCGCACCAGCTCTTCGAGCGCCAGTCTTGCCCGGTCCTCCACCGTCCTGGCGGAATTCAGACCGGCATAGACGCGGACCGGTTCCTTCGCGCCCTGGCCGGTCTGGGTGGCGATCTCATTGCCGCTCGGCGCGGAGGCAATGTAGCTGCGCCCCATCTTGCCAAGCCCCTGCCAGTTGATCAGCGAGGCCGAACTGCCGGTCTTCCGGGGATCGGCCGGCGGTTTGATCTCGGCATCGATGATCTGGTCCAGTTCCCGGTAGGATGAGTCCATGGCGCGGATCGCGAAGCGCAGCAGCACGCCATCCACCACGGACCAGAACAGAAGAGTGGTGACGACCAGTCCGGCGACCCCGGCAACACGCCGGGGCACATGGGGGCGCAGTCGATTTGCAATGATGCGAAATACGCGCGCGAGCAGCCGTGCGATCAGGATAACGACCACGAAGGTCACCAGCGCGATCGCTGCGACCTCGAAGGGGCCGACCTTGTTGGCCGGTGCCATGCCCATCAGGATACGGATGGAATCCTGCCAGCTGGACGCCTGGATCAGGAAAAAGACGGCAGCAAGCAGGCAGGCGAGAAGTATTGTTCGCGATGTGGAAACCAGCCGACGCCGATCCGTGCGCGGCAGTTCCATGTAGGTCCAGAGCGCACGCAGGGCTACACCGACGCCATAACCACAAGAGAAACTCAGACCAGACAGAATGCCTTGTGTGATGCTTTCACGCGGAATGAGGCTTGGTGTCAGCGACGCGCAGAAGAACAGGGTCGCGAGAGCCAGGCCGGTCAGCGAGAAGGCGTCAATCGTCCTGGCTGCCCACCGCAACACCATGCTTCAGCTTCATCCTTTCAGGATTTCGGCCACTCGTGGCGCGAAATAGGTGAGGATGCCGTCGCAGCCGGCGCGTTTGAAGGCCAGCAGCGATTCCAGCATCACCTTTTCGCCGTCGATCCAGCCATTGGCTGCAGCCGCCTTGATCATCGCGTATTCGCCCGACACCTGGTAGGCGAAGGTCGGCATGGCGAACTCGTCCTTCAGGCGACGGATGATGTCGAGATAAGGCAGGCCCGGCTTGACCATCAGCATGTCTGCGCCTTCGGCAAGGTCCTGTTCGGCTTCTCGAACGGCCTCGTCGCTGTTGGCGTGATCGATGTAATAGGTCTTCTTGTCACCCTTCAGCAGTCCCTGCGTGCCGATCGCCTCGCGATAGGGGCCGTAGAAGGCGGAGGCGAATTTGGTCGCGTAGGACATGATGGCGATGTCCTGGAAGCCGTTGGCATCCAGCGCGTCGCGGATTGCGCCGATACGGCCATCCATCATGTCGGACGGCGCGATGATGTCGGCGCCGGCGGCCGCCTGCAGCACGGCGGCGGCCGCAACCTGCTCCACCGTCTCGTCGTTGACGATGATGCCGTCACGCAGGATGCCGTCGTGGCCGTGGCTGGTGAAGGGGTCGAGCGCGACGTCGGTGATGATGCCGATGTGGGGAACCGCCGCCTTGATGGCGCGCGTCGCGGCATTGATCAGATTGTCGGGATCGAGAATGTGCGAACCGGCCTCATCCTTGCGTGCGGCCTCGATGTTCGGGAAAGTCGCAATCGCCGGAATACCGAGCCTGGCGGCGCGTTCGGCTTCGCGAACCGCCTGATCGATGCTGAGGCGAAAGACGTCAGGCATCGCATCGATCGGCTCGCGTATATTCGTTCCGCCGGTCAGGAAGATCGGCCAGATCAGGTCGTCGACGGTCAGGCGGTTTTCCTGCACCAGCCGGCGCGACCAGTCCGCCTTGCGCATACGGCGCAGGCGGCGCGAGCCGGTGATTTCGTCGACGTTGCGGGCGCCGGCAGGTTTTGTGAGGGCGAACTTGTTCATGGCCAAAACTCCGATTGGCGGTTTTCTAACACGTGCGGGCCGGAGCGACCAATGCGGCTGGTTGTGCCAGCATCGGCGCGGATGGTCGCAGTGCGTTCCCACACTCGGTCGAGGCCGGCTTGCCGGAAGGGTGGCATTGACGCGCTGGAGGGCGACGCTTAGCACTTCCAAAGCATATGAATGAGGATTCTATGGCAATCGATTTTGGCGGCGGCGAGGAAATCCGCTTCGAAAGGATTGGCCGGGCAGGCGTCGTGACCATGACCCGCCCCCAGGCGCTCAACGCCATCACGCATCGCATGATCAATGCGCTATCGCGCGCTCTGGATGCCTGGGAGGCTGATCCGGAGATCGACCTGGTGCTGCTGAGGGGCGAGGGCAGGGCGTTTTCCGCCGGCGGCGACATCATGGCTGTCTATGAAGGCGGCAAGGCCGGCACCCCCCCAGTCGAGTTCTTTGCCGACGAGTACCGGTTGAACGCGCGCATTCCCCGCTTTGCCAAGCCCTATGTCTCGCTGATCGACGGTATCGTCATGGGCGGCGGTGTCGGCCTGTCGTTTCATGGCTCCTACCGGGTGCTTACAGAAAACGCCCAGTTTGCGATGCCGGAGGTCGGCATCGGCTTTTTTCCGGACGTCGGCGGCAGCCATCTGCTGCCGGGCCTCGAGGGCAGTTTCGGGGTGTATCTTGCACTGACGGGAGAGCGCATCCGTTATGGCGATGCGCTGTGGTCCGGCTTGGCGACCCACGCTATCAAAGCGGCCGACCAGGCTGTTTTCGTCCAGGACCTGACCGAGACCGGAGATGTGAACGCGGCATTGCGGCGGCATGCCGTCGCTGCCGAAGCCGAGACCGGGGAGCCGGTGCGCGAAGCGATCGCGCGGCATTTTTCACGTGATACCCTGGCAGACATCGTCGCCAGCCTTGAGGCGGGAGCCAGCGATGAATTCGCTTCCAAAACGCTGGCCATCATGGCTCAGCGTTCGCCAACCAGCCTGAATGTTGCCTTCCGGCAGATTCATGCCGGCCGCTCGCTGGCCATGGACGACTGCATGCGGATGGAGTTCCGCATTCTGGTGCGCATGCTGCAGGGCCACGATTTCTATGAAGGCATCCGCGCGGCGATCGTCGACAAGGACCGCCAGCCGAAATGGCGACCCGCAGGGCTGGGGGCGGTCGCCCCGGAGGATGTCGATCCATACTTCGCGTCGCTCGGCGAGCGGGAACTGGCACTGTGAACGATGCCGCGCAAAGCCGCATGGTTCTGGAACCTTCGACGACGGAACTCGTCTTCGAATGGTTTCAGCGTATCGTTGCTGTCTATTGCCTGCTGTTCGGGGTGCTCTACTGGGTTCGCCTGATCGGTTTCTATCCAGGACCTCTGTGGCGCTTCGACCTGATGCCTGTGCACTGGCAACTCGCCGCGGCAACGCTGGCGGTGTTCTTTCCCTTTGCCGCCGCCGGCCTTTGGATGCTGGCCTCCTGGGGGCCTGTCATCTGGGTCATATGCGCCCTGACCGAGACGATCATGTATGTGGGCTTCCCACAGCTCTTCGGCGAACGCTGGCCGATCGTCGCGGCACATGCCGCCGTGGCCCTGATCTACATAGCGCTGCGGCTCGTCGTGCATTTCCAGCGCCGCCGCCAGCGCGTCTGATTTTCAGCCTTTGGCCGTTCGCTAAATCTTTAGGTTAATTTTCTTCCCTCGGCAGGGTTTTTATTAACCCTCTCTCGAAACCTCTTACCGGTAAGCTCTTGTTAGCCCTGGCGTTTAAGTCGAATTTTATAGGTATTCGATAGTGTCGCGATCAAGGTGACAAAAAACAAAAAATCACCGGGCGACAAACGAGAGGCAAAGACAATGATCAATTCGCGTCCTGTGGCGAAGACCGCCAATGTTATCGATGAACGCCGCGAGTCCATCCGCACGCTTTACATGGAATCCCTTCAGCTGGTCGAACGTCTTCATCGGCGTTTGCTTGATGTGATCAAGGATGAATTCGATCGCAACGGCCGTTCCGACATCAATGCTGTCCAGGCTCTGCTGCTGTTCAACATCGGCAATGCCGAACTGACCGCCGGTGAGCTGCGCTCGCGTGGCTACTATCTCGGCTCAAACGTATCCTACAACCTGAAGAAGCTCGTCGACCTCGGCTTCATCAACCATCAGCGTTCGCGCATCGACCGTCGTTCGGTCCGCGTCAGCCTGACGGACAAGGGCAATGAGGTGGCCGAGGTGGTTGCCGGTCTCTATGAGCGCCATATCGGCTCGATCGAGCATGTCGGCGGCATCAACCAGGACGAGTTCAAGCAGATGAACCGTGCCCTGCAGCGCCTCGACCGCTTCTGGAACGACACAATCGCCTACCGCATGTAAGCGGCTGGTTCGTGATCGCCCGTCGGATTGCCGGCGGAGCTCCGCGACGTCTTCGTCGCGGCGAGATACCACGCCGAAGAGCGGGGAGGAGGAGATCTAGAGCGTTTCCGCTTTTCGCGGAAACGCTCCGAGTTTTGTTTCGGCCGCATTGTTGTAACGCCAGGTGTTTCCACTTGGCTACAAAATGCTCTAAATCTCCGGACTGGGCCGGTGCTGAAAAGGCACTGGCCCTTTCTTTCGTACGACGTAGGTCTAATGCGCGGGCGTTGCGCCTAATTGCCGCCATATTCCGGTGAAAGCGAGAAACAGGACGGTGCAGCCAATCTGGCTGGCTGGTCCGCTCTCGCGAATGTGCGTTTTCCGGCAGCGAGATGCGAGATATGGTTGGCTAAATGTTAAGGATGGCAACCATAGAGTGCGGGCCGCTAACCAGGCCCACTGGCCGATCGTCGAATTGTTGAACAAGTCTGGAACGCCCATGAACACCAGCCGTCGCCTGTTTCTCACCGGAGCTTCCGCGCTTGCCGTGGCTTTTGCCGCCGGCGCCGCCAGTGCCCAGGACGCCGTGGATGGTATCCTGAAGGCCTCAGGGCAGGGTAGTTGGGACGACACATTTGACGCCCGCGCGACGCAGGGCGGCAAGGTCGCTTCGACGCTGCCGATCTTCAGCCCTCAGACCGTGACCTACACCGAGCAGGCCATTGGCCAGTATCGTGACATCGTGGCTCAGGGCGGCTGGCCGGAAGTGCCCGCGACCAAGAAGCTCCAGCTTGGCGTTTCCGATCCCGACGTCGTGCCGCTGCGCAAGCGGTTGATGGTATCCGGCGATCTGCCGCAGAATGCCGGCCTGTCGGAATCCTTCGATTCGTACGTCGATGCTGCGTTGAAGCGTTTCCAGACCCGTCATGGCCTGCCGGCCGACGGCGTCACCGGCAAATACACCTTTGCTGCGATGAACATCTCGGCCCAGGTGCGGCTCGGTCAGCTCGAAACCAACCTGGTGCGCCTGCGCGCCATGGGCGGCTTTCTCGGCAATCGCTACGTGATGGTCAACATCCCGGCAGCGCAGATCGAAGCGGTGGAGGGAGACCGCGTCGTGCTGCGTCATACGGCGATCGTCGGCAAGATCGACCGCCAGACGCCGATCGTCAATTCGAAGATCAACGAGATCATTGTCAATCCTTATTGGAATGCGCCGGTGTCGATCGTCCGCAAGGACATCATTCCGCTGATGCGCAAGAATCCGAACTACCTCAAGGACAGCCATATCCGCCTGCTCGCGCCGGATGGCTCCGAAGTCGATCCGACCACCGTCGACTGGTCGACGGAAGATGCCGTCAAGTACCGTTTCCGCCAGGATCCGGGCACCGGCAACGCCATGGCGTCGGTCAAGATCAATTTCCCCAGCCCGGACGGCGTCTACATGCACGATACGCCGCAGCAGAGCCTGTTCGGCAAGCTGATGCGCTTTGATTCCTCGGGCTGCGTGCGCGTGCAGAATGTGCGCGACCTTGTCACTTGGATCCTGCGCGATACCCCGGGCTGGAGCCGCCAGCACTTCGAGGAAACCATCAAGACGGGCAACAACACTCCTGTTGCGGTCACCAATCCGGTTCCGGTCTACTTCACCTATGTTTCGGCCTGGTCGACGGGGCCTGGCGTCGTACAGTTCCGCGACGATATCTATCGCCGCGATGGCGTCGACGAACTGCAGATCACCTCTTCTCTCTAAGAAGCGGGCAAGTCAGAAAACATCAGAGCCATCGGCGGTAACGCCGGTGGCTTTGATGTTTTCGGCACAGATGTCGCGCACGCAACCGCGCAGCCAGCGATGGGCCGGATCGGCATCGAGCCGCGGATGCCACAAGAGCGAGATGGTGATTTCCGGCAAGGCAAGAGGGAGCGCGAAGCGGAACATGCCATCCCTGAGGTGGCCGGTGTAGCGTTCGGGAACGCTGGCGATCAGGCCAGCCGCCCGTGCAAAGACCAGCGCTTCCAGGAACCCGCTGACCGTTGTGGCGATCTGTCGTTGCAATCCAAGGATTTCCAGGGCGTCGTCAATCGGTCCCTTGTCGAGATTTCGGCGCGAGACGAGAACATGATGCCCGGCGGCATAGCGTTCGGCGGTGACGATACCCTCGCATAGCGGGTGCCCGACCCGTACGACGCCGACGAAACGGTCTCGAAACAGGGTCTGTGCCCGGATCTCGGGTCCGGTGGTGTTTCCGATCACGCCGGTTTCCAAGTCTACACTGCCGTCGCGCAGCGGTGTGCTGTCCTTGTCCGGTTTCGGTACGAAGCGCATGCGTACACCGGGTGCCTCCCGGGCAATGCGTGCAAGCAGGGAAGGCCCGAAGTTTTCGACAAAACCGTCGGAATTCCTCATGGTGAATGTCCGCGTGAGCCTTGTCAGGTCCAGCTTTTCTGCGGGGCGCAGCACTGCCTCGGCTTCCTCGACGATACGGCCGACGTGCTGGCGCAGTTCAAGCGCACGCGGTGTGGGGACAAGGCCGCGACCGGCCCGGACCAGCAACGGGTCGCCGGTGGCTTCGCGCAACCGCGCCAGCGCGCGGCTCATGGCCGAGGGGCTGAGCCGCAGCCTTCTGGCCGCGTGGGCAACGCTGCCTTCGGCAAGCAGCACATCGAGGGTGACGAGCAGGTTGAGATCCGGGTGTGGCATTCGTCCAGCATAACGCATGTTCCGTGTTTTGATGAGGCGTTAGATGCACGAATAAAGTGCAAATGGTGCGTCTTCCGCCATGTGATATCTGACGCTACCTCTCTGTCCGAGTTAATCGGCGGAGGCAGACAGACCATGCAATCGAACGTCAGCCAGCATGACACGACAACAGCACAGGCCCCAGATGGCACCGGCCGCTGGGCGCTGATCAGCCTGGCACTGTCGATGCTGCTTTCCTCGCTTGGCATCAGCATCGCCAACGTCGCCTTGCCATCCCTGGCGGAGGCATTCGATGCGTCTTTCCAGCGCGTGCAATGGGTTGTGCTGGCTTATCTGCTTGCAGTCACGATCACCATCGTTTCGGCGGGGCGGCTCGGTGATCTCGTGGGACATCGACGCATGCTGATTGGCGGTATCTCGCTTTTCGCGCTTGCCTCGGGCCTGTGCGGCGTCGTGCCTTCGCTCTGGCTGCTGATCGGCGCGCGTGCCTTGCAGGGACTTGGCGCCGCTGTCCTGATGGCGCTTAGCATCGCCTTCGTGCGCGATACCGTCGCCAAGGACAGGACCGGGAGCGCCATGGGATTGCTGGGCACCATGTCGGCAATCGGTACTGCGCTTGGCCCTTCGCTGGGCGGGGTCCTGCTGACCGCGGCAGGCTGGCGGGCGATCTTTCTGGTGATGGTGCCGCTCGCTGTGCTGAACCTTTTCCTGGCCCGCCGTTTCCTGCCGAGTTCCAGGCCGGTTGGAAAGGGCGCTGGCTTCGACGCTCCTGGAACGCTGTTGCTTGGCCTTGCACTTGCTGCCTATGCGCTCGCCACCACGGTAGGTGGTTCGCATATGGGATGGCTGAATGTGACGTTGTTCGTCGCCGCCGCTCTCGGAGCCGGGTTGTTCATCAAGGTCGAGGCGAGGGTGACTTCGCCGTTGATCCAGCTGGCCGCATTCCGCGACGCTACTTTCAGTGGCAGCCTGACGATGAACGCGCTGGTTTCCACAGTCATGATGGTCACCTTCGTGGTCGGGCCGTTCTATCTTGCCCGTGCTCTCGGATTGAATGCAGCTTTCGTCGGCATGGTGATGTCGGTTGGTCCCGTGATCTCGGCCTTGACGGGCATTCCGGCTGGCCGGATCGTCGACCGGCTCGGTGCTTCGTTCGTTGTCACCGTCGGGCTGGTCCTGATGACGATCGGCGCGTTTGTCCTGGCCGCGGTTCCAACCTCCTTCGGTGTCGCCGGCTACGTCCTGGGCATCGCCGTCCTGACGCCTGGCTATCAATTGTTCCAGGCTGCCAACAACACGGCCGTCATGATGGATGTCAGCCCGGACCGGCGCGGCGTCGTTTCGGGCATGCTGAGCCTGTCGCGCAATCTCGGGCTCATCACCGGGGCATCGGTCATGGGGGCCTTGTTCGCCTTCGTGTCGGGCACTGTCGACGGATCGGTTTCGCATCCCGAGACCATCGCCACCGGGATGCGGATCACCTTTGCTGTGGCAGGAGCACTGACCTCGGCTGCGATCGTGATTTCTTTTCTGGTGCGCAGCGGCGCTGCAACTGCACAGCCGATTGAGGGATGACCCAACCCTCAATCATGCCGAACGGTTGGATGTCCGGCAAAGTCTCCTAAGCTTGTCATCTTAGCGTTACGGGCGGTCACTAGCGTTTGCTCACGAACGCAGGGGACGCTCGTGAGACAAGTTGCAGGGGCATGGGCATTTTGCCTGGCGATCTTCTTGGCACTGCTATCAGCCTTACCCGCTGGCGCAGAACCAATTCGTGGTGCGGGTTCGACCTTTGCCACGCCGGTCATTTCGGCCTGGGCAAAGGCCTACAAGGAGGCGCGGGCCGACGGAGGCGACTACTTTACCCTCGACTGGAGCGTCGACTACGAACCGGTCGGCTCGTTGGCCGGTGTCATGCGGCTTTCGCAGCCGGAGATGGATTTCGCCGCGACCGATGCACCGCTTTCGCTGGAGGAGATCGCCAGGCGCAATGTGGCGCAATTTCCTATCGTCATGGGCGGCATCGCGGTGGTGGCCAACGTTGTCGGAGTCGAGCCTGGCAAGTTGCGCCTGAGCGGTCCGGTCCTGGCCGGCATCTTCTCGGGCCAGATCAGGACTTGGTCGGCCCCGGAGATCGTCGCACTCAATCCGGACATGCAACTGCCGGACCGCCCGATCAAGGTGCTGCGGCGCCAGGACGGCTCCGGCTCGACATTCGTCTTCACCAGCTATCTCTCCAGAACCAGTTCCGAATGGCGTGAGAAATTTGGAACTGCGACGTTGATCGATTGGCCTGTAGGGCAGGGCGCAGAAGGCACCGGCAATCTGGTCGCGCTGGCTGCAGCGACGGCCGACAGCATCACCTATCTCGAATATGGTCAGGTGGTGCGCGCTGGTCTGCCCGTCGTGCAGTTGCTCAATGAAGCTGGCGCCTTCGTCGCGCCCGCACCTGAAAGCTTCACGGCAGGCCTGGCAAATATTGCATGGGACGCTTCCAGGCATTTCCTTGCCGATACAACCAATATGCCGGGTGCCGGCGCTTATCCAATGGCTGCCGTCACGTATGCGGTCGTGCCCAAGGATAGGGGTGGTGAGCGAACCCAGCGCGTGCTCGACCTTTTCAGATTGGCCTATTCAGCCGGCGCCAGGGATGCACGTGCGCTGGGCTACACCCCCGTACCGCCGGAACTTGCGCGTCAGATCGATCGCTATTGGGCACAGACCCTGACGACCCTGAACAACTAGCGCGCTCTTCCGGGCGCCGGCACTGTCCACACAGGAAGGCATACCGACATGCAGGTCGACATCTTCAAGGACATCCTCGTTCCCGTGATCGGCGGTCTCGGCATTTTCATGCTCGGCCTCGAATTCATGGCCAACGGCATCCAGGCACTCTCCGTCAACAAGATGCGGGATTTTCTGGCCAAGGCGGCCGGAACGCCGATCAAAGGCGTGCTCGCCGGCACGCTCATCACCGGTGTAATTCAATCCTCGACGGCGATGACCGTCATGGTGGTCGGCCTGGTCAATGCCGGGGTGGTGGCACTACGGCCTGCCATCAGCGTCATCATGGGCGCCAACATCGGCACGACACTTGGCAACGGCCTGATCGCCCTGCCGCTCGGCCCTCTCGGCCTGATCCTGGGCGGGATCTTCGCGCTCATCTACTGCTTCGCGAAGAGCGAGAAAGTGCGCAACATAGCGCTCGCCTGCATGGGGTTTGCACTGATCTTCTACGGTCTCAACCTGATGACCGGTGGTCTGCGCCCGCTGCGCAACATGCCCGAAGTGATGGAATTGCTGCAGACGCTGCGGGCCGATTCCTACTTCAATCTGCTGAAATGTGTGCTGATCGCCGCCGGTGTCACGGCGATGATCCATTCTTCCTCGGCGACGATCGGTATCGTCATGGGCCTGGGCGCCGCCGGCGTGCTTGACTGGACCACCGCCGTCGCCTTTTCGCTCGGTGCTGATCTCGGCACCACGATCACTTCGTGGATGGCCTCGCTCAACCTTTCCAAGAATGCCAAGCGCGCAGCTTATGCGCACATGTCGTTCAACGTGATCGGGGTTCTTGTGACCGTCCCGCTGTTTTTCGTCTCGATCGAGGTCCTGCGCTGGGCCATGCAGTGGTTCGGCGGCGATCCCAGCGTTCCGGTGGTCGTCGACGGCAAGGATACGTTCCCGCTCGTTCCCGTCGCGGTCGGTCTGTATTCAACCTTTTTCAATGTTTTCAATACGTTGCTTCTCTTTCCGTTTGTCGGCGTGTTCGAGCGCGTTCTGTCGCGCATCGGTCATACCGAAGCTGATGATGTGGAAGATTTCTCGGTGCCGAAATATCTTGATCGCCGCTTTTCCTCGGATCTTGGACAGGCCGTGCCTGCGGTGGAACAGGAGACGGAACGGCATCTCAAGGCCGGTGCACTGTTCCTCGATATCGCCCGCTCCAAGAAGAATGCGCCCAGCGACCCTGGCGAGCACTATCTGGCGACCGACATTCTGTCGCGCGACATCCGCTCCTATTCGGCCGCGTTGCTGTCATCAGATATGCCAATGGACCAACTCGATCTGGTTGCGAGCCTGATCGAGGAGGCTGATTTCACAGCAGCGCTCGCCGAGCAACTCCATCAGGTGGCGCGCCGCGTCCGTCGTGAAACCTTCGGAACGCAAGGCAAGGTGATCGTCGATACCGCGCTCGACAAGCTGGATTTCGACCTTCGCGAAATCCTGCCCGACTTCGGCGTGAAGGCACCGCAAATGCCGGCTGGTCATATCAATTTCCCGGAGGTCGACCAGCTTCGGGCTCAGATATTGACCGCAGGCGAGGGAATCGCTCCCGGTGAACGGGGGGCGTTGCTGGCATTGCTGGGCAGTGTCGAGCGCGCCGACCTCCTGATCAGGCGCATCGACGCCGAACGCAAATCCGTCAACCGTCAAGCAGTCATTGCCCGTACAAGGGCTCGCCGCGAACAACGCGACGAGAAGGGTGGCGTATTTGGCGGCGGTCTGGCGCCGGTACC
>WPCJ01058173.1_pt1 | contig 16099 bp, 13 predicted proteins | sample 5399831 | NCBI WGS metagenome assembly WPCJ01 (sample SAMN12869470, study PRJNA574797) | sludge metagenome | isolation source: wastewater treatment of pH10 | place: China:Beijing | collected 2019-05-20 | reverse complement strand
CAGCGCCAGATGGAAACCTGGCAGCGGCTTGGCACTTATGTGGCTGGCCTGGCCCTGGATGACGCCGGCATCAAGACCGACGAAGCTCTGTGTTCCACCATGGACATGGTGGTCGCTGCCGGCGGCGGCGAGCGCGACGTGGCGGTCGACAATGCCATCCTAGCTGCTTCGGAGAGCCGAAGCGACTTCGATATCCTGCTCAATGAAAAGCTGACCACCGAACTCAGGCCGACACTGTTCCTGGCGCAGTTGTCCAACCTGCGCGCCGGCAACATCTCGATCGTGCATAAGGTCACCGGGTCTTCGCGCACCTTCATGGGTGAGGAAGGTGCTGGCGTCGCCGCTGTCGAAACGGCCGCCGCCCGCGTCCGGTCCGGCCAGTCGACGCACATGCTGGTCGGCGGTGCCTTCCAGACCGAACACCCCGACATGCTGCTCGGCTATGAGCTTGGCGCCTATCTGCACAGGGGCGCCTGGAAGCCCGTCTGGCAGCGTTCCGGTTCCGAAGGCGGCGGCGTGGTTTCCGGCTCGGGCGGCGCGTTCCTCGTTTTGGAAAGCCGCGAGCACGCCGAGAAGCGCGGCGCCCGCATCTATGCGGAGCTTGGTCCGGTCCGCTCTGGACGTTCGCGCCGCAAGCGCGGGGAACTCGGCTCGACCATCGAAACATTGCTCAAGGCAACCAACCTACCGCAGGGTCAGGTCCTCGCACTTTCCGGCGCTTCCGGTGGCCATGCCGCTACGTCTGCCGAGAAAGCTGCGATCGATGCGCATGCCGGCCTGACCGCACGCGGCTTCGGCACGCTGACCGGCCACATGAAGGAAGCACAATTCCCGTTCGCGGTGGCGCTCGCTGCACTGGCCGTCCACAACAAGGCGCCCTATCCCGTCTTCGATACGGTATCCGAGCGCAATTTCGACGGAATCCCCGAGCAGGTACTGGCAACAGCGGTCGGCTATCACCAATTCGAAGGACTGGCGCTGGTCAGCGCTGCTTGAGCAGCGCGCGCCGGCCGCAAGACGGCAGGGTGTGTTTACGCAATCCCGGACGCAAAACCGTTACGCACTTTTGCTGGATTGCTCTAGGGTCAAGGATTGAGGCATGGCAAAGCTGAAGGATCATCTGGGCAGGCCGGTCGTTGCAGTCACCGGGATCGGCGTCGTCACCTCTTTGGGCGTCGGCAAGGCCGACAATTGGGCAGCGCTCACTGCCGGAAAGTCCGGTATCCATCCGATCACCCGCTTTCCCATCGACCAGTTGAACACCCGCATCTCGGGTATGGTCGATTTCCTGCCGTCGAGCAGCAAGGGTGCAAGCGCCCTCACCTATGAGCTGGCAGAAACCGCGGCACGCGAAGCGGTCGCCGAAGCCGGCATCGACCCGGAGAATTTTGGCGGTCCGCTCTTCCTCGCCTCACCACCCGTCGAGCTCGACTGGCACGACCGCTTGGCCCTCTACAAGGGTGGCGACCAGCCGGATGCTTCCGACCGCATTCTCGAAGTGGCGCGCGGGCTGAATTCGTCGGACATGTTCGATTCAGCGCAGTTCGGCACCATTGCCGACCGCCTGTCCGATGCTTTCGGCACCACGGGTCTGCCGATCACGCTGTCCACCGCCTGCGCTTCCGGTGCAACCGCCATCCAGCTCGGCGTCGAAGCGATCCGCCGCGGCGAATGTGATCGGGCACTATCGGTTGGCGCGGATGGCTCGGCAACGGCTGAAGCACTGATCCGCTTCTCGCTTCTATCGGCACTCTCCACGTCCAACGAGGTTCCTGAAAAGGCCTCGAAGCCTTTCTCCAAGGATCGTGACGGCTTTGTCCTGGCTGAAGGTTCGGCCGCACTCGTGCTGGAATCGCTGGAAAGCGCGCTGGCGCGTGGCGCCACCGTGCTCGGCATCCTGCGCGGCTGTGGCGAAAAGGCCGATGATTTCCACCGCACCCGGTCCAAGCCGGACGGCTCGCCGGCGATTGCCGCAGTCAAGGCTGCGCTCGCCGATGCCGGCCTTTCCGAGGATGAGATCGACTACATCAATGCGCACGGAACCTCGACGCCGGAGAACGACAAGATGGAGCATCTGTCGCTGTCGACGGTGTTCGGCGAACGCATCAGCCAGATTCCGATCTCGTCCAACAAATCGATGATCGGTCACACATTGTCCGCTGCCGGCGCGATCGAGGCCGCCTTCTCGCTGATGACCATGCGCGAAGGCGTCATTCCGCCCACCATCAATTACGACAATCCCGATCCGGCGATTGCGCTGGATGTCGTGCCGAACAGGAAGCGCGAGGCCAAGGTTGGCACGGTTCTGTCGAACTCCTTCGGCTTCGGCGGCCAGAATACCTGCCTTGTCATGGCACGGGAACCCGTTTAAGGCGCCCTGAACGTAGGCAGCAGGGCATTGAGGGAATAGGCAGTCGCTGCCTTGTTGCCCTATTCCCTTACTGCCCTGCTGCAAAACGAACTGGACGCGAGATCATATGCGCGCACTGCAACTCATCGAGGATCGCCGGCTCGAACTGGTCGACGTCGCTCCTCCTCCGCCACCTGCCATCGGTGAGGTGACGCTGCGCATCAAGGCCGTGGCGTTGAACCACATCGACGTGTGGGGCTGGCGGGGCATGGCCTTCGCCAAACGCAAGCTGCCGCTGACGGTCGGCGCGGAGGCATCCGGAGAGGTCGAGGCGATCGGTCCAGGCGTCTCCAACCTGGTTCCGGGCCAGCTTGTCTCGATCTATGGCGCCCGCACCTGCGGGCTGTGTCGCGCCTGCCGCGAGAAGCGCGACAATCTGTGCGAACATGTCGGCGGTGTGCACGGCTTCCATCTCGACGGCTTCGCGCAGGAAAAGATCAACCTCCCCGCCCGGCTGCTGGTTCCGGCCCCTCCCGGCGTTGATGCAGTTGGCGCTGCCGTTGCACCGGTCACCTTCGGCACGGTCGAGCACATGCTGTTCGACAACGCCAGACTGGAACCCGGTGAAACGATCCTGGTCCATGCCGGCGGCTCCGGCATCGGCTCTGCTGCCATCCAGCTTGCGAAGAAAATCGGCTGCACCGTCATCACCACGGTCGGCTCCAACGACAAGATCGAAAAGGCCAGGGCGCTGGGCGCCGATCACGTCATCAACTATCGCGAAGATCGTTTCGAAGGCGCGGTGCGCAAGATCACCAGGAAGAAGGGCGTTGACGTCGTCTTCGAACATGTCGGCAAGGACACCTGGGCCGGCTCGATGTTTTCCTTGAAGCGCGGTGGCCGTCTGGTCACCTGCGGCTCGACCTCTGGCGTTTCGACCGAAGTGAACCTGATGATGCTGTTCCAGCAGCAGTTGAAGCTGCTTGGTTCTTTTGGCTGCCGCATGGAGAACATGGCGAACGCCATGCAGAAGATGGCTGCCGGCCTCGTTTCACCTGTCATCGACACCGAGGTCGATTTCGACGGCATCGACGCTGCGTTGAAACGCATGGAAGGCCGCGACGTTTTCGGCAAGATCATCCTGCGCGTAGGCTGATGGCCGACGCGCACGAACCCATGTTACGCCCCCTTGTCTACAAGACGCTACGCGGCCTGAAGGTCGCGGAGTACTGGATCACCGCGCGCGTCGCCATGGCGATCCTCGCTGTCATGCGTATGCTGCCGCCGGATCGCGCCCTCAATTTCATCGATCGCGCGGCGCGCACGATCGGCCCGAAGGTCGGACGCCACCGTGTCGCCATTGCCAATCTCAAGAACGCCTATCCCGACAAGAGTGACGCAGAGATCGAAAAGATCGCCTCCGATATGTGGGGCAATATGGGACGGCTGGCAGGCGAATATGTCTTCCTGGAGCAGCTGTTCGACTATGACCCGGATGCGGAGACGCCCGGCCGCGTCGAGGTGGTCGGCAAGGAACTGTTCCTGAAGATCCGCGACGAGAAAAGACCGCACATTTTCTTCACCGCGCATATGGGCAATTTCGAGCTGCTGCCGGTAGCGGCTGCCACCTTCGACCTGTCGGTTTCAGCGCTGTTTCGGGCTCCGAACAACCCATACCTTGCCGAATACATCTTCCGGACGCGTGCTGCGACGATGGGGGAGCTGCTCGCCTCCAAGAACGGCGTCTCTTTCGCCATGGCGCAGGTGCTGGAGCGCGGCGGCAACGTCGGCGCCCTCGTCGACCAGAAGTTCACCAACGGCGTTCTGTCCACCTTCTTTGGCCAGCCATGCCAGACCAGCCCGCTGGTGCCGAAACTGGCGCGTCAGTTCGACTGCGACGTCTATCCCGTCTTTTCCGTGCGCCTGCCCGGCAATCGTTTTCGACTGACGCTGTGTGACAAGCTCGAATTGCCACGCAGCGACGCTGGTCAGTTGGATGTGGCCGCGATGGTCCAGCTGATGAACGACACTGTCGAGGGCTGGGTGCGGCAGGATCCCGGGCAGTGGATGTGGTTCCACAAACGTTGGCAGATCCGGGGCCGCACCCGCTAGAGCATTTTGCAGCCAGGTGGAATCACTTGGCGTCACAAAAATGCGCTGAAAACAAAACTTCGAGCGTTTCCGCGTTTCCGTGAAAAACGGAAACGCTCTGGCAGCGAAATCCTCGCGCGAATGTGACACGCATTGCGGACAGGGATCGCTTAAACTCGCAACTTCTGCCACACTTGATCATTAACTTTTGTAATCGACAGTGCGGTCATAGCAGGGCGGCAGGGCGATGACGGACGAACAGACAAGGAAAAAGGACACGGCGTTGTGGACGCCGTGGGGCAGCCAGCAACCGGCAAAGCCGGGTGAGAAATTCGCAGCTTTGCGGCGGTTGGCCAAACGTCTGCGCAGCGTACGCAAGAAAAAGCTGGCAAAGCCGGCGGTCGCCGGCAGCTAAGCGAACGGGTACCCGCAAGTCGTCTGTTGCAGGCATTGTCGAATCGCGCGCCAAGACCCTAACCGCCGTAATAATTCATCACCGTATGACGCGCTTCAGCAAAAAACAGCCACCGTTCGGTCAGCATCCCGACACCATGGCTGAACACAGCGACCACCAAGGCCAGGAGCGCCGCGACACCAGCTTCCGCTCCGGCCATGAGCGCAGCCAGCACCAGGAAAATCAGGGCTCCCGGCAGCAATCCGCCCAATAGCAGGGCGAGCCTGCGCAGCTTGGCGGCGTGTTTGCGCACGACACGAAAGCCCATCTCGGCGGTCAGGTAATTCTCGGTGACATGCGGCCGCTCGAACAGCCGAACGCGACCGATAGCGCCGAGGCCTGTTGCGCTTTCCGGCGTCGATAAGGGTTGAAGGCTGTCGAGATGGCGCAACCAGGCAATCTTCGTCGCCCAGGCCGCAACCAGCAAAACCAGCGCCAGGAGCAGCAGCAGGCCCGCTGATCCACCTCCCGCGATGCCGAAGGCGCTGCCCAACAGTGCCCCTCCAGCGGTAGCGAACAGTAGATAGCAGGCGGTCGTCAGCCGCGTGTGCCAGGCCTGCACCGATCTCAGCGAAGCATAGATCATCGAAGTGCAGAAAACCGTCGCAAGCGACAACACGGACCCGGCGAGGCCAATTGGCGCCAGGTAACGCCCCTCGATGACACAAAGCCAGGCCGACACGGTCAATGGCACGAACGCCAGGACTGACAGCACGCCTTCACGCGAGAGCCAGCTCGAACGCCATTGCGAGAATGCCCACCAGGCGCGTTGCGGGTTGCCGAGATGCAGCGTCGAGGACAGCAGCCCGCCCGCGATCAGGCCCAGCGCGGAAATGTGGGCGGATTTGGTGGCAATCGCTGTCGGATCGAGCAATCCGAGCCCCAGAACCGCAGCCAGTCCGTAGCCGAGGCCGGACAGCACGGTGAAGGCGATGATGGAGGCAGCCGGATGCATGAATCAGATACGGTCCAACATGCCGTCGAGCCAGGCAAAGAAGCCGGTAGCTCCACTGGTGTCCTCGCCTCTCGCCATCTGGCCGGCGCTCGCAGCCAGCGGCTTCCTTGGCCGGGGTGGCAGATATTTGTTCACTGGGCGCGTCCCCTGCTCCGGCATCAGATCGATACCACCACGCTCGGCAACCATGATCGAAACGGTGGAGGACGGATCGCCGAGATCGCCGAAATGGCGAGCATTGGCCGGGCAGGTTCGCACGCAGGCCGGCTGCCGATCCACTTCCCCCATGGTCTCATTGTAAATGCGGTCGATGCACAGCGTGCATTTCTTCATTACACCGGCGGCCAGATCCATCTCGCGCGCGCCATAAGGACACGACCAGGCGCAGAGACCGCAGCCGATGCACTTCTCCTCATCGACCAGCACAATCCCGTCCTCGGCGCGCTTGTAGGAGGCGCCGGTCGGGCACACGGTTACGCAGGGTGCGTCTTCGCAATGCAGGCAGGACTTCGGGAAGTGCACGATGCGCGCATCACCCGCCTCACCAACGATCTCGCCGCCTTCCGGCACCACCTCGAAGGAATGCACACGGTTCAGCCAGGCGCCTGAAACATCGGCACCATAAGGCTCCTGGTCCGACAGGGCAGCGCCATAGCCCCCGGTGTTCCATTCCTTGCAGTTCACCACGCAGGCATGGCAGCCGACGCAGACGTCGAGGTCGATGACGAGACCGAGCTTCTTGGCAGTTGGTGCCGGCAAGCTGGTCATTGCGCCCACTCCTGCCCGTAGCGCAGCTCCTTCGGGCTCGGCCGCTCGCCGTCCGGCTCGGCGATGCCCGGAAAATGCGGCTCGCTCACGACGCCCTTGTCCGCTTTCTCGATACGAACCCTCAAATCGTACCAGGCAGCCTGCCCGGTGATCGGATCGGAATTCGACCAGCGGAGCCCGCCTTCCCTTGGCGGTAGAAGTTCGTGGATCAAGTGATTCATCAGGAAGGATTTTTGCGCTTCCGGAACATTGCGATCCAACCCCCACGCCCCTTCCCGCTTGCCGATGGCGTTCCAGGTCCACACCGTCGAGGAGTTAACGGCCTCCATCCTCGCCACCGGCACCTTGATACGGCTGTGGTGCGAGATCAGCCAGACCCAGTCGCCATCAACGAGCTCCAACTGCTCGCAGATCGCCCCCGGAACGTAGAGCGCGTTGGCGGTATGGATCTGCCTCAGCCAGGCGTTCATCGAACCCCAGGAATGGTACATCGCCGCCGGCCGCTGCGTGATGGCGTGATAAGGAAACTCCCTGCTGTCGACCATCGCCTCGCCGAATGGCCGATACCAATCGGGCAATGGGTCGAACACATCAAGGATACGCTGCCGGTGCGTTTCCGGGGCCACCGGCTCGCGCACGCCTTCCGCGGACAGCCGGAACTTCTGCAGCGCTTCCTGGTAAAGCTGGAATGTCACCGGTTGCGGCGTATCGAAAAAGCCCATGCGTACGGCAAAGTCCTGATAGGCTTGGTTGGCGTGTTTGAAGAACTGCGCTTCCAGCGGAATATGCGCGGAAAAGAACGAGCCGTTTTCGATATAGCGCTGCAATTGCTCCGGATTTGTCGCACCGCGCCCGATGCGATCCCCTTTCAGGCCGCGGAAACCCGCCAAGGGACCAATGCCCGGCCGGCGCTCGTGGCGGACGATGTAGTCGGCGTAATCCTTGTAGAGTGGCTTGCCGTGATTGTCGGCAAAGCCAGGCAGGCGCAGCCGCGCACCAAGATCGATCAGCACGCTCTGGAAGCCGCGTACATTGCGGTCCGGCTCGATCACCGGCCAGCGGATGGCATCCTGCACGGCATCAGGTTCCGAAATCGGCCGATCGAGCAGCGAGATGCAGTCGTGGCGTTCGAGATAGGTCGTGTCGGGCAGGACGAGGTCGGCATAGGCGACCATCTCGGAAGCATAGGCGTCGGAATAGATGATTTTCGGGATCTTGTATTCGCCGGTCGCCGGGTCCTTGTCCTCCAGCATGCGGATCACGCCCGCCGTGTTCATGGAGGAATTCCAGGCCATGTTGGCCATATAGAGAAACAGCACATCCACCGGGTACGGATCACCGGCATGGGCGTTGGCGATCACCATGTGCATCAGCCCGTGCACCGAGAACGGCGAATCCCACGAGAATGCCTTGTCGATGCGCGCCGGTCGTCCCTCGGCATCGACCAGGAGGTCCTCGGGGCCGCGCGGAAAGCCGAGATGCGGCCCCGAAAGCGGCTTGTTGGACCCAAAGTGCTCGGCCCGGCCGTGCGGTGTCGGATGCGCCGACACCGGCTTTGGATATGGCGGCTCGAAACGGAAGCCGCCGGGACAATCGACGGCTCCGATCAGCACCTGCAGCATGTGCAGTGCCCGCGCCGTCTGGAAGCCGTTGGAGTGCGCGGAGAGCCCGCGCATGGCATGGAATGACACCGGCCGCCCGACAAAGCCTTCGTGCGTCTGCCCGTGCACGTCCGTCCACGGTTGCTCGATCGTGATCGCCTCGTCGAAGGCCACGCGCGCGATTTCCGCTGCGAGCCCGCGGATCGCGTCTGCCGCGATGCCGGTTTCCATCGCAACGGCTTCCGGCGCATATTTCGGGTCGAGGTATTTTTCCGCAAGCAGCTGAAAAGACGGCACCGCGAAGCGCCCATCCGCGAGTTGCACGCGACCGGAGAGTGCGGCCCTTGCTCCCTTGGCACCGATCGCGACGACCTGTTCGGTCACGCTCTCGAAGATGAGCGGCCTGCCCTCGCCGTCGCGCGCAAACAGGCCATGCTCCGCAGTGCCCGGAGCGTCGATCACCAGCCAGGTGGCGTTGGAGTAGCGCACCAGATAGTCGACGTCGATCCGGCGCGCCTTGAGCAGTTCATGCACGATCGCGAGGATCAGCAGCCCATCCGTGCCCGGACGAATACCGATCCAGTTGTCTGCAACCGCCGAGTAGCCGGTGCGCACCGGGTTGACCGAAACAAAGCGAGCACCATTCTTCTTCAGCTTGGCTATGCCCATCTTGATCGGGTTGGAATCGTGGTCCTCGGCGACCCCGAACAGCACGAACAGCTTGGTGCGATCCCAGTCCGGTGCTCCGAACTCCCAGAAAGCGCCACCGATCGTCATGATGCCGGCAGCCGCCATGTTGACCGAGCAGAAGCCGCCATGCGCGGCATAGTTCGGCGTGCCGAACTGCTGGGCCCAGAAACCGGTCAGCGATTGCGACTGGTCCCGTCCGGTGAAGAAGGCAAGCTTCTTGGGGTCGTCCTGGCGAACACCATCCAGCCAATTGGTGGCGATCCCGAGCGCCTCGTCCCAGCTGATTTCCTCGAACTTGCCCGAGCCGCGCGGCCCTACCCGTTTCAAGGGCGCACGCAGCCTGGCCGGCGCGTAGTGCTGCATGATGCCGGCCGAGCCCTTGGCGCAAAGCACGCCTTTGTTGACCGGATGGTCGCGATTGCCCTCGATGTAGCGGATCTTGCCGTCCTTGATGTGCACGTTGATGCCGCACCGGCATGCGCACATGTAGCAGGTCGTCTTGCGGACCTCGTCGCCCACCGGCTCGGACAGGGCCACCCTTTCGGCGTGATTCATCAATCGAGTTCCTCCGGTTCGAAACGTATCGGGCCGGGTGAGGAAAGGAAATGCGCGAAGGACGTTCCCGACAGTAATTTCGTTCGCCATGAGATCACGACAGAGCATGATCTCCCATCATCCTGACAATCCGGGGAATACCCCACTGGCCCTCGATCCAGCCCCGAGGCTGTTTGCGCCAACTCTCTTGCATCCGTTGAACCATCGGCCGCGGCTGCGTTGACTTGCCGCGTCATCGTCCTAGCTTCGATCTCGCAGCCGGATGGAACGGGGGTGCTTCCGGTTGGGGCGGACGCCGCTAATGGCGGCCAGAAAGGACTAAACGTGCTACAGAATCAAACACTTAATGGATTAAGCCGGCGTAAGCTGCTCACGCTCATTGGCATGACGGCGGGGTCCGCTGCCATGTACCAGGCCATGACAACGATGGGCCTCGCGGCCGAGTCCGGCTACAAGGGGCGCATCAAGCTGGAAGGCGATCCGAAAGGCGCCACCGTGCTGATCCTCGGCGCCGGCCTTGCCGGCATGACAGCGGCGCTCGAACTGCGCCAGGCCGGCTACAAAGTGAAGATCCTGGAATACAACAACCGTGCCGGCGGCCGTAACTGGACGGTGCGGGGTGGCGACACTTTCAGCGAGCTTGGCGGCGGCAAGCAGACCTGCGAATTCGAAGAAGGCCTCTACGTCAATCTCGGCCCCTGGCGTATCCCCTACCACCACAACGGCCTGCTCGACTACTGCAAGCGCCTGGGCGTCAAGCTGGAACCGTTCCAGCAGATCAACCACAACGCTTTCCTGCACTCCTCGACCGCGTTCGGCGGCAAGCCCCAGCGCGTACGCGACATCAAGACCGACTTCCAGGGTCACACATCCGAGTTGCTGGCCAAGGTCACCCAGAAAGGCAAGCTGGAAGGCGACGTCACCAAGGAAGACCAGGAGATGTTGCTGGAAGCGCTCAAATCCTGGGGCGCGCTCGACAAGGATTACGCCTATGCCAAGGGCCTGACTTCCGCGGAGTATCGCGGCTACGAAAAAGATCCTGGCGGCGGTTTGGGCGCAGCACCGGTCCCCGGCGACCCGATCGGACTTTCCGATATCCTGAAGTCCAAACTCTGGGGCAGCCTCGCCAATTTCGCGCTGTATGAATTCCAGACCACCATGTTCCAGCCGGTCGGCGGCATGGGCAAGGTCGGCGAAGCCTTCGCCAAGGAAGTCGGCGACCTGATCACCTTCAATGCCAAGGTGACCAAGATCGATCAGGACGAGAAAGGCGTCACTGTCACCTATGAGGACACGACAAAGCCTGGCGCCATGCAGGAAGCCAGCGCCGACTGGTGTATCTGCACCATCCCGTTGACCATCCTGAGCCAGATCGAAGTCAAGGTCAGTGGCGCCATGCAGGCGGCGATCGCGGCCGTGCCCTACGCCTCGTCCGTCAAGGTCGGCTTGCAGTTCAAGCGCCGGTTCTGGGAAGAGGACGACCTCATCTTCGGTGGCGTGTCCTATACCGACCTGCCGATCACGCAGATCTCCTACCCGAGCACCGGCTTCAACACGACCGGCAAGGGCGTACTGCTTGGCTGCTATACCTGGAATGGCCCGAACTCCTACGAATTCACGGCGCTGTCGCCACAGGACCGGGTCAAGCGCGCGGTCGAATATGGCAGCCAGATCCATCCGCAGTACAAGGATGAATTCGAGAACGGAGTCTCCTGGGCCTGGCATCGCTCTCCCTACACGCTGGGCTGCGCAGGCGACTGGACCGAAGAAGCCCGCCAGGAGCATTACGACAACCTCTGCCAGCTGGACGGGCGCATCATGCTGGCCGGAGAGCACGCCTCCTACATTCCTGCCTGGCAGGAAGGAGCGATCCTGTCGGCCCTCAACGCCATCGGGCGCCTGCACAAACGCGTTCTGCAAGGGTGACGGCAGTAAGGCCCATCCCTCTTTCCCCCAATTTTGCAAGGCACGTCATCATGACTACCAAGACAAACCGGCCATTCGGCCTCGCCGCTGCCGCGGTATTCCTCACGCTTTCCAGCCCCGCCGCCTTTGCTGACTCGGCCGGCGCTACCTTTTCGACCGGCGACAAGTTCTCCCAGAAGACCGGGGAAGACATCTACGCCAACCTTTGCCAGGCCTGTCATATGGAGAAAGGTGAAGGGGCTGTGGGCGCAGGCAAGTATCCGGCGCTTGCCAAGAACACCAACCTGGAGTCGTCGGGCTATCCGATCTTTGTCATCCTGCATGGCCAGAAGGGCATGCCGCCCGTCGGCCAGATGCTCGACGACGAACAGGTCGCTGCTGTCGTGAACTATGTCCGCACGCATTTCGGCAACGACTACAAGGACGCCGCAACCGCGCAGGATGTGAAGGACGCCCGCTAACGAACCACGGAAGGTAGGCCCTCGGGACTCACCTTCCCCGATATTTTCAGCAAGAAGGAGAACACCGGCTATGAAAGCACGGACCGGCGCCGCTTTGGTTGCGGCACTGATGGCGATGACCGGCGGCGCGATGGCGCAGGACGTCGTACGTCACAAGATCCCGAACTCGGACTTCCCGATCTCCCAGGCGGTCGAAATCTCGGCAGGCAAGACCACCGTTTATGTCAGCGGGGCAGTACCCTCGGTTGCCGACGAGAAAGCGGAAAAAGGCTCACTTGCCGCCTATGGCGACACCAAGACCCAGACCGTTTCGGTGTTGAAGTCGATCGAAAAGACGCTGGCCAGCCTCGACCTGAAGATGGGCGATGTCGTCAAGATGCAGGTCTTCCTGGTCGGCGATCCCGGCAAAGGCGGCAAGATGGACTTCGGCGGCTTCATGGAAGGCTACACGCAGTTCTTCGGCACCAAGGAACAACCGAACCTGCCGACCCGTTCGGTCTTCCAGGTCGCTGGTCTTGCGGCGCCAGGATTCCTCGTCGAGATCGAAGTAACCGCGGTCCGGCCATAAGCCGATCCGACCTCGACGATGGGCTGCCGTGAGGCAGCCCATTTTCTTTGCCGATGACGAACGTCGGCTCCAGAGCGCCTAGTAGGTGACGACTATGCGCGTGTCGTTGATGCCGACCTCCCGGACCAGCGAATAGAACGTCGCGGCGTTTGCGGTGGCGAGGCGCACGCAGCCATGCGAGGCTGGGCGCCCAAGTTGCCGCACAGCATTGGTACCATGCACGGCATAGCCGCCATTGTAAAAGACGGACCAGGGCATCGGCGAATTGTCGTATTTCTTGGAGTACCACATCTTGTGCAGACGCTTGGGTTTCCAGCTGCCGCTCGGAGTTACGTAACCCTTTCGAGCCGTTGAAACATCCCAGCGATACAGGACCTCGCCATAGCGGCTGACAGTCATCGTCTGCGTCGAGATGTTGACCCTTGCGACGAGGCCGTCGGCACGGCTCTCCGCTGCGCTTGCCAACAAAATCGCCCCTAAGACCCCTCCTAAAAGAACAGACTTCTTCATGAGTCTGGCCCCTCTCCCTACATTGCTTCCCCAGAATTTCGATCTCTCACTTTATCTTTCAAAGGTTAAAAGAACAGTGATCTGCATTACACAAGAGACCTAGTGCATTTGACCGGGATGTTGACGCGAACGTGAACCGTTTGCCGGCGCAAATCCTACCCGGGAGACACGGCTCGACTGGATCAACACGCGGGCTCTTGCAAGGCATGGCCTTTCCCTGCTCAATTTCCCGAATGACTGATCGACTCCTGCAATGCGTCGAAGCGCGCACCGATGACCTCGTCGCGCTGACCGCCGACCTGATCCGCTTTCCGACCGTGAACCCGCCCGGCGAGGCGTATCGCCCCTGCGCGGAATTCATTGCCGCCCGATTGAAGAAGCGTGGTTTCGGGGTTGAACTGATCCGTGGCGAGGGCACACCGGGCGACAATGACCGCTATCCACGTGTCAATGTGGTTGCGCGCTTTGATGGCCGCTCGCCCGGACCCACCGTGCATTTCAACTCGCACATCGATGTGGTCGAAGCCGGAGAAGGCTGGACGGTCGATCCCTTTGCCGGGGTGGTGAAGGATGGCCGCGTGTATGGACGCGGCGCCTGCGATATGAAGGGCGGCCTTGCCGCCTCCATCATCGCGGTTGAAGCCTTCATGCAGGCCTATCCGGATTTTCCTGGCGCCATCGAGATATCAGGCACGGTGGACGAGGAATCCGGCGGTTTCGGCGGTGTCGCCCACCTGGCCGGCAAGGGCTATTTTTCAAAACCCAAGGTCGATCACGTCATCATTCCCGAGCCACTCAACAAGGATCGCATCTGCCTTGGCCATCGCGGCGTCTGGTGGGCCGAAATCGAGACCCTGGGCGAGATCGCGCACGGCTCGATGCCTTTCCTCGGCGACAATGCGGTGCGCCACATGGGTGCTGTACTGGCGGCTTTCGAGGCCGACCTATTCCCCGCACTCGACCGGAAACAGACTTCAATGCCGGTGGTACCGGAGGGCGCGCGCCGTTCCACCATGAACATCAATTCGATCCATGGCGGCCAGACGGAAGACTTCCGGCCGGGCCTGCCCTCCCCCAACGTGCCGGATTCATGCCGGCTCACCATCGATCGCCGCTTCCTGCTCGAAGAAAAGCTCGATGAGGTGAAGCGCGAAGTGATCGATATCCTCGACCGGCTGAAGCGTGAGCGGACGAAGTTCGACTATCGCATCCGCGACGTCATGGAGGTGCAGCCGACCATGACCGAGCGCGATGCACCTGTCGTCAAGGCGGTGGCCGAGGGCATCATGCAGGTGTTCGATCGCGAACCCGACTATGTGATTTCTCCCGGCACCTACGACCAGAAACACGTTGCCCGCATCGGCCACCTGTTCGATTGCATCGCCTACGGTCCGGGCATTCTCGACCTCGCTCACCGGCCCGACGAATGGGTCGGCATCGACGACATGGTGCAATCGGCCAAGGTCATGGCGATCGGGTTGAATGTGCTGTTGCGGAGTGGACGAAGCTAAAACCGCAGCGCCGTGACCGACAGTTCCGGCCGCTGGTTGATCGTCTGGAACACCACGCAATAGCGTTCGGTGAGTTTCACCAGCGAATCGATGCGCTCCCGCGGTTCGTCGGTCTGCAACTCGATCCCCAGCCTTATCGCCCTGAATCCGACCGGCGCTTCCTTGGCGACGCCCAGGGTGCCACGAAAATCGAGATCGCCCTCCGCGGTTACCGTTGCCCCGTCCAGTCTGAATTCGAGCGCGGTCGCGACAGCCTTCAGCGTCACGCCAGCACAGGCGACGAGAGCCTCGAGCAGCATGTCGCCGGAGCACAACTCCAGCCCGCTGCCACCCGTTGCCGGGTGGAGGCCGGCTATTGCCAAGGCACGGCCCGTCTCCACCTTGCACGCGATCGACTGGTCTTCGATCGAACCTTTGGCACGCAAGGTGATGAGCGCTTTTTCCGGTGTATCGCGATAGGCTTCCTTGAGGGGAGCCTGCAGTGTCTTGAGTGTTGCGGCATCCATAGTCACACCCTCCCGCCTGCGGCGCATCACCGCGGTCGTGGCGCACCGGATAGAGCCGGTATATTGGCACAAGATTTCCCCACCGGCATCATCGATGAAAACAAACGCGATTTACTCCGTTGGAATTTCACGCTTCTATCCCGCCCGAGCTAAACAAGCGGAATAATGAGGGGGACTTACGATGAAGCTCTGGAAGACGGTCTTGGCAGCCACCGCCCTGGCGCTTGCTTCAGGCACGGCAGCCTTCGCCGCCCGCACCGACCTGGTGCTTGGCATGGTGCTGGAGCCGCCGCATCTCGATCCGACGGCCGGTGCAGCCGCCGCCATCCGCGAGGTCACTTATGCCAACATCTTCGAGGGTCTGACCCGCATCGGTCCCAATGGCGAGGTCTTGCCCGATCTTGCCGAAAGCTGGACGATTTCCGAAGACGGCAAGGTCTATACGTTCAAGCTGCACACGGGCGTCAAATTCCACGACGGTACCGATTTCGATGCCGCTGACGTCAAATTCTCGCTCGACCGCGCCCGCGCGGAAAACTCCCAGAACGCCCAGAAACAGCTGTTCGCAGCCATCGACACCGTCGACGTCGTGGATCCGGCGACCGTCAAGGTGACGCTGAAACAGCCGCAGGGTTCCTTCCTCTACAATATGGGTTGGGGCGATGCGGTCATCGTTGCGCCAGAAAGCGCCGACACCAACAAGGAAAAGCCGATCGGCACCGGCCCCTTCAAATTCCAGAACTGGGCGAAGGGATCCTCGGTCACGCTCGTGAAATCGGACAATTACTGGGGCGCTCCGGTCGCTCTCGACAAGGCCGAATTCCGCTTCATTCCGGATGCCTCCGCCGCGGTTCCGGCCATGCTGTCCGGCGACGTGCAGGCCTTCCCCAACATGCCGACCAGTGACAGCCTGTCCCAGTTCCAGTCCGATCCGCGCTTCAAGGTCGTCGTCGGCTCCACCGAGGGTGAAACCATCCTCGCCATGAACAACGGCAAGCCGCCCTTCGACCAGCTCAAGGTGCGTCAGGCGATCTCCTATGCGCTCGACCGCAAGGCCATCATCGACGGCGCTTCGGAAGGACTTGGCCAGCCGATCGGCTCGCACATGTCACCGTCCAGCAAGGACTACGTCGATCTGACCGGAACCTATCCG
>WPCJ01035680.1_pt1 | contig 16125 bp, 16 predicted proteins | sample 5399831 | NCBI WGS metagenome assembly WPCJ01 (sample SAMN12869470, study PRJNA574797) | sludge metagenome | isolation source: wastewater treatment of pH10 | place: China:Beijing | collected 2019-05-20 | reverse complement strand
GGCGACGAAAACGGCCAGGGCCAGGAAGACCAGGGTCGTCATATCGAAATTCTGCATCGCCGGCTGATCCGAACCTCGAAAACTCGTTCCCGCGCGGGCGCGCTCCTGCGGCCCGTCATCGAACGGATATGGTGAGGGAGGCTCGTAACATCCACCCCCGGGGCGCGACAAGGGCGCGAAAGCGCGCGTCGCTTGTGCCGGCCCCGCCGCCATGATAGCCGACGCGAGCCCGGCGCCGCCGCCTTGCCGGGCAATTCCGGCCACGGCACGGAATTCCCGATGGTTTTCTAGACAATGATGATGGGACCCATGGCCAACGAAAACGGCAACGGCGCCGGCGCCGCCGACCAGCAGGCGCCCAGCCTCAATACGCTGGTCCAGTACATCAAGGACTTCTCCTTCGAGAATCCCAATGCCCCGCGCTCGCTGATCCAGCAGCAACAGCAAGGCGGACCGCAGATCGGCTTGCAGGTCAACGTCCACGCCAACGCCCTCGGCGAGAACGACATCGAGACGATCCTGACGCTCGAAGGTAAGGCGACGCTCAACGACGAGACGCTGTTCGCCTTCGAGCTGAGCTATGCCGGCGTCTTCCGCATCTTCGGCGTGCCGCAGGAACAGGTGCATGCTGTCGTGATGATCGACTGCCCACGCCTGCTCTTCCCGTTCGCCCGGGCGATTGTCGCCGAGGCCGTCCGCAATGGTGGCTTCCCGCCGCTCTATATCGACCCGATCGACTTCGCCGCGCTCTATCGCCAGCGCCTCGAGGAGATGCAGGCCCAGCAGGGCACGCCGAACGCTTGATCGCGGCCGGCATCACGAATTCGACAGGAAAGAGCCCTTCGGGGCTCTTTTTTATTGGACCACCCGTTGCAAATCGCCCGGGCGTTTCCATCTCCCGCGGGCCAGAGGCCGCCATTCCGGCGCGCCGTTCCCGCGAGGTACACGACGTCCATGGATTCCCTTATGACGCTCGCCGCCGACCCAGCAGTCTGGGTGGCGCTCGGCGCCCTGATCGCCATGGAGGTCGTCCTCGGTATCGACAACCTCATCTTCATCTCGATCCTGACCAACAAGCTGCCTGAGCATCAGCGCTCACGCGGCCGGCGGATCGGCATAGGCCTGGCGCTGATCCTGCGCCTCGGCCTGCTCTCGACCGTCGCCTTCATCGTACAGCTCACCGCGCCGGTGTTCTCGGTCTTCGGCAAGGCTTTCTCCTGGCGCGACATCATCCTGATCGCCGGCGGCCTGTTCCTGGTTTGGAAGGCGACGAAGGAGATCCACCACAAGGTCGATCCCGATCACGGGCCTGACATGTTCGATGGCAGCGCGGCTGCGGCCGTGACCTTCGGCGGCGTGATCTTCCAGATCCTGCTGCTGGACCTGGTCTTCTCGATCGACAGCATCATCACCGCCGTCGGCATGACCGAGCATATCCCGGTGATGGTGATCGCCGTCGTCGTCGCCGTCGCGGTGATGCTGCTCGCGGCCGACCCGCTGGCGCGCTTCATCGACAAGAACCCGACGATCGTGATGCTGGCGCTCGGCTTCCTGCTGATGATCGGCGCCACGCTGATTGGCGAAGGCTTCGGCGCCCATATCCCGAAGGGCTACATCTACGCCGCCATGGCCTTCTCGGCCCTGATCGAGGGGCTGAACATGATGTCGCGCCGCGCCAGCCGGAAACAGGGCGAGTAGCAAGTGCGACCGTCATGCTCGGGTTCGGCCCGAGCATGACGCTAGGCCTCAGGCCTCCTCGGGCACGCCGAGATAATCGCGCCAGAGCGGCCCTTTGAGCTTCAGCACGAAGGCCTCGTGGGCCGCTCTTTCCTCAGGCGTCAGCCGCGGAGCGAGCGCCCGCTGACGCACCGGGCGTTCCATCGCGACCGCGAGTCCCACGCCGGTCTTGCCGGCGGCGGCGCTGCCAAAGCCGAGGCTGGTCTGCTTGCCGCCGATCAGCTCGATATAGACCTCGGCCAGGATCTCGGAGTCGAGCAGCGCGCCGTGCTTGGTGCGGCGGCTGTTGTCGATGCCATAGCGCGAGCAGAGCGCGTCCAGGCTGTTGCTGGCGCCGGGATGCTTGCGCCTCGCCATCGAAAGCGTGTCGACCACCAGCGACGGCACGATCGCAGGCAGGCCGAGCCGGCCGAATTCCATATTGATGAAGCCGACGTCGAAGGCCGCGTTATGGATGACCAGCTTGGCATCCGCGATGAAGGCGGCGAACTCACTGGCGATCGCGGCAAAGACCGGCTTGTCGGAGAGGAAGGCCGCGGACAGCCCGTGCACCTTGAAGGCGCCCTCCGGCATGTCCCGCTCGGGATTGATGTAGACGTGATAGGTGCGGCCGGTCGGGCAGTGGTTGAGGAGCTCGACGCAGCCGATCTCGACGATGCGGTCGCCCTTCAGCGGTTCGACGCCGGTGGTCTCGGTATCGAGAACGATCTCGCGCATGTCAGCCTGCCCTCTCGGCCTGGCCGAAGCGGCCGGCGACGGCATTCAGGATAGAGCGGACCTGGCGCTCCGCCGCCACGAGCCCCCGTGAGGTGTCCACAAGGAAGTGGGCCCGACGCCGCTTCTCCGCATCCGGCATCTGGCGGGCGAGAATCGCGGCGAGCTTCTCCTCGCTCATGCCGGGGCGGCCGAGGACGCGCTTGCGCTGGACCTCGACCGGAGCCGTGACGACGACGACCGCGTCGCAGCGCCCTTCCCCGCCGGTCTCCAGCAACAATGGCACGTCGAGCACGGCGACGGTTGCGCCGCTCTTGCGAGCCCGCGCCAGGAAGGCCTGCTCCTCGGCGCGCACCAGCGGATGGACGATCGCCTCGAGCTTGGCCAGCGCCTCGGGGCGACCGAGCACGGCAGTGGAAAGCCTGGCGCGGTCGACCCCGCCATTGGCTGTCGTGCCCGGAAACGCCGCCTCGATCTGCGGCGCCGCGGCACCGGCGTAGAGATCATGAACCGCCTGGTCGGCGTCGTGGACAGGCACGCCGGCAGCGCGGAACATCGCGGATGTCGTCGACTTGCCCATGCCGATCGAGCCGGTGAGGCCGAGCAGGAAGGTCATGGCAGTACCTCCTCCATCGCGCTCACGCGCGGGGAATGTCGACTTCGAGTTTCGCGCGCAGCTCCGCCGTCACCTGCGGACGGACGCCGAACCAACGCTCGAAACCCGGCACCGCCTGGTGCAGCAGCATGCCGAGACCATCGACCGGGATGCCGCCGCGGCGCCGGGCCTCGGCGAGCAGCGGCGTCTCCAGCGGGACATAGACGATGTCGTCGACGATCGTGCCGGAGCGCAAAGCGGAGAGATCGATCTCCAAAGGCGGCTGGCCATGCATGCCGAGCGAGGTGGTGTTGACGATCAGGTCGCTCTCGCCGACGAGCCGAGCGACGTCTTGCCAGGGCCGCGCTTCGACCGTCCCGGGGAAGGAAGCCGCCAGCTCGACCGCGCGCTCCGGACTGCGATTGACCAGCAGGATACTGCCGAGCCCGCGTTCGACGAGGCCATGGATCACGGCGCGGGCCGCGCCGCCTGCCCCGAGAATAAGGGCCGTATTACTTCGCCCGGCCCAGCCGGACACGCAGGCATCGAGATGGGCGAGAAAGCCATAGGCGTCGGTGTTGTCGCCGCGGAGCGTGCCGCCATCCATCCACAGTGTGTTGGCCGCACCCATCGCCTGCGCCGTCCCGCTGGCCTCGTCGAGCAGAGGCAGCACGACCTCCTTGTTCGGCACGGTGACATTGCCGCCGACGAACTCGCCGGCGCGCAGCCGGGCGATGAAGCCCGCCACCTCGGCCGGCGGAACGTCAACACGCTCATAGCTGCCGGCAAGGCCATGCTCGGCCAGCCAGTGGCCATGGATCAGCGGCGAGCGGGAATGCGCCACGGGGTGTCCGATGATGAAGCAGCGTTTGGTCATGGCAATCGTGGAACACGGGATCATGCAACGAGGTCAAGCTCGCGCAGCGTCGCGAGCAGGCTCAGCATCGGCAGGCCGAGGATGGTGGAGTGATCGCCATCGATCGCCGCGAACAGATGGATGCCGAGACCTTCCAGCTGATAGGCACCGACGCTGCTGGTCGCAGCCGGACCGGCGAGCGCGACATAGTCCCTGATGAAGCCCGGGGTCAGGGGGCGCATGGCGAGCACCGCGCTGCTGGCGCTGCGGCCAATAATCCGACCGTCGCGAGCCAGGGTGAACGCCGAGGTGAGCTCGTGCTTGCGGCCGGCGAGCATCGCGATCTGCCGCTCGGCTGCCGCCGCGCCCTCGGGCTTGTGGAACGGACGGCCTTCGCAGATCAGCATCTGATCCGCGGCGAGGACGATGCGGCCAGGATGTGATGGCGAGACCGACAGGGCCTTGGCTTCGGCCAGCGCGGCAGCAACGCCGGTGGGCGGACCACCCATGGCGAGGAAGTCGGCTTCGATCGCGCGCTCATCGACATCGGGCCTGATCACGTCGACCGGAATGGCTGCCGCTTCGAGCAGTTGGCGTCGCGTCGCGCTGCCCGAAGCCAGGACGAGTGGCGCCCCTCCCCGCCAGAATGTGGCTGGACCGGTCACGTCGCGATGAACTTCATGCGGTGGTCGCGCAGCAGGTCGAGGATCGCGGCAGCGGTTTCCTCGATCGAGCGGCGGGTGACGTCGATCACCGGCCAGCCCCGGCGGGCGCAGAGCCGGCGCGACTGGGTGAGCTCATCGGCGACCGCATCGGGATCGACATAGGGCGTCTCGTCATCCGCCTTCAGCGACAGGAGCCGGTTCTGGCGGATCTGGATGATGCGTTCGGCGCTGGCGACGAGGCCGACGATCAGCGGCTTTTTCAGGCTCTCGATCTCGGCCGGCAGCGGCACGTTCGGCACCAGCGGGATATTGGCGGTCTTGATGCCGCGATTGGCGAGATAGATGCTGGTCGGCGTTTTCGAAGTCCGGCTGATGCCGAGCAGGACGACGTCGGCGCTTTCGAGATCGCCGCCGAGCTGGCCGTCATCATGCATCAGCGTGTAGTTCATCGCGTCGATACGGCGGAAATAGTCGGCATTGAGCGTGTGCTGCGCGCCGGGACGTGGTGCCGAAGCCTGGCCGAGATAGGACTGGAACAGTGAGTGCACGGGTTGCAGGACCGAAAGGCAGGGGCAACCGATGTCGCGGCAGAAGGCTTCCAGTCGCTCGGCCCATTCCGGTTCGACCAGGGTATAGAGCACGACGCCGGGCGAGGATTCGATTTCGGCGAGCACGCGCGACAACTGGTTCTCGGAACGGACGAGCGGGTAGACATGCTCGATCGCGGAGACCGCCTCGTACTGCGCCACGGCGGCACGGCTGACTGCGATCAGAGTCTCGCCGGTCGCGTCGGAGACCAGATGCAGGTGAAAATAATTGCGCGCCACGGCTTCCGTCGCCCCCGTCGGCCTTGTCTTGCATCCAGCTCTAGAGCTGTTCCGCCAGCCTGGGAATCCCTTTTCGATCCGCCGGACATGACTGCACGAGCGCTTTCGGAGCCTGGGATGACTGGGGATAACCCCGCCCTGCCGGAGACCTCTTCCGAGGGGGCGGGATAACCCCGGCCAAAGCTCAACAGGCATCGGCCTGTGGGTTGAATCGGGATGTTTCACGTGAATCATTTTTGGACGTGGCGCCAAGCCGCGCCCTCGGGCGAAATCCAATTCGTTAAGAAACCCTTAAGGGCTGGTCGGCCTGATGGAAGCCATCCGGACGGCCGACGTGCGACCTGTGGAGCGGTTGTGGACAATCTTGGGGCGGGCTATGTGCCCCCATCCAAGAGTCAAAACAGAAGACTCTCTTAGAAAAGAATCTTTTTAGGACGATGGCCGGGATAGCCGGTGCGCTTCATGATCCAGAACCTTTACCTGCGTGCTCTCTCCGGCGAGACCCTGCCCAAGCCTCCGCTCTGGCTGATGCGGCAGGCTGGCCGATATCTGCCGGAGTATCGTGAGCTGCGCGCCAAGGCGGGTGGCTTCCTCGACCTTTGCTACAATCCGCAATGGGCTGCCGAGGTGACCCTGCAGCCGATCAGGCGTTTCGGCTTCGACGCGGCGATCCTGTTCTCCGACATCCTGGTGATCCCGCATGCGCTCGGGCAGAAGCTCTGGTTCGCACAGGGCGAGGGGCCAAGGCTGGAGCCCGTCGCCGATGAGGCACGGTTCGGCGAGATCCGTGAGGAGATCGATCCTGATGTGCTGGGGCCGGTCTACGAGACCGTCAGACGCGTGAAGGCCGCCCTTCCCGCCGGCACGGCGCTGATCGGCTTCTGCGGCGCGCCCTGGACAGTCGCGACCTATATGGTCGCCGGGCGCGGCACGCCGGACCAGGGACCGGCCAAGGAGCTGTTCCGGCGCGACCCCTCCCTATTCGCAAGGCTGATCGATCGGCTCGTCGTCAATTCCGCTGCCTATCTCAACGCGCAGATCGATGCCGGCGTCGACGCCGTCCAAATCTTCGACAGCTGGGCCGGCTCGCTCGGGCCGGACGACTTCCAGCGCTGGTGCATCGAGCCGACCAGGCGGATCGTCGATCTCGTCCGCGCACGGCACCCCCAGGCAAAGATCATCGGCTTCCCGCGCGGCGCCGGTGCCGGCATTCCGGCTTACGTCCGCGAAACCGGCATCGATGCGGTCGGTCTCGAAACGGAGATCGATCGAAGCTTCGTGCGCGAGTCGATTCAAAAGCTGGTGCCGGTACAGGGCCATCTCGATCCGCTGCTGCTGCGAGCCGGCGGACCCGAGCTCGACCGTGAGATCGAAGCGATCCGTGCGGCATTCGGCGATAGCCCATTCGTCTTCAATCTCGGGCATGGCATTCTGCCGGACACGCCGATCGCTCATGTCGAGCGACTGGTCGAGCTGGTTCGCGCCTGAAGCCTGAAGGACTACCGCCATGGCTTATGAATGGATCAAGGCTTTCCACGTCATGGCGGTGATCGCCTGGATGGCCGGAATGCTCTATCTGCCGCGGTTGATGGTCTATCACGCCGAGGCGCAGGTCGGCTCGATCCAGTCCGAGACCTTCAAGATCATGGAGCGCCGGCTGCTCAAGGGGATCATCAATCCCTCGATGATCGCGACCTGGCTGCTCGGGCTCTATCTCGCCTGGAGCGGATTCGCCTTCAAGGGCGGCTGGCTGCACGGAAAGATCGCGCTGGTCCTTGTCCTCTCGGGCATCCATGGCTATCTCAGCGGCAGGGTCAGGGCCTTCGCCGAAGACCGCAACGACAAGCCGGCGCGGTTCTACCGCATCCTCAATGAGGTGCCGGCTCTGCTGATGGCCGTTATCGTCATCCTGGTGATCGTCAAGCCGTTCTGAGATCGCGGTGGTTTCCCGCTTGAGCGATTCAGGGAAAGCGGTTATCAAGCCTCTGCGCTTTTCGTACGCGTCCTCCCTATCGTCGACGGCTCGTGCCGCGGCTGCTTTCTCGGCCGACACGACTTCCTGACAAGTGGGCCTTCAGGCCCTTCGTCCCGTCGATCCCCCAGCTGCCGTCCGGCCTGCCAGATTGCGGGCCTGTTACTTCGGGTACCCCATGCGGGAAATCAAACTCCACGAACTCAAGGCGAAGTCGCCGACCGAACTGCTCACCTTCGCCGAAGGCATGGAGGTCGAGAACGCGAGCACCATGCGCAAGCAGGAGCTCATGTTCGCCATCCTGAAGCAGCTCGCTTCCCAGGAAACCGAAATCCTCGGCGAAGGGGTCGTCGAGGTGCTGCAGGACGGCTTCGGCTTCCTGCGCTCCTCGGATTCGAACTACCTGCCGGGTCCTGACGACATCTATGTCTCGCCGACGCAGATCCGGAAGTTCGGCCTGCGCACCGGCGACACCGTCGAAGGCCCGATCCGTGGCCCCAAGGATGGCGAGCGCTATTTCGCCCTGCTCAAGGTCAACACGATCAACTTCGAGGATCCGGAGAAGATCAAGCACAAGATCCACTTCGACAATCTGACGCCGCTCTATCCCGACGAGCGGCTGCGGCTCGAGGTGCAGGATCCCACGAAGAAGGACTTCTCGCCGCGCGTGATCGACATCGTCGCGCCGATCGGCAAGGGCCAGCGCGCTTTGATCGTGGCGCCGCCGCGCACCGGCAAGACCGTGCTGCTGCAGAACATCGCGCAGTCGATCACGACCAACCATCCCGAGTGCTATCTGATCGTGCTGCTGATCGATGAGCGGCCCGAGGAAGTCACCGACATGCAGCGCTCGGTGAAGGGCGAGGTCGTGTCCTCGACCTTCGACGAGCCGGCGACCCGCCACGTCCAGGTCGCGGAGATGGTGATCGAGAAGGCCAAGCGCCTGGTCGAGCATGGTCGCGACGTCGTCATCCTGCTCGATTCGATCACCCGCCTCGGCCGTGCCTACAACACCGTGGTGCCGTCCTCCGGCAAGGTGCTGACCGGTGGTGTCGACGCCAACGCCCTGCAGCGGCCCAAGCGCTTCTTCGGCGCCGCCCGCAATATCGAGGAAGGTGGCTCGCTGACCATCGTCGCGACCGCGCTGATCGATACCGGCAGCCGCATGGACGAAGTCATCTTCGAGGAGTTCAAGGGCACCGGTAACTCGGAAATCATCCTCGATCGCAAGGTGGCCGACAAGCGCATCTTCCCGGCGATCGACATCATCAAGTCGGGCACCCGGAAGGAGGAGCTCATCACGCCGCGCTCCGATCTGCAGAAGACCTATGTGCTGCGCCGCATCCTCAACCCGATGGGCCCGCAGGACGCGATCGAGTTCCTCTTGGACAAGCTGCGCCAGACCAAGCAGAACTCAGAGTTCTTCGATTCGATGAACACCTGATCGGCGATTATCGCTTCAGTGACGACGAAAGGCCCCGGCGCGATGCCGGGGCCTTTTTTATGGTCGGTATAGGTCGAGGCCTAACGCGCCCCACCTCAGCCAATCGGTTCGGGTCCGTGAAGGGCGGCAGGCAGCGTCCGCGCAGGCGGACGAAGGCGGCGCCTGTCCCACTGGCCTGGGCGTGGGCCGGGTGTTCAGGAGCTGGTCTTTCCAGGCCGGGCAATCGACCAACATCGTTGTCAGACCCGATAATCCCAGAGCGGTCTGCCTGAAGGATTCTCGAGTCGGACCGGCGAGCACGATCTCCACGCTGTTGTGGGCGAGGTGGTAGCCATTCAGGATCGAGCCATGGAGCCATCCGGGCATGCGCGCAGCCGGAGCGAGGATGCAAGTTGCCAGCATTGGCACGGCATTGTCATGGGTCGGCGCGGGTACGACCGCCCCCCGGTGGAATCGGTCTGAGTCTTCCACAGCCGTCCTGAGTCAGCCTCGCGGTAGTGCTGCCCCGCCTCGCGAGGCAGAATGGGCCAAGCTATCGACGTCTGGCGTGGATTCGGTAACGAAACAAAAGGGTGTCGGGCCGTTTGTTGCGATCAGTCTTGATGTTCACGAGGAGCTCGTTCATCACCGCGGCGATAGCTGGGTTCTCGAAACTCTCATGCGCCATAACATGGTACCAACGGCAGGCGGTGTAGCCGACCGGGAGCAGGACGGGGCGATCGCTGGCGTGTGCCTGCGCAAAGGCTTCTTCACTCCCCTTCCACCAATCGACGGGATCGCTCTGGTGCTGCAACAGATAGCGAATGGCGGCGTGCTTCAGGCGGTTCATCGGCAGAACTCCGCCCCTGGCGGTATCGAGCGGTGAAAGCCCATCCGACGATTGTGGCGTTGTCCTCCGGTGCCGGGCGTGCTGGCGTCGCCGTGGTCCGGGTATCCGGCAAACGCGTCCGATTCGTTGTCGAAACGATTGCCGGGTCGATGCCGGAGGCGCGCAAGGCGACTTATCGTCCGTTACGTGATCCTGATGGGGCGATCATCGATCACGGTCTCATCTTGTTCTTTCCAGCGCCTGCCAGCTTCACCGGCGAAGACGTTGCCGAATTCCACATTCACGGCTCGCGCGCGGTATTGGCGCGGCTGCTTTCCGTCCTCATGGCCCTGCCTGGCCTGCGCCTGGCAGAAGCCGGCGAGTTTACCCGTCGCGCCTTCGAAGCCGGCAAGCTTGATCTTGCTGCGGTGGAAGGCCTTGCCGACCTGATCGATTCGGAAACGGAATGGCAGCGCAGGCAGGCGCTGCGACAGATGGAAGGGACTTTGGGTCAGGCCGCCGGCGAATGGCGCGGCGCGCTGATCAAGGCGATGATGCTGCTCGAGGCCGAGATCGATTTTTCCGACGAAGGCGATGTCGGAGGTCCGCTGATCGCCGAGGCCGTCGCTGGAGTGAGGGGTGTACGCGGTAGTCTGCAGGTAGCGCTTGGTAGTTTTGCGGCGGGAGAACGAGTTCGCGAGGGCTTTGTCGTGGTTCTCGCCGGGCCGCCCAATGCCGGTAAGTCGAGCCTGCTCAATGCGCTGGCGCGACGCGACGTCGCGATCGTCTCGCCGATCCCGGGTACGACACGGGATGCCATCGAGGTCAGGCTGGATCTGGGCGGTATTCCCGTCATGCTGGTCGATACCGCAGGCTTGCGCGAGAGCTCTGACGAGATCGAGGCTGAAGGTGTGCGACGCGCCCGCCAGAAAGCGGCCCATGCCGATCTGGTCTTGCGTCTGCGCCCGCCCGATTCGGAGCCGGAACGAAGCGATGTCGGCACTACCGAGATCGCTGTCGCGACGAAGCTCGACCTCGGTGGTAGTGCTTGCCCTGGTGAAGTCGGTGTGTCCGCCGTCACCGGGGCGGGACTACCGGAACTGGTCGAGCTGATCGCATCTCGTCTCGGCAAGCTCGGTCAGGCAGAGCCTGCGCTGGTTACGCGTGAGCGCCAGCGTGTCGCGTTGGCAGACGCGGCGAGTGCGATCGAGCGCGCCGCTCTGCTCCCCCATGAGCAACCCGAGCTGATTGCGGAGGAGTTGCGCCTCGCTGTCCGGGCACTGGAGCGCCTGATCGGAAAGGTCGATGTCGAGGATGTGCTCGACAGCCTGTTCTCCGGCTTCTGCATTGGCAAGTAGGCGGTTTTCATTGACCTCGCGGCCCGGCTTGGCTAGCGAATTGGTCATGTCGGATGCACAGGCGAACCAGCACTACGATGTCGTCGTGGTGGGCGGCGGCCATGCCGGGGCGGAAGCTGCGGCTGCGGCGGCGCGCGCCGGCGCCCGGACAGCGCTGATCACCCAGCAGATCGCCACGATCGGCGCGATGTCGTGCAACCCCGCGATCGGCGGGCTCGGCAAGGGCCATCTCGTCCGCGAGATCGATGCGCTCGACGGAATCATGGCCCGCTGCGCCGATCAGGGCGGCATTCAGTTCCGCATGCTCAACCGGCGCAAGGGGCCGGCTGTGCGTGGGCCGCGCGCCCAGGCTGACCGCAAGCTTTACCGCCACGCCGTGCAGGCAGCGTTGGCGGCTCAGGCCGGGCTGACCCTGATCGAGGGCGAGGCGTTCGACCTCGAGATCGTCAGTGGGGACGTCGCCGGCGTCGTGTTGGCGGATGGACGTCGATTCGCCTGCGGAACGGTGGTGCTGACCACCGGCACTTTCTTGCGTGGCCTGATCCATATCGGCGAGACCAAGATCCCGGCTGGCCGTGTCGGTGAGGCGCCCTCGCTTGGCCTGTCGGCAACGCTGGAGCGGCATGGCTTCCCGCTCGGGCGGCTGAAGACCGGAACACCGCCACGGCTGGACGGCCAGACGATCGACTGGGCCAGCCTGGAAATGCAGCCGGGCGACGATCCGCCGGAGCCGTTCTCCGCGATGACTGAGGCGATCACCACGCCGCAGATCAGCTGCGGCGTGACCCGGACGACTTTGGCGACGCATGAGCTGATCCGCGCCAATTTGCACCGGGCGCCGATGTTCTCCGGCCAGATCGAGGGGCGCGGGCCGCGTTATTGTCCCTCGATCGAGGACAAGGTTGGCCGTTTCGGCGATCGCGACGGCCATCAGATCTTCCTCGAGCCCGAGGGTCTCGACGATCCCACGGTTTATCCGAACGGGATCTCGACCTCGCTACCGGAGGACGTCCAGTTCGGCCTGCTCAAGACGATACCGGGCCTGGAACGCGCCGTGATGCTGCGGCCGGGCTATGCGATCGAGTACGACTATGTCGATCCGCGCGCGCTGATGCCGACACTGGAGACGCGGGCGATCGCAGGCCTCTTCCTCGCCGGCCAGATCAACGGCACGACCGGCTATGAGGAAGCGGCGGCGCAGGGCCTGCTCGCGGGCCTCAATGCAGCACGCCGCGCCGGGGGCAGCGAGCCCGTCAGCCTGGACCGGACGCAATCCTATATCGGCGTAATGGTCGATGATCTGGTAACGCGTGGCGTTACGGAGCCGTATCGGATGTTCACCTCGCGTGCCGAGTTCCGGCTGTCGCTGCGCGTCGACAACGCCGATGAACGCCTGACGAGACTCGGCATCGAGCTTGGAGTCGTCTGCAGCGCTCGCCAAGAGCGCTTCGAGTGCCGGCAGTCAGAAATCGTTAAGCTTACCGAACTCTTACGTGAACGGACGCTCTCACCGAATGAAGCGGCGGCGGTCGGGCTGGAGCTCAACCGCGATGGGATCCGGCGCTCAGCGTTCCAGATCCTATCTTATCCCGCTATCGATTTTGAAGCTATGCTCCGAGTCTGGCCCGATCTGGCAGCATTCTCCGAGCCGGTGCGGGCGCGGGTCGCGGCGGACGCGACTTATGCGGTTTATCTCGACCGGCAGGCGGCCGAGATCGAATCCTATCAGCGAGACCAGGCGCTGGCGCTGCCCGCCGATCTCGATCTCGACGGCATCTCTGGCCTGTCGAACGAGTTGCGGCTGAAACTGCGCGCGGCTTGGCCGAGCAATCTGGCGCAGGCGGGCCGGATCGAGGGCATGACGCCGGCGGCCTTGACCTTGCTGGCCGCGCATGCGCGTAAGCATCAGGCCACGCGACTGGCGGATGCAGAGGCATGACCCTGTGAGTTCTGTTGATAAGGCGGATAACTCTGACCGCCTCCACGCTTTTCGCTTGACGCCTGTTTCACGTGAAACACAGGAGCGCCTCGCCATTCTGGTGGCGGAGCTCAAGCGCTGGCAGCAGGCGAAGAATCTGGTCTCGGGCGCGACGCTCGACGAGGTCTGGACCCGGCACGTTGCCGATTCCCTGCAATTGCTCGACCATGCGCCACAGGCGCGGCGTTGGCTCGATCTTGGCTCGGGTGGCGGTTTTCCCGGCCTGGTGCTCGGCATTCGGTTGGCGGAACTGGGCGGGCATATCGACCTGGTCGAAAGCAACGCTCGCAAATGCGCCTTTCTGCGCCATGCTGCGCGGCTGACGGGCTCCCCCGTCACGGTCCACAACGCCCGGATCGAGGATGTGGTTGACGGCTTCGTCGGCAAGGTCGAGGCCGTGACGGCGCGGGCGCTGGCACCGCTGCCGCTGCTGCTCGACTGGTGCAAAGAGCTGTTGAGAACCGGGGTGACGGGAGTCTTTCCCAAGGGACAACATCTAGAGGCGGAATTGACCGCCGCGGCTAAATATTGGAAGATTCAGGCCACAACGTTTCCATCCGTAACGGATTCGGCGGCCGCTATCCTGGTGATCGGTGGCGCCGAGAAACGGGCCGATTGATGACCGATCCTCGTCCTATCTCCATTCCGGCGCGGCCGCGTGTGCTGGCGCTCGCCAATCAGAAGGGCGGGGTCGGCAAGACCACGACCGCGATCAATCTCGGGACAGCTCTCGCCGCCATCGGTGAGAAGGTGCTGATCATCGATCTCGACCCGCAGGGCAACGCCTCGACTGGGCTCGGCGTCGACCGGAAGAGCCGCAAGGCCTCGACCTATGACGTGCTCTGCGGCGATATCGGCCTGGGCATGGCGATGCAGGCAACGGCCGTTCCCAATTTGTCCCTGGCGCCATCGACGCTCGACCTGCTGGGCGTCGAGCTCGAGATCGCCGGTGCCAAGGACCGCGCCTTACGGCTGAAGAAGGCGATCGACGAGCTGGTTCACGACCAGCGCTGCAACGACCTGACCTATATCTTGATCGATTGCCCGCCCTCGCTCAGCCTGATCACCATCAACGCGATGACGGCGGCCGATGCGGTGCTGGTGCCGCTGCAATGCGAGTTCTTCGCGCTGGAGGGTCTCAGCCAGCTGCTCAAGACGGTCGAGCAGGTCCGGGCCGGCCTCAATCCACGCCTGATCATACAGGGCGTGGTGCTGACCATGTACGACCCCCGTAACAACCTCTCCGGCCAGGTCATGGCCGATGTCCGCCATTTTCTCGGCGACAAGGTCTACGACACTGTGATTCCACGCAATGTGCGGATCTCGGAGGCACCGTCCTACGGCAAGCCGGCACTGCTCTATGATCTGCGCTGCGCCGGTTCGCAGGCCTATCTCAAGCTGGCCTCGGAGGTGATCAAGCGCGAGCGCACGCTGCGCGCCGCCTGATCGGTAGAAGAAGGTTCAAGAGGAATGGCAATGGTCGAGGAACAGGGGCGCTCGCGTCTTGGCCGGGGTCTGGCTGCGCTGATCGGCGATGTCGGCGAGGAGATCGGTGCGATCGAGCGGGCGCGCGGACAGCGCAAGGTGCCGGTCGAGTTCCTGCGGCCGAATGCGCGCAACCCGCGCAAGGCCTTCGCGGAAGCCGAGCTCGAAGACCTTGCCGCCTCTGTGCGCGAGCGCGGCATCCTGCAGCCGATCATCGTGCGCTCGATCCCCGGGATGATCGATGCCTATGAGATCATCGCTGGCGAACGGCGCTGGCGGGCGGCGCAACGAGCCGAGCTGCACGACGTCCCCGTCATCCTGGTCGAGGCCAATGATCGCGAGGCGCTCGAAATCGCCATCGTCGAGAATGTCCAGCGCGCCGACCTCAACGCCATGGAAGAGGCGGCCGGCTATGAGCGGTTGATCGCCGAGTTCGACTATACCCAGAACGATCTCGCCAAGGTGATCGGCAAGAGCCGCTCGCATGTCGCGAACACGCTGCGCCTGAGCAAGTTGCCCCAGCCCGTCAAGCAGCTGGTCAGCGACGGTGTGGTCTCGGCTGGGCATGCGCGTGCGCTGCTCGCTGTTTCGGACCCGGAACAGGTCGCAAAACGCGTGGTCGAGCAAGGGCTTACGGTCCGCGACGTCGAGCGGCTCGGCCAGGATGAGGCTCGCAGCGAAAACAAGCCCGTCAGGGCTGCGGCGCCGAAGCCGGAGAAGGACCCCGATACGCGGGCGGTCGAGAAAGCTTTGGAAGAGGCGCTGGGCCTCAGCGTCTCGATCCAGCATCGTGCCAGCGGCGGTGGTGAATTGAAGGTCAGCTACAAGACACTGGAACAACTCGACGCACTCTGCCGGCGGCTGAAGGCCTGACCAACTTCAATTATACTCGTTTATCGTTATTACCAGTGAAGCGATTCAGAACCTGAGGTTCTGGATCGCTTTGCTGTATTTTGCATCCGGCAATAGGGCAGCGGGATTTGGAAAAGCCTAGCCGCGGGCTCTGCCGCCCATGCGGCTGAGCGTCCAGAGCGCGCGGGCGGCGATCGGCTTGCCCATGTCGCCGTCGCGGCGCACCGCCAGCATGGCGGTTCCCAGGATCGTCACGGCATCGCGCAATTTCGCGGTCGGCCAGGCGTTGAGCGCGGCTTCGGCGGCGGCGATGCGCGGATAGGGCAGGCGCATGGCGCCGACAGCTTCGCGCGGCGGCTTGCCGCCTTCGATGGCCAGCTTCGCCTTGAGCAATGCGAGCGCGTGCCGCAGGACCGCGCCGAGCAGAACGCCTTGGTCGAGGCCCTCCCCGGCAAGCTTGGCAAGGGCGAGGTCGAGACTCGGCAGGCGGCCGGCGAAGACCGCATCGACCACGCCCGCCTGTTCGCGCTGGGCGGTGTCGCCGACCACGGCCTCGACATGGGCTGCCGTCAATGCCGTGTCGCTGCCGGCGTAGAGGATCAGCTTGTCGATCTCCTGGCGCGAGGTCTGACGGTCGCCGCCAAGCAGGCTGGTCAAAAGGTCGCGCGTGGTCCGGTCGATATTCTTGCCGGCGGCGCGGGCCATCTCATCGACGATCGTACCGAGGTCGCGGGCGGCATCGCCATAGCAAGGCACCGCAAGCGCCGACTTGGCGCGTTCGCAGGCAGTGCGCAAAGGGTTCGTCTTCTGGAGATCACCGGCCTCGATGATGAC
>WPCJ01078207.1_pt1 | contig 16129 bp, 9 predicted proteins | sample 5399831 | NCBI WGS metagenome assembly WPCJ01 (sample SAMN12869470, study PRJNA574797) | sludge metagenome | isolation source: wastewater treatment of pH10 | place: China:Beijing | collected 2019-05-20 | reverse complement strand
CATGGCCGGTGCCGAGCCGGGCGAAGCCGAGCGCCAGCGCCTTGAGCGGCACGGCAGAGGAGGGGATCGAGCAGCCATCGATGCCCATGCGATCGCTGGAATGCTCGGCGCCGGTCACCTCTTCAAGGGCGCCGCGCACAGCCTGCTGGACCGCATGACCCTGCTTCACATAGCCGGCGGGATCCTCGTCCAGCGCGCAGGACAGGCAGACGAAGCCGGCATGCTTGCCGGAGCAGTTGTTGTTGAGCGCGCTGGGCTCGGCGCCCGATTTGGCCAGGGCGCGCGCCGCGGCCTCCCCCATCGGCCAATGCGCGCCGCATTCGAGGCAGCCGGCATCGCGACCAGCCTTCTTCAGCATGGCCAGCGAGGTCTCGGCGTGGAGCGGCTCGCCGGAATGCGAGGAGACGGCGAGCGCGATCTCCGCCTCGGTCAGCCCGTAGCGGTCGGCGGCGCCGCTCTCGATCAATGGCAGGCCCTGAATCGCCTTGACGGCCGAGCGCGGGAAGACGGGGCGCTCGACATCCCCGGCGGAGAACACCACGCCGCCCTCGGCATCGATGACGATCGCCGCACCGCGATGGCGCGATTCGACGGTGTTGCCGCGCGTGACTTCGGCGAGAACAGGGTTTTCCATGGCGACCTCCAGTGCCCAATCGATGGGCGCATCGCTTTTGCCGCCGGCCGCCCGGGCTGTCAAAAGCAGTGGCGAAAAAGCTCCGCTGCTGCCACGGTGCGAACCATGGACCAGACCATGACGACCCCCGACTACGAAGCCGAATACAACAACCGCGCCCGGGTGCCGGAGCATCCCGGCATTATCGCCGGCTGGCAGGAAGACGCCGCCGCCTACCGCACCACCGCGCTCTGCGAGCTCGGCATCTCCTACGGCGCCGGCGAGCGCCAGCTCTACGACATCTTCAAGCCCGAGACGGTGCGCGGCAACGCGCTCGTCATGTTCATCCATGGCGGCTACTGGCAGGCGCTCGACCGCAGCTTCTTCTCGCATATGGCGCGCGGACTGAACCGGCTGGGCCTGCCCGTCGCCGTCGTCGGCTACGACCTCTGCCCACAGGTCCATCTCGGCCATATCGTCTGGGAATTGCAGCAGGCGGCCGCCGCGCTGTGGCGGCGCTTCGGCCTGCCGGTGGTCGCGACCGGGCATTCGGCGGGCGGCCATCTCTCGGCCTGCACGCTGGCGACCAACTGGCACAATGTCGGTTCCGACCTGCCCGACCGGCTGGTGCCGGCCGCCTATGGCATCTCGGGACTCTACAACCTGAAACCCCTGACCGAGACCAGCATCAACACCGCGCTCGGCCTCGACATGGAGGCGGCGGAGCGGGAGAGCCCGCTGTTCTGGCCGGCACCGTCGCGGCTGACGATGGACGCCGTCGTCGGCGGCGCTGAAAGCGACGAGTACCACAAGCAGAGCCGCCGCCTCGTCGATGTCTGGGGGCTGGAAGGCGTGCAGACGCGCTATGAGGAGATCGAAGGCGCGAACCATTTCACCGTCATCGACGGCCTCACCGACCCCGACAATCCGATGACGCGGCGGATCGCGGCGCTCGCCGGCGCTTGATCTTCGGGCCCCGAGGATTCTATCCAGACCACAGAGGCGGATCCGACTGGGCTGAACGGCCCGATCGGTGAATCCGTCTCCCCTGCTCGAGAGAGTTTCGGAGCGCGCGATGCAGACCTTCTTCGTCGAGATCAAATGCAAGCTCGGCAAGACCTATGAGGTCGCCAGCGAACTGGCCGATCGCGAGATCGCCTCCGAGATCTACTCGACCGCCGGCAATTACGACATCCTGGCCAAGTTCCACGTCGCGGCCGATGTCGATATCGGCCATTTCGTCGCGCAGAAGGTGCAGTCGATCCCCGAGATCGCCGACACCCATACGATCATCACCTTCAAGGCGTTCTAAAAAGTTTAAGTCAGTTCTATAGATTGATGTAATTATTTTTTATACTACCTCCCCTTAATCTTCCTCACGTTCATCTAAGACGGGAGGCGAATACCTGCATGTTTAATCCGGAAATAAGCCTTGGTGACATTTTTTCAATTTTCTTCTCCGTATTGGCAATTTTATGCGCGGCTCTCGCCATAGATTATCAAATCTGGAAAGATAGATGTATAAAGATCGTTGAATTGGCCACCAACAATAATGACTATAGATCAACGATGTCTCTTCTAAATAAGAAGATATCGGGCCAATCCCTCAACCAGGACGAGATCGCCACCGTCGTAAAATTTCTGACATTCTTAAATTATTGCATCGACGACCTTGATAAAAATATAAGCAGAAAATTATTCTTCGATGACATCTCCAGGATAAAAATATTCGTTCAGCCTATAGCTGAAAAATTAGAAAAATTAAATGAGCTGCAAAAACCGATTTCAAGAAAACATGCGTTTAATTCAATTCTCAAACTAGCGTAAAATCTACCAAAAATATTCCTATGCGCTCCTCAAGTTCATACCCTCGGGACGTGTCAGTCTGCCCCGAGGGTATGGACGGGCACCATCTTTGCCCCTGCGGACAATCGCAAGCCGCACTGTCGCCAAGCAGCATTCAACGAATGATCAGAATCATTTGACCCCGCTCGCTCACAAAATGATTCATGGCTCTCATAAACCGATTCAAGTGTACGCCCCCGGCAGCGCATCCTTTTCGTCACTGCTAAACCGCCAGCGGCATCCCGGCGGCTTGACGGCATGGGGGCTTTCGCGCGACCAGCATCCTTCGGACTGCAGGGACCATCGCGCCATGAAAAGCACGCTCTCCACAGATCTGCGCTCGGGCGCGCTCGTCTATCACCGCCAGCCGCGGCCCGGTAAGCTCGAGATCCAGGCGACCAAGCCGCTGGGCAACCAGCGCGACCTCGCACTCGCCTATTCCCCCGGCGTCGCCGCCGCCTGCGAGGCGATCGTCGACGATCCGTCGGAAGCGGCCGAGCTGACCTCGCGCCAGAACCTCGTCGCCGTCATCACCAACGGCACCGCCGTGCTCGGCCTCGGCGATATCGGGCCGCTGGCGTCGAAGCCGGTGATGGAGGGCAAGGCGGTCCTGTTCAAGAAATTCGCCGGCATCGACTGTTTCGACATCGAGGTCGAGCAGAAGAACATCGAGAAATTCGTCGAGGTGGTCGCCGCGCTGGAGCCGACCTTCGGCGGCATCAATCTCGAGGACATCAAGGGCCCGGAGTGCTTCGAGATCGAGGAGCAACTCAAGGCTCGGATGAAGATCCCCGTCTTCCATGACGACCAGCACGGCACGGCGATCATCGTCGGCGCGGCGGTGCTGAACGGGCTCGACCTCGCCGCCAAGAAGATCGCAGACGTCAAGATCGTCGTCTCGGGCGCCGGCGCGGCGGCGCTGGCCTGCACCAACCTGCTGGTGGAGCTCGGCGCGCAGCGCAAGAACATCTGGATCACGGACCTGGAAGGCGTGGTCTATGAGGGCCGCAACACGCTGATGGACCGCTGGAAGGAGGTCTATGCGCAGAAGACCGACGCCCGCACGCTGAACGACGCCATCGGCGATGCCGACATCTTCCTCGGCCTCTCCGCCGCGGGCGTGCTGAAGCCGGAGATGGCCAAGCGCATGGCGCCGAAGCCGCTGATCCTGGCGCTCGCCAACCCCAATCCCGAGATCACGCCGGAGGACGCGCTGGCCGTGCGCCCCGATGCGATGATCTGCACCGGCCGCTCGGACTATCCGAACCAGGTCAACAACGTCCTGTGCTTCCCCTATATCTTCCGCGGCGCGCTCGACGTGCAGGCGACGACGATCAACGAAGCGATGAAGCTCGCGGCCGTGCGCGCTATCGCCGCGCTCGCCCGCGAGGCGTCCTCGGATGTGGCTGCACGCGCCTATGGCGGGGAGACCTCGACCTTCGGCGCGACATCGCTGATCCCGAATCCCTTCGATCCGCGCCTGATCATGCGCATCGCCCCGGCCGTGGCCGAAGCCGCCATGGCGACGGGCGTCGCGCGCAAGCCGCTGGTCGACATCGAGGCCTATCGCGAGCAGCTCTCGCGCTTCGTCTTCCGCTCGGGCTTCCTGATGAAGCCGTTGTTCCAGCAGGCCAAGGCCGACCCCAAGCGCGTGATCTATGCCGAGGGCGAGGATGAGCGCGTGCTGCGCGCCGCCCAGGTCGCGCTGGAGGAAGGGCTCGCCATCCCGATCCTGATCGGCCGCCCCAGCGTGATCGAGACGCGCATCCAGCGCTTCGGCCTGTCGCTGAAGCCCGGCGTCGATTTCGAGATCGTGAACCCGGAGGACGATCCGCGCTATCGCGACTACGTCCAGACCTATCTCGACATCGCCGGCCGGCGCGGCATCACGCCCGATGCGGCGCGCGCGCTGGTGCGCACCAACAACACCGTGATCGCGGCGCTGGCCGTGGCGCGCGGCGAGGCGGATGCGATGATCAGCGGCCTCGAAGGCCGGTTCATGTCGCGACTGCGGCACATCAAGGACATCATCGGGCTGGCGCCGGGTGTCTGCGACCTCGCGGCGATGACACTGATCATCACCAACAAGGGCGCCTTCTTCCTCGGCGACACCCATGTGAAGCACGATCCGACGGCGGAGGAGATCGCCGACATGACCGTGCTGGCGGCGAGCCATGTCCAGCGCTTCGGCCTGGAGCCGAAGATCGCGCTGCTGTCGCATTCCGATTTCGGCGCCGCCGACACACCGAGCTCGCTCAAGATGCGCAAGGCGCTGAAGCTGATCCGCGAGCGCGCGCCCAACCTCGAATGCGACGGCGAGATGGAGGCCGATACCGCGCTGGTGCCGATGATCCGCGAGCGCGTCCTGCCTTCCTCGACGCTGAAGGACGTGGCCAACGTCCTGATCTTCCCCAATCTCGACGCGGCGAACATCTCCTATCAGTTCGCCAAGGTGATGGCGGACGCACTGCCGGTCGGGCCGATCCTGATGGGCACGGCGAAGCCCGCGCATATCCTCACCGGCTCGGTCACCGCGCGCGGCGTCGTCAACATGACGGCCGTGGCGGTGGTCGAGGCGCAGGAGCGCGCGGCCGCGATAGCCGCCACCCCGTAGCGGACACCGGATCGGCTGGAGCTGTCGGGCATGGTAGCCACCATCGGGGCCGCCCTCCGGTCAGGAGCGCTTGCGCTCGCGGGCGCCTTCTGGCTGGCGGCGACGATGCCGGCAGGCGCGCAGGAGCCGTTTCGCGAGGATAACGGCTTTCTCCGGGCCCGCATCGACGGCCGCGAGATCCGTCTGGAGTCGCTGATCATCCGCCCTGAGGGGATCGACGGCCGGCTGCCGCTCGCACTGATCACGCACGGCAAATCGGCGACGGGTTCCCGGATGGGCGACCTGCACGCCGTCCAATATAGGTCCATCGCGCGGGATCTCGCCCGCCGTGGCTGGATGGCCGCTATCGTCATCCGCCGCGGCTTCGGCCAATCGGACGGCCCCTTTTCCGGTGAAGGGGCGGGCTGCGGATTGCCCGATATGACGGGGCGTTTCGACAGCGAGGCGAAGGAGCTCGAGGCGGCGCTCGAGACGCTGCGAGAACGCCCCGATGTCGATCCCGATCGGATCATCGCACTCGGCGAATCCGCCGGCGGCGCGGCGATCATGGCGCTGGCCCAACGCAAGCCCCCAGGCCTGAAGGCGGTGATCAACGTCGCCGGCGGCCTGAACTTCGACGAATGCGTCGAGAAAGGCCGCGACGCGCTCGTCGAGACCGTCCGGCACTGGCCCTGGCAGGAGACCGTGCCGCAGCTCTGGGTCTATGCCGCCAACGACGAACTCTTCCCGCCACCCCTCGTCGACCGCATGCGCGCCGCTGCGCTCGACCGTGGCGGGAACGTGCGCCTGATCACGCTGCCGGAGATCAAGCCACGCGGCCATGCGCTTCTCCAGAACAACCAGGCCCGTTTCACCTGGCTTCGGGAGATGGACGCCTCGCTTCGCGCATGGAAGCTGCCGACACTGCCTACGGGGCGTCCGCAAGCGGAATTCGAGCGCCTCGGCCTCAAAAAGGGCGCCCCCACATTCGAGGATTACTTCAGCGCGCCCGGCGACAAGGCGATGGCTTTCAGCAAGGCCAGCAAGACATTCAACTACCGGTACGGCGAGAAAGATCTGGAGCAGGCGCGCCAGACCGCACTGACCGCATGCCGCAAGAAGGCCGAGGATTGCGCCATCGTCTTCGAGAACAATCGCGCCACCGGAGCGCGCTGACGACGCGGGGGTCTCCTTCCCGCTTGGCAGGCGGGAGCCGTCGCGTTCTAATCTCCTGAGTCGGGCAGCGCTCGCGCCGGTGCCCGGCGCCAGGGGAGGCTGATTTGCTCGACGTCACCCGCCGCCACGCTCCCTTCGCCTTCGCCGCCCTGCTCGCGACTTTACGGGCCGCGGCGGCGCAAGGGTCGGTGATCTTCCACCGCGGCAATGACGGCGACCCGGAAACGCTCGATCCGCACCGGACCTCGACCGTGGCGGAAGCGCATCTGCTGCGCGACCTGCGCGAAGGCCTCGTCATCCACAACATGAGGGGCGAGGTCGTGCCCGGCGTCGCCGAGAGCTGGACGGCCAGCCCCGATGGCAAGCTCTGGCGCTTCAGCCTGCGGGCCAACGCGAAATGGTCGAACGGCGAGCCGCTCAGAGCGAGCGACTTCGTCTATTCGTTCAAGCGGATCGTCGATCCCGAAACCGGCGCCAAATACGCCAACCTGCTCTATCCGATCCGCAAGGCCGAGGCGATCCACAAGGCCGCCACAGGCTCATCGCTCGACGAACTCGGCGTACGGGCGCCGGACGAGCGGACGCTGGAGATCGAACTGGAGCGACCGACGCCCTATCTGCTCGAGCTCCTGACCCATCAGAGCGCCCTGCCGGTCCATCCGGCGACGGCCGCGAAGGCCGGGCTCGCTCCGGCCGATCCGCGAAGCTGGGTCACGAACGGCGCCTATATGCTCAAGGAATTCATCCCGAACTCGCATATCCGGCTCGACCGCAATCCGCATTTCCACGACGCGGCGGGTGTGAAGATCGATACGGTGATCTTCTATCCGGCGCCTGACCTCATCGCGGCGGCGCGACGCTTCCAGGCCGGCGAGCTGCAATTGACGACCGACATCCCGGCCGAGCAATTCAAGGAACTGCGCCGCAAGCTCGGCGAGCAAGTGCGGATCGGCCCCTATCTCGCGACCTATTTCCTGATCATCAACACGGCCAAGCAGCCCTTCGACGATCCCCGCGTCAGGCGGGCGCTCTCCCTCCAGATCGACCGGGATTTCATCGCCGACCGGATCTGGGGCGGCACGATGCTGCCGGCCTATGGCGTGATCCCGCCCCATATCGGCAATTACGGCGAGCGGGCTGAGATGGATTTCCGCTACGCATCGGTGCTCGAACGCGAGGACGAGGCGAAGCAGCTCCTCGCCGCGGCCGGGTTCGGCAACGGCGTGCCGCTCCATATCGAATTGCGCTTCAACACCACCGACAACAACCGGCACACCGCCGAGGCGATCGCGGAGCAATGGCACGCCATCGGCGTCGAGACGCGCTTCGTCGAGACGGATTTCCGCACGCATTTCGCCTATCTGCGCGACGGCGGCGATTTCGACGTCGCCCGCTATGGCTGGATCGGCGACTATTCCGACCCGCAGAACTTCCTGTTCCTGTTCCAGAGCGACAATGCCGGCTTCAACATCGGCAAATACGCCAATCCCCGCTTCGACGCGCTGATGAAGCTCGCCGCCGACGAACTCGACATCGCCAGGCGTGCCGCGATCCTGCGCGAGGCCGACAGCATCGTCACCACCGAGCAGCCCTGGATTCCGGTGCTGCACTATTCGACGAAGAATCTCGTCTCGCCGAAGCTCGCCGGCTTCGGGCAGAACCTGCGCGGCGCGATCCCGACGCGGTTCCTGAGCCTGCAAGTCTGAGCCTGCGCCCTGCAAGCGGCGCCGGGCGGCAATCCGCCCTTATCGCTCGCGCCCGGCTCGCGGTTTCGCTAGGAAGGAACGGCTTTCCGTCCCCCTAGCAGAGTCCGCATTCCATGAGCCGCATCGTCTATGTCAACGGCGCCTATCTTCCCGAGGAAGAGGCAAAGATCTCCATCTTCGATCGCGGCTTCATCTTCGGCGACGGCATCTACGAGGTCTCGGCCGTGATCGGCGGCAAGCTGGTCGATTGCGAGGCGCATCTCACCCGTCTCGAACGCTCCTGCGGCGAGATCCAGCTTGCCTTGCCCTGGTCGAAGGCCGAGCTGGTCGCGATCCATGAAGAGCTGATCAAGCGCAACGGCCTCGACGAAGGCAGCATCTACCTGCAGGTTTCGCGCGGTGCGGCCGATCGCGACTTCCCGTTCCCGAAGGACACCCAGCCGACGCTGGTGATGTTCACCCAGGCCCGCAATTTCGTGAATGCGCCGGCGGTGAAGACCGGCATCAAGGTCGTCTCGACGCCGGACCTGCGCTGGGTCCGCCGCGACATCAAGAGCGTGAACCTGCTCGCGCCGGTGCTGGCCAAGCAGATCGCCGCCGAGGCCGGCGCGCAGGAAGCCTGGATGATCGAGGACGGCGTGGTGACGGAAGGCGCCTCCTCCACCGCCTGGATCGTCAAGGGCAAGACCCTGATCTCGCGCCCGCTCTCGCACAAGGTCCTGCCCGGCATCACCCGCAAGGCGGTGCTGGCCTTCATCGCCGAATCCGGCTTCACCTTCGAGGAGCGCGAATTCACGCTCGCCGAGGCGCTCGACGCCGAGGAGGCCTTCATCACCTCGGCGACCAGCATGGTGATGCCGGTGAGCTCGATCGACGGCCACACCATCCACAACGGTGCGCCGGGCCCGACCACGCTGCGCCTGCGCGAGATCTATATCGACTTCGCCCGCAAGGGCGGCGTGCTGGGCTGATACCCCCCGCCGGGATGAAAAACCGCCGTCATTCCGGACAAGCCGCGATAGCGGCGCCGATCCGGAATCCATCATGGGACGCTGCGCTCTACGATGGATTCCGGGTCAAGCCCGGAATGACGGCGCGCTTCCGTAACAAACAAGAGTCCGTCAGGCGCCGCCCGAGAATGACGCGCCCGCGACCAACTCCCCCATCACATAGGTCGCCGCGATATTGCGCTCGTCGCCCAGCGTGACGAGCACGAACAACTCCTCCGCCAGATCGCGCACCGTTTCCATGCGATGCGCCATCGCCCGCGTCGCGCCCGTGTCTAGCACGACGACATCCGCCTCCCGGCCGGGCTCGAACGAGCCGATGAGATGGTCGAGGCCGAGCGCAGCCGCATTGCCGCGCGTGATGGCGTGCAGCGCCGCGAAAGCGGAGAGCGACTGCCCCTGCAACTGCAGCACCTTGTAGGCCTCGGCCATCGTCCGGAGCATCGAATAGGAGGTCCCGCCGCCGATATCGGTCGCGACCGCCACCTTCACCCCGCGCTGGCGGGCATGGACCCAGTCGAAGAGCCCCGAGCCGAGAAAAAGATTGGAGGTCGGGCAGAAGACCGCGACCGCGCCGGTCTCGGCGAAGGCCTGCCATTCGTTATGGGTCATATGGATGCAATGGCCCATCAGGCTTGTCGCGCCGAGCAGGCCGTGGCGCCGGTAGATATCGGCGTAGTCGGCCGCTTCGGGATAAAGCTCGCGGGCGAAGGCGATCTCGGCCCGGTTCTCGTCGATATGGGTCTGGACGTGGCAATCGGGATGCTCGGCCGCCAGCCGCCCGGCCGCCGCCAATTGCTCCGGCGTCGAGGTGATCGCGAAGCGCGGCGTGATCGCATAGAGCTGCCGGCCCTTGCCATGCCAGCGCGCGATCAGCGCCTTCGAGTCGCGATAGCCGCTCTCGGCCGTGTCGGTCAGCGCCTCCGGCGCGTTGCGGTCCATCATCACCTTGCCGGCGATCATGCGGGTGTTGCGACGCTGCGACTCGGTGAAGAATGCCTCGGCCGATTGCGGATGCACCGAGCAATAGACAGCCGCCGTGGTGGTGCCGTTGGCCAGAAGCTCGTCGAGGAAGAAGCGCGAGAGCTTCTCGGCATGGCCCTGCTGGCTGAGCTTCTGCTCCTCGACGAAGGTGTATTTGTTCAGCCAATCCATCAGCTGCGCGCCGTAGGAGGCGACGACTTGCGTCTGCGGCATGTGGATGTGCGCGTCGACGAAGCCCGGCATGATCAGATGCGGGCGATGGTCGACGATCTCGGCATCGGCCGGCAGAGCCCGCAACAGCGCGCTTGCCTCGCCGGCCGCCTTGACCAGCCCGTTCTCGATGACGAGCAAACCGTCCTCGACGAAGCGATGCGCCGCCTCGCCCGCAACCTCCGGATCGCCGACAAACCAGAGCAGGCGACCGCGCAAGGCACGGATGACGGGAGATGCGGTCACAATCGGCGGCTCCGGCTTAAATTCACATCACATCTGCACCAAATCAAAGCTTCCGGCCAAGCACGGATCGTGCCTAATCTGGAGGCATGAACTGGCTTTGCGAGTGGAGCGGGCAGGATGCGTGAACGCCTGCGCTTCCTCCTCGGTGACGAGCTTGTCGAGATCGATCGCTGCGATCCGACACTGACGGTGCTCGACTGGCTGCGCCTCGAGAAGCGCATGACCGGCAGCAAGGAAGGCTGCGCCGAGGGCGATTGCGGCGCCTGCACCGTCGTCGTCGGCCGGCTCGACCGCGGGCGGCTACGCTACGAGGCGGTGAATGCCTGCATCCGTTTCCTGCCGACGCTGGATGGCTGCCAGCTCCTCACCGTCGAGCACCTCAAGGGCGATGACGGCAGCCTGCATCCAGTCCAGCAGGCGATGGTCGAATGCCACGGCTCGCAATGCGGCTTCTGCACGCCGGGTTTCGTGATGTCGCTCTTCGCACTCAGGCTGAACGAGGCGGAGCCCGATGTCGCGCGCATTGAGGATGCGCTCGCCGGTAATCTCTGCCGCTGCACCGGCTATGAGCCGATCATCGCGGCCGGGCGGCGCATGGATGAGATCGCCCCGCGTGAGACGGATCGCTTCCTGCGCGAGCGCGAGGCGACGGCGGCGGGGCTCGCGGCGCTGAACGATGCCGAGACGCTCTCTCTGCAAGGCGAAGGCGGGCGCTTTTACGCCCCCGCAACCGTTGAGGCGCTCGCGGAACTCGTCGCGGCGCATCCGCAGGCGACGCTCGTCGCCGGCGCCACCGATGTCGGCTTGTGGGTCACGAAGGCGATGAAGCGTCTCGATCCGGTGATCTATCTCGGGCGGATCGAGGCATTGCGCGCCATCACCGATGAGGGCGATCATCTGCGCTTCGGTGCGATGGCTGGTCATATCGACGTCCGAGCCGCGCTGGCTACCCTCTCCCCGCAGCTCGACGAATTGATGCGCCGCTTCGGCGGCGAGCAGGTGCGCAATGCCGGCACGATCGGCGGTAATATCGCCAACGGTTCGCCGATCGGCGACCTGCCGCCGGCCCTGATCGCGCTCGATTCGACGCTGGTGCTGGCGCAGCGCGGCAGAGCCGGAGTCGAACGCCGTGCCATCCGGCTCGAAAGCTTCTTCCTCGACTATCGCAAGCAGGATTGCCGCCCTGCCGAATTCGTCGAGGCCGTGCTGGTGCCGAAGCTGGTGCCAGGCATGCTGTTCCATGCCTCGAAGGTGTCCAAACGCTTCGATGAGGACATCTCGGCCGTCTGCGGCGCCTTCCGGCTGACCCGGCATGCCGATGGCCGGATCAGCGAGGCGCGGCTGGCCTATGGCGGCATGGCTGGCATCCCGAAGCGAGCGGCTGCGGCAGAGGCCGCGCTCATCGGCCGGCCGTGGGATGAGGACGCCGTCGAGGCGGCCATAGCCGCCTTGCCCCGGGACTTCACGCCGCTCAGCGACATGCGTGCCTCGGCGGACTATCGGCTCAAGATCGCCGGCAACCTGCTGCGACGCTTCCTGATCGAGACGACACAGCCGCAAACCGAGACACGCGTCGCCGGCCTGCTCGCGGAGGCCGCCCATGGCTGACGCCCGCCGCAAGCTCGACATCGTCCCCGAGACCGGGCCGGTCGGCAGTGCCCGCATCCACGACTCCGCACCCAAGCATGTCGCCGGCGAGGCCTTCTACATCGACGACATCGCCGCGCCGGAAGGCCTGCTTCACGCCTATCTCGGCCTGAGCGGGATCGCCCATGGGCAGCTCACCTCGCTCAATCTCGATGCGGTGCGTGCCGCGCCCGGCGTCGTTTCGGTGCTGACGGCGGCCGATATTCCCGGCGCCAACGACATCTCCTCAACGCATCGCCATGACGAGCCGGTCTTCGCGACCGATCGGATCCTGTTCCACGGCCAGCCCCTCTTCGCAGTGGTGGCTGAGACGCGCGAGCAGGGACGTCTGGCCGCAACGCTGGCCAAGGCCTACTATACCGAAGAAGCTCCCCTCCTCGACATCGCCGCCGCGCGTGCGGCCGGCGGCAGGCTCGTCACCGAACCGCTCAAGCTCGAACGCGGCGATGTCGCGACGGCCATGGCTGCGAGCCCGCGCCGGCTCAAGGGCACGATGGCGATCGGCGGGCAGGAGCATTTCTATCTCGAAAGCCAGATCGCGCTCGCCATCCCCGGCGAGGACGAGGACGTGACGGTGCTGGTCTCGACCCAGCATCCGAGCGAGGTCCAGCACATGGTCGCGGCCGTGCTCGGCGTCGGCTCGCATGCGGTGACGGTCGAGGTGCGGCGCATGGGTGGCGGTTTCGGCGGCAAGGAAACGCAGGCCAATCTCTTCGCCTGCGTCGCGGCTATCGCGGCCCGCAAACTGAAGCGGCCGGTGAAGCTTCGGCCCGATCGCGACGACGACATGGCGATCACCGGCAAGCGCCACGACTTCGTCTGCGATTACGAGATCGGTTTCGACGACGAAGGCCGCATCCATGCGCTCGATGCCGTTTATGCGGCGCGCTGCGGCTGGAATGCCGATCTTTCGGGGCCGGTGACCGACCGCGCCCTGTTCCACATGGACAATTGCTATTTCTATCCGGCGGTGCGCGCCCGCTCCGAGCCGCTCTTCACCAACACCTGCTCGAACACCGCCTTCCGGGGCTTCGGCGGGCCGCAGGGCATGGTCGGCGCCGAGCGCTTCATCGAGGAGGTCGCCTATGCGACCGGGCTCGACCCGCTGGAGGTGCGCCGCCGCAATCTCTATGGCGGTGCCGGCCGCGACGTCACGCCCTATCACCAGACGGTCGAGGACAATATCGCCGCCGAGGTCATCGCCGAGCTGGAGCGGCGCTGCGATTATCAGGCCCGCAAGGCGGCGATTCGGGAGGCCAACAGGGCGAGTCCCATCGTTAAACGCGGCATCGCACTGACGCCGGTGAAGTTCGGCATCTCCTTCACCGCGACCTGGTTCAACCAGGCTGGAGCGCTGGTGCATGTCTATACCGACGGCACGGTCGCGCTGAACCATGGTGGCACCGAGATGGGGCAAGGGCTCTACGTCAAGGTCGCGCAGGTGGTGGCCCAAGCCTTCGGCATCGGGCTCGACCAGATCAAGATCACCGCGACGACGACCGGCAAGGTGCCGAACACCTCGGCAACCGCCGCCTCGTCCGGCTCCGATCTCAACGGCATGGCAGCGCTCGACGCCTGCGAGACGATCAAGAAGCGACTGAGGGAGTTTGCCGCGAAACACTGGCAGGTCGAGGCGGAGGACATCGCCTTCCTACCGGGCCGCGTGAAGGTTGGCCCCCGCGAGATCGCCTTCAAGGACCTGATCGCGGCCGCCTATATGGCCCGCGTCCAGCTTTCGGCCACGGGCTTCTACGCGACGCCCAAAATCCACTGGGACCGCAAGGCCGGGCGCGGCCACCCGTTCTATTATTTCGCCTATGGCGCGGCCGCGGCCGAGGTCGCGATCGATACGCTGACCGGCGAGTACAGGGTCGAGCGGGTCGATATTCTGCATGATTGCGGGCAATCGCTGAACCCCGCGATCGACAAGGGCCAGATCGAGGGCGGCTTCGTGCAGGGCATGGGCTGGCTGACGACCGAAGAGCTGGTCTGGGACAAGAAGGGCCGGCTCTGGACCCACGCGCCCTCGACCTACAAGATTCCCGTCGCCTCGGACCGGCCGCGCGTCTTCAACGTGCACCTGCTGGACAACGCGCCGAACCGCGAGCCGACGATCCATCGTTCCAAGGCCGTCGGCGAGCCGCCATTGATGCTGGCGATCTCGGTGCTGCACGCGCTGTCGGATGCGGTGGCGAGCGTCGGGGACCATCGCATCTGCCCGCGCCTCGATACGCCGGCGACACCGGAGCGGGTGCTGGATGCGGTCGAACAGGTCAGGGCGGAGGCCGCGCGATGACCCTCGCCGCTTTCCTCACAGCCCATCAGCGCGACGGCATCGTTCTCGTCCGGATCGAGGCTGCGGAAGGCTCGACGCCGCGCGAGACCGGCGCCTGCATGGCGGTCAGCCCCAGTGCTATCGCCGGAACGATCGGCGGCGGGCAGCTTGAATTCCATTGCATCGACCTCGCCCGCCATATGTTGAGCGAGGCTTCGCCGGACCAGATCCTCGACATCCCGCTCGGCCCGCAGATGGGCCAGTGCTGCGGCGGGCGGGTGCGCGTGTCGCTGCACCGGCTCGCCGCCGCCGACATCGCGCTGATCGTCGCCCGCGAGAAGGCCGAGGTCGCAGCGAGACCGCCTGTCCTGATCTTCGGTGCGGGCCATACCGGCCGTGCGCTTGCCCGTGCGCTTGCCGCCCTACCCTTTACGGTGACGCTGATCGACGACCGCGACGACGTCATGAGCGGGCTGCCGGCGGCCGTCACCTGCATCCGCATGGCCGATCCGGTCGATGCGGTCGCGGACGCTCCGGCAAACGCCGCCTTCGTCGTCCTCTCGCACAGCCATGCGCTCGACTACCGGCTGACGGAGGCTGCGCTGGCGCGGGGTGATGCGGCCTATGTCGGCATGATCGGCTCCGCGACCAAGCGCGCCCGTTTCGAGGCGAGCTTCCTGCGCGCCGGCGGGCGGCGGGAGACACTTTCGCGCCTGACCTGCCCGATCGGCGGTTCGGATGTGGACGACAAGCGGCCGGAGGTGATCGCGGCCTTGACGGCAGCCGAGCTGGTGCGTTGCTTGCTTGGCCGCCGGGAGCCGGCGAAAGGGAGACGGTCGCGACATGAATCAGCCGCGTGAGCAGGATGTGCCGCCGCGGCTGGCGCTCGCCCATATCTCGAAGAGCTTTCCCGGCGTCAAAGCCAATGAAGACATCAGCCTGAGCGTCGCTCCGGGTGAAATCCACGCCTTGCTCGGCGAGAACGGCGCCGGCAAGTCGACGCTGGTCAAGATCATCTACGGCGTGCAGCAGGCCGACGAGGGCACGATCTCCTGGAACGGCTCGCCCGTCGCGATCCCCTCGCCCAAGGCCGCCCGCAAGCTCGGCATCGGCATGGTCTTCCAGCATTTCTCGCTGTTCGATGCGATGACGGTGATCGAGAACATCGCGCTCGGGCTCGACGAGGCGGTCGATCGCGAGGAACTCAAGAGCCAAGTCGCCGCGATCCTGCAATCCTATTCGCTGCCGCTCGATCCCGAGCGCGAGGTGCATACGCTCTCGGTCGGCGAGCGCCAGCGCATCGAAATCGTGCGCTGCCTTCTGCAGAAGCCGAAGCTCCTGATCATGGACGAGCCGACCTCGGTGCTGACGCCGCAGGAGGTCGAGCGCCTGTTCGCGACACTCAGGCAGATCGCGGCGGAAGGCTGCTCGATCCTCTACATCTCGCACAAGCTGCACGAGATCAAAGCGCTCTGCGACAGCGCCACCATTCTGCGCGGCGGGCGCGTGGTTGCGACCTGCGATCCGAAGGTCGAGACGACCAGGCGCATGGCGGAACTGATGATCGGCGCGGAGCTGCGCAAGATCGAGCACGGCCAGACGAAGGAAGCCGGCGCGGTCAGGCTCGCCGTCAGCGGGCTTTCGCTGCCGGGCGAGCCGCCTTTCGGCACCGATCTCAAGGGTGTCTCCTTCGAGGCGCGGGCGGGCGAAATCCTCGGCATCGCCGGCGTCGCCGGCAACGGCCAGGCGGAACTTCTGACGGCGCTCTCGGGCGAGCGGCTGGCTGCGGCGCCTGAGGCGATCCGGCTCGACGGCAGGGCCGTCGGG
>WPCJ01014410.1_pt1 | contig 16138 bp, 16 predicted proteins | sample 5399831 | NCBI WGS metagenome assembly WPCJ01 (sample SAMN12869470, study PRJNA574797) | sludge metagenome | isolation source: wastewater treatment of pH10 | place: China:Beijing | collected 2019-05-20 | reverse complement strand
GCGTAAGCCACACATCGAGATCGGACTTCCAGTTCTTCTCCATGGCCGGCCCTCCACAAAGCCGACCGCCTATGAATCACGCAAACCGCGCCACAGGAATCCCAAAAACGCCAGCCGTCCTAAAATTCTGCCAAAGTAGTGCTAGTTCGATCAGGACGCCCGCGTTCGGGTTATGACCGAAGCTCCTATATGCCTGCGTATCGAGGAAAACGTGTCGGGTCGCGAGGGGCTGGGCAGGCGGCTTTCATTCAGCCTTCGCCTTCTGTGCCTTCGTCTGCGTCAACGCGATCGATCCCCGCCCGAGGCGGCAGATTACCGGTTGCCGGCGAGTGTCGCCAGCCCGCCTTGAGCGCGACGATCTTCTTCTGGAGCTCTTCGTAGCCATCGACCTTGAAGCGGTCATCGATCAGCGTGCCAGCGTGCTCGGCGTCGAGCAAGATGATGCAGCTGGCAGCGATGTGAGCTAGGTGCGGCAGCCCCTAATCCGATGCGTTGTCGACGCCGGTCAGATACTCGTCGAGATGCCTGCGGTGGCGTCGAGATACGTCCGCGTTGGGATCGGCACCTCGCGCCAGTTATAAGCTGAGTATTTGGCGATCCCGATTTCGTGTGCGGCCGTGAGCCAGAGCCTGCCGATGGGCGAGACGACGAGGCGGACGGCTTGAGACGGCCGGGGCCCGTCTTCGGATTCTCGGCGGTCATGCTGCTTCCCTGGCGCCGTCGAGGATCGCGACGCGGGCGCGGGACACCTCGCCGAAATCGAGGTGATAGGTGATCAAATGGTTGGAGCGGCCGGACAGGAATTCCGAGCCGTAGTAGCGCCCCCTCTTGACCGGAGATGCTCTGGCGCAGATCAGGCGCAACAAGTAATTATCGCGATAATGCCACGAACCTCAGATTTACGAATCTTATATTCAATAAAGAACTACGACCTTGTTTGTTATCAGATGCATAAAAAATTCTTCCTAAAGATACCTAAGGCCGTTTAGGTTCTCAGTATATAAGATTATTTTGAGATTGCTGGGCGACATGGCATGGTTCGGACTCCAAATCTTGATCGGAGAGCAGGGGTGCCCTCTCGATCGAGATGAAGCCTAAGGTGCGTGATGGTCTGCGTCTCCGAAAAGCCGAAGTCTGTAAGCGAAATTTCGTCCGACGATGCGGTCGCGGGCATGCCATTCCAGTTCGACCACCCGGTCTTCGCGGGCGCTAGGATCATCGACGAATCCGTGCCCGCCGATGTCGTCCGGAACCGGATGTATGAGCTCGGCGAGGCGTTCTTCCGACAGCACGGACCCCGCTGCGTCGAGCAGGGGTGGTCGGTCTATCCGCAGACGCGCGATGGTGGTCGCCGCCCGGCCCTGATCAACGGCCAGAACGTGAGGCCATCAGAGTATAAAGAGCGCCTGCCCACCGCCGCCGAGGTCGGCTTCTGGGCCGCGAAAGCCCCGAGCTCGAATGTCGCGCTCCAGCTCGGGCCGTCGAGCGGCTACACCTTCGCCCTCGACATCGACGTCGACTGCGATGCCGACCAGCAGTGGATCGTTGGGCTCGCTTTCCAACACCTCGGCGTGACACCGCTTCGCCGCTCGGGCCGCCGCCCCGCTCTTATTTATCGTCGCGATCCTGCCCAGCAGCTGCGCTCGTCCTCCTATGGCTTCGAGTCCGGCGCGGGGATGATCGAGATCCTGGGCGACGGCAAGTCCTTGACGATCTACGGCGCGCACCACAGCACCGGCGATTACTTCCGCTGGCCGGGTGCCGATCAGCCCGCGCTCGTCGGACCCGAAGTGGCGCCGGTTGTCACCGCCGAGCAGCTGAGGGCCTTCCTCGACGTAGTGGATCACTGGCGGGCGCTCAAAGGCTACCACCCCAAGGTCGTCACCCATTTCACTGCCGACACCGTCGAGTATGACGGAAAGGTCTCCATTCCTCCGCGGCGTATGGAGTGGGGTGTTTGGGAGAGGCAACGCCTCGGCAAGCTGCTCGTCGACGGTCGCAAAGAATTCCTGTTCCGGCGCGCCGGCGACTACAGTCGCTTCAACGCTGCGGCGATTGCGAATGAGGAAGCCAGCAAGGCGATCTTCGCCGCCTACCTCGCCGAGGCCTTCCGCTACATCGCGCGCACGGGCAAGTGGTCCTCCGATGCGGCCATTCAGGCCGAAGCGGCCGATCAGTTCAGGCGCGCCCGCATCAGCCTGCTGGAGGGTCGACTGAAGGCGGCGGTGATCGCGGTCCGCGAGGACGGCACCCGAGAGACCGCATCGGTCGGCGGCGTCCTCGCGATCGAGGGTGATCTGGGCGATGCCGCGAGCTGGATCGCTCCCGCCGGCAGCAAGGCCCGCCGAAAGTCCCCGTCGAAGATCGTCCGCAAGACGGATGCGGATCATGCCCCCGATTCGGTGAAGGCTAAGAAGCTCGCGCTGCTCAACACCACGGCGCGAATCGCCCTCGGCGAATGCGTCTCGTCCGAGGTCGTCTGCATCATCGACGCGTTCTGGGACAGGGTGTGGGATCATCACGGAGAGATCTCGGCCCTGATCGCCGGCGGGAAGAGCCCGCTGCCCGAGATGCTGCGCGAAGTGTCCGCGCTGATCGCGCCGACCGGCGCCGGCAAGACGAGCACTCTGATCAGGCGCTTCGTGCACTTCGTCGAGACGCGCGGCAAACTCCCGTTCGCCATCGGCATCTTCCTGCCGGGCCATGCCAATACCCTCGAAGCGAAGCTGGTCGCCGAGCGCGCAGGCGCCATCGACGTCTGGTCGGAAGCGCTGGACGCATCCAGGGGCGCCGGCGTCCAGGTGATGCAGCTCAAGGGCAAGGTCGCCGCCGGCTGCATCTTGGCCGACAAGATGGCCCGTCTTCAGCAGGCCCAGATCTCGGTGTCCGGCATGTGCCAGACGCCGAGGAAGGACATTCTCACCGGGAAGCAGGCAGTCGACGAGGACGGTCAGAAGATCTTCGATACCTGCGTCCACAAGGACAATGGTTGCCCCGTCTGGACCCAGATTCGCCTAGCGCAACAGGCCGACCTGATTCTGCTTGCCCACGCCTATCTGACATCGCCGCTTCCCAAGGAGGTCTCGGCCCGCCTCGGTGTCGTGATCATCGACGAGCGCTTCTGGCCCGAAGTCGTCTCGACCGCTTTCCTGCCGATCGAGGCGCTCGATCAGTCGCGCAAGCTGCCCCGCCTGACCGACACTGACGAGCGCGACGGCATCACGCAGATGGACTACGTGATAGGCCGCGACCGCGCCGTGGTCGAGGTCAAGAAGGCTATCGCCCGCGGTGAGTGCATCGCTCGCGCCTTGGCTTCGCTCGACACTAGGACGACGTTGTCTAAGAAGCGTATCAATGGCCTCGAACTCGTTCGGTTCGCCAAGGTGATCTGCGACCGCGCCAAGGACAGCATGCTGTCGGTTCGGCCGAACATGCGCGATGACGAGGTCGAGACCCTTTTGTCCCGTCCCGAGGCCGAGCACGTCATGCTCGAATGGCGCTTCTGGGCGATCATCGAAGAGGCCATCCTAGCCTTCCGCGCCGGCACGAAGCGCGGCGACGCAACCGAGCGCAGGCTTAAGGTGCTCCAGCCGTCGGGCGAATCGATGATGATCCGCGTGTCGTGGCGCGGTCGTCTCCTGCTCGCGAATCGCCCCACGTTCCTCCTCGACGCGAGCGCGGACGAGCACATCCTTCGGAAAGTGTACGACCGGCGCCCGGTTCGCGTTCACCGCGTCGAGGCGCCCCTGCACATGCGCTGCGTCGTCATCGCCGAGACGTTCTCGGACCAGTCCCTTCTCCCCGACGCCGACGCCAACAAGAGCCCCGATGACAAGGAGAGGGCGGCGTGCCGCCTGTCCAAGGTCCGCGCGCTCATCTGCCGCCTCGCCGGCCTGTATGGCGCGCAGCGCATCCTCGTCGGCAGCACGCTGTCTGTCGAGCGCGCCATCAAAGAGGCATGGGCCTCGCCGCGCAACGTGGACTTCGGTCATTTCGGCGCCTTCCGCGGCCTCGACGCCTACAAGAACCACCTCGTCGCCCTGTCCATAGGGCGCATGGAACTGCCCGTCGACGTGCTCGACGGCCTCGCCGCCGCGCTGTCATACGACGACGAGACCCCCGAGATGGACTGGAACGAGAGCGGGACCGGCTGGATCGGGAAACAGCGCTTGCGCGCCCCGCAGGGCGAGCGTCGCCTTCAGCGCCGCGACGGCGCCTTCGTCACGATCACGGACTCGGTCTACCCAGACGGCTATGAGTGGCACCGCCGCATCCAGGCGCAGTGGAGGGAGGAAGAGCTGCGCCAGTTCGCCGGTCGCCTGCGCCCAGTCTACCGCACCGGAGAAGCCCCGCTCTGGATCTGTGCGGCGACGTGCGTGCCGGATGGCATCGTCGTCGACGACATCGTGACGCTCGACGACTTGGTTCGTGGCGGCGATCTGCATGAGTTCTCGCGCCGCCTCGCCGGTGTCATCGACGCAGGCACCAGCGCCATCCAGCCGGACCTCGTCGACGAGATCATCGCCGGCGCCCAGGTTCGCGATTTCCACGGTCGCGAGGCTTCCGCGTATGCGTCTGCGAACGTTTGGGTCGACGGTGAAGCTGAGCCCCGCCTTGTCCACGTTGCGGCGTGGGTGCCCGACATCGACGAGGCGATCGAGGAGAGCCAGCGTCGTCTCGGCCGCTACATCAATCGCGTCGAGATCCTCAAGCGTCGACCGGAGATCAACTGCGACGCCATCGTGCCGGCACCCAGCAAACTGGACCGGCAGATGTCGAACCTGCCGCATGCCGAGACCGCCACTCGGGAAGAGCTCTTGCAGGAACGGGCCGACGCCGAGGCCGCGCTGCGCGAGCGCCTTGTTGAGGAGTGGCAGGGGCACGTTCCCGGCGGGTCGAAGCTGGCCGTCGCGATGATCTTGGCTGTCAGCAAACCGGCCAAGGAACCCGAGCCCCCACCCATCGCGCAGGCGGCCTAGCCAATAGGCCGCTTCCGACATCGCAGTATAGAGAGACGGGCCTGCTGCCCGAACGAACCCGGCTGCCTCGATGCGGCCGGGTTTCGCCGTTTGGGACCCGAAGACGGCCTTCAGAACGCATTCCAGGGCGCTGCGGCGCCCTTGTCAGGGACGTCTCCGGCGGATCAGGTCGACGTCGCTGGGCCCGCAGGCCGAGGCCTGCGATGGGACGCCGTAAGTGCCTGAAATTCAACGGTCCGGGCTTTGGGATTCGTCTTATAGTTATATACTCTTTATGCGCAGCGCTGGCGCGCGCCCTTTAGGATGACTCAGAATGGATCCTGGGTTGGCTAACCCAACTCTCGGGGATGGGCCTCCGCTGGCGCTGCGGCCTGGCATCCGGGGATGACCGGGATTGAAGATCAATAAGGGGCAAAGCCCCCGGAGGCTCTCCTACGACGTCGCCCTTGTTTGTGCCTTACCAGCCGGCCGGGCAAAATCCCCTTATGACGACGTCCACTGACCATCCCCGGTCCAAAGCCGCCGAGCGTGCCAGGAAAGCCGCCGAGCGTGCGCGCGAGCATCGCGAGCGCACTAGGCAAGCCATGCTCGTCGACGCGTGCATTGTCGACGCTTTGGCCGACGCCTTCGCCCTTGCCCGGCCCGGCATGCTCGCCAAGACGATAATCGTAGACTTCGCGGAGGCGGCCCTGCGGCGCCTCGCCGAGGCCGGGGTCGAGAAACCCAAACGCGCATTCAGGCAGCGCCTGGGCCTCGCCAGCAGAGCGGACGCCGAATCGGTATCATAGGGAGCGGCAGGCGATCCCGCGCTTCCAAGGAGGCAGCATCATGCGATCACTACTTGATCGAGCCCTCGACGGGCTCGATGGCGGAGCCCCCGAGACCCGGCTCAGGTCTCGCCGAACTTTCGAAGTCGAGCGCCGTCGTGCCGTGTAACTGGAGCCGGCTATCGTGCCTGCCAAGGTCGAGTTCTGGAAGCGCATGTCGAGCCTGCCGTTGCCGAAGCGCGAGCGCATGAAAGCCAAGGCAGCGCCCACACCGAACCCGGCCATCGTGCACCTGGGCATCAAGGGCTTCATCCGCTCGATTGCGAAGGGCGACGCTATGGAGCGGGGCCATCAACGAGATTGCGGCACAGGCCTTCCAGCTGCCCGCCAGCCCTGCCCCAGAGACCTTCCCGCGCTTCGTCCGCGGGACGCCCTGCCCCCGGAGTGAAGTCCCTGAGTGAGATGACTGTGGCCTACCACCTTGGGGCATAACGGCCGTTGAGCCCCGATTTGGAGATTGCACAGGGATCCGGTAGAATTCTCAGACCTTGGGCAGAAGGGCACCCCAATCTGCTAGAAGCCTCGTTCCGTTGCAGTCGCGGAGCGGGGCTTCTTCGTTTCAGGGACGGCCCTTGTCCCACCATAATCGAGAGCATTTTCAGTTGCGTGCGACGGCTTGGTCTTGTCGCCGCATTTTCTTCGGGCTGCTGCGCGGAGGGATTACGTCTGATGACTCACCCTTATCAGATGCGAAGTTTTGTCCGATGCGAGTAATCGGTAGCTAAGCTCAGATAGCTCCCTTCAATCCAAAGCTAAAGGCTTGTCCGATATCTTGGCGCACGTGCGCAATGCGCCAACTCCTGATTTGAGAGGCTGCCAGGAAGCGGACGTTAGGATCGCAGCTACTCTCAAGCCTTGTCGTGCGCAAACGCGTGCGGGCTAACGCCCATTTCCTCGCGAAAGGCAAAGATAAAGGCCGATGCGGAACTGTAGCCAAGGTCGAGCGCTGCGGTGGTGACATTGGCTCCGGCGGCGAGCAGTTCGATGGCCCGAAACACCTTGAGACGACGGCGCCAGGAGCGAAGGGGCATCCCAACCTCGGCCTCAAAGCGGCGGGTGAGTGTTCTGCTTGAAAGGCCGAGTTGGCGTGCCCAAGCCTCGGCGTCTCGGCCATCTGAAGGGTCTTGAAAAAGGGCCTCGCAGATCTTCAACAACGTAGTGGTGCTCGGCCAGGGTAAGGCGGCCTCAATTTGCGGGGCTCACCTCAACTGATCCATGATCAAGGCGACGACACGGCCACGATAACCGTCCGGATCTGTGTCGATTGTCAGTGCGGCCGCCTCGATGATCAGCGCCTTCAAGAGGGGTGTAACAGAGATAACCGCCGGTGTGTCCGGAAGGATCACCCCAACCGAGCGTGAGATCCACAGGCTGCGAAACTGGGCGCCCAGAAGCGAGCCAACCCGATGCGTCACGCCCGTGGGTATCCAGGCCGCCTGCTCGGGAGAGATGATGAACGTCTGGCCGGCGGTCGAGACGGTCAAAACGCCCTGAACCGCATAGACGAGTTGGTGCCAATCATGCGCGTGCTCAGGAAATTGGTGGCGCGGCAATATGGTCTGAGCCCGCATGGTGAGCGGGTTGGGCGGCGCAGCGTCTGACGGCGCGGTAACGACTGACCAAGACATCAACGGATTGTCCGATAATCGATGTCATTTGGCAAAGCGTCGAAAGCGCGTCTGCTGTGGGCTTGGTAAGGAAGGGCTAAGGCGAGCGTTCGGGTTGCCGACCCATCAGGATCAGGATCATGGCCAATCTCGACAGTCGCGGCCTATACGTCTCCACGAATTCGGACGAGGCCGCGCGCCTCTATCGTCAGGGTGTGGATCTTCTCATCTCGGCTTGGCCAGGCGCGATCGAGACACTGCAGGCCGCCATCGCGGCCGACCCGGAATTCGCCCTGGCTCATGCCGCGCTCGCGCGAGCCAACGCCATTCGGGTCAAGCCGACCGAAGCGAAGGCCAATATCGCCAAGGCCGTCGAACTCGTCGCGCGCAATGGGACGCCCCGCGAAAGGAACCATGTCGCCGTTCTGGAGCTCGCCGTCACGGGGCAGTCCGCGAAGGCGCTGCCGGCGGCGCTCGATCATATCGAAAACTGGCCGCGCGACGTCATCGTCTTCTCTCTGCCGCTGGGGGCGTTCGGCCTGCTGGCCTTCTCCGGGATGGCCGATCACGATCAGGCCCGCGTCGATCTCTGCGAGCGGCACGCCGACCAGTTTGAGCCGAACGACTGGTGGTTCCTGACCTATCGGGGCTGGTCGCATGCCGAGAACAAGAACGTGAAGCTCGGGCGCGACCTGGCGCAGCGCGGCTTCGACCTGCGCCCCGCCTACGCAAACGCGGCGCATGCCCTCTCTCACGCCATGTTCGAGGACGGCGCCGGAGACGAAGCCGAGCGCCTGGTCGGCCGCTGGCTGCCGACCTATGACAGGTCGGGTGTCCTGCATGGCCACATCGCCTGGCACGAGGCGCTGTCGGCGCTGGAGCGGGGCGATCCGGAACGGGCCATCGCGGTCTACGAACAGCACGTCCAGCCCTCGGTCTCCAAGGGCACACCGATCAACATCATGACCGACACGGTCTCGCTCGCGTGGCGCCTCCAGGCTTACGGTCATCAGGTGCCCGCCGGCATGTGGGAGACGGCCAGGGAGTATGCTGCGAGCAAGTTCGCCAAGCCGGGCTTCGCCTTCGCCGACGCCCATCTTGGCCTGTTGGCAGCGGCGGTCGGCGACAGGTCCGCGGTCGAGGAGCGCGTCGCCGCTCTGACGGCAATGATCGAGCAAGGCACGATGGCCGCGGGGCCAGTGGTGCCAGCGATCTGCCGCGCCGCATTGGCCTTCGTCGAGGGGGATTATGCGGGTTGCACGCGGATCCTGGAGCCGATGTCCAAGGACGTCGCCCGGATCGGCGGCAGCGGTGCCCAGCGAGAAGTCGTCGAGGACACCTTGCTAGTCGCTTTGATGCGCAGCGGCGAGACGGTCAAAGCGAAGGATCTGCTCGACCGGCGGCTGCATCGCCGGCCTTCTCCGCGCGACACGCTATGGAAGAGCCAGGTGGCGGCATGACCGCGCTGACGACCGAAGAAATGACCGCAGCAGACGCCGTGCGCCAAGAGCGCAGCAACGTCCTCAGGCTCGCCATCTGCCAGGCGCTCGCCGGCGCCAACTCCACCGTGGTCTGTGCGACCGGCGCCGTCGTCGGCGACATGCTGGCGCCGAGCAAGGCGCTCGCGACAATGCCGATCTCGATCTTCGTCGTCGGCATGGCGCTTTGCACGCTGCCGGCGGGCGCCATCACGCAACGCCACGGTCGACGCGCCGCGTTCATGCTGGGCACCGGCTGCGGGGTCCTGGCCGGGCTGCTCGGGTCTCTGGCCGTCTACTACGCCGTGTTCTGGCTCTTCTGCGCGGCGACCTTCTTCGGCGGCGTCTATGCGGCCGTGGTCCTGTCCTTCAGGTTCGCCGCGGCCGACTGCGCGGTCCCGGCACGCAGGCCCCGCGCACTCTCGGCCGTCATGGCCGGCGGGGTGTTCGCGGGCGTCATCGGCCCCCAACTCGTCACGCACCACGATGAACCTGTGGGCGCCCCATCTCTTCGCTGCGACCTATTTGGGGCAGGCGGCGGTCGCGGCGGTCTCCGCGCTTATTCTCCTCGGCGTGAAGTTGCCGATGCCGAGTTCGACCGAGCGGACCGGAGGGAGGCCACTCGCCGTCATCGTGCGGCAGCCGCCATTCATCCTCGCCGTGATCTGTGGCGTCGTCTCCTATTTGCTCATGAACTTCTTGATGACGGCCGCGCCGCTGGCGATGAAGTTCTGCGGCCTGTCACAGGAAGACGCGAACCTCGGCCTGCAGTGGCACGTCATCGCCATGTATGGCCCCAGCTTCTGGACCGGACGCCTCATCACGCGCTTCGGCGCGGGAAAGGTCGTGGGAGTGGGACTGTTCCTCACGGGTGCCTCGTCGGCGGTCGGTTTGCTCGGCGTCGATGTGGCCCATTTCTGGGTGACGCTGGTCCTGCTCGGGATCGGCTGGAATTTCGGGTTCGTCGGCGCCTCGGCGATGGTGCTCGAATGCCATCGTCCGGAGGAGAAGGCTCGCGTCCAATCGTTCAACGACTTCGCCGTGTTCGGCACGATGGCGATCGGCTCGTTCCTGTCGGGCGGCCTCCTGTCGAGCTTCGGCTGGGACGCCGTGCTCTGGCTCTCCTTCGCGCCACTGCTGATCGCCGTGACTGCCCTCGGGATCGGTCGCCGGACCGCTCCCCAGGCTGCCTGATTGGATGCCAATGCTTCGGAACGGCAAGATCGTCATAATCGGCGGAGGCCTCGCCGGTCTCGTCGCTGCCAGGCGGCTGCATGAGGCCGGCCTCCCGTTCGAACTGATCGAGGCGCGAGACCGGTTCGGAGGACGCATTTTGACGGCCGGTCTAGACGGCTTGCCGTCCATCGATGGCTTCGACCTCGGACCGTCCTGGTTCTGGCCGGAGATGCAGGCGGAACTAACCGCTCTCGTCGGAGAGCTGGGGCTCGCCCACTTCCGCCAGCAGGAGCAAGGCGAGATCGTCGTCCAATCAGCGCGCGGCGCGGCCATCCAGCGGTATCCAGGCAACGGCTTTGGGCAGGCGGCATCGGCGCGGATCGCCGGCGGGACCGCTGCCTTGATCGCGGCGCTCGTCAAACAACTGCCGTCCAACTCCCTGCGGACGGAAATGACGGTCCGTGACATCCGACAAATGGGTGATGGTTGCGTGGTGCGCTGCGTGGGCTCGCGCGGCGCCGACGTCATCATCGAAGCCCCCGCGGCGATCCTCGCGCTGCCGCCGAGGCTGATCGCGGGGACAATCGGGTTCGACCCTCCGTTGGACGGCGCCACGGTCACGGGCTGGCTGAGGACGCCGACATGGATGGCGCCACACGCCAAGTTCCTCGCGATCTACGACCAGCCCTTCTGGCGTGAGATGGGCATGTCCGGCGCGGGACGCAGCATGATCGGCCCGCTCGTCGAGATCCACGACGCCACGACGGCATCGGGCCAAGCCGCCCTTTTCGGGTTCGTCGGCGTCCCGGCGCCCCAACGTGCCGAGGCGGGAAAGGAAGCGGTGGTAGCCGCAGCCGTCGAACAGCTCGCGGCGATGTATGGCTCCAAGGCCAGGGCCCCGATCGCGACGCTGTACAAAGATTGGGCCGCCGATCCCCTTACGGCGACGCCCGAGGACATCGACGCACCCGGACATCCCGATGGCCTCCGGTCCGCTCGGGTGGAGGGCGATTGGGCGGGGCGGCTTTACCTTGCGGGCAGCGAGGTCAGCGCCCGCGAGCCCGGATACCTCGCGGGCGCGGTGGACGCCGCCGAGCGGGCCGTGTCGGAGCTGATCGCGCTTCGCGACGTCGCCGATGTTCGCGTTCCAGCCGACGAAGACAGGAGCTGACCATCATGCCCGGCACCCATCGCGCTTTCGTAGTCACGGCTCCGGGCCGTCTTGAGCTGATCGAGCGCGAGACACCCGCGCCGGGCGCAGGTGAGGTCCTGATCGCGGTAGAAGCCTGCGGGCTCTGCGGAGCGGATGCCAACGACATCGAGCGTAGCGAGGGACCGTGGCCTCGGGTTCCAGGGCATGAGGTGGGACGCATCGTCGCGCTCGGCGCGGACGTGCCGAAGGGCTGGCGCGAAGGGCAGCGCGTCGGAATCGGTCGGCTCGGAGGCCATTGCAACGAATGCGCTCAGTGCCGGCAGGGCAAGTTCCAGCTCTGCCGCCGGCAAGATTTCGTCGGCTCCACCTGCGACGGAGGCTACGCCGAGATGATGATCGCGCGGGCGACGGGACTGGTTGCAATCCCGGACGAGCTCAGCTCGGAGGAGGCCGCGCCGATCCTCTGCGCCGGCATCGCCACCTTCAACGCGCTGAAAAAGTCGGGGGCTGAGGCCGGCGATACCGTCGCGATCCTCGGCATCGGCGGGCTCGGCCACATGGCGGTGCAGTATGCCCGCCGCATGGGATTTCGCGTAGTCGCCATTGGACGGGGTGCCGATATCGAGTCCGACGCACTGGAGCTCGGCGCGCACCGCTACGTCGATGCGAAGGCCGCGGACGCCGTGAAGGTCCTTTCCGGCATGGGAGGCGCCAAGGCCATCGTGGCGACGGTCGGAGCCGCCGAGGCGGTCTCGCCACTGATCGCCGGGCTCGCGCCCGAGGGCCGCCTGATCCTGCTCGGTACGGCCAAGGACCCGCTCAGCGTCTCGGCGGGCATGCTGGTCGGCGCCGAGCGTGGCATCCAAGGCTCCATCACAGGCAGCCCCTATGAGAACGAGCGCACCCTGGACTTCAGCGTGCTCGTCGCGGTCCGACCCTGGATCGAGACCATGCCACTGGGCCAAGCCGTGGAAGCCTATCAACGAATGAAATCGGGAGGTGCCAAGTTCCGGATGGTGCTGACAATGACGAAGGATGCTGTCTAATCGGGCGGCGCCATGACGGAACACGTATGCTTCAGAAAATGCTCGCCTCGCCGCAGCGAACGTATTGACTTACAGATTCGATTCTGACTGTGGGTGTAACGGGGGGACGACGCGGGGAAAGGCTGGATTGCTGGCAGCACGTAGGATCCTTGGTAACCGAACGGCGAGGTCAGCTCTGGACTGCAGGAATCTATGTGAGAGTCTACCGGTCCACTGAGGCGAAGCCGGGAGAACATCATGAGCAACCACGCGGAAACCCTGCACCTCGGCGCGTCCATGCTGGGCACCTCGCTAGCCAACGCCATTGTCGCCAACAACATCCGCAGGAAGGAAGAGGCCGCCCAGGCGCAGGCTGAGGCGAACTCCGTCGCGTCGGTGAGAAGGCTCGCCGCGATGCTCGCCGCCGCTCAACGCGAAAACGCCGCCCTCCGTGGCGAGAAGGCGGCGTTGCAGGAAGAGGTGGATGGCTTGCGCTTCGACCTCGGGCGGACTCAGGCGGCCCTGAGGCGCATGCTCTGATCCTCGCCTTCGTAGTCGTGGAAGATCCTGAATTCTCCATCCGCGCACATCTCTGCCTTGGGCGTCCGCTGAAGCGCGTCGAGGTATAGCTGCCTCTGCGAACCGGCGCCGACCGGAGCGGCCGCAGCGGGTCTCGCGCCGATGCTGGACACCCCGGCGAGATGATCGCCCGGGCACCGCGGGCTCAGGTGCTGTTCGATCGCAGGGATCGGAGCCTTGATCAGCGTCCTGGCGCCCGCGTGCGTGAGGTCTTCGAGCCAGCGCACGAACGCCGGCGGCTGACCGTCGAGCGAAGGCGGCCGGCAGCCGGTCACCATGGCCAGCGCATACGTATAAGCGATCTCCGCCTGCGGCTTCTCCGAGGCCTTTGCCGCAGCGGTCGGCTTCTCCTGCTTGGCCTGCGCCGCCTCAACGGCCTCATCGGCTTCCTCGCCTGCCGCGGTCGTCATCTGCGGCTGCGGGGGCAGGATCGCGGACAGGATCGTCCGCCCCGTCGCAGCGCAGACGGTCCACGCCAGGACCGGGACCGCGAGCAATGCCCTCGCGATGGCTTTCAAAACGCGTTTCATGTGTGCCTCCTCGGGGCCGGAAATCGGCCTCAGAAGCGATGGTGCCGGGTGCCCTAGAAAGTCACAAACATGCGCACGTGCGCAGTGTCAGTCGTAGGCGATCAAGGTCGACATCTCCTCGTGCGGCTCGGCAGGAAGCTTTACGACCTCGGTTCCAGCCGGAACGCTGTCGATGGCATACCAAGTGACAAGGCTCTTGGTCTTGCCGGCGAGATACCCGAGATACCCGGTCGGCGTCCGAAAATACTCGCCGGTCTCTAGCGTCGCGGCGAGCGTATCCAGCGCGGCTCGACGGTGAGCCCGCCCATGTTTCTTGCGCTCGACCTTGGCGGCCGATTCCCTTGCCTCCCGATCGACGATGCGTTTGAGCGCTGCCGGATTGCCATGTGTCAGCACCGCGTCGCGGATAGCATCGCTGACGTCATCGATTGTCTGCTCGACGACCTCAAGATCGCCATCGCCATCCAGGCAATACAGCGTCCCGAGGGAATCGGAGAGACCGACCCACTGAACGAGGATGTAGTCCCCGGGCACGCAACGGATCGCGTGGCCATTTTCGCAGACCCTGTCATCCCTGCGGCGGGCCCAGCGATCATAAAACTCACCGCGGTTTCCGACACAATACGCGTGCCGAATGCGGTGCTCGAACGCGATCTTCTGAAGCTCCCGGATTTTGCTCGACCTCAGCATCTTGGCCTCCTACTCGACCCGCCTAGGATACCACGCGCTGCGCGAAGGCAAGCCCCTTATCAAAAGTATTGATCCGGGGTGGTAAAATTAACCCTATCCCGAAATGCCTCTTCCGCCCTTGTTTCGCAGGAGATCGGCAGTTCTGAATCCCGTTCAATCTATCAACGATCTTTGTGTCCTGGCGTCAACTTTGAACGGCTGATTGCTTTTTTCCATTGCAGCCCGAGCGAATCCTCTATGATGGGCGAGCGAATATTTTGGATTCGCTCGGAGAACCCTCATGGAAAATGTCCTCGCCTTCAAGCCCGGCGGGCCGGTTATCACTCGCCAGGGCTATATCGAGAGCGTCCTCGATCTCGGCCGCACGGACGGCCTCGTCATGAACCTGCCGGCGATCCTCGACGCGGCGAGGGCTAGCGCTTGGCGGGAGGTCAAGCGCATCGCGGAGACGTGCTGCATGTTGGGCTGGGACCGCACTGAGCAGGAACACTTCCCGCGCATCGACACCGTCGACGCCGCAGTCAGGCCGGATCTCATCGACGCGGCAGCGCTCGTCGTCGCCTGCGACCGCATGTTGGCGGATCTCATGCCGAAGCCGACGGTCTCGCCGTGATGCCCGCGACAACCCTCAGCGAGGTCCTCGACGCCCTGCGGCAGGCCGTCTCCGCCGCCGGCAGCCAGCGCACGTATGCGTCGCAGATCGGCGTCTCTCAGGCGTATCTCGGTGACGTCCTGCATGGCCGGCGCCACCCGGGCGAGCGCGTGCTGAGCGCGCTCGGCCTCAAGCGCATCGTCATCATCGCCGCCAAGGAGGACATCAAGTGAACGACAACCTGATCACCTACAGCGAGCGCGCGGCGATGGCCGAAATTCGCGCTCTCGATACGCGGCGGGAGACCGCTGACAAGAGCTTTGTCGACGTCACGCACTGGCGTGGCTACCGTCTTCCGCTCCGTCTTGAACTGGTCTTCGACGATGCCGGCCGCGCCGGCGACTATCATCAGGTGATCGACCAAGACCACCGCATCGTCGGTATCGACGCGGACTTCGAGCAGTCGCGGAGACTGGTCGAGCAGGCGAATGCGAGCGCCGCGAAGCGGTATTCGCATGGCGAGGTCGTGCGCGGCGGATACCTGACCGTGCCGAAGAGGCTTTCCTGGCTGCACCCGTGCGAGGGGCACCGTGCGATCATCGGCCTCGCGTTCGAGTGCATGGTCAATCGCCTGCACCTTGGCTGGATCGACAACGTGACGTTGTTCCACTTGACCGGCGTCGGCGTCCTGAACGCGGATTTGACGCCGAAGAAGGTCCAGGTTCAGCGGTTTCACGACTGGCGCGTCGCCGAGAACGCCGCCCTCAAGAGGCGGGGAATGCAGTAGTTCTTGCAGTACTCGGAGTACTGCATCTTACCAGGGAAGGGGCATTCCAGGACTCGGTTAAGATTAACCCTCCCTCCCGAAGCATTCGTGATCTGCATCGACTCGGCTGGGCAAATCGCCCAGCCATAAGGCCGCGGCATCTCTTTTGAGGATCTCATGATGACGGATTTCAAACTCTTCATCGTCACCGAGCGCGGCGGGAAATCCCTCGCGGCGAGGGTCTCGCGGCGCGACTACGCCGACGCCAATCGCGCCTTGGCGGCCGCGTCGATCGTCGCCGGCGAGCCCGTCCAATACTGCGTTCGCGTCGAGCGGTGGGACGATGGCACGCTCTTCACCGACGTGATCCCCTCGCGCCTCGGCAAGGCCAACCGGGACGTCATCGAGAAGGCCGTCAGGTCGTGCCGCCGCGAGGTTACCTCGGTCCAGGTCACGGCTCGCCTGCGCCCGGCGAAGCGGCCCGATTTCGGCCTGTTCGGGGCCCGGGCATGACCGATGTCGTCTCCACTCCGACCGAAGCGCGTCAGCGCCTCATCATCTTGCGCGACCGCGCGATTGCCGTCGGCCTCGGCGACGTCATGCGCGGCGTCGATTACCGCCTGATGATCTCCGCGATCGTCGAGATCGAGAACCTGGAGAAGGCCCTCGCAGCCGCCCCGATCGCTGCGGCGCACGCTGACATCGTCCAGCAGCTGGGCACCCCGCCCGCGGCGCC
>WPCJ01235332.1_pt1 | contig 16142 bp, 16 predicted proteins | sample 5399831 | NCBI WGS metagenome assembly WPCJ01 (sample SAMN12869470, study PRJNA574797) | sludge metagenome | isolation source: wastewater treatment of pH10 | place: China:Beijing | collected 2019-05-20 | reverse complement strand
AAAATCGCCCGAAAGGGCTACAATAAGCGAATCCATCGCCGGACCATCTCCATTTGAACAAGTGGAGCAGCCCCGACATCGCCATAGCGGTAGCCATGACCAGAGGGGCCCGGCGCTGCATTTCTTCAAATGTGTATGGTTCTGCCAAGTTCAAGAGTAGAACCTGAATTTTTTGTAATGTTCGATCCGGTACGTGTCCCGTTTTGAAAACTCTTAATGCAGGTTACGATATCTAAGCTGGGTACTGGAAGCTGGTTGCCGCTAAACGCGACCTGAGAAAAGCCGAGAAGTGCCCCGGCTGACTATCTATAACATTGATTTTCTTGAAGAAAATTTGGCTGGGGAACCTGGATTCGAACCAAGACTAGCGGAGTCAGAGTCCGCTGTTCTACCCTTAAACTATTCCCCAGCAGGAATTTGCAAATGCCTTCGATCTGGAGGCCTGCAAGCGCGATGGAAGCGTTAGTTCGTTCACGACGGCCTCCATCTAGCGAACTCAAACACCGAACGCAACACTTTTCTTCGAAAAAATTCAAAGCGATTTAAGTTATCCAGCAATTGCTGATTTCATGCGGTGAGGCGCTGCAAATTGATGTGTAGAGGAATGCTTTCCAGAAGCAGGTGCATAAAAAAGCCCGGCCAGCGGAGGAGCGGCCGGGCAAGGGGCAGGCTGACCGGGAGGGGACCCGGTATGTGAAGGTGGCGCCTGCCAGATTATGAGTCTGCGGGTTCGAAAAAGGCAGTGCCTTACCGAGTCCCGAAGCGATGTTGGTTCAGCAGATCAGGCCTGTAGCCTTGATCCGTAGCCGAGCGTCTGCCAGTTCACCCAGAACCTGTGTGGGGTCGGCTGCGCCGCGATAATGAGCTGCTGTGTAAATATCCTCACGGCGAAGTCCGATATCGCGCAGCATGTGGTCGTCAAAGCTGCTCAGGTTTAGCACTTGCCGTCGACCATTGGAAAACGTCCAGCGACGCATGATCGACGTAAATACGGCCTTCACCATTTGCACGGGCGTGGAGGTCTGTACGCTCGTTGCTGGTAAGTGCGGTGTCGTTATCTTGCTTGTCGCTGTCATGTCCGCTCTCCTTTGATTTAGCGGGGCTAAGTGATCCTTATCGTCAGGGTCATTCGCTTTCGCGGCTCCTTTTCCTTTACGATGGCTGCTTTATCTAACAATCGAATTGATTGTTCCAACGAATGTTTTTAATGTCATTCTTCAATAATAATGATGGATGACGCCGATGAGCACGCCTCTGGATCTCGATCAGTTACAGACTTTCATCGCCATAGCGGATATGGGCAGTTTCACGCGGGCAGCGGACGCTGTTTTCAAGACGCAATCGGCCGTTTCCATGCAGATGCGCCGTCTTGAAGAGCGTATTGGCAAGCCGTTATTTGAACGTGATGGACGGACCAATCGTCTTACCGAAGAGGGCGAGCGGCTTTTGCTATATGCACGTCGCATGATGCAGCTCAATGGTGAGACTATCGCTGCGTTTGATGACACGCAACTGGAAGGTCACGTACGCATCGGCACACCGGACGATTATGCCGATCGGTTTCTGCCGGAAATCATGGCACGTTTTGCGCGATCAAACCCGCGCGTTGAATTGTCGGTCGTCTGCGAACCGACAGTCAATCTGGACGAGATGATCCGCCGCGGAACACTGGATATCGCTCTGGTCACCCAGTGCGATGACAAACGTCGCTCGGAAGTTGTTCGAACCGAGCCATTGCTGTGGGTGACTTCTGCCAATCATGCGGTGCATGAAGAGGCTGTTCTGCCGCTTGCAGTCGGGCGCCCGACCTGTATCTGGCGTCATGCAGCTATTGATGTGCTGGAAGCGGCCAGACGCGATTACCGTATCATCATCACCAGCTGGTCAGCGACTGTTCTTGCGGCGGCAGTTCTCTCCGGCCTTGCGGTCTCTGTTCTTCCAGAATGCGCACTCCGTCCCGGTATGCGGGTCCTTGGTGAAGTTGATGGGTTTGGAACGCTGCCGGAATTCGGCATTGGCATCATGCGCGGCCATACAAAACAGAATGCCATCGTCGATGCACTTGCGCAGCACATTATCGAAAGTCTAGACAATATATCATCACCGCAGCCCGGCGCGATGGCTTCGGCGGAAATTTCGCCGTTTCCGGCGGTTCGCACGAGGAGGGTGCGAGCCAACGAATTGCTGCCAGGCTGGTGATGAGACAGTAAATCGCCGCATGGCTTCTTGACCAGCCATGCCACCTGGTTGCCTATGATGGGATGAGCATGGGTTCCGATTCGAGTTTTACCGGCACATCGTCCAATGTTGCCGAGTATAGCGTTTCCGAGATTTCCGGCGCTTTGAAGCGCACGGTCGAGGACACGTTCGGACATGTGCGCGTGCGCGGCGAAATTTCCGGCTATCGAGGTCCACATTCGTCGGGGCACGCCTATTTCGCGTTGAAAGATGATCGTGCTCGTCTCGAGGCTGTGATCTGGCGAGGCTCGATGAGCCGTCTGCGTTTCCGTCCTGAAGAGGGGATGGAAGTGATTGCTACCGGCAAGCTCACGACCTATCCGGGCTCATCGAAATATCAGATTGTTATCGAACAGATGGAGCCTGCCGGGGCTGGTGCCTTGATGGCGCTTTTGGAAGAACGCAAGCGACGGCTTGCTACTGAAGGGTTGTTTGATCCTGCGGTAAAGCAGCTTCTACCCTTTATGCCTCGTGTGATCGGGGTGGTGACCTCTCCGACCGGGGCGGTTATCCGGGACATCATTCACCGGATAGCAGACCGCTATCCGCTGCATGTTATTGTCTGGCCTGTGCGTGTACAGGGCGAGACGAGCGGACCTGAGGTGGCCGCCGCAGTTGATGGCTTCAATGCTTTGCTCGAAGATGGACCTATTCCGAGGCCGGATGTGGTGATCGTGGCGCGCGGCGGTGGCAGTCTGGAAGACCTGTGGGGTTTCAACGACGAGATCGTTGTTCGTGCCGTTGCTGCGTCGCATATTCCGGTAATTTCTGCGGTCGGTCACGAAACAGATTGGACCTTGATCGATCTTGCAGCCGACATTCGTGCTCCGACGCCGACGGGCGCGGCGGAAATGGCGGTGCCTGTAAAGGCGGACCTGCAGGCAGCGCTGGCGGGTCAGTCCGCTCGGCTGTCATCAGCCATGTCCCGCTTTATCGATCTGAAACAACAAGCATATCGTTCGGCAGCGCGTGCTCTTCCGTCGGCTGACCAGTTGCTGGTTTTGCCTCGACGCCGTTTCGACGAAGCGGCTTCGCGCCTCACGCGGGCGCTGTTCGTCAATACGCAAAAGAAACGAGTTCACTTTGAAGGTCATGCGCGACAATTATCGCCGCGCCTCCTTCGGCGCCGGTTTACGGAACTGGAACGCGGGGTTTCCGTTCTTGGGCAGAGATTGCCTCGCGCGCTTGAGGCATTCCTGCGCGAACGTCGAACGGCTTTCATTCATCGAGCAAGTCGACTTTCGGCGGAGCCGATACTGCGGCGAACAAAGCTTACAAATGTTGCAACAGAACAGCTGGATCGTCGTCGCGACCAAGCTGTGCGGCTTCTCATTGAAAGAGCCAAACGGCGCGGGCAGGAACTGGAGCGTCTCATGCGCACGCTTTCCTATGAAAGCGTTCTCGAGCGTGGCTTTGCGGTTGTCTTCGATGCAGAAGGGAAGCCGGTGAAGCAGGCTGCATCCGTATCGGCTGGCGATGCATTGTCCATTCGGTTTCGCGATGGAGACGTTGCAGTCGTTGCGAGTGAGGAAGACGGGAGTGAGTCCGCAAAGCTTGTACAAACAAAAAAGGTTCGGTCTCCCGGCCCCGGCAATCAGGGATCGTTATTTTAGCAACAGTCCGTCTCGGTGTTGTTCGCTTTCTGCTGAGATTGCCTGGCCTTAAGGCTGGCTTAAGCTTGGCCGTCTTTTTCTCGTGCATCTGTCATTGTTAGAGATTCAGGATGTCGCGTAACAAATCCCAGGACGACCTCACAAATGGCTTTGCGAGGGCTGCTTTCAGCCGCCGCGGCTTTCTCATAGGTGTAAGCGCGGTTGCGTTGTCTGGCTGTGTTTCGACGGCGGAACAGCCACCTCAGCCGGTGAAAAAAATGCCTGAACCTGCATCGTCACGGCCCGTGCCGTTGATGTATCAGGCCTTGCCAGACGAACAATTCCCGATTCCTGCCGTCGATACGAGCAAGATTGATCCAAAGTTCTGGCGACAGGAGGTCGATTATCCGACTGACGAAGTCAGAGGTACTGTTATCGTCGATACGCCGAACAAGTATCTCTATCATGTACTCGGCAATGGCCGGGCCATGCGCTATGGCATCGGTGTCGGACGTGACGGTTTTGCTTGGGCGGGACGCGCGAAGATTGCTTATAAGCGCCAATGGCCCCGCTGGACGCCACCCGATGAGATGGTCGCACGTCAACCCGCGCTGGAGCCTTACAGCATCGCCAATGGCGGGATGCCCCCGGGTATCAAGAACCCACTTGGCGCGCGAGCGATGTACATTCATAAGGACGGGCGCGATACGCTCTATCGCATTCACGGATCCCCGGAGGCTTGGAGTATCGGCAAGGCCGTGTCGTCGGGATGTATCCGCATGCTCAATCAAGATGTGATCGATCTCTACAACAATGTGCGCGATGGTAGCACAATTGTCGTGATCCCCGATCCGACGAAGGGCCAGCAGGTCACAAGCTGACTAAGATAAAAAGGGCGCGGATAACGCGCCCTTTTTGTTGGATGTGTTTTGCAACTCAATGCTTAATAGGCATATTCCAGAAAGATTGGATCAACTGACCCTGCCCATACGCTGTTATAGGCCTTCAGCATGCGCTCGGCATCCGTAACACCAGCCGCAACGATTTCCTCAAGCGGTGCGAGGAAATGCGTTTCGTCATGACCTTCACTGTTGAGCTTGTTGCGGTTTAAGAGGCCGAGCCGGGAGATTTTCAAAGTCTCGCGAGCGATCTGTTCCAGCGGTTTGCCCCGGAAGGTCGTGTTCAACGCCTTGGCAGGAACTTCGTTGCGAAGTGCAAGCACCTCTTCGTAGGTCCAATCTTTGGTGAGAAGTTCGGCAGCGGTCAGAGCTTCTTCGTCATAGAGCAGTCCGACCCAGTAGGCTGGAAGTGCACAGATACGGCGCCACGGACCTCCATCAGCTCCTCGCATTTCCAGGAAACGCTTGAGGCGCACTTCAGGGAACAGTGTCGAAAGGTGATTGGTCCAGTCACCCATATTGGGGACCGGGTCGCTCACTTCACCTTTCAGCGCCCCATTCATGAACTGGCGGAAGGTGACATGCGTACAGTCGTGATAATGACCGTCGCGCAGAATGAAATACATAGGTATATCAAGCGCCCATTCGACATAATCCGCAAACCCGAAGTTTTCCGAGAAAACGAAAGGCAGTACGCCCGAACGCTGGTTATCGGTGTCGCGCCAGATATTCGAACGCCATGACAAAAGGCGGTTCGGTTTGCCTTCGGTGAACGGCGAACTGGCGAAAAGTGCTGTTGCTACGGATTGCAGCTTCATCGAAACCTGCATTTTGCGGCGCATGTCTTGTTCCGAGCTGAAGTCCAGATTCACCTGAATGGTCGAAGTGCGATACATCATGTCCAAACCTTCACGCCCGACTTTTGGCATGTAGTTCGTCATGATCTTATAGCGTGACTTCGGCATGACGGGTGTTTCGGCCAAGGTCCATTTCGGGCTGCCGCCAACACCTAGAAAGCGAATACCCAAAGGTTCCGCTATTTCGCGGACTTGAGACAGGTGAGCGTTCACTTCGCGACATGTCTGATGAATGGTTGAAAGCGGTGCCCCGGAAAGCTCAAACTGGCCGCCGGGCTCCAGCGAAATAGCACCCTGTCCGGTTGGCTCCACCAGACCGATGATATTGCCTTCATCGATAATAGGTTCCCAGCCAAGCGTTGCCTGCATACCTTCAAGGATGGCTTTGATGCCGCGTGGTCCCTCATAGGGAACGGGACTGTTATCGACCGTGTAGAATGGAAATTTTTCGTGCTCGGTGCCGATGCGCCAGGCATCTTTGGGCTTGCATCCGCCAGCCAGATAGCCTGCCAGTTGTTCAACGCCCGTCAGTGCCGTTTCGTCAGTCGTATCGCGCGCCATACAGTCTATCCCTAGTCGATTTTTCGCTTTTCAGCGTGATTGGACAAATTTGTCAAATCACGCAAGTCAATTCCATTGAACATCAGATTTCGAGAACGTCATCCTTCATTTCTCCAGTCCCCGAGCACAGATTGTACCAAAGCCATCGCAGCGACGGCAGCTGTATCGGCACGGAGGATTCGAGGGCCGAGCGGAATAGATGTTACGAATGGTAGTTTTCGGAGCGTTTGACGTTCATCCTCTGAGAAACCTCCTTCAGGGCCGATCAATAGAGCGGTCGGGCCTGGCGTCATTTTCCGCAAGATGGTCAATGGATCGTCCGATTCGTGCCCTTCATCGCAGAAAATCAGATGTCGGGCTTCGTCCCATTGTTCGATAAAGTGGTCAAAGCGGATGGCCCCGCGACATTCAGGTATGGAAAGCACACCGCATTGTTCGGCAGCTTCTATCGCATTGGCGTTAATGCGATCAGTTCCGAGCTTTGATACCTGAGTGTGCTGTGTGATAACCGGCTGCAAAACGCCTGCGCCCATCTCCACAGCCTTCTGCACCATATAGTCCAGCCGTCCCTGCTTCAGTGGGGCGAAGCAATAGACCAGATCGCTCGGTAAAGGTTGCTGACGCGTTTGTTCGAAAGGTACGAGGAACAGCCGCTTTTTACCCTCCGGCTTCAACCGCGATTTCCATTCGCCGTCGCGTCCATTGAAGGCAAGAATTTCATCGCCGTCCTTCAATCGCAAGACATGGGTGAGATAATGTGCGGCCTGCAGGGCGACCTCTATCTGGTCGCCGCTTTCGAGGCCGTTTTCAACGTATAATCTCTGCATTTTGTAGTTTGCGCGCATGTCAGCATCGATGGCAGAGGGCAGGGGCGGCGGTCAAGCGCTTTGGTAATGCATCAAGAGAGAATTAATTAGCATTCCTACACAAACAATTGATGGGAAATATCATGTCAGTTGCATTTAATTAGATTGTATCCATATAGGTATGAAGCTATCTATTTGAATGGAATTGATGTGATGAAACAAGCGTGGGTCGAATTCGCACCGCTTCTTGCTAGCACCGCCAGAGGATGGCGGAAAGCTTTCGATGCAGCGATGGCGGAACATGGTCTTTCCGACGCGAAAGCCATACCGCTGATGACCCTATTGCGGCACGGAGATCGTGTTCCTCAAGGGGTACTGGCCGAACGGGTCGGTATTGAGGGAGCGACGATTGTCCGGGTTGTCGATGAGCTGGAAAAGGACGGTCTGATCCAGCGTGTTGCCGACGATGCCGATCGTCGCGTCAAGCTTATCCAACTGACAGAGGACGGTCGCGCTCTTGCCGCCAAGGTGGAAAAGTCGGCCGCCCGCCTTCGCGCTCTTTTCCTAGGCGATTTCGATTCCGATGCGGTCGATGTAGCCATGGAGATATTGCGCAAGTTGAATGAGAAATTTCAAACATAGTCTTTCTGATCAGCCGTCTGACCGGAAAGACGCAATGTGTTCAACCGGTGCCCCCGCAAGCCATGATGAAATCAGCCGAAACAACTCCGAAGTTTTGGGACGTAGTCTTTTCGCTGAAGACTTTCGCTGCGGCCATGCTTGCGCTGTGGATCGGCCTGATGGCCAACTTGCCCAATCCATACTGGTCCATTGCTGCTGTCTATATTGTCGCGCATCCGTTGTCAGGTGCGACCACGTCAAAGGGTTTTTACCGTTTGGTCGGTACGATCATCGGCGGGGCAATGACCATTCTTTTCGTGCCACATCTGGTCAATTCACCTGAATTACTGACGCTGGCGATCGGTCTTTGGATGGGCCTCTGTCTTGCGATCAGCCTGCTCGACGGTACGCCGCGCAGCTATTTGTTCATGCTGGCTGGCTACACGGTGGCAATCGCGAGTTTTGCTGTTGTTTCCGTGCCGGAAACGACGTTCGACTATGCCGTGGGCCGTGTGGAAGAGATCGCAATCGGCATTATTTGCGCCGCTGTCGTCAATCGACTTGTTTTTCCACGTCACAGCGGCCCGGTGCTCGTCAGTCGTATCGACAATTGGCTGCGTGACGGTTCAAAGCTTGCGTTGGCAAGCATGCGAGGTGAAGGCGCTACGCCCGAATTCCTTCGGGATCGGCAGCGTCTCGCAGCCGATGCACTTGAACTGCGCAATCTGACGACGCATGTTGCCTATGACACCTCATCGATCAGAAATGTCGGAACGCAGCTTCACGTCCTGCAGCAACGCATGGTGGCTGTTCTTCCGATCATATCAAGTCTGCACGATGTGCTGGCGATGAAGCCTGGCGATAACGAAAAGTCCTGGCATCCGGCGGTGCAGAAACTATTGGACGAGGCCTGCGACTGGATCGAGAGTGGCGAAAATCTAACGGAGGAACGCCGTGCCGTCCTGTTGCAGTTGATCGAGGAAATTGACCGGCATGGGAAGAACGCGACAAGCTGGAGCGAGTTGCTACCTTTCAACGTAGCTGCACGTGTTCGCGATCTCGTTCAGATATGGAGCGACTGCATCACGCTGCGCCAGGACATTGTTTCCGGTTCCCGGCATTCGTTGCGGTGGCGTCGCTACGACGCACATCTGAAAGCCCGCCCCATGCATCGTGATTATGGCATGGCCTTTCTGTCTGGCTTTTCTGCCTTTCTGGCAACTTGTGTGGCAACCGCTTTCTGGATTGCGAGCGGCTGGTCTCAAGGGAGTGCCGCAGCCATGATGGCTGGTATTTTCTGCTGCATCTTTGCAACCATGGATGACCCGGTGCCGGTCATGCGCAAGTTCAACTGGCTGCTTTTGATTGTCATTGTTGCCGCCTTTATTTTTGAGTTTGCGTTGCTGCCGCTGGTGGACGGGTTCTTTCCGCTGGTTCTTGTGCTGGGACTGTTCCTCATTCCAGCAGGTTTGCTGCTTGCTATTCCTTCGCAATTTTTGCTCGGCATGGTGCTCTGCGTGAACTTGCCGAACATGCTCATGCTGCAGGGCCACCTGACCCACGATTTTGTCAGTTTTGCCAATGCGAATCTGGCCACCGTTGTGGGGATCGTAATCGCCGCCGTAGTGACTTCAATTGTCCGGTCTGTCGGTGCTGAATGGAGCGTGCGTCGCCTGATCAAGGCGGGCTGGAACGATATTGCGCTTGCTGCCGAACGGCGTCCCGGACGTCATCGCCGCCAGCGTATGAACCGCCTTCTGCTCCGGATGATCGACCGTATCGGCATGATGACCCCACGTCTGGCGCTGGTTCCGGCAGCAGACGTGGCGAAGGTCGATCTGTTGCGCGATCTGCGAAACGGCATGAACACGATCGATCTCCAGCAATATCGCTCCAAACTGCCTGAAAACTGTCGGCCAGCTGTCGATGAAGTGCTGGATGGCGTTGGTGCGCATTATCGAGCCTTGGCCAACAAGCCAAAGGAGGCAAGTGAAATCGACCGAAATCTGCTCACCTCCATCGATACAGCAATCACCACCATTATCGAGAGCGGATCGCCTGCGATAGCCAAACGTACCCGAATGGCGCTGGTCGCTCTTCGCTTCAATCTTTTTCCGAAGGCCCCACCATTCGTGTTGCCGCCACGTCCGCTGATGGAACTTCCCCAAGCAGCCTAGAAAAACAATGTGACTTGTGATGCAACCTGAACTCGACATCTACGGAATTTATATTCCGACCCTCGGCGTGCTGGCGCTCGGTGCCTATTTCGCAAACACGGTCATGCAGCGCCTTCTGGCGCGCGCACGCTTCTATCGTTTCGTATGGCACCGGCCTTTGTTCGATGCCGCGATGTATTTTTGTATTCTCGGCGCTACGGCCGTCTTTCTCAATGGAATACCGCTATGAAAAAGCTCTTTGCACATTCAGGCCGTGTCTTTGTAACCGTGGTTATGGTCACTATGGCGGGGCTTCTTGGCTGGCATTTGTGGGACTATTACATGAATGCGCCGTGGACCCGCGACGGCAAAATTCGTGCCGATGTCGTGCGCGTTGCGCCTGATGTCTCAGGTCTGGTCGGAGAAGTGCTCGTCCACGATAATGAAAGCGTTCATCAGGGTGACGTTATCTTCCGTATCGATCAGGCACGCTACAAACTCGCCCTGCAGACAGCGGAAGCAAAGGTTGATAGCAGCAAAGCAGCGCTTGATATGGCAAACCGCGATCTGGTCCGCTATCGCCAACTCAACGACACGACCGTGACACGTCAGAAACTGGAGCAGATCGAAACGACGGCCCAGCAAGCAGAAGCTTCCTACCGTCAGGCGCAACTGGATCGCGATCTGGCGACTCTCAATCTGGACCGATCTTCAGTAAAGGCGCCCGTCAACGGAGTGATTACAAACTTCTCACTTCAACCGGGTGATTATGTTTCTGCCGGATCGGCAGTGACGGCTCTCGTTGATACTGACTCGTTCTACGTTTCCGGCTACTTTGAAGAGAACAAGCTCGAGCGTATCCAGATTGGTGATCCGGTGGTGGTCGATATCATGGGCAGCAAAGTGCAACTCAAAGGAAAGGTCGAGGGTATTGCAGGAGGGATTGAAGATCGTGAGCGTAGCGATTCTTCTAGCCTGCTGGCAAATGTTTCACCGACCTTCAACTGGGTGCGCCTAGCGCAACGTGTGCCGGTGCGTGTGAAACTTGAAGATGTGCCCGACAGTGTCCACCTCGTTGCCGGTCGAACGGTCAGCGTTTCGGTGGTGAACTGATATAAAGGCCCGGCTGTCGTCCGGGCCTTTTCCATGTTAGCAAAGATAAAAAGAGGTCGGGGATTTCTCATGGGTGTACTGGTCGTTCAGAACTATGAAGGCTCTGGATTGGGACAAATTGAACCCGTTCTGGCAGATGCTGGCTATTCGATTGATCTGCGTCATCCATACAGCGGGGATGCATTGCCCGGTGACGACGATGGATATCAAGCCTTGATTGTGCTTGGGGGCGAGCAGAATGCGCTGGCCGACGCTAAATGTCCGTATTTCCCGCATTTGCTTGAGCTCATTCGTCAGTTTGGTGACAGCGATAAGGCCGTTCTTGGCATTTGTCTGGGCAGTCAGCTCATCGCGCGTGCTTATGGCGGCGCAAATATTCTGGACCGGCCCATTGAGTTCGGCTGGCAAGAAGTTCGGCTTACCGAGGAAGGCAAAGGCGACCCGGTATTGTCTGCCGCAGGAGACGCCTTCCCAATCTTTCACTGGCACCGCGATACGTTTTCACTTCCGAAGGACGCATTGCATATGGCGACGAGTGATATGACGCCTCATCAGGCTTATCGCATCGGGCGCGCAGTTTATGGCACGCAGTTTCATTTCGAGGCGAACACACAGCTTGTCGCTGAATGGAACGATCAGCTAAGTGAGATGATTGCGGGTTTCGCACCGGATTGGGCAGTACAGCACCCAGTGCTGGCAAATAAGTTCGGAATACAGGCGGATGCTGCAGGTGCTGCATTAGCCAAGGCGTGGGTAAACCAAATCTAGAGGCTTCGTAACTGCGCCTTAACCTTAAGTCGAAGTATCGCGTTGCGGCTTTGCCACAGCGTTCAACCAATTCGGTTTTTCAAGAGAAAAGCGATGGTTTGGCTGGAACCGTTCAGTTGCAGGTAACTTTTTTCGAGTGTAACTGGACACCGTCTCCCCGGGCAGCAACCGAACGAGCAGGGCTGATTGCCAGGCTCCCAAGTGGCGGCTCGTCTAACGAATTTCGTCCGGCCCCAGTCGAAAGAGTTTCCGAATATGACCGCCAAACATGCCGCTCTTCTCACCGTACTGATGGTTTCCGCGATTGTATTCATGGCGGTCGGCATATTCACCGTCGATGCCGGCAACAATGCGATGTCCACCGACGGCTACGGCATTTCCAGCGCGCACTAGGCGCACTATTTCGCTTCGATAAAACGCTTTTCCGAACCATCTATTACGATGGTTGAAAGCTGTCCGCTTTTCCAGGCATATGTATCGAGATTGACCCTGTTGGGCTGAATATCGATAGCACTTTGCGGTGTATGCCCGTGGATGATGAGCTTTTCGAAGGGGGCAGTCCATTTGAGGAAAGCCGTGCGAATCCAGATCAATTCTTCCGGATCTTGTGCATCTAACGGAACAACGGGGTTTATACCCGCATGACAGAAGAAGCATTCGCCAAAAGCGACTGAGCGCGGCATAGCGCGGATGAAGTCGATATGATCTTGTGGAACAGCTTTAACGAGCGCTGCATGACCTCGTCGGGCTGAATCTGTATCAGTAAAGTCAACTTCCACACCGTAGGAGCGGGCGGTATCGACGCCGCCGTGCAATGCAAATATCCCTGCGACGTCTCCCGTTGCCAGATAGGTAAGGAAGCCGTCGTCGTGATTGCCTAGTAGCGAAATGATGCGCTTATCCCGACGCGACAGTTCAATCAGAAAATCCAGCACTTCCTTTGAGCTCGGGCCGCGATCTATGTAATCGCCAAGGTGAATGATACGCCAGTCGTGAGCAGGACGTTGGTCAAGGTCGGCACGGATGAGCCCGTGCATGTCCTGTAACAAGTCGAGACGGCCATGCACGTCCCCAATGGCATAGAGGCGGATACCGTCCGGCCCTTTCGCATCCTTGAAAACCACGCTCATTGACCGTCATCTTCCTTAATGTCTTTGCTCGCCTTCACGCCCGCCCGCTGTCGGTAGCGCAGACGTGAGACGCGTTCACGTTCTTCGTGCAGTTCGCGATCATGGGTTGCCTGTTCCACGAAGCGAATGTGCTTTTGAACCGCTTCGCGAGCCGCCTGCGGATTGCCGGCCATGACGGCATCGTAAATGGCGCGATGTTGCGACAGGAACATGTCAGCGACGCCAGGATAGCTGTAAATAAGGCTGCGATTGTAAAAAACACCATCCTTCAGCAGTTGATAGCAAGACCGAAGGGTATGCAGCAGAACGATGTTGTGTGCTGCTTCGCCAATAGCATTGTGCAATTCCACGTCGAGGCGTGCTTCCGTGTCAAAGTCACTGACGCCATGAGCTTTTTCCATGGCTTCCATGATTTCAGTCAGAAGTGCCTTGTCGGCTGGTGTGGCTCGAAGTGCCGCGTATTCTGCCGCGATGCTTTCAATCTCTCGCCGATATTCAAGGTAGTCTGCAGTTGCCTTGCGGTGATCGGCAAAAAGTTTGACCACAGGGGCGCTGAACACTTGTCCGATCACGTCTGCAACGAATGTGCCTCCGCCATGGCGGGAGATCAGGAGTTCGGCGGTCTCAAGTCTCTTGAGCGCGTCGCGAAGTATCGGGCGGGAAATGTCGAACTGGCGCGCCAGCTCACGCTCGCCGGGAAGCCGATCGCCACCACGCAGAACGCCTTCGAGAATAAGCGTTTCAATCTGGTGCACGACGTCGTCTGCCGTGCGGCTTGCCTGTATGCGTGAAAAAATCGTTTCGGCCATGCCGTCTGAAGCCCTCTCCATAACGGCGGCAAAGTAGCCTTTAGGCTGATGTCCGGCAACGGAATATATTGAAAATGAGAGCCCGGTCGATAATGGAATCGGGCTCTCAGGAGTTATGGTCGAAAAATGATCAGGCTTTTTTGCGCTTGCGTGTCGCGACGAGTACGAAAAGTCCTGCGACAAGGCCATACATGGCCCATTTGAACGGAAGTGCGTCGGCTGTTTCGCTACGGATGGGAAGTACAGTTACTGTACCGGGGCGGCTTTCGACGCCGGATTTGCCGTCAGCTTTGGCTTGTTCGATCTGCTGTGGTGAAACGACCCATTCAGCGCCGCGCGATTTGTCATAGAACATGAAACCACAGCCGACGATAACGGCGACGATGATTGCTAGAATAAAACGTACAGGTGTGTTCATCATTTTTCCCAGAAAATCAGGACAACGGGAGGAAATCATCCGATTCGCTTGAATAACGGATTACGGGATATCTAAGCCTTTTAGAATCAAAAGCTTAGTCAGCTGTATATGCTGGCACGCTAATATAGCGCGCGCGACTTATTAACCGACGAATGAAAGCCAGTCTATTTCTTTGCTACTTCGTGCGGAGATGCGCCGCTCTCCCAGTAAGGGACAGGGCCATAAAGATCTGTCAGATAGTCGATGAACAGTCTGACCTTAGCCGGGAGGAACTGTTTCGACGGATAGACGGCATGAATTGCAACGTTGCGAGAAGCAGCATAGTCGGGCAGCACTTGCACCAACTTGCCCGCTGCAAGTTCCGGGCCGATATCCCAGGTTGAGCGTTGCGCTATGCCAAGGCCTGCCAGGACTGCCTCGCGTACCATTTCGCTGGAATTGGTTTGCAGTGGACCCACCGGGCGTATGACAATTGGACCCTTCGGCCCTTCCAGTCGCCAGGGGTCGTTGTTGTGGGGTGCCAGGCAGATATGCTCCTGCAGGTCCTCAATCGTCTGTGGTGTACCGCGTTCCGCAATATAACCGGGTGAGGCGACGAGAATACGACGCACTGGGGCAAGACGGCGCGCGACGAGGGTTGAATCGGAAAGCTCCGCGATCCGAATGGCCAGATCATATCCATCGCCCACGATGTCGACCATCTCATCGGTAAGCTGCATATTGACGGTAAGATCGGCATTAGCGCGCATGAATGGTACGAGATAAGGCGCAATGTGCATGCGACCGAAAGTCGTCGGTGCCGAAATTTTCAGTGTTCCGCGCGCATCGGCCGAACGGCGAGCAACAAAGGCTTCCGCTTCCTCGATGTTAGAGAGAATGGCGAGAACCCGTTCATGATAGCCTTGACCCGCCTCAGTCAGCGCGATCTGGCGGGTTGTGCGTTGAAGCAGCCGGGTTCCGAGACGTTCTTCCAACCGTCCCAGGCGCTTCGATACGACTGCTGGTGAGAGACTCAGATCGCGTGCGGCTGCTGACATGCTGCCCGTTGCCACGACGCGGGCAAAAATTTCCATATCCGCCAGACTGCTCATCATGTTCTGTTATCCCACTCCCTGCCGTGCTTTTGCTCAAGCGTTGGGTTTAAAGCATCTAGCCGAGCGCTAGGAAACTAGGCAAGCAATTATGCCGCAGCGTGGAAACTGTTTAGCTGCTGACTAAAGTGGTAAAAATGATTTACCACTTGACGAAAATGGTACGGAGTGCACTTTGACCACATACGTGGTGGAGGAGAATATGAGCGGACTTATCATGCCGGAACCAGACGCGTCCGTCATGCAGCGACGCGAGCAGATTGTCGCCGATCTGCGCGGAATCGTGCCGGGCGAGGGCGTTGTCGATGCTATCAATGCAATGCGCGTGTTTGAGAGCGATGGCCTGACTGCGCACCGTTCGTTGCCGTTGGTCGTTGTGCTGCCAGAAACGGTTGATCAGGTTTCGCAGGTTTTGCGCTATTGTCACGATAACAACGTTCGTGTCGTGCCACGGGGAGCGGGTACATCACTGTCCGGCGGTTCCATGCCGCTGCAGGATGCGGTTTTGCTTGGCATGTCGCGCTTCAATCGCATTCTTGAAATCGATTATCCGAACCGCGTCGCTGTGGTGCAGCCAGGCGTGACCAATCTCGGCATTACCAAGGCTGTTGAACACGAGGGGTTTTATTATGCGCCTGATCCCTCGTCACAGATTGCCTGTTCCATCGGTGGCAACGTCGCGGAAAATGCGGGTGGTGTGCATTGCCTTAAATACGGTCTGACCGCCAATAATGTGCTCGGCATCGAAATGGTGCTTATCACCGGAGAAGTTATCCGGCTTGGCGGTAAGCATCTCGACAGTGAGGGCTACGATCTTCTCGGTCTGATGACCGGCTCAGAAGGACTGCTCGGTGTCGTGACAGAGATTACGGTCCGTATCCTGCAAAAACCGGAAACGGCGCGTGCAGTCATGGTCGGCTTTCCCTCCAGCGAGCAAGCCGGTCAGTGTGTCGCTGACATCATCGGCGCAGGTATCATACCAGGCGGCATGGAGATGATGGACAGGCCAGCCATCAAGGCCGCCGAAGATTTCGTGCGGGTCGGTTATCCGCTCGATGTTGAAGCGCTGCTGATCGTCGAACT
>WPCJ01078784.1_pt1 | contig 16150 bp, 17 predicted proteins | sample 5399831 | NCBI WGS metagenome assembly WPCJ01 (sample SAMN12869470, study PRJNA574797) | sludge metagenome | isolation source: wastewater treatment of pH10 | place: China:Beijing | collected 2019-05-20 | reverse complement strand
ACGCGATACTCTCGACTGAAGCTTGAATTGAACGTCCGGAGATAGCACGGCGGCTGGCGTTTGCGCATGCAGCAGGCTATTCCTGCTACCGAGCGATTCGACGCCGCCTCAACGGAATATAAAGTCTATAAGGGCTATGTCTGCGTGAGACAAGCAATCGCTGCAAGTGCCCGTTTTAGTCGCCATAACCGCTAATGCGAGCCGGTTCAGATACCATCATCGTGCCCACTATTCTAAGGTGCTGACTTCATGGATGTTTTTAATCTGCTGGAAGCCGCGTTTCTCGGTCTTGTTGAAGGCTTGACCGAATTTATCCCGGTTTCCTCCACCGGGCATTTGCTGCTGATTGGTCATTTTCTTGGCTTTGAATCCACAGGAAAGACCTTTGAGGTGTTGATCCAGCTGGGTGCCATTCTGGCCATTCTGACTGTCTATTCGGCAAAACTTTTGAAAATCCTGACTGATTTTCCTCGCGATGCCCGCACGCGTCGCTTTGTCTTCGGCATTCTGGTCGCCTTCCTGCCCGCAGCTGTTATCGGTGCGCTGGCACACGGCTTTATCAAGAGCGTGCTGTTTGAAACGCCGATGCTGGTCTGCATCATGCTGATCATCGGCGGTTTCATCCTGCTCTGGGTGGATCAGCTCAATCTGCGTCCGCGCTATCATGACGTCATGGATTATCCGCTGCCCATGTGCCTTGCGATCGGCTTCATCCAGTGCCTGGCCATGATACCCGGTGTATCGCGTTCCGGCTCCACGATTGTCGGCTCGCTGCTGCTCGGTGCCGACAAACGCTCGGCTGCGGAGTTCTCGTTCTTTCTCGCCATGCCGACCATGGCGGGCGCATTTGCCTATGACCTCTACAAGAGCCGCAATATCCTGTCGCTCAACGATGGCGCGCTGATTGGCGTCGGCTTCGTGATGGCCTTCATCTCGGGCGTTTTCGTTGTGCGCTATCTGCTCGATTACGTGTCCCGCCACGGCTTCAAGCTGTTCGGTTGGTGGCGTCTGATCGTCGGATCAGTGGGGTTGGCAGCACTCCTCGTATGGGGGTGAACGTCGTCAAATTTCGACAAAGCTTGGCGCATAAAAGCCAGGCAAAAGAAAAGGGGCCTTTCGGCCCCTTGTTCATTTCCGTTGAATGGAATGTCTCATGCGAAGCCGGTCTTGGTGTATTGGCCAGCCACGCGGTAGCGCCAGAGATAGGATGGCAGCACGGCGTCAACACCTTCCGGCGTGATGCCCATGCCTTCCAGCGTGCGGCCTTCCTTGATGGCCTTTTCGGAAACGACATTGTCGAATTTCAACAGCGTCACCTGATCATTGGTGAGCATCGGGTTCGGCAGCAGGCCGAGGATCGATGCCTGGAGGCGAGCAACCCACCACGGCATGGAGACGATCATGCGCTTGCGCCCGATGACCTTGAGCATGTCCTTCATCCAGTTTTTGAACGGCTGCACATCCGGGCCACCGAGTTCGTAGACATCGCCCGGCATCAGCTTGCCATCGACGGCGCGGGCGACGGCTTCCGCCACGTCACCGACATAGACCGGCTGGAGCTTCGTTTCGCCGCCGCCGATAGCTGGCAGGAACGGCGAGAAGCGCGCCATGTTGGCGAAGCGGTTGAAGAAGCGGTCTTCCGGGCCAAAAATGATCGAGGGGCGCAGGATGACGCTTTCCGGCAGAACGGAAAGAACGGCGTTTTCGCCTTCGCCCTTGGTGCGTGCATAATCCGATGGCGAATTGACGTCGGCGGCCAACGAGGACACATGCGTCATGCGAATTCCTGCGGCCTTGGCGGCTTCGGCGATGTTCTTCGCGCCCAGCACCTGAACAGTGTTGAAACGCTGACGTCCGCTTTCGGCAAGAATGCCGACGAGGTTCACGACATGGTCGGAGCCCTTGACGATGTGCTCGACGGAGCCACGATGGCGCACATTGGCCTGCACCATCTGAATCTGGCCGACATTGCCGAGCGGAGCCATGTAATAGGCAACTTCCGGCTTGCGAACGGCAACGCGCACACGGTAGCCTCGCTTGGTGAGAGCCGCCACGACCGCGCGCCCGACAAAGCCGGAGCCGCCGAAAACGGTGACGAGTTTCGGCCTGTTGTGGACTTCGTTCGGTTCGGTCTTCATCCTAAACTCCTGCATGAAAGCACGCTATTCGAGCGGTGATTTATCGCCTTTTTGCCACAAGGCAAAGGGGACTTGTTGTCACGATTGCGAAAGCTGCCGGTTTTCCCGCCTTTTGGCGCGAATACTCCTTTGAAATTTGGCGGCTTGCTGTTAAATCGCGCGCATGAGCACACCACTTGACCATATTCGCAATTTTTCGATCGTCGCCCATATCGACCACGGCAAATCGACGCTGGCCGACCGCCTCATTCAGTTGACCGGCGGGCTGGACACGCGCGAGATGAAGGATCAGGTTCTCGACTCGATGGATATCGAGCGCGAGCGCGGCATCACCATCAAGGCGCAGACAGTCCGTCTTTCCTACAAAGCGAAGAACGGCGAAGATTATGTGCTGAACCTGATCGACACGCCCGGCCACGTCGACTTCGCCTATGAAGTCTCGCGTTCGCTGGCTGCGTGCGAAGGTTCGCTTCTCGTGGTGGACGCTTCCCAAGGCGTGGAAGCGCAGACGCTGGCCAATGTCTATCAGGCCATCGACAACAACCATGAAATCGTGGTCGTGTTGAACAAGATCGACCTGCCTGCTGCCGAGCCAGAGCGCGTCAAGCAGCAGATCGAGGAAGTCATCGGCATCGATGCGGCGCAGGCCGTGCATATCTCCGCCAAGACCGGCATCGGCATCGAAGATGTGCTCGAAGCCATCGTCACCCAGTTGCCCGCGCCGAAGGAAGGCGACCGCAATGCGCCGCTCAAGGCCATGCTGGTCGATAGCTGGTATGATTCCTATCTTGGCGTTATCGTTCTGGTGCGCATCATCGATGGCGTCCTGAAAAAGGGCCAGACCATCCGCATGATGGGCACGGGCGCGAAATATCCGGTGGAACGCACCGGCGTGTTCACGCCGAAGATGGTTCAGGTGGACGAACTCGGCCCCGGCGAGCTTGGCTTCATCACGGCCTCGATCAAGGAAGTGGCCGACACCCGCGTCGGCGATACGATTACCGAAGATCGCCGCCCGACCGAAAAGATGCTGCCTGGCTTTAAGCCCGCGCAGCCGGTCGTGTTCTGCGGCCTGTTCCCGGTCGATGCGGCGGATTTTGAAGATCTGCGCGCCGCCATGGGCAAGCTGCGCCTCAACGATGCGTCGTTCTCGTTCGAAATGGAAACGTCTGCCGCACTCGGCTTCGGCTTCCGTTGTGGTTTCCTCGGTCTTCTGCATCTGGAAATCATTCAGGAACGTCTCGAGCGCGAGTTCAATCTCGACCTTATCACGACCGCGCCTTCGGTCGTCTATCGCCTAAACATGCAGGACGGAACGCAGAAAGAGCTTCACAACCCGGCCGATATGCCGGATATCGTGAAGATCAATGCGATTGAAGAGCCTTGGATCAAGGCAACCATTATGACGCCGGATGACTATCTCGGTGCGATCATGAAGCTTTGCCAGGAGCGCCGCGGCATCCAGATCGATCTGACCTATGTTGGCCCACGCGCCATGATCACCTATGATCTGCCGCTCAACGAAGTGGTGTTCGATTTCTACGACCGCCTGAAGTCGATCTCGAAGGGCTATGCCTCGTTTGACTACAACCTTTCGGATTACCGCGAGGGCGATCTGGTGAAGATGTCGATCCTTGTCAACGAAGAGCCGGTCGATGCATTGTCGATGCTCGTCCACCGTTCGGCGGCTGAAAAGCGCGGCCGTGCGCTGTGCGAAAAGCTGAAAGAGCTGATCCCGCAGCATATGTTCAAGATCCCGATCCAGGCGGCAATCGGCGGCCGCATCGTGGCGCGCGAGACGATCTCGGCATTGCGCAAGGACGTGACGGCCAAGTGCTATGGCGGCGACGTGACGCGCAAGCGCAAACTTCTGGAAAAGCAGAAGGAAGGCAAGAAGCGCATGCGCCAGTTCGGCAAGGTCGAAATCCCGCAGGAGGCCTTTATTCAGGCGCTCAAGATGGGCGATGATTGATCGTCTTTGTGTTGCCGTATTGAAGCGGTAGGATAATTTTACATTTGATGCTAGATTTTCTGCCGAATTCGATCAACTATTGACAAGTGATTTGGCTAATACAGTTTGTTGAAGCATCAGGGGGTTGGTCATGACAGATGAACTAAAAACTCTTATAGAAGCTGCTAAAGCTATAAAGCAATCTGCGCAAGAAAAAGAGCAGCAAAGGCGTAGCTTTGCTTATGGTAATACTAAATTTGAGAATGATTTAATCACTAGAGCTATGATTGATGATCAAGCGGAAAAGTTAAAATCAATAGCGAGATAAGTTGGGGAGCTTTTTGCTATGAGTGGGGGAGCAGAAAGCCAGCGTCACAGTGTGGCTTTGGAAGCAGAGATCATAACGGATCCTCAGAAAAAAGCAGAAACGGAAGCCAGAAATGGTCTTCGTCAGTTTGACATTGCAATGCAAGCCGTGGCTCAGGCAATCGAACGTAAGCAGTTCAAGCTTCGCGTATCTTTGATCTTGAGTCTGCAACGTGAAGCACTGATAGAACTAAGCGGATATGCTGGAAATTTTCGGCCATCTGGCGTCGAGATTCACGGTAGTAATCATCAACCAGTTGCAGCGCATCTGGTGGCGGAGCTAGTTGAAGACCTGTGCGAATATGTGAATGCCAATTGGGAAACGGCCACACCAATTCATTTAGCTGCATATGTAATGTGGCGTTTAAATTGGATACATCCTTTTTCTGATGGAAATGGTCGTACTTCCAGAACGCTTTCCTATCTAATATTATGCATTAAACTGGATGCAATTCTTCCAGGTTTTCCGGCTATTCCAGACCAAATTGTGGAAAATAGGACTCCTTATTTTAAAGCCTTGGATGCGGCTGACGCTGCATATGCTGAGGGGCGAATTGATGTTTCGGAAATGGAAAAACTTTTGTCCGGTATGTTGGCAGCACAACTGATAAGCGCTTTCGAACGTGCAGGTGGTAGGAGTTGAGCATCGAAGGTGCGGTTGGAATCTCCATCACCTACTGCACCCAATGCAACTGGCTGCTGCGTGCTGCGTGGATGGCGCAGGAACTGTTGCAGACTTTCGGGCAGGATTTAGGCGAAGTGGCGTTGCGTCCAGGCACCGGCGGGGTCTTTGAAATCCGCGTTCATATGCCGGACGGCAGCGAGGAACTCATCTGGGAACGCAAGCGCGATGGCGGTTTTCCTGAAGCCAAGGTTCTCAAACAGCGCGTGCGCGATCTGGTCTGGCCGGAGCGCGATCTGGGTCATTCGGACCGGCCAGTCAATACTTGATAGGGCCTGCGCGCTTCCCTCATCCTGAGGAGGTGCGAAGCACCGTCTCGAAGGATCGAAGGATCGAAGGACGAGGGAAGGGGAAGCATGGTCAATCCTCATCCACCACGCGCAAGCGCATTTGGGTGGGGGCGCTTTCCGCCTGTCGTGATTGCGGGCGGGATGCTTCCTCGGCGGGCGTGGGGCCGAATTCCAGCGCCTCGATCTTCGCGCCGCGCTTGGTGACCTTGCTGGAAGATACGAGAATATCGTCAATATCCTTGTTGGCCTGCACGAAGTGGGTCTGCAGCTTGCGCACGCGCTCATCGAGGCGGCCGACATCTTCCATCAGCCGGATCACTTCGCCCTGAATCACATGCGCCTGCTCGCGCATGCGGGCATCTTTCAGGATCGCCTGAATAACCTGAATGGACAGCATCAGCAGCGAGGGTGAGACGATGACCACCCGTGCCCGGTGCGCACGCTGGATCAGCGCCTCGAAATGCTCGTGAATATCGGCAAAGATCGACTCCGATGGCACGAACAGAAAAGCTGTATCCTGCGTTTCGCCGGGGATCAGATATTTGTCTGAGACATCCTTGATATGCACTTCCATGTCGCGGCGGAACTGGGCGACTGCTGCCTTGCGCGCCTCCGGCTGTTCCGTTTCGCGCATCGAATTCCAGGCTTCGAGCGGGAATTTGGCGTCGATCACCAAAGAGGGCGCATTGTTCGGCATCCGTACAAGGCAATCCGGACGGGTGCTGTTGGAAAGCGTTGCCTGAAACTCGTAGGCGCCCTGCGGCAGACCGTCGGCAATGATCGCTTCCATGCGCGACTGGCCGAAAGCGCCACGCGTCTGCTTGTTGGCGAGGATCGCCTGTAACTGCACCACCTGTCCGGCGAGCGACTGGATATTGTTCTGCGCCGTGTCGATGACGGCGAGACGCTCCTGCAATTTGGCGAGGTTTTCATGCGTCGAACGGGTCTGTTCGGTCATGGTCTGGCCGATGCGATGCGTCATGCCGTCGAGCCGTTCGCGGATCGACTGGTTGAGCTCCGCCTGTCGCGAACCGAACACTTCCGCCATGGTCTGCATTCGGCCCTGCATCTCGGCTTGCGCTTTGAGGATTTCCGCCATGCGATATTCGGCATCGCGGGCACGGTCTTCGGCCTGCGCTTCCGCGACTGCGCGAAGCCGGGCAGAGCGTGTTGCCGCGATTAGAAAAAGGGCAAGGCACAGCACCAGCACGACGATGCCCGCCAGCAGGATATTCCCGAGCGTGAACGACGTGGCGCCGAGCTGCAGAAGCGGCTCATTCAAGAGATTCTGGTTTTCCATGAAGGCAGCTTAGCTGATTCGTGTCGCCTTGATGAGATCAAAACGGGAACATTTTGCAAAGTGTAATTGACGATTCCCGCGTGAGCCATTACGTGAAAGCGCATGTCAGTAAAACCGCTTGTCATCCTTCCCGATCCCGTCCTGCGCCAGGTTTCCAAGCCTGTGGAGCGCTTTGACGACCAGCTGCGCAAATTCGCCGGCGACATGTTCGACACCATGTATGATGCGCCGGGCATTGGTCTTGCCGCCATTCAGGTGGGCGAGCCGATCCGTATGCTCGTCATCGACCTTGCCAAGGAAGGTGAACCGAAAGCGCCGCATGTCTTCATCAATCCCGAGATCATCGGCGTGACGGATGAAGCCAGCACCTATGAGGAAGGCTGCCTTTCGATCCCGGATTATTATGCCGAGGTCGAACGGCCAGCCGCTATCAAGGTCAATTACTTCGATGCTGACGGCAAGCCGCATTCGATGGAAGCCGACGGGCTGATGGCCACCTGCCTGCAGCATGAGATCGACCATCTGAACGGTGTGCTTTTCATCGATCATATTTCCAAGTTGAAGCGCGATATGGTCATCAAGAAGTTCAAGAAGCTCGCCAGCCAGCGCGCGCCGGGGAAAGTGCTTTAATGCGTGTCGTTTTCATGGGGACGCCGGAATTTTCCGTGCCGATCCTCACCGCCATTATCGGTCACGGTTATGAGGTTGTTGCCGTCTATACGCAGCCTCCGCGCCCGGCTGGCCGTCGCGGGCTGGAGCTGACCAAGTCGCCAGTGCATGAAAAAGCCGAGCAGTTTGGCATTCCGGTGTTCACGCCGAAAAGCCTCAAGGGCGCGGAAGAGCAGGAAGTCTTTGCAAGTCTTGAAGCCGATGTCGCCATCGTCGTGGCCTATGGGCTTTTGTTGCCCAAGGCCATTCTCGATGCGCCACGGCTCGGCTGCTATAATGGTCATGCCTCGCTTTTGCCGCGCTGGCGCGGGGCCGCGCCGATCCAGCGCGCCATCATGGCGGGCGATGCGGAAACCGGCATGATGATCATGAAAATGGATGCCGGGCTTGATACCGGTCCTGTTGCCATGGCGGAAAAGGTTGCAATCACGCCTGACATGACTGCGGGCGAACTGCATGATCGTCTGAGTATGATCGGCGCCGACCTGATGATCCGCGCGCTGGGTGCGCTGGAGCGTGAAAGCCTTGCCTTGCAGCCGCAGGCGGAAGAAGGCGTCACCTATGCCGCCAAGATCGACAAGGCCGAGGCGCGTATCGACTGGTCGAAGTCGGCGCAAGAGGTACACAACACCATTCGTGGTCTGTCGCCCTTTCCAGGTGCCTGGTGCGAAATGGAAATCAACGGCGCTGTCGAGCGCGTGAAGCTTCAGCGCTCAACGCTGGGTGAGGGTAAGGGCGAGCCGGGCACGGTGCTGGATGATCGCCTGACGGTTGCCTGCGGTGAAGGTGCCGTGAGGCTCGTCACGCTGCAGCGTTCCGGCGGCAAGCCATTGCCTGCGCAGGAGTTTCTGCGTGGTGCACAGGTCACGAAGGTTCTGTAGGCGGTGCCGCGCTACAAGCTCACTGTCGAATATGACGGCACGCCCTATGTCGGCTGGCAGCGGCAGGAAAACGGCCATGCGGTGCAGAATGCCATTGAACTGGCATTCAAGAAATTCTGCGGCGAAGACCTGACGTTAAGCGCTGCGGGCCGCACCGATGCAGGCGTTCATGCGACAGCACAAGTTGTCCATGTCGATCTCACCAAGGATTGGGATGCAGGCAAGGTGCGCGATGCGGTCAATGCGCATCTGGTCATGGCGGATGAGCGCATCAGTATCCTGAATGTCGAGAAGACGACGGACACGTTCGACGCGCGTTTTTCCGCACGTGCACGGCATTATCTCTACCGCATCCATAATCGTCGTGCGCCTCTGGCGATTGATTATCAGCGCGCATGGTGGGTGCAGAAGCGACTTGATGCTGAAGCGATGCACGAAGCAGCAAAGCGGCTTCTGGGAGAGCACGACTTCACCACGTTCCGCGCCACGCAATGCCAGGCCAAGAGCCCAATCAAGACGCTCGACCGGCTCGATGTCATCCGCAACGGCGATTACGTGGAAATGCGCGTTTCGGCGCGGTCCTTCCTGCACAATCAGGTCAGGTCCTTCGCAGGCAGCCTGATGGAAGTGGGTGTTGGCCGCTGGACGGCGGATGATCTGCAAGCGGCTTTGGAAGCCAAAGATCGCAAGGCCTGCGGGCAGGTTGCCCCGCCCTATGGGCTTTATCTGATTGGTGTGGACTACGCCTTTCCGTACTGAGACCCGAAGCGCGCTCTAGGGAATCAAGAGCAAACTTCCGGATGATTTTCCCGTTTCCAGCGCACGATGGGCCTGTGCTGCCTCGCTCAGCGGATAGGTTGCCCCAATCGTTCCAGTCAGTCCCTTTTCCATGATGTCGAAAAGCTTGGAAGCGGAGTTTCGGTAGTTATCCAGATCGTTGATGTAAGCGATCACGCTTGGCCGGACGAAAGAAAGATCTGCTTGATTGCCGAGTGCATCAATGACGGTCTGGGAGATTTTTCCACCGGCCTGACCAATGCTCGCCAGAGTTCCAAACGGGCGCACGCATTGTGCCGTTTTGGCCAGAGTTTCACCGCCGATCCCGTCATAGGCGACGTGAACGCCCTGTTCGTCCGTGAGACGCCGGGTGGCTGTGACGAAATCGCAATCGCGTCCAACGAGCACATGATCGGCACCATTTTTGCGCGCCATTTCGGCCTTGTCTTCCGAGCTGACGGTTCCGATCACTGTTGCTCCAAGAGCCTTGCCCCAGCGGGTCAGCAAAGTGCCCAGTCCGCCTGCGGCTGCATGCACCAGCATGATTGTATCCGGGCCAACGGGAAATGTATTGGTCAGGAGCATGTGGGTCGTAAGACCGCGCAGCATGGTCGCTGCCGCCGACTGCGACGAAATTGTGCCGGGCAGTAGCAGTGCTCTTTGGGCCGGTAGAAGCCGGGTTGAGGCATATGCCCCCACTGGCAAGCCTGCATAAGCCACTCTGTCACCCGGTTTGAGGTCGGTTACATCTGATCCGACTGCTTCCACAACGCCTGCACCTTCGACACCGAGCACAGCCGGAAAGAACGGCAGCGGATAGAGGCCGGTCCGATGGTATATGTCGACAAAATTCACGCCGATTGCCTCGTGGCGAATGCGTATCTCGCCTGCACCGGGGCTTCGGGGTGTGTGTTGGACTGTCTGAAGCAGCCCTGCTTCACCGGTCGCGTTCAGAATGATCTCGTAGTCCATCAGTCAGCCTCCGTTGCAATCCGGGGCAGTATCGAGGATAGAGAAACGGGAAAAAATTGCTGTTTTGATCGCAGCATATGGGAAAAATTTCACAATGGTGAATTGGGAAAGCGTACGTTATTTTGTGGCTTTGGCCGATACCGGTACTCTGTCAGGTGCGGCGCGATTGCTGAATGTAGAACATGCGACGATTGCGCGACGTGTGGCTGCCTTGGAAACCGAAACCAGTTTGAAACTGGTTGATCGCCGGGGGCGGCGTTTTCTGCTGACGGAAGACGGCGAGCGGATCGCTGCAATTGCCCGAAAAATGCAAGACGAAGCGCAAGCTATCAGCCGTTTCGGCGCAGTCCGGGATACTGGCATAAGCGCCACTGTTACACTCACAGCGCCGCCCTCCTACGCGGTTGCGAGACTAGCCAGGCCGCTTGCTGCGGTATCGGCGCAATATCCGGGTATCCATATGTGTGTGATGGGGGAGGCCCGCTTCAGTTCGCTGAATCGTCGGGAAGCGGATATAGCTATTCGCCTGACACGTCCGACAACCGGTGACCTCACCATTCGCAGGCTTGGCGAGGAAGCTTTTCGCCCTTATGCGAGCCGACAATATCTGGCGCAAACTGCGCCTGATAAATGGCAGTTCATCGCCTATGATGAAAGTCTGGAGGACGCTCCGCAGCAGGCTTACTTACTTGCCTTGGCTGGTGCCCGACCGATTGCCTTGCGGGCCAATACATTGGAGATGCAGCTCGCTCTTGTAAGCGAGAATGCAGGCATTGCCATGTTGCCTGATTTCATGGCTGAGACGCAGGAGCATCTGATGCCAGCACTACCAGACCATGCTCCACTTCTGCGTGAGGTGTGGATGGTCGTTCATTCCGACATGAAGACGGTTCCGGCTCTCCGTGCGGTCATGACCGAGATCGCTGGCACCCTCAGTCATCCCATGCCGATATAACACTTTTCGTTTTAATAGGCGTGCGGATCGAAGCCGATCCCGAGCAAATTCTGCAGCAGGACAGTCAGGAAGAGCGAACCGAAAACGGTGCAGGCAAAGAATGGTGCCGTATAGGCATGCGGACGTTGCAGCGCAACGAATGTCAGCCGGTAGCCCAGCACGATGGATATGCCGAACATGATGATGGCGAACAATGTTGCGACATCGAGTTGTCCGGGAAAGAACAATTGCAGCAACGTGATCGGTGCGAAGATCCATGAAATCAGGGCGCTGCCCCAGTTGGTCGCAATCACGAAAGCCGCATAACGCTTGGCGATGCCGATCCGCTTGGCGAGAAGGCCAATGATGACAAGCGGAATGATCCAGGCTGCTATTTCCACGACTGCGGCACGCGTGACGATGGCGAAGCGCAAGCCTGCTTCGTCACGGCCAGCCGTGAGGTCCGCCGCATAGGACACCCAGTTCGCGAACATGGGGGGCAGCGCAATCGCTATCGCAAAGAAGGACGTCCAGAACCCCTCGGCGGAAATGTCGAGATAGCCCAGTCCTTCCTTGCGCCCGAGCATCATTCTCCAGACGCCCCAGAAATATCTGAAAATATCGTCCAGGCTTGGCATGAGATTCCCAATTTTTCGCGTAATCCGGGCGAAAAGTTATGCAACTTTCCGGATTATGCTCTACCCAAAGAAATCGGCGATGAAGCGTTCATAAATCTGTGTCAGGCCTTCGAGGTCGGCAAGAGCCACGCGTTCGTCAACCATATGCATGGTCTGCCCGACAAGGCCGAATTCGACCACTGGACAGTAATCCTTGATGAAACGGGCATCGGATGTGCCGCCCGATGTCGATAGTTCCGGACGCCTGCCGGTTACCGCCTCGACCGAATCCGTCAGCGTGCCGATCAGTTTCTCGTCGCGGGTCAGGAACACATGGCTCGGATGCTCGCGCCAGGTGAGTTCATAGTTGATCGGCGTTTCGCGACCGGGACGCAGGCGATTGTCTCGGGCGGCCTTTTCGAGACGCGCGATGATTTCAGCCTGCAAGGTCTCTGCAGTCCAGGTGTCGTTGAAGCGGATGTTGAACGAGGCCGTCGCCTTGTTTGCAATGACATTGGTGGCCTTGTTGCCGACGTCGATGCTCGTCACTTCCAGATTGCTGGCCTGAAAATTGTCCGTGCCCTCGTCGAAAGCCGGGTAGAGCAGGCTATCGACGAGCGTGGTGATGCCGCGCACCGGGTTTTCGGCAAGATGCGGATAGGCGGCGTGTCCCTGCACGCCATGAACGGTGATCGTGCCGGACAGCGAGCCGCGGCGTCCGATCTTGATCGCATCGCCAAGTGCGTTCGGGTTGCTCGGCTCTCCGACGATGGACGCATCCCAGCTTTCACCGCGCTGTTTCGCCCAGTCGAGAAGCTTGACCGTGCCATTGATGGCCGGGCCTTCCTCGTCGCCGGTGATGAGGAGGGAAACGCTGCCCTTGATGCTGCCGTGCTTTTCGATATGACGGGCGACTGCGGCCACGAAACAGGCAACGCCGCCCTTCATGTCCACCGCACCGCGACCGTACATCACGCCGTCCTCGATGGCGGCGGAGAAGGGCGGATGTTTCCAGTCATCTTCATTGCCGGGTGGTACGACATCGGTATGTCCCGCGAACATCAGATGCGGGCCATTGCCCGACTTGCGCGCATAGAGATTTTCAATATCCGGCGTGCCTTCATCACGGAAGATGGGCCGCTCTACCGAAAAACCCATCGGCTTCAACATCGCTTCCAGCGCCGTCAGCGCGCCACCTTCAGCAGGTGTTACGGATGCGCAGCGAATGAGGGCAGCAAGGTTATCGGCGGGATTGACGGCTAAGCTCATGAGATCAGGACTTTTTGAAAAAGGGAATCGTCTGACGGCGAGATTATCGCGCATCCCGAAAAGTGCGAAGCGGTTTTCGGAACAAGATGCGCGTGAAAACAAACCGCATCCCGAAAAGTGCGAAGCAGCTTTCGGAACAAGATGCGCGTGAAAACAAACCGCATCCCGAAAAGTGCGAAGCAGCTTTCGGAACGGACGCGCGTGAAAACAAACCGCATCCCGAAAAGTGCGAAGCAGCTTTCGGAACGGATGCGCGTGAAACAAACAGATAGAAACGGCAATCCGGCGGTTGCGCGCGAGAGGGTACCGTTTCGCCTTTCACTTGTTTTTCTCAGTCGGTTTCAATTTGGGAACGAAATTTCCTTGACCGACCCCCCCTTGTCATCGTTAGTTAAAAATAAGTTGATAACGAGACCCGCAAAGGGCCGGTCGACGGGGACTCTTTTTAAATGGGAAATTGCGCATGCGTTTTATCACTTCTGCGATAGCAGGCATGATGGTGCTCTTCGGGGCGACAACGATACCGGCCACGGCCGCGCAATGGAGTGAAGCTGGCGGGCTTACAAGCATTCCTTACGGACACAAGGATTACTGTGATCGCAACAAGCGCGATTGCGGCGCGCATCGCGTGTTGCCGCCGATGAACATGACCCCGCAGCGCATGAAGTTGCTGCAATCGGTCAGCAGTTCCGTCAATCATCGCGTCAAGCCGGTTTCCGATCAGGATAATTATGGCAAGCGCGATTACTGGACTATTCCAGTCAACGGCAAGGGCGATTGCGAAGACTATGTGCTGATGAAACGCGCCCAACTGATGGCGCGGGGCATCAGCCCGTCGCAACTTCTCATCACTCTGGTACAGGGCAGCGAGCCGCATATCATATTGACCGTGCGTACCGATCACGGTGACTTTATTCTCGACAATCTGCGCGATGAAGTGTTGCCGGTCGAGAAGACCTCCTATCGCTATATCAAGATGCAGTCGCCTGGAAATTCCGGGCAATGGGTTTCCATCGCCGGGCGTTCGGTTGCTGTTGCAAACAACTGATCGGGTGGTGGCGTTCAGTTGAATGCCGGTTCATTCGATCTATCAAGCCTTACCAAGCCGCATTTCGATGCGGCTTTTTTGTTTAGTAAGGGCTGAATTGACTGGCTAAACGATGTCAGAGGCAAATCAGGGTGTCATTTCGACGAAGCCCGCTTCGCTTCTTCAACGTCGATTTTGCGGAAAATGGCCTCATTGTTCACTGTGATTGGACAATATATTTGGACAGACTGTTCGCGCTTTTTGAACAAATGTAGGGCTGTAACAGTCGTGTGATTGCTGGTATATCAATTAACTCATTGTTATTGTTAGTTTTTATAAATTATCATTATCGTTCTTCCAAAAAAATCCTGCACGAATGTGTGATCAACAAAACAATTTCGTGACTGGAACTTTTACCCACTGTCACCCATTTGAGGTGCATCGGAACGACGAACAAACGCCGCTCCACTTTCCAAGGAGATAGGAAAATGAAGAAGATTGTTCTTGCTGCCGCTGCTCTTGCTCTTACCGCCGGTGCCGCTTTTGCAGAAAACCCGCATGTCGGCGAACCTGCCGATCTTTATGCAAATGACCGTACCCCGGTTGCGACCCAGAGCCAGAAGCTCGACTACACGGCTCCTGCTTCGATCAACAAGGCAACGGTTTATCAGGATGGTTCGGCTCACCGCTTCGGTGATGCATCGCCTTCCTCTTACCAGAACTAAAAGTCCGTTCGGACTTTTGGCCTCTCCGGTTCATCTGGACCGGGCATGAATGAAATACCCGCATTGCATGTATTCCCGATGGTGTCGGGGCATTTCCTCCCAGATGTGCCTGACACCTTAGGGCGGGCCACGAAGGCTCAGTTAACCGAATGTCCCCTTTGCGCTCAGGACACGATCTTGAGTCCCAGCCACGAAAAGCTGATGCCGGGGACGCTATGGAGAAAAGGAATAAAGAAATGAAGAAGTTCGCTCTCGCCGCTCTTGCTGTCGCTCTTAGCGCCGGTGCTGCCTATGCTGAAAACCCGTTTGTTGGTCAGCCGCCTGCAATGGCTGCTCAGGACAAGGCTTTCGTTCTTCCTGGCGAAACTCCGGTCGCTTCGACCCGCAGCAACATCGATTATACGGCTCCGGCTGCCATTCATCAGTCGGCCCCCGTCTATCAGGACGGTTCGGCTCATCGCTTCGGCGACGCTTCCCCGTCCAGCTACCAGAACTAATTGGTTCTAATGGCTGAGCCGTCGGTCGCCCTGCATCGCCACGTGCGTTACTCCCCTCACGCATGAGACGCGCAGGGCATCCGAAGGGCTGCCAAGGAATCTCCCCGGAGGATGGCGTCAATGTCTCCCCGGACTGCCCGGATCAGAGGCATTGTGCCATCCGAAGGGGCGACCAGTTATAAAAAAGGCGACGCCAACAGCGTCGCCTTTTGTTTTATGCGCGCTTGCTTTGTATTCAGTCGCGCAGCAGTTCGTTGATCGACGTCTTGGAGCGGGTCTTTTCATCGACGCGCTTGACGATGACGGCGCAATAGAGGCTCGGACCCCAGTTTTCGCCGGGAACGTTCTTGCCCGGCATGGTGCCTGCAACGACGACCGAATAGGGCGGCACTTCGCCATAGAAGACTTCGCCGGTTGCGCGATCCACGATCTTGGTCGACTTGCCGATGAAAACACCCATACCAAGAACCGAGCCTTCGCGCACGATGCAGCCTTCAACGACTTCCGAGCGGGCGCCGATGAAACAATTGTCTTCGATGATGGTTGGACCGGCCTGCATCGGCTCCAGAACGCCGCCAATGCCGACGCCGCCCGAAAGATGAACGTTCTTGCCGATCTGCGCGCAGGAGCCGACGGTGGCCCAGGTGTCTACCATGGTGCCTTCATCGACATAGGCGCCGAGATTGACGAAGGACGGCATCAGGATCGCGTTGGGCGCGATATAGGCCGAGTGGCGCACGACGCAGTTCGGTACTGCGCGGAAACCAGCCTTTTCGAATTCATTGGCCGTCCAGCCGTCGAATTTTGACGGCACCTTGTCCCACCAGGATGACTGGCCGGGACCGCCCTTGATGACTTCCATCGGGTTGAGGCGGAAGGAGAGCAGGACCGCTTTCTTCAGCCATTGGTTGACATGCCAGTTGCCGTCCGCCTGTTTTTCTGCGACACGGGCTTCACCGCGGTCGAGAAGAATGAGCGATTGTTCGACGGCTTCGCGCACTTCGCCGCGCGTTGCCGTGTTGATACCGTCGCGCTCGTCAAAAGCCTTGTCGATT